>Ga0207699_10001131_pt1 | contig 12624 bp, 15 predicted proteins | sample LARL51metaG_FD_184344 | JGI IMG/M metagenome (GOLD analysis project Ga0207699, IMG submission 184344) | Corn, switchgrass and miscanthus rhizosphere microbial communities from Kellogg Biological Station, Michigan, USA - LAR L5-1 metaG... | ecosystem: Host-associated > Plants > Roots >...
AACCGGGGGCTTCGCGCAGGCGGCGAGGTCAGTCCGCCTAAATCACGGGGTCGGCGGCACGATCGCCGTCACCGAGCCCACCGCCGCGTCCAGGTTCGCCTGGGTGGTGGCGAGCTGAGCCACCGCCGCGTTGAGCGCCGTCGTGTCCACGCCGGCCGGAAGGTTGGCGATCTCGGCCTGGATAGCGGTGACGTCGGTACCCAGCTGGGTAACCTGCGCCGCCACGTCGGTCATGGTCGTGTTGATCTGGGCAACTGCGGCGTCGATGTCGTCCTGGGAGGCCATGATGGCGTCTACCTTTCGCTCGATTTCGGACAGGCGCCCGCCAAGCTGCGCTTCCATCTCGGCAAGCAGCGTTCGAAGGGGCTTCCGTCGTCTCCACACGCCCGGCCTATCGGCCGGGAACAGCAGAACCCCCGGCGACCGCAGCCGGGGGTTCTGGTCAGGCGGCAGATCAGAAGATGAAGGCGTTGACTCCGGTACCCGCGCCGGTGGTCGGCACCGTGCCCGCCGAGTTCGGCGGGGTGCCGTCCATCGGGCCGCCCGGGAAGGCGGCCGGGACCGCGGAGATCGAGCCGCCGTAGGGCACGTACCGCGCGCCGAGCAGCTGGATCGCCTGGCCCGCCGCGGACCCGAGGCCGTTGGCGATGATGTTGGTCGTGTCGGTGCCGGAGACCACGTTCCCGTTGAGGATTCCGCGGATCACCATGTTGCCGAGCGCGTCCGTCGGCGACTTGCCCGCCGGGCTGGACGGGAACAGGCCGGTGCCTGCCGAGCCGGCCAGGGTGATGCCGTCCGGGTTGACGCCGTTGGTGTTGGCGTTGAACGCGGACAGGCTCGCCGAGCCAGGGCCGCCGGTGTCGCGCCCATCGCGCAGCACTCCGGACGGGACAGCGCGCCCGTCGGTGGCAGCGGCGTTGTACGCGAAGTACTTGCCGCTCGCGGTATGCCGGGCGATGACACAGCCGGTCGGCAGGACACCCTGCCCCGCCGCCAGGGTGACACCGCGCTGGGTGAAACCGGCATAGGACAGGAGAAGTTCCTGGACCGCTTCGGCATGGAACTCATCGCCGTACGGCTGACCGTACTCGTGAGTCGGCTTCACGTAGCCCGGCGGGTAATCGAACTCGAACGAGTCGTTGGCTGGCGCCATCTGAGCTGCTCCTCGCTGTGCTCGGGCCGGTTACTGCCGGGGGGCCTTCTGGCCGTTGGGGGTGAAGAACTGGGAATGCTGGGCGGTGAGGGCAGCGATCTCGCGGTCGATGTCCTCCTCCTGCCGCTGCTCTCCGTCCCGGCCCCCGACGCCCTGCGGGGCCGACAGGGCGACGTAGGGGTGCTCGGCCGGGGCGAGGATCGCCTCCAGGTCGTCGCGCCGGGAAAGGGCCATCTCGACAGCCGCGGCGCGGGACTTCGGCAGCAGCCGCCCGGCGCCGATGTACCCGTCAACCTCGGTCTCCGCGGCGGAGCGCTTGAGGCCGTCGACCTCGCCGCGCAGGCCCTTGTTGTCGGCGGCCAGCTCCACCACGGCGGCGGTGACGTCGCCCATGGTGACCTGGCCCGAGTCGGCGGCAGCCAGCGACACGTAGCCGCCGTCCTTGAGAGCCTGGACGACGGCGCCGGTGAGCGCCGTCACGTCCGGAGCTGGCGGGGTGGCGGCAGCGGAAGCCTGGAGGGCCTCGACGTCGATGCCGTGCTCGTCCTTCAGAGCGGCGAGCAGCTCAGCCTTGGTGAGAGGCACGGTTTCCTCCGGCGCTGCGGTGAGTACGAAGACTTCGCCGTCACTATCGGCCGAGGCTGCGATCGTCTCCGTGTAGTCCTCAAGTCCGGTGACGTAAGGCCGGTTGGTGACCGCGACGTGCAACAGCGTGGGGCCGACCTTCTTCCCGGTCGCCGTGTCGGTGTAGTTGGTGCTCAGGAACGCCGACGCGCCCAGGTAGGTCTTGCCGAACTTGTCGGCGTCTTCGCGCGCGTCCAGCAGCGCATATACCTTGCCGCCACGCTTGCGGATGCCGACGACCTCGCCCTTGTTGGCACCGGGACTCTCCACGTGCTGGTTCTTGTCGTTGGCAAGTGGCAGCTGCACGATGTCGCAGTAACCCTTGGCGAAGTTGTCCTGCATCGTGGCGACGAACGCGTCATCGATGTTGATCTTCTCGCCAGTCTGCGGGTGCAGCAGCGTCCCCATATTGAGGATGTGCTTCTCAAAGAGCTTGCCGGTAACTCGCCGCTGCCGGGCGAGGGCTACCGGGATATCGTCTACCGGCGCATATGTCCCGCTTCCGCGAGGGGCCGGGATGATGTAACGCTGGTCATCGCCCATGCGCTCCTAATCGGACCGGAGCCCCGCATGGTCGTCGCACAATCCCTGAACGCACCGATGGCGCGGGTCGTCCAGCGGGTAGGCATAAGCAGGGCGCATCAGCGGCGGCGGGCGGCTCTCCTCCAGGATGTACGGCAGCGGCTCCCCGTCATCCGGCCACTCCTGGCTGAACTCCCCGGTCAATGAAGATGCATCCCCGGAATGCCGTCGTCGTCAGTGACCTTGCCGTCTGAGGGCTCGGCGCGCAGCGGCATCTGCCGGGCGATCTCGCCCAGGCCCTGGCCGTGCGCGGGCGCCAGCGCGGCAACGGACCTGGAGGCCTCGTGCAGCATCTCCATGGCGCGCTCCGGGTCGGTCTGGGCAACCTTCATTGCCTTCTGCACCATCTCGGCCTGCTCGTCCAGGCCCTTGTCATGCAGCCGCTGGGCCATGTCCTGAAGCTCGGCGAACACGTTGCCCTGCAGCGGGCGCACCGCATCAGCCGCTGACCTCCACTGGCCAGGACGGCGCTGCATCCTCGTCTTCGCTGGTGGCATGTCGCACCTTCCTTGACTTGAGTATAGCACATAGTGCAGAATAAGCACCTGTGCAACTTTCACCGACTGCGGCAGGAGAACCGTCTATGCAAGGCGCACCCGTCTGGGTCAAGAGTTCACTCAGCTTCGCGAACGGCAACTGCGTGGAGGTGGCGGACCTCGGCAACGGGATTACCGGCGTGCGCAACAGCCGGGATTCCGGAGGCCCCGTGCTCCGGTTCACCCCGGGCGAGTGGCGCGCCTTCCTCGGCGGAGTGCGCAACGGAGAATTCGACCACTTCGGCGCCTAGCTGTCCGCGGCATGCGGCGCGTGGTGCACCTGCCCGGTCCCGAAGTGGTAGGCGCCGCCCAGGTTGCGCGTGTAGGCGCCCAGCGCCTCCGCGTCCGCCTGGTCGTCCACCACGGCCACCGGGTCGATGTCGATGCGGTGGTTGGTGTCGTCGTGGTAGACGGCCAGGTAGTGGCCGGACTGCTCCAGCACGGTACGGAACTCCACCAGCGCCCGGTCCATGGCCGCCTGGAACTCCGGCGCGGTGACGTTCTCCGGCAGCGAGATGGCCTTGAGCCCCGGCGGCTTGACCGTCAGCGCGTACTTGTCAGCGTCAGCCGGCAGCGCCTCCCCTGACCGCGGGTCGATCGTCAGGCCGCCCCAGGGCCTGGCCGCTTCCTTCCACGCGCTGGTCTTCAGCGTGTCCCAGTTGCTGACCATGCCGGTCAGCGGCTTGCGGTCCGCTTCCATCGAGTTGAGCAGGTCACGGCCGCGGCTGACGGTGGCGTGGTACTCCACCGCGTCAAGCGGGCGGCTGCCCGGCCCGGCCTCCGCCTTGGCGATAGGCGCCGGGGCGAGGTCGGTGGTGCCCAGCTCAGTGCGGACGCCGTGCTCCTTGGCCCACTTCTGCCAGGCTTGCCAGTGGTTGTTCATTGAGGTGAGCAGGCCCGTATTGCGGCGCCCGAAGCCGTTCATGTCCTGCTCGTTGTTAAGGCGGATCTGCCGCAGCCACAGCATCGCCTGCAGCTGAGCGGGCGAGATCTCCTCGCCCTCCTCCTCGGAGATCCGCCTGGCGGCAATGCGGTACTTGTCGGCCACGTGCTCGTACATCCGGCGGTCGCCGATCGGGGACTTGAACTCGCCCTTCCCTTCGGTGTCCTCCTTGGTCAGCCGCTTGCCGGCGGCTGCCGACAGCGCGTGCCGGTCGATGACTACCTGGCCCAGCGGGTCGTCCGGGTGGTCCTCGCCGAGCGCGAGCAGCCGGGCGAAAGCGTTGGTCTTCGGGGAAGGGAACACCGAGTCGATGTCCCCGCCCTTCATGGCGGCATCCGCGGCCCGCTGGTGCGCCCCCATAATCACGCCCTCGCCAGGGCCGAGCGCCTTCCCCTCCGCCAGCGACCGGGCGGCATTGAACATGTTCAGCGGCCAGCCGGTGCGCGGGCTGTAGGCGCTCAGCACCTTGGCCCCCAGCTCGGCGTCCCCGCCGCCGAGCGCCCAGGCGAGCCGGTGCCCGTCGGCGTACCAGCGCAGCCCCTGGTTCCGCTCGGCGGGCGTCACGTCCTTGTACCCGCGCGTCAGGTTGTCCTCGGAGACCGGGTTGCGCTGGAAGAACGGGTGATCCTCCGGCCGCTTGTGCGTGCCCTTCTCGCTGGCCAGCCGCTCGGGGTCCGGCTCCAGGTAGTTGTGCGGCTCGCGGCCCTGCTGTCCCAGCTGCTGAGACGGCTGCACGGCGGCACGGCCCGCGGCGCCGGTCTCGGCGGCCCGCGCAGTGCGGGTGGTGTCGTCAGCGGCCTCCGCGGACTTGCGGGCGGCCTCGTGCGCTGCCCTGGCCTGCTGGCCGCGCTCGTTCCACGCCGCCTCGCCGGCTGTCACCCAGCGGTGCTCGCCGTTCACCCAGTCGGGATGCGGCACCCACCACGCGCGCTGGTAGGAACGGACCTGCTCCGGGCGCCCGTTGATCTCCCGGACGTAGCCCCTGACCTGGCCTGCCAGCTCCAGGTCAGGGTCATCAGCCTCGCGGAACACCCAGTCATCAGACACGCTGGGCTAATCGGGCGCGTACTCCACCAGGCCGGGGATGGCCGACAGCACCTCAGCCGCCTGCGCGAGCGCGGCCTCGCTGCCGGAGACGGTAAGCCCGTCATCGGCCATGGCCGATACCTCAAGCGGGCCGAACACGTAGTCAGCCTTGCTGGCGCGGGAGTGCTCGAACAGCCGCAGGGCGGCCAGCGCGTAGGGGATAGTGCTATCCGCGAACCACCGGCGCGTCTTGTCAGTCACTGCCCCCTGCCAGTCTCTTCAGGACCTGATCGAGTTCATCGAGAGCCGCGTTCAGGAAAGCTACGTCGGCCTGGTAGACGTCTTCCGGCATCGCCCGGACGTCCGCCGCGGAGAGGAACCCCGCGGACTGCGCGGCCCTCTCGTCGCCCGCAGGTATTTCGGCTCCGCCGGCTCGCACCACTTCCAGCCAACACCGGCAGAAGGGATGCAGCAGCGGCCCCTGTAGTTTCCCACGGTACGGGCGCGGCGGGTGCGTGTAGATGATGCGCGTCCCGGCGGGCATTCCGAACCTGCGCTCGCCAGCTGGCGTGCGCACGTACCGCGGGCCGACCTGCAGCATCGCCACCGGGCCGCCCAGGTAGGGCTCGAACGACTCGCGCAATCCGATCGTCACCCCATTGAGGCGGCGGCACCAGAAGCAGCACGACGGGCTGGACACGTGCGCGCGCCACCGCTTGCGCAGCTTCTCCCCGCGCTCCTCACGGGCCAGGGCGTCAGCGAGAACGGCAGCGGCCGAAGCGGCCCCCTCCGCCGTCTGGACGGCCATACGGGCCCGCAGGGCGGCACTGCGGGCCCATCCGGCCAGCGCGCGCCGTACAGCCTCCGCGCGCTCCTCTGCGGCCCGCTGGGAGGGGTTCTCACCGGGCGGCGTGACGCCCCGCACGAACTGGCGCTGCGGCACGGAGGCGTGCGCGTGGCGGACCAGGCCGCGCAGGTGCGCGATGTCGCCGAACAGGCGGCTGACGTCCGTCAGCAGATGGCCGAGCGTCTCGTGCTCGCCCGGAGCGCCTGCGCCCTGCCATGCCTGCTGGACCGTCTCCTCCGCTGCGCCGCGGGCCGCATCGAGCGCCTGCTGCAGCACCGCACTGATGTCCGGCCGCTTCAGCAGCGCATCTGCCGAGCCGCGCGGGTTGGTCTGGGTGACCAGGGCAACGTAGGCTGCCGCCTCCGCCACTGCCTGGCGGACGGAATCAGCAATCTGGCGCCCGAGCGCGGTATCCGCCACGGGCTACCCGGCGTCGCGCAGGTGCGGCTGCGTCCCCTCATGGCGCACGCCGTTGAAGTCGGTCTCCGCGTCGGCGGCGGTGCCATACTCCAGCACCAGGTACGGGTCATTGCCGGGCCCGTGGGCCGGCGGATAGGCCGGCTTGCCGTCGATCTTGAAGAACTCCATCGCCTCGTGCCGCTCCACCAGCAAGATCTGGTCGAACAGCCACCGGCGCCAGCTGCGCTCGTTGTAGGAGGCAGGCGGCACCAGCATGTAGTGCGCCACCTGGATTACTTCCTCGCCTTCCGGGTCGGTGCTGTCCAGGCAGGTCACGTAGATGACCAGCGTGGTGCCCTTGGAGCCCTGCCCGCGGTTCATGTTCTCGCGCAGCTTGAACTCCCAGCCCTGCATATAGGTAAGGCGGTCTACAAGGCTGCGAAGGGTCTCCAGCGACTCGCCCGGCGCTTCCTGCGTGATAGACATGGCGCGGCAATCGGCCTACATGCCCGGCGCGACCATGCCCAGGTGCGCGTAGGCGTGGCCGGAGATGGTGTCGCCGGGCAGCCGGGCCAGGTGCTGCCCGAGCCCCGGGTGCACGGCCGCAGGGCCGCGGGGGATCGGAGTGCGCGCCATCGCCGCCTGCTGCGGGGGCTTGGCCGGCGCGAACGGCTGAGTAGCCATCTCAGCGGCCAGCTCCAGCATCTGCCCGGCGGCGATCTCCTGCACCAGGTCGCGCGCCAGGGCCATCATCGCGTCGTGCGCGCTCACGGGCCTCTCCCCTGCAGTGACGGAGAGCCGGCGCCCCGCCCGCCGCCGAGGCCGGGCCCTCCGGGTGCGGCGGAGGTGCCCGCGCCGCCGAACTGCTGGGGCGGCATGAAACCCCGGGGCGGGAACGGCACGGGAGGAGGCTGCTGTCCCGCTCCCTGGCCCGCGCCCTGGACAAGCGGCTGCTGCTGGGGCTGCGCCGCGGCGGCTGCCATCTGCTGCTGCATGAGCCGCTGCTGCTGCTCGCGCTGCCGCTGGATCTTGTCGTAGTCGATCTTGAACCCGAAGTCGCCGGCCATCCGCTGCTCCAGCGCGAGCGCAAACTCGGGGGTGACGTTCGCCTGCGGGCCCGCGGTGGCGATCTTGTCAAAGGTGTCCTGGATGGCGGCCTTGGCCTCTTCAGTGAGCGGACCCCACTTGAACTGCGGGTACTTGCCGCTGCCGAAATTCCAGTCCACGAACCGCGGGAAGATGTACTCGTTGATGACCTGGGCCATCTCCTCCAGGATGCCTTCCAGCATCAGGAAGAACGTCACGTCATCCTGCTTGCCGAAGTCGACAAGCGTGGAGTCGCCCTGGCCGCCGCCCTGCTCGTTGTCGAACCACTGCGCGAGCACGGACTTGGACATCTGGCTGTTGTGGTGGTTGATGAGGCCCAGGTAGTCGAACCGGCTGGCGGACTCGTTGAGCGTCTCCACCGTCCAGTCGGCGGTAGGGAGCACGATGTACTGCGCGAGGCCCAGCTGGGCCAGCGCCGCGGTGAAAGCCGCCTTGTCCGCGGCGGGCGCATTGGGGGTCATCGTGCCCACCCGCAGGCCGACCGCGGCGCGCTGCGCGGCCAGGTGCGCGATGTAGTAGAGCTTTTCCTTCTTGTCGTAGTGGTAGAAGGCGCTCTCGAACATCGACACGCCGTAGAACGGCCGCTCGGCCTCCTCGTGCGCGTAGTAGATCGCCGTCGCCTTGTCGATCTTGACGTCGATCGTGCGGCCCTGGAAGAACGTGCGCTGGCGGAAGCCGTTGAACTGGCCCTGGCCGTCGAGCAGGAACGTCAGGGTCTCACTCGGCCGCCACGACAGCTCGCGCAGCGTCCACTTGCCCTTGTGCGGCCCGGTCTTCGGCTGCCAGTAGACCATCTCCCAGGCAGAGAAGCCATTGAACAGCGCGAGCAGCATCTGCTTGACGAAACGGTCGAAACTCTGGGCCATGCCGCCCTGCGCGCGCGGCGCGAACAGCAGGTCCTTGCAGAACTGCGCCTCGTCAACCCCACCTTCGATGCCGTCGGCCGGCACCACGTCGGCGTTCTTCATCGCGCTCAGCAGCGGCTTGGTCAGCAGCCGGTACAGTGCCCGCGCCTGCCCGTCGCGACGGCGCATGGTGATGAGCTGCCGGATCGAGATGGGGTCGTCACGGAAGACTTCCCAGCTGTCCCGGTACGGCGTCGCGAACGGCAGGTAGTACGGGACGCCGACGGCGAAGTTGAGCGCCTCGTCGGGCGGGCGGATCAGGTCCTGCTCGGGCGCCAGGACATAGCCCTCTTGACCAGGGTAAACCGTACCCCTGCGAAGTCACTCCCAGCTAACATGCCACCGGGAGGTTGGACGCTCGTTGTGTACGAACCTTGTCCAGATCCAGGGGTGGTCATAGGGCATCACCCCCTTCCTGTGAAGGGAGGGCGGCACCCTCAGGCCAGCAGTTCACCCCTCTCTGATCGGTGAACAAGTAGCAGCACGTCCGAAGGAACCTCGGCCCACTCGTGTTCGGGGCGCTTACCATGACAGCGCCTGCACAGAGTGACCAGCCAGTTAAGATCGTTCACCGGCCGGAGGTGCCACGGGATTATGTGATGCACATGCAGCTTCGTACCTGCAAAGTCAGTAAATCCGCAGTCCTGACAGGTGCAGCCGTCACGCTCCAGCACAGCCAGGCGGAACTCTTCCCAGTCGGACCCGCGCCAGGTTGGGTCATTCAGCTTCCGGCCGCCTAGCCAGCGATGCGCGTCCTTGCCAGTGGGCTGACCGCGATTCGCCAGCCCATGCCGACTCGCAGCAGTCCGGATGGACTCTCTGTCCAGCCCAGTAAGGTCGGATATCTCGATGTAAGACAGGCGGGTCTCCCGCAACAGACGCAACACCTCGGGAGTGATGTTCTGCTGCGGAAGACGAGGACCATAAGTCTTGCCCTTCTGCACGGCTCCGGGCCGCCGGGGCTTGCCCTGAACACGGCCGCCGATCTTCCGCAGCGAAGCCTCTGCGTACACCGTGCCTAGCTTGCGGCCCGTCCGCCTGGCTACCTCCGTTAGCGGGATGGACACGTCTTCCAGCAAAGTCAGTTCCCAGGGCAGCCACGCTCCACGACGACGTTTAATCCCCAGCCAGGAGGCCTTGGTACGGCACGTTGCCAGAGAACGCCCGGTCTGCGCGGCCACCTCCGCAAGAGACAGCGACGTATCCCGCAGCAGAGCCAGCTCCGCCTCAGTCCAGGGCTTCACGCACGCGCTCCAAGCGCTGCTCCGCCTTACGGGCACGCTGCTCCCAGTTGACACTGATCACCGCGTGCTGTTGCAGCGCCGTGCTAATCAGGGCACGGAGAAAGTCGGGGACGGACTGCACGCCGCGAGCTAGCTCAATGGCCTCGAACATGTCATCGCTGACCTTCAGGCCGATCAGGTTACGAAAGCTGCCTGGTTCTGAATTTCTTGTCACCAGTCAATGATAACCGATAACCGGAAACAAGAGAACTAGGAAGTAGCGGCCTTACTGCGCGAGGCAGCGCGCTTCGCCGGCGCGGACGGGGCATCATCCTCAACTGCCGTGTCGATGATGCCGGCCACGTTAGACCCGTTGATAAACAGCCGCCGCGGCCCGGCTTCCGTAGGCAGCGTCACCAGCAGCCCGATGAACGAGCCGGCCTCCGCGGCGACGGCCACCTCCAGGCTCGGCACGGTCAGCTCGCCGATGCCGCCGACCGGGGTCAGCAGCGTGATGGTGACCTTGCCCTGGTGTGCTCCCGGCTCATTGCCCTGCTCGCCCAGGAACTGGTGCCACATCTGCTGAAGGAACATGCACCTGTGATCGGACAAAGCAAAGCGCCCCGGAACCGCCAGGTATGCGATTCCGGGGCGCCTCGTCCTTACAGGGACCTGAGCAGCGAGCTAGCCGACCGGCTGGCCCGCGTAGATCCGGTCGTGGTCGCTCTTGACCACGCCAGGACCGAGGTAGACCGGGTTGCCCGCACTCGGCGGCCCGCCGTTCTTGGTGGCGGCCACGTCGAACGTGGTCCAGTTGGGGTTGTTCCACCCGCTGCCGTGCGCCTCACCCGAGCCGTCAGCGAAGTTGCCGTTCAGCTGCAGGTGAGCGAAAGTTCCCAGCAGGACCGGCGAGCCCTTGACATCCGGGAACGGGACCGTTCCGGCCAGCGGGCTGACGAGCGTGGTGTCGGCCACCGCGCCCATGTCCGCTTCGGTGAACTCAGTCCCGCGCGGGGCCCTGGTGAAGTCCTGCACCGTGGTGCCCGGCGTGTCTGACAGGTCAGTTCCGCTGAAAGTGATGGTGCCTGCCGAGTGATGCCGCCCGCGGAACGTGTAAGCGTGCGTCGCGTCGTACAGAACCTGCACCTGCACCGTCGAGTTGACCGGAACGTTGGCCATCAGGATCGTCGCGGAGCTGGAGGCAAGGCCGTTCTGGCACGGGTCCCCGTTGTTCAGCGGCGAGCCCATGTAGCCGGTCGCCCACACGATGTCAACCAGGTCCCCGCCTACGTACACCTGGCCGAGCTGCGCAGCGAAAGTGCTGTCCTGGTCGCACAGGGCGCCGCCGAGGCCGTTCACTACTCCGGTCACCGTGCCGCCGGCAACATTGCCGCCGATGCCGAAGGAGGTGGCAGCCTGGAGCTGCTCCTGGTTGGAGCCGCCATCGTTGCCGATGTAGGTGGTGAGGTCAGTGAAGTCCACGCCCGAGTTCGGCGCGTGGGCGAAGACCCCGGCCACCGCGCCGGCGCCCTTCTGCGTCCACTCGACATGCGAGCTGACGCCAGCGTTGGCGGCGGCGAAAGCGCCGGCGCCGATCGCTACCGCCGCCACGCTGGCGACAGAAACGACCAACCTGCGAATCCTCATAGACAGACCTCGCTCTTCCTGGTTTTAGGTTCCGCGCTGCCGCGGGCTGGTGCCTCTACTATCGCGAGGCACCTCACCCTAGACCGGGCAGTGCCGCCGGGATGACGCGAAAAACAGAACTGTTACCGGGCATGACAAAGCCCTGCGGGAAGCCGGGAAGCTAGATCAAGGCTGGAAGGAAGCATCCCGATGGCCGCAGGGCCTCGTTATGTTGTGCGAGCGGAGAGCCGGAGGGCTATCAGGGTTCCCTGTAAGGAGCCCCAGGAGTCGAACCTGGGTAGAAGGAAGCCCGCCGATGGCCGCTCGTTCAGTTGTGCTAGGGGCGAGGAAAGCGGACTGGCTATTTCTAAGACTGCTGCTCTGCCACTGAGCTACCGGAGCCAGGCTCCGGGAGGGAATCGAACCCCCGGCCAGCAGTTGCTGTTTTGAAGGAAGCCAGTCCATGGCCTCGCACGGTCTATATTACGCCGGAATCAGGGCCGCCAAGTTGTCGAGCGTAATGACCTCCGCACCCTCCGGCAGCCCGTCCGGGCGGTCGGTGCCGATGAAGGTCACCTGGTCGCCCTCGCGGACCAGCGACTGCCAGCCCTCCTTGTAGGTGATGACCGTGTTCTCTGCGCGCAACAGCTCGTACAGGTACCGCACCCGAAGGTACTGGTAGCTCATGAACGACCGCGCAAGCAGGCCGGTGGTGACCTTGTTCTCCTCCACCCGGGCGAAGTTGCCCCAGGTGTCGGTGGACACCGAGCCGAGGTGCAGCCACTTGGCGTACCAGGCGCCGTCCTCGCCGCGGAAGAACGCCACCGGCATCGAGACGCGGTGGTCGCCGGGCAGCACCGAGCGCATCCGCACCAAGCGCGGCTCGAACGGGCGGCCCTGCTGCTCCGCGTCGCGGGTCATGAAGCCGAAGAAGTGCTCCTGCAGTTCCGAGAACTTCTCGCCTTCTCCGTTGAACAGGTACAGCTGCGGGACCACCACCGAACCCTGCGGCACGCCGCCGAGCCTGATGTTGATGAACTCAGTGGCGCCGTCCGGGGCGCTGGTGATGTCGCCCGAGTGCTCTCCCAGGCCGCCGGCGCGCAGGTTGGTGTAGCTGATCTGGTCAGTCATGCGGAACTGGCTGTCCAGGAACTGCACGCTCAGGTCGTAGTCAGTCCTGCGGGACGCCTGGTGCCAGTAGAAGAAGAACCGCAGCCACTCGGCCGCGTCCAGCTTAGATACCGAGCCGCGCGGCCACACGCCCAGGCCTTCGGACGTGTTCTTGCCCGACAGCGGCAGGGCAGCGCCGAGCACCGCAGCGTCAACCAGGTACGCCCGGCCCTTCGGCAGCCGCTCGCGCATCTCGGCATCGATGAACTCGCCGAGCATGTGCACCGCGGCCTCGCTCAGCGGCGCACGGGTGTCCGCAACCGTCCAGGAACGTCCGCGCCTGTTCACGAACACCCGCGGGCCGCCCTGGACAGCACGGTTCGCCAGGTGCTGGCGCATGGACAGCAGGACGCGCGCGGACACGTGCGGCATCGCGCCCACCAGCGAGGCGAGCACGGCCGACGGCTTGGCCGGGTCCTGCGGAGCGCGCAGCAGCCGGAAGGCTATGTCTTCACCTATCACAAGCACCCGCTCCACCTCGTG
>Ga0207699_10001137_pt1 | contig 12594 bp, 12 predicted proteins | sample LARL51metaG_FD_184344 | JGI IMG/M metagenome (GOLD analysis project Ga0207699, IMG submission 184344) | Corn, switchgrass and miscanthus rhizosphere microbial communities from Kellogg Biological Station, Michigan, USA - LAR L5-1 metaG... | ecosystem: Host-associated > Plants > Roots >...
ACGTCGTGCACGTCGACAACGACCCGATCGTCTACACGCACAGCAAGGCGCTGCTCACCGACTCGTGGACCACCGACATCGTGGTCGGCGACGTCCGCCGGCCCGCGGAGATCCTGGCCGATCCCGGCGTGCGCAAGCTGATCGACTTCGAGAAGCCCATCGGCCTGCTGCTGTTCGCGATCCTGCACCACGTCATGGACGACGATGAGCCGGGACTGATCGCCGCCCAGCTACGGGACGCGATGCCCGCCGGGAGCTACCTCGCGCTGTCCAGCCTGCGGCTGCCGGGACCCGAGATGCCCGAACTGCGCGCCGTGACCATCGAGGGCGAGAAGCTCCTGGTGGGCACGCTCGGCAGCGGGCGCTGGCGGGAGGACGAGGAGATCCTCAGCTGGTTCGGCGACTGGGAGCTGCTTGAGCCCGGTCTGGTGTCCATCCTGGACTGGCGGCCCGCGCCGGGGACATTCATCGAGCGGGACGAGAACTACCACAGCTTCTTCGGCGGAGTGGCGCGCAAGCCCGCGAGATAGCGCGCCCGTTCCGGAATGTCTGCGGCCCTGTGCGGGCTTACGCAGATAACCGCTGACCCACTCCGGAAGAGAGCCCTGTCATGGACCGCGCCGTGAAGATCCCGGACGCCACCCACCCGATCACCGTCCGCCCCACCGGTTCCCGCGTGACCGTGCGCGTCGGCGGCGTGACGGTCGCCGAGTCGGACAGCGCGCTGTCGCTGGCCGAGGCGTCCTATCCCGTGGTGCAGTACATCCCCCTGGGCGACGTCGACCAGAGCCTGCTGCGGCGCACCGACAGCCACACCTACTGCCCCTACAAGGGCGTGGCCAGCTACTACAGCGTCCAGACCCCCGACGGCGCGACGGTGACCGACCTGATCTGGACCTACGAGGAGCCCTACGACGCGGTCAAGGAGATCGCCGGTCACGTGGCGTTCTACGCGAACCGCGCCGACGTCTCCGTCGGCTGAGCTTTCCCATCATCCCGAACGGGCCCGTCACTTCGCCCGCGACCCCTCGGCACCCTCGAGCCGCCCCGGCCCCCTGGTCGGCTACTTTGCTCCCGCTCGTGCGATAACAGCAAGAAGCGGCTGGCCGCGAGCCCTCTGTAGAAAGATCGTGCGGGATCACGCGCCAGAATCCGGGCGTGATCCCGCACGATGATCCGTCGCGCCTGATAACAGCAAGAAGCGGCTGGCCGCTAGCGGGCTGTGATGTCTTCGACCGCTTCGCAGGCCGTCAGGACCGGGTCGAGGTCGTTGACGCGGGCGGCGAGGGCGCCCAGCAGTTTCCTGAAGGCCGCCTGATCCTCGGGCCCAGGCCGGCCAGCAGGTGCTGCTCGGCGCGGGCGAAGCGCGTCCAGGTCGGCGAGGACCTCCCGGCCATGGGCGGTGGCGGCGACGCGGCGGCGGTCGGCCGGGTCGGGCTGTCGTACGAGGTGCACCAGATTCTGGAGCCACTGGCCAGGCACGGGCCCGCGATCTACGGCTGACCGGCCGCGACACGCCCAGCGCTCAGGGCCTTCATCCAACCACTGGCCGCCCGAGACCGTCATTATTGCCAGCGGGGCGAAAGGGGCACGGCGGTGACGACGCGGAGATATCGGGATGGCCGGGACGGCACGCCGCCTTCCAGGTCAGTACGCATGGCACGACGTCGGCTGCTCCTCGTCGCCGCTGGCGGCGTGGCGATCGGGGTCGCGACCGTGACGAGGCGCGGTGGCGGCGGCCGCCTGGCCCCCAGTGCGCTCGACGAGGCGCCGCACACCGGACCGACCCATCAGCCGCCCAAGGCCACGAGCAGCGCGAAACCCGCGCATACGGTTCGCACCGAGGGCGGGCCGCCGATGTACAACGTGGACGACGGGCTGGATGTCATCGCGCTGACCATCGATGACGGCCCGAGCCCCGTCTACACCCCGCAGGTGCTGAGCATTCTGGAGAAGTACGACATCAAGGCGGCCTTCTCGATGGTCGGCGAGAACGTGGCCTATTACCCGTCGGTTGCGCGCGAGGTCGCGGACGCCGGTCACACGATCGTCAACCACACCTGGAATCACGCCAACCTCATGTCGATGAAACGGAGCAAGCTGCCCGGGGAGGTCGACCGGGCCACGGACGCGATCCACAGCGCGACGGGACACCGGCCGGGCATGTTCCGGGCGCCGTACGGGGCGTGGTCGCCGACCCTGCTTGATTACTGTGCGAGCGAGAACCTCGCCCCGCTCGACTGGTCCGTTGACCCGAAGGACTGGACCCGGCCCGGGGTCAGCAAGATCGTCAAGATGATCATGGGCACCACGAAGACGGGCTCGATCATCCTGGAGCACGACGGCGGCGGCGACAGATCCCAGACCGTGGCTGCCCTGAAGATCGCGATTCCCCGCCTTATCGACGAGGGCTACATGTTCACGGTTCCATAGGCCGGGACGCTAGCGGCGGACTCTGTAGCGCAGCACCCGGTTGCCACGGTGGGCGGGGCTAGTCGACGGCTACTTCTGCCTCCACCTCCACCGGGATGTTGAAAGGCAGCTCCGCGACCCCGATCGCGGAGCGGGAATGCGGCCCGGCTTCCGGCCCCCACAGCTCGATGATCAGGTCGGAGAAGCCGTTGATCACGGCCGGCGTCTGGTTGAAGCCCGGCGCCACGTTGACCATGCCGAAGACGCGCAGCCACGCCGTGATCCTGTCCAGGTCGCCGAGGGCGCGCTGGAGGCTCGCGAGTACCGCCAGGGCAGTCGCCCGGGCGGCGCCGTAGGCCTGCTCCGCGGTGAGGTCGGCACCCACCTTGCCGAGGCCCGGCCAGAGCGAGCCGTCGGCGTTCAGCGGGCCGTGGCCGGAGACGAAGGCGCGGCCCGGCCACAGGCGCACCCACGGGAAAGGCAGTTCCAGGCCGGACGGCGTCTTCATCGGCTGCGGGAGCTCGAGACCGAGTTCGGCGAGGCGGTTTTCGATGCGCATAGGCGCTATCTTGCCGCTACCACAGCCGCTCCGTGGCGCGACGGGCACCTTCTGCCAGCGATTCGAACTTGGCCCAGACGATCTTCGGGTGGATCTCAGGGCTGTAGGTGGCCTGAGAGGAGAAGCCGCAGTCGGCGCTGGCGACCACGTTCTCCCTGCCGACGACCTCCGCGAACCTGACGATACGGTCGGCGATCGTGTCCGGGTGCTCGACGATGCTGGTGGCGTGACTGATCACCCCGGGCAGCAGCACGGTGTCGGCGGGCAGCTTGACACTCTCGAAGACGTGGTAGCTGTGCTCGTGCCGCGGGTTGGCGGCCTCGAAGGAGAACGCCCCGGCGTTGATCGTGAAGAGCGTGTCGATCAGGTCGGCGAGCGGCGCGTCATGCAGCCGCGGGCCCTCGTTGATGCCGTAGCAGGTGTGCAGCCGGACCCGCTCCCGGGGAATGCCCTCCAGGCTGCGGTTGATCGCGTCCACGTACAGTCCGGCAGTCTCCAGCTTCTCGGCCGGCGAGCCGGCGCCGTAGCTGAACTCCTCGGTGAGGAACGGGTCGTCGATCTGCAGAGTGAACCCGGCGTCGATGATGGCCTGGTACTCGACGTGCAGCGCGTCAGCGACCGCGTCCAGGTACTCGTCCTCGTCGCGGTAGTACTCATTGCCGCCGACGCCGCTCGGCGCCACGGCGCAGACGAACACCCGCTCCGGGTCCGCGTCGCCGACCGCCGCGCGCAGCGCGGACAGGTCGCGGGCCAGCTGTTCCTGGCCCGTGTAGGACACCGGGCCGGTGCAGGCCAGCGACGCGGCCGGGACCGCCATCCCGCCGGTCATCGCGCGCTGGAAGTACTGCCCGTAGTACTCGGGGAACTCCTCGATCTCCGGCCGGAACTTGCCCAGGGTCTCCCGGCCGCGCGGCTCGTACCCGCTCAGCCGCCGCGCGATGTAGGCGAAGAACCCGGTCTTGCCCTGCTCGCCGTCGTTGATCACGTCGATCCCCGCGGCGCGCTGTCGCGCGACGACGTCCGCGACGGCGCGGCCCTGCGCGGCGTCGAGTTCGGCCTGGTCGACCTGTTCCCCGGCCGCGGAAGCCCGCATCAGGTCGAGCAGTGCCGCTGGGCGGGCCAGGCTGCCGACGTGGGTGGTGTAGATACGGTCGATGCTGCGCTGCATGACCCAAGCCAAGAACCTTGGGGCTGGTGAGTCAACTTCGGGATAATGGCTATCATGGCCTTGCACGTAGTGGAACCAACGCCCGAGAGCACAGTCAACTTCTTTTCCGCGGCACACGAACCGGTGCTCACCATGGATCCGGGTGACACGGTAATCGTCAGGACGCTGGACGCGGCCGGGTACCTGGCGCGGCATCAGTATCCCGGCGACGCGGGGCAGCCGAAGATGTTCCCTGGTGACGAATTCCGCGGGCACTGCCTGAACCAGCCGATCGCGGTGCGCGGCGCCGCGCCCGGCGACCTGCTCGCGGTGCGGATCATGTCGCTGACGCCCGGGGACTGGGGGTGGACGGTCGCGCCCGCCGTGCCCGGCTCGCCCGTGGTGAAACGGCTCGGGCTAGCCGGAACCGAGCAGGCGTGGCTGCTGTGGGAGATCGACGCGGACGCGAGGACAGCCACGGCGAACGGGACGTACACCCGGCCGCTGGCGCCGTTCCTCGGCGTGACGGGGACCGCGCCGGCCGCGCCAGGGGAGCACTCGACGATCCCGCCGCGCGCCGAGTCGGGCGGGAACATCGACTGCAAGGAGCTGGTGGCAGGCTCGACGCTGTACCTGCCGGTCAACGTGCCCGGCGCGCTGCTCTACCTGGGCGACGGGCACGGGGCGCAGGGCGATGGCGAGGTGTGCGGCACGGCGATTGAGTGCCCGATGACGACCGAGGCGGTCGTGGACCTGGCCGCCGGCCGGCCGCTGGCATCGGTGCACGCGGAGACGCCGGCCGGGCTGATCACGTTCGGGTTCAGCGCTGACCTGAACGAGGCGATGGGCGACGCGCTCGACGCGATGGTGACGTGGCTGGCGTCGCTGTACGGAACGTCGCGGACCGAGGCGCTGGCGCTGGCGTCCACCTTCGTGGATCTCCGGGTGACGCAGGTGGCGAACGTGACGTGGGGGGTGCACGCGCTGCTGCCCGCCGGGCTGCTGTCGGTGGGCTAACTCGCCCGTCCCCGCACCGGCCAGCTCGGCCACGATGTCCAGGTGGCCCAGGTGCCTGGCGTACTCCTGGAGCAGGTGGAACAGCACGCGCTCCAGCGTGGCCGGCTCCGCGCCCGACCAGCGCTCGCCGGGCTCGCCAACGTCGGTCAGCTCGTGGCTCTCGATGATGGCCGTACTGCGCGCCGCCTGTTCGGCGTAGGCCGCCAGCAGGTCGTCCAGGGTCTCGTGCGGCGGGACGTACCAGCGGCCGTCGCGCTGGTCGCCCCACGGGTCGCCGACGGCGCTGCCTTCGAAACCCCACTCCAGCCAGCGCCGCTCAACGTAGGTCAGGTGCCTGAGCAGTTCCAGCGGCGTCCAGCCCGACGGCACGATGCTGCGGCGCAGCTCGCTGGCGGGCAGCTCACGCAGCCTGGCGGCCAGCCGGTCGCGGAAGTAGCCGAGGTAGCGGAGGAACACCTCTGTCCTGGATCCGGCTGGGGTGGTCGGCTCGGGAAACGGGACGGTCATGGCGGCACGTTAGCAGGTGTGCTGTTTCGCCCACTTCTGCGCACTGGCCAGGTACTGGGCCCCCTTGACGCTGAGCGCGTTCTTCGTTTTGGCGTCCGAGTCGATCATGGTGTTCGCGCTCTGCATGACCTTGGTGCCCGCGGTGACTTGGGTGGCGGTGGTGACCTGCGGGGTGGTACCGAGGGTCTTCAGGGCAGACAGGTCGTTCTGGATGTCGCTCAGGTCGTTGTAGACGGTGGCGATGTCCCCGGCCTGCATGCCGACCACATCGGTTTGCAGGCTCGTGGCGTCGCGGCTCACGGTCTGGGCTTCGAACACGACGAGCTGCGCGTCGCTGGCCATGCTCGAGCAGCTGTCGTGCTGCATCTGCTGCCAGTCCTGCTCCTCGGTTGTGAGGGCAGCCGACAGGGTGGTCAGGTCGGTGGGGACCGTGATGTCCTTGGTCAGCGACTTCGCGTCCTTCTTCAGCTGGGCCAGGTCGCTGACGAGGTTCTGCTGAGCGACCTGCCTGGCGGCCGTCGAGTTCGGCTGCACCTGCTGCTCGAACGTCGGATTGCCCGTGAACGAGGTAACAGCCGAGCCGCCGCCGCACCCGGCGGCAAGGACCGAAAGCGCCGACAGCGCGACAGCGCCGGCCACGAGGCGCGAACGCGTGAACTGATGCATGGACCCCTTACCAGGCCTTGTCCGACCTTGACTGGCGATGCTCCCGACGAGGGTACGGGAGGACAGCCGTCCGTGACTGTAAGATCCGCGCACCCGCGGGCTAGATACGACCAGGGGCGGCACAATGTGACGCCGGGAAGCCGTGCCGGAGACTCGGGTTACCAGAGGGTAACGTTGGGTCAGCGATAAAGGAGGTCCGGTCATCGACGCTGACGTGATCGTGGTGGGGGCGGGGCTGGCCGGTTTGGCGGCGGCCGCCGAAGCGGCGGAGGCCGGGCGGCGGGTGCTGCTGCTCGACCAGGAGCCCGAGCAGTCGCTCGGCGGCCAGGCCTGGTGGTCGTTCGGCGGGCTGTTCTTCGTGAACTCGCCGGAACAGCGGCGGCTGCGGGTCCGCGATGACCTGGAGCTGGCGTGGCAGGACTGGCTGGGCACCGCGGGGTTCGACCGGCTGGAGGACGAGCTGCCCAGGCAGTGGGCGCGAGCGTACGTCGAGTGGGCCGCCGGCGAGAAGCAGTCCTGGCTGCGCCAGATGGGCCACAGCGTCACGCCCATCGTCGGCTGGGCCGAACGCGGCGGCTACCTCGCCACCGGGCCCGGCAACTCCGTGCCGCGGTTCCACATCACCTGGGGCACCGGGCCGGGCATCGTCGAGCCGTTCGAGAAGCGGGTGCGCGCCGCGGCCGGGGCGGGCCGCCTCGAGTTCAGGTTCCGGCACCGGGTCGATGAGCTCATCGTGACGAACGGCGTCGTCGAGGGCGTCGCCGGCGCCGTGCTGGAGCCGAGTGATGCGCCGCGGGGCACGCCAAGCTCCCGGGAAACAGCCGGGACCTTCGAACTGCGCGCGCAGGTGGTCATCGTCGCTTCCGGCGGCATCGGGGGCAACCACGACCTGGTGCGCGACGCCTGGCCGGCGCGGCTCGGCGCGCCGCCGGCGCACATGCTGTCCGGTGTCCCGCGGCACGTGGACGGGCGCATGATCGGGATCGCCGAGACGGCCGGCGCTCAGGTGATCAACAGGGACCGGATGTGGCACTACGTCGAGGGCATCACCAACTGGGACCCGGTGTGGCCGCTGCACGGCATCCGCATCCTGCCCGGGCCGTCCCCGCTGTGGCTGGACGCCACCGGACGCCGGCTGCCCGGACCGCTCTACCCGGGGTTCGACACCCTTGGCACGCTCGAGTACCTGCGGACGACCGGGTACGACCACAGCTGGTTCGTGCTCACCCGCAAGATCATCGCGCGGGAGTTCGCGCTGTCTGGCTCGGAGCAGAACCCCGACCTGACCGGCCGTGACAGGAAAGCCATGATCACGAGCCGGCTCGGCGGCCAGGTGCCGGGGCCGGTACAGGCGTTCCTCGACCATGGCGAGGACTTCGTGACCGCCAGGACGCTGCCGGAGCTGGTGAGCCAGATGAACAAGCTCACCGGCGGCGACCCGCACCTTGACGCGGACAGGATCGAAGAAGAGATAACCACGAGAGACAGAGACGCCACGCGCCCGTTCGGGAAAGACTCCCAGCTGATGGCGGTGCGGGGCGCGCGCCGGTACATCGGGGACCGGCTGATCCGGGTCGCCAGGCCGCACGCGCTGCTCGACCCGGCGGCCGGGCCGCTGATCGCCGTCCGGCTGCACGTGCTCACCCGCAAGACGCTCGGCGGGCTGCACACCGACTTGTCGTCCCGCGCGCTCGGCGCGTCCGGCGAGCCCGTGCCGGGGCTGTACGCGGCGGGGGAAGCGGCCGGGTTCGGCGGCGGCGGGATGCACGGCTACCGGTCGCTGGAGGGCACGTTCCTCGGCGGCTGCCTGTTCTCCGGCCGGATCGCTGGGCGCGCGGCGGCGGCCGCGACCGCCTGACCGAGCTAGGCGAGCTCGCCCCGGACCCAGGTCTGCGTGACCGATGCCTGGCAGATCTCGGCGTCGGGGACGGTGGCGAGGTCGGCGTCGGTGACGGCGAAGCTCGCGTCGTAGCCGGCCTTGATTGATCCGGCCGAGTCCGCCACGCCGTTGATCCGCGCGGTGCCCGAGGTGTAAGCGGCGAGGGCGGTCCGCCGGGAGATCGCCTGACGCGGCAGGAAGGGATCGCCGGCGGTCTCCGGCAGCGCGCGGTTGACCGCCACGTGGACGGCGAGCAGCGGGTCGGGGCTGCTCACGGGCCAGTCGCTGCCGCCGGCCAGATGTGCGCCCGAGGCGGCAAGCTGCGCGAACGGGTACTGCCAGGTGGTCCGCGCCGCGCCGAGGAAGGGGATCGTCAGCTCGGTCATCTGCGGTTCGTTCATCGCCCACAGCATCTGCAGGTTCGCTGTCGCGCCGAGTGCGGCGAACCGGGAGATGTCGTCGGGATGGACGACTTGCAGGTGCGCGAGATGGTGCCGGATCCAGGTCTCCCTGGCGCTGCCGTGCCGGGCCGCCCGGGCAGCCTCGATCGCGTTGAGCGCGTTGCGGACCGCCCGGTCGCCGAGCGCGTGGAAGTGCACCTGGAAGCCCGCCTGGTCGAGGGCGGTCACGTAGCGGGGGAGCTCGCCCGGGTCGATGAAGTCCAGCCCGGAGTTCCCGGTCGCGCAGCCGTCGTGGTCGAGGTAGGACGCGAGCATCGCGGCGGTGTGGTTCTCCACGATGCCGTCGAGCATCATCTTCACGCTGGTCGGCCTGAATCGCCCGGCCGCGTTGTGCTGGCGGTAGTGGAGCAGCCCCTCGAGCTGCTCCAGTCCCTCGTCCCGCTGCCACCACTGCGCCCCGACAACGTCCGCGATCAACGTCCCGGCCGACGCCGCCCGCAGGTACGCGTCCGTCGTGTCGTCAATGGAGGCATAGCCGGGCCCGACGATGGCGTCCTGCCAGCCGGTGACGCCGAGCGACAGCAGGTAGTCCTGGGCAGCGAGCAGCCCCCGGTACATGTCCTCCCCGGTGATCTCCGGCAGCAGCCGGCTCACCAGCTTCATCGCGCCTTCCTGCAGCATGCCGACGGGCTCGCCGCCGGCATCCCGCTCGATCCTGCCGTCGGCAGGATCCGGTGTGCGGCGGTCGATGCCGGCCAGCTCCAGGGCCTTGCTGTTGGCCCACGCGCCGTGATGGTCGCGGTTGTACAAGAACACCGGCCGGCCGGGAACCACGCTGTCCAGCGCCTGCCTGGTGGGGATCCCGCCAGGGAACGCGGGCAGCCCCCACCCGCCGCCGATGATCCACTCCAGGCCGGGATTCGCCGCCGCGTAGCGCGCGACAATGTCCAGGTAGGCGGCGGAGTCGCTGCCCTTCTCCAGGTCGCACCCCAGCAGTTGCAGGCCGCCGGAGACCGGGTGCGCATGCGCGTCAATGAAGCCCGGCAGCAGCGTGCCGCCGTCGAGGTCGACGATGTCCGCCGTGCCCGGCTCGACGTCCGTCCCGAGGGCGCTGATCTTCCCGTCGGTGACGAGGACCTGAGTCCCTCGTTCCAGGAAGCCGGTGCCGTCGAAGACCGAACCGCCCGTGAAAAGAATGCCGTTGCTGATCGTGCCCACCTGACTTCGTGTTGCGGTGCGTGCCGAGCCTAGCGGTGCCTGGCCCGCCTTGACACCTCCCGCGGACGGAGATACGTGGGGGAGGTGAGCCAGGAACTGCAGGAGCGCCGGGCGTACCTCGGCTCCTACGCCGACCGCTATTTCGAGCTGCTGCCGTCGGGCGGTCACCAGCAGCTGCCGATCGCGCCAGGGGTGGTCTTCAGCGAGAACGGCCAGCGCCTGCGGCTGGGGCAGGGGCTGTGGGCGACGGCCACCGGCGCGGCCCGCACCCGGGCGGTGACGGTACTGGACGGCCCGGCCGGCCAGATCGCCACCTGGGGCATGGTGACCGAGGCCGGGCACGACGCGATCCTCGGCGTCCGGCTGAAGGTCGACGACGAGGGCCTCATCGACGAGATCGACACGTTCGTCGTGCGGTTCAACGACATGGCCTCCACCTTCAGCGGCAGCGGGCTGCTCGACGCACAGCGGCTCGCGGGCCCGACGCCGGGGCTGCTTGACCTGGTCGACGAGGGCGACCGGCCCAGCGCGGCCGAGCTCCGCCGGGCGGCGGACGGCTATCTCGACGGGGTGTCTTCGGGTGAGGTCGGCCTGATTCCGGTCGCCGATGACTGCCCGCGGATCGAGAACGGCGTCCAGACGGTGCTGCGGGCCGACGGGCTGCTGCCGGGCCGGGCGCCTAACCCCGCGACCGCGATGGGCGTCGCGCAGCAGGTCCGCGAGGGCGTCACGCGGCACATCGCCGCGGCGCGGGACCGCGGCATGTACCTCACCGACCCGTCGCGCGGGCTTGTCATGGTCCGGTTCTTCTTCGACCACCCGGGCGCGGTGCGCGGCTGGCAGGGCCGGGCGCCATTCATAGGGCCGAACAGCATGCCGGCCTGGGAGGTCTTCAAGGTGCGCGGCGGGCTGATCAGGCACATCGAGGCGATCATCGCCTGGTTCCCGTACGGATACCGGTGGACGCCCGAGGAGCAGCGGTGATAACAGCAAGAGGCGGCGGGCTGGAGGACCTGCTCGGCGAGTACTACGCCGCGCTGGCGGCCGGCGATCCCGGCCGGCTGCCGCTGGCGGCCGACGTGCGGTTCACCGAGAACGGCCAGCGCATCGCCATCGGGACCGGGCTGTGGGCGACCGCGACCCGCGCGGCGGACAGCCGCGCGGCGATGGTCAGCGAGGAAGCGTACGGGCCCGGCGGGACCGCGGGCAGCGTGGCGGGCTGGGGGATGATCACCGAGGGCGCCGCGGAGGATGCGGACGGTGCGGACGCGCTGCTCGGCGTCCGGCTGAGGACGACAGGGAAGGCCATCAGCGAGATCGAGACCGTGGTGGTGCGCCGCGCGCCGTTTGGCCGGGCGACGTTTCCTGAGCGACTGCTCGAACCCAGCGCGGCGATGGCGCGGATCCTGGAGCCTACCGACCGCGGCACCCGCGAGGACCTGGTCCGGGCCGCCAGCGGATACCTGGACGGCGTCGCCCGCGACGACGCCGGCCTCATCCCGGCCGCCGACGACTGCATCCGGATCGAGAACGGCCTGCAGACGGTGCTGAACCCGGACGCGGATGGATTCCCTGCGACGTTCGTGAGCAGCGGCGGGCTGGGCGGGCTCGGCCTCGGCGTGCGCGCGCAGATCCGCACGCTCGCCTTCCGCTACATCGAGGACATCCGCGACCGGCGTTTCGTGGCCGCCGACACGGCACGCGGCCTCGTGCTCGTCTGCTGCTTCTTCGACCACCCGGGGAAGGTGCGCGGCGCGGGCTTCGACTCGCCCATCGTCGCGCCCAACAGCATGCTGATCTGGGAGCTGTTCAAGGTGGCCGGCGGCCTGATCCGGCGGATCGAGGCGATCGGGGCCGCGTTCCCCTACGGCATGCGCGCCGGCTGGTGACGACCAGATCCTCCGCCTGGAGCAGGGCCGGCGAGTTTCGTCATAGGATCGGCCGCGTGACCGATCCCACGCCTTACATGCGCGCGCTGCGCGCCTCGCACGACCGTCTCGCCGGCGTTGCCGGATCCCTGGACTCCGATGACCTGCGCAAGCGGTCCTACGCGACAGAGTGGTCGATCGCCGACGTGCTGTCCCACCTGGGCAGCGGCGCGGAGATCTTCGAGCTCTTCGTGACCGCGGGCCTCGGCGGCGAGCCGCCGGCGCAGGAGGACAACCAGCGGATCTGGGATAAGTGGAACGCCCGGTCACCCGAAGAGCAGGCTTCTCAGAGCATCGCCACCAACGAGGCGCTGGTCTCCCGCTTCGAGTCGCTGACCCCGGAGCAGCTCGACTCGCTGAGAGTCACGATGTTCGGCGGCATGGTCATGGACGCGGCCGGGCTGCTGCGGATGCGCCTGTCCGAGCACGCGGTGCATAGCTGGGACGTGGAAGTCGCGGTCGACCCGGCCGCGCGGGTCTCCCAGGACGCGGTGGAGCTGCTGCTCGGCGCGCTGCCGCAGATGATGCCGTGGATGGGCAAGAAGGCCGCCGACCCCGCGGTGATCGCCGTCACCGCCACCAGCCCGGACGGCGTGTATACGCTCGACACCGGCGGCGTCACCCTGACACCCGGGGCTGGGGAAACGTCGGCGTCAGCCTCCGTGGAGCTGACGTCCGAGGCCCTGCTGCGCCTGGTCTACGGGCGAGTCGATGAGTCCGCCATCGCCTCCGGCGAGCTGCGCGCGGAGAACGTGACCCTGCCGGAGCTGCGGGCGGTGTTCCCGGGCTTCTGACGCGACTTCGCGGTGCCCTTCGCGTAACGCGCCCGCCCCTCGCGCTGGCCAGACACCCCGCCAGTC
>Ga0207699_10001138_pt1 | contig 12588 bp, 11 predicted proteins | sample LARL51metaG_FD_184344 | JGI IMG/M metagenome (GOLD analysis project Ga0207699, IMG submission 184344) | Corn, switchgrass and miscanthus rhizosphere microbial communities from Kellogg Biological Station, Michigan, USA - LAR L5-1 metaG... | ecosystem: Host-associated > Plants > Roots >...
TTCTATTTGCAGTTGCACCAATCTTCACCTCGGTCGCCAGCGCTTCGGATGAAAGCAAGGACGATGACCGTTTGCGAAACTGTGGCACGGTCTTGAAAGAGATTCTCGACGTTCCCGATAACATTCCGCACGATTTGCTCGACAAGGCGGATTGCGTGGTTGTCTTTCCCTCCGTCCTGAAGGCCGCATTTATCGTTGGCGGAAGCTACGGGCGAGGCGCTATGTCGTGCCGCAAGGGCGACAATTTCAGAGGTCCTTGGGGCGCTCCGACGATGATGGCTCTTGAAGGCGGCAGCTTCGGCTTTCAAATCGGTGGACAAGCTACGGATTTTGTCTTGCTCGTTATGAATGAGAGTGGCGCCAGGGGCATTCTCGCCAGCAAGGTCAAGCTCGGCGGCGACGCTTCGGTGGCCGCAGGTCCCGTGGGCCGTGACGCCTCGGCCGATACGGACGCGACCCTGCGTTCCGAAATCTTGAGCTATTCGAGAGCTCGTGGCTTGTTTGCCGGAGTGTCCCTCGAAGGTTCCACGATCCGTCCGGACAATGGCGACAACACCCGTCTATACGGAAGGAAAATTCCCGCCAGAGAAATTGTTCTGTCCGGAACGGTCAGCGTGCCCCCAGCAGCCGAGCAATTAATCTCGACACTAGATACCAAGACTCCGAAACACAGGCCCTAAGAGTTGATTGGCGAATGCAGTCCGGCCGATGCCGGACGGAAAGATGAGGGCGTAATTCATGTGGATCGTCAGGCTCGCACTGAGCCGGCCATACACGATGGCGGTGTTAGCTGTCCTGATTTTTATTCTTGGGACATTGGCGATCGTTCGTACGCCCACCGACATTTTCCCCAACATCGACATTCCCGTGGTCAGCATCATCTGGACCTTTAACGGCTTAGTGCCTGAGGACATGAGCGATCGCATCGTCAGTATTACGGAGCGAGCGCTCACTACCACTGTCGACAATATCGAACACATCGAATCCCAATCTCTGAATGGAATTGCGGTCGTTAAGGTTTTCCTGCAGCCAACCGCTAACATTCAACAGGGCATTGCTCAGATTACTGCTGTTTCCCAGACGCAGCTCAGACAATTGCCCGTGGGGACCACCCCTCCTCTCATTCTTGCCTATAGTGCTTCCAGTGTGCCGGTCCTTCAGCTGGCCCTTTCGGGGCAAAATCTCTCAGAGCAAGAGCTCAACGACTATGGCCTGAACGCAATTCGGACCCAGCTCATTACCGTGCCTGGCGCATCTGTTCCTTACCCCTATGGCGGTAAACAGCGCCAGGTGCAGGTTGATCTGAATACAACAGCACTGCAGTCGAAGGGCTTGTCGGCGCTCGATGTCGTCAATGCAATCAGCGTTCAAAATCTGATCCTCCCGACAGGCACATCCAAGATTGGCTCCAAAGAGTACGACGTCTCGATTCCCAATGCAGCTCCGCAGACGATTGCAGACTTAAATCGAATTCCGATCAAGACGATCGGCGGCACTACGATTTACATCAAGGATGTAGCCTGGGTGCGCGATGGTTTTCCACCGCAGACCAACATCGTGCGTGTCGATGGGCAGCGCTCGGTATTGCTGACCATCCAAAAAGCAGGCAATGCCTCCACGCTGAACGTGATCTCAGGCATCAAATCCCTACTGCCTCAAATCAAAGCTACTGTTCCACCCCAACTGCAGATATCACCGCTCGCTGATCAGTCTATTTTTGTTCGTGGCGCGATCAGCGGGGTCGTCAGAGAAACGCTTATTGCCGCGTGCCTGACTGCTTTCATGATTCTCACTTTTCTGGGTAGTTGGCGAAGTACCGTCATTATCGCCACCTCAATCCCTCTGGCGATCCTCACTTCCATCATCATGCTCAGTGTGATCGGACAAACGATCAACATCATGACCCTTGGAGGACTCGCTCTGGCCGTCGGCATCCTCGTCGATGATGCCACTGTGGAAGTCGAGAACATCAATCGAAATCGCGAGGCCGAACCGGAGAAGCACCTGGACGAAGTTATCCTGGACAGCGCGTCGCAAATAGCAACACCCGCCTTCGTCGCGACACTTTCCATCTGCATAGTGTTTGCTCCGATGTTCTTACTGTCCGGCGTCGCGCGGTATCTCTTTGTACCACTTGCTGAAGCAGTGGTCTTCGCTATGTTGGCGTCGTATGTGCTTTCCCGCACGATCGTCCCCACAATGGCCAAGTACTTATTGCGGGGAGAAAAAGGGGAAGGCAAAGACGCTGCTGTCAGTAATCCGCTGGTACGCCTGCAGCAGCGGTTTGAGGAGGCCTTCGAGCGTTTACGTGGACATTACCGGCGGATGCTAGAGTTTTGTCTGCATCACCGGCGGGTTTTTCTTATTGTGTTCTTCGCCAGCTGCCTTGGCTCGCTTGCGATTCTGATCCCTTGGCTCGGCCGGGACTTTTTCCCAAGCGTAGATAGCGGCACTTTCAAACTTCATCTACGTGCTCCCACCGGAATGCGCATTGAAGAAACGGCCAATCTTTGCGATCAAGTCGAGCTGGCGATTCGACAGCAGATTCCGGGAGAAGAAATCCACAACGTCATCGACAACATAGGTTTGCCCTACAGCGGCATCAATCTTTCGTACAGTAATTCGGCTCCAGTTGGAACATCCGATGCCGACATTCTCGTGACCTTGTCCGCAAATCACCATCCCACGGACAAGTACATAAAACAACTTCGCCTCGCGCTCCCAAAAAAGTTTCCGGGTGTGAGCTTCGCTTTCTTGCCCGCAGACATGGTCAGTCAGATTCTGAATTTTGGCCTGCCGGCGCCGATCGATGTGCAGATCGTCGGGAACGACTTGGAGGGAAACCGGCAATACGCGACCGCACTGCTCGAGAAAATGAGGAACGTTTCAGGAACGGCAGATCTGCGAATCCAGCAACCCTTCGATGAACCATATCTTCGTCTTAGGGTCGAACGTACGAAAGCAGAGGAGCTCGGATTCACGGCTCACGATATTGCGCAAAATCTTCTGGTATCACTGAGCGGCAGCTTCCAAACCTCACCGACATTCTGGGTTGATCCAAAGAATCATGTCAGCTATCAAATCGCAACCCAGAGCCCGCAATACCGCACGGACTCGTTGCAGCAACTTGTAAACATCCCAGTCACTGGGACTAACGCTTCGGCTGCCCCGTCTCTTATGGCTAGCCTGGTGTCGATCCAACGAGGTGCGGGAATGGCCGTGGTTTCGCATTACAACGTAGCGCCCGTGATTGACATCTTTGGCTCTACTACGGGGCGCGACTTGGGTAGCGTCGCCAGCGAGATCAATAAGATCATTGACGATACCCGCCGCGAATTACCGCGCGGTTCCCGAGTCGTTGTTCGTGGACAAGTTGACACCATGCGAGCGTCATACATCGGCCTCCTGGGCGGACTGGCGTTCTCGATCGTCCTCGTTTACCTGCTGATCGTAGTCAACTTTCAGTCCTGGCTCGATCCTTTCATCATGATTTCCGCATTGCCCGCGGCACTCGCCGGCATTGCCTGGTTCTTGTTTATAACGCACACGACTCTAAGCGTACCGGCGCTGATGGGAGCCATTATGTGTATGGGCGTGGCAACCTCAAACAGCATCCTGGTCGTAAGCTTTGCTACGGAAAAAATGATGGAAGGAAGCGATTCCGTCAGTGCCGCTCTGGAGGCAGGCTTTACGCGCTTTCGCCCCGTCATCATGACTGCTCTGGCCATGATCATCGGCATGGTGCCAATGGCTCTTGGGCTCGGTGACGGCGGCGAACAAAATGCTCCGCTCGGCCGGGCGGTTATAGGTGGACTGCTTTTCGCAACGGTTTCGACGCTGCTCTTTGTTCCGGCATTTTTCAGCCTTCTGCAGGCTTCACGCCAGCATGCAGAACAAGCGGAACCCCAGCGCTAGGCTCAAATCTGTGTGGAGTGATTATGCTGTCTCAACCTCAAGGTAGAACACAAATCGGCGCGCAGGCGCCTCCTTTGAATAATGTGGCCGAAGCGCGGCATCCCCTCAAAAAATGGCTGGGCTTGGGGATTGCATTGATCGCGGTTGCCGCTCTTTTGGTATCGGGCATCTGGTCCCGTATTAGCGCCCGCAAAACCCTAAACGCGGAAACGGCACAGGTGGCTCTCACCGCCGTATCAGTTGTTTCGCCAAAGCAAACCGCGCCCGCCGAGGAGATCATCCTTCCTGGGAATGTTCAACCCTTTATCACTTCGCCGATCTACGCACGCACAAGTGGATATTTAAGGAAGTGGTATGTCGACATTGGAGCGCACGTCAAAAAAGGCCAACTGCTTGCCGTTATCGAAACTCCAGAAGTCGACCAGCAGTTGCAGCAATCGCTCAGCAACCTCAACACCGCTAAAGCGAATCTCGCGCTTGCCGAGACCACCAAAAACCGTTACGAGGGCATGATTCGGAGCAACGCCGTTTCGCAACAGGATGTCGACAACGCCGTAGGCACCTATAACGCCAACAAGGCGATTGTTGAAGCCAATCAGGCAAACGTCAAGCAACTCGAAGCTCTCCAGTCGTTCGAGAAGATCTACGCTCCGTTCGACGGCGTTGTTACCGCGCGAAACACCGATATCGGGGACCTCATTAATTCTGGGAGCGCCGGGGGTGTGAAAACCGATCTCTTTCACATTGCTCAACCGGGAACGTTGCGTGTGTACGTCAATGTCCCGGAGGAATACTCGCAAGGGATGAAAGTTGGCATGACGGCAGATCTCAGTCTCGCTGAGTTCCCCGGGCGCAAGTTTCAGGGCAAGCTTGTGCGCACCGCAGAAGCCATCAATATGACCACCCGCACCTTGCTGATCGAGGTAGACGTAAACAATCCTGTAGGCGAACTGCTCACGGGTTCGTACGCGGAGGTCCACTTGAAAGTTCCGACGCAGGCCTCCACGTTCCTACTTCCGGTTAACGCCCTCATATTCCGCTCCGAAGGCCTACGTGTCGGCATTGTGAAAGATGGAAAAGTCGTGCTCTCTGCCGTCACTCCTGGACACGATTCAGGCAATCAGATTGAGATTGTCTCCGGCCTTAAGGCCGACGATCAGGTCATTATTAACCCGCCCGACTCGATCGCTGCCGGACAGCAAGTCCAAATTGTTCAGGCCACATTGCCGGGAGATATCAAGTGAAACGCGCTCGGCAGTGGATTTCGCTCGACAATCTGCGGCCGCGGGCCTGGCTGGGTATTCCGCTCGCGATAGCCCTGCTGCAGTTGAGTGGATGCACGGTTGGACCAAAATACCGGCGTCCAGCAGCGGAAGTTCCGCCAGCCTATAAAGAGGTAGGAAACTGGAAGCCTGCCCAGCCCAATGATCAGAATCTTGGCGGAACGTGGTGGACGATATTTCAAGATCCACAGCTAGATGCGCTGGAACTGCAGGTGAATGTATCGAATCAGAATTTGAAGGCTGCAGAGGCGCAGTTCCGGCAGGCACGAGCCAATGTTCGCTACAATCGGGCTGACTACTACCCTACAGTGACCGCTGGGGCGTCAGCGACTCGCACGCGCGTGTCGTCCCATCGTCCACCCCCGAGTTCAATCTTTGACGGCATCACCTACAACGACTTTTCGCTGCCGTTCGACTTTTCCTACCAGGCGGATGTCTGGGGACGAGTCCGCCGCACCGTAGAGTCTTCTCGAGAACAAGCGCAAGCGAGTGCTGCAGATCTCGCTACGGTCAATCTGAGCATGCACGCGGATTTGGCCATTGATTACTTTCTGGCGCGCAGTTTGGACGCTGAGGAACAACTCCTGAATTCGACGGTAAAGCAGTATGAACAAGCGCTGGAATTGATCGAGACCCGGTTTGCAGGAGGCATCGCTTCCGAGGTAGAGGTCGAGCAGGCTAGAACTCAACTTGAAACCACTCGCGCACAAGCCATCGATGTGGGAGTTGCCCGCGCGCAGTATGAACACTCTGTGGCAATTCTTATCGGCAAGCCTCCTGCGGAGTTCAGCCTTCCACCGCTGCCCCTCACCGTGCCTCCGCCAAATATTCCCGTCAGCATGCCCTCTGAGCTGCTTGAGAGACGCCCGGATATCGCGGCCGCCGAGAGAAGGGTAGCCTCGGCCAACGCCCAGATCGGAGTTGCGAAATCGGCGTACTATCCGCTGATCAATTTGGGCGCTACTGGTGGATTCGAAAGCTCCAGCATCACAACCTTGCTTAATGGACCGAGCGGCTTATGGTCTTTCGGATTGTCTGCTGTGACAACCGTCTTTGACGTGGGAAGACGGCGGGCTGCCTCAGACCAAGCCATCGCTGCTTACGACCAGTCAGTCGCCAATTACCGTCAAACCGTGCTGGCCGGCTTCCAACAAGTCGAAGATAATGTGGCGGCATTACGGATTCTCGAGAGCGAGGCTCAGACGCAAGATAGAGCCGTAGTGGCAGCCCAGAAATACTTGGATCTTGCCGTTACCCGCTACAAGGGCGGCGTCACCAGCTACCTCGAAGTCACCACTGCTCAGACCGCCTCGCTTTCCGACCAAGTTACTGCGGTAAATCTTCTTGGCCGCCGCATGATGAACTCAGTCATGCTCATCCAGGCACTCGGCGGCGGCTGGGATCGCTCCGCCTTGCCTGAACGCCCCGAATGCTGCGGCAGACTCACGTCGAACTCAAAGTAATTCTTCTCTATTTTCCGCGAAGTCCTCGACCATCTTCAGCTCACCGTCGAACCAGAGGTATTTTCGCTGCGTCTTTCTGCGGCGAAAAATGTTCCTCTTGAACTTGCGGATGAAAAGTGCCATCTAGAGATGATCGGATCAAGGAAATCTAAGCCCGTCTCGGAAGGTGTTGAGGGCCAATTCATTGTTCACTCCGGCTGGCGAGTGCATTGCCTTCTCCCTGCGTTTCCAACGCGGCATCCTTTGCCGCGCATGCAGTGAATCGCATCAAAGCTTATATGACTATCCACAGAGTGACTCGGCGAGAACTCTTGAAGCTAGGCGGAACCGCAGCTGCCGCGGAACTCGTCTCGCTGGCCTTCAATGGCTGTGCAGGAGGCGTTTCCGTCGGCACTTCTACAGGTTCACCCGTACCGCCCGCTTGCGCAAAACTAAGTGATATCGATCACGTGATCATCTTGATCCAGGAAAACCGTTCTTTCGATCACTACTTCGGAAGCTACCGCGGGGTGCGGGGTTTCTCCGATCAAAGTACGGCATTTCAACAGCCTGACCCCGCTAACACCATCGCTTCGCCAGTCGCGAAATTGCTGCCATTCCATCTCAACACTTCGATAACGAACGCTGCCTGCACTCACGACATCACGCATGATTGGCTGTCGCAACACCAGAGTTAGAATAACGATGCAATGGACGGCTTTGTGACCTCTCGCCTGCCGATTAATCCCAATGATGCCGTACTCACCATGGGCTATTACACGCGCGCGGACATTCCTTTTTTGCTATGCTGTGGCTGATGCGTTCACGATCTGCGAAAACTATTTCTGTTCGGTGCTCGGTCCCACCGATCCGAACCGTCTCTACACCATGGCGGCTTCCATTGATCCAGCCGGACAGAACGGTGGACCTATTCTGCAGACCATCATTACAAATCGCGCGTCCTTCAACGGTCGGCTGACCTACACGACGATGCCTGAGCAGCTTCAGGCTCGCGCTATTTCCTGGAAGGTTTATTCATCGCCCGACGAAAACCTGCTTGGCGGAATTCTTTCCGATAACGTTCTTTCTTACTTCAAGAATTTTCAGGATCCTGCTTCGGTATTGCATCAAAATGCGTTCGGCCCACAATTTCCCGCCGATTTTTTAGCGGATGTCGCGGCCGGAAACCTGCCACAAGTGTCCTGGATAATAGGGTCGGTCGTAACCTCTGATCATCCTCCGGCACCGTCGCTGTTTGGCGAAAATATTCTCTCGCTAATCGTTGATGCCTTGACAGCGGATGCAGCGCTATGGGCGAAAGCGGTTCTGTTCGTGACGTACGATGAGAATGGTGGATTTTTCGATCACGTGGCACCCGTTACGGCACCTCTGGGAACCGCCGGCGAATATGTGACCGCCCCTGCGGTCCCGGACCCCACCGTAGTTGGCAGTCCTCCCATACTCGGTCCAATTGGTCTCGGTTTCCGTGTGCCGGCTCTGATCATTTCGCCCTTCAGCCGTGGTGGGTTTGTCTCGTCCGATCTCTTCGATCACACTTCCGTATTGCGGTTCCTTGAAACACGGTTTGCTGCGGAAGTGTCTAATCTGAGCGCATGGCGTCGCGCCACCGTAGGCGATCTCACCAGCGCATTCAACTTCAAAGCGCCTGACCACGCGATACCGAACCTTCCGTCACCGGCCTCCGCAATTCAACAGGTTCTTCAGCAATGTGCGGCGAACCTCGCTGGCCAAACACCGTATACTGTGCCGAATCCACAGACTCTTCCGGCACAAGAAACAGGAACAACAACTCGCCCAAGTGGCGCTTGCTAGTCTAAGTACCTTGTGTTCCGGCAATCGCGCGCGGTGTCGCAATGGGCGCCGCGAAGGGATCGGGCGCAAAGGTGGGACAGATGATGCGGATGGTTGCCGCAAATGTAAAAGACGAAGTAATAGTGCTCATTTCCTGCCTGAGGAACGGCCCGAGGCCGTCGTGCCCCGCATTCCCACTTTTGTCGAGCGCAAGCAACACGACTAGTAACACCGCAAAAGGAGCGAGAAATGCCTAGTAAACCAGAAAGCGCCATGCATGTTCCATCAACGATTCCGCCAGACGATCTGCAGCGCGATTTAGCGGCGGCACGAGCCGAATCGCAGAACGCCCCTCACTTGGGAGTGGTCGGGGATACCTACACGATCCTCCTGTCCGGCAAAGACACCGCCGGCCAGTTTTGCCTGATCGATATGTACGTCCCCCCGGGTGGTGGACCGCCGCCACATCGTCATGATTTCGAAGAAACATTTGTCCTGCTTGCAGGCGAACTTGATGCTACCTTTCGCGGAAAAAAGCGTGTGATTCGAGCTGGTGACACAGTCAATATCCCTGCGAATGCGCCCCATCAGTTTCACAACTCGTCCTCTAAGGCGGTGCGTATGCTCTGCATCTGTTCACCTTCCGGTCAGGAGGAATTTTTTAGAGAGGTCGGAGTGCCAGTCGCAACCCGCACCACTCCACCAGCAAGGTTAGATCCAGCTGCGCAATCCGAGTTTATGAAGAAGGCTATGACATTGGCGCCGAAGTATCGAACCGAACTGCTCGAACACGCGTAAGTCTGGGATTCAGGCGCGCAACTCGTCCCTGCAATCACTCGAAACACAAACAAACCGAGATTCCCGCCACGTTCTCGACCCAGCGGGCCTACAACAACCACAAGGACGACTACCCGGACTATGCAATGGTCCGCAAAAGATTGCTGCGTGCTTAAAGATCTGAGGATCGCTCAGCAAGAAAAATCGTGGGATAGCACAAATGACGAAGTCTTTACGCGTTGGGATTATCGGCGTCAGCGCTGATAGCGGTAGGGCGAAAGAGTCGCACGTGCCGCGCAAGTCATATGAGCCATGCCAAACTGTTGGTTGGGTTGTGGGTTGGGAATTTCTAGGGAAACTGCCCTGAACGCTACCTGCACGGAAGTGATGTAAGCTCAAAACGAGACTCTACGCGCCCAACCGCGCCAGTGGTTGCCATGCTTCTCGGGTGCGGTCTTCGGCGGTCCGAACTTTTGTCCGTGACTGTGAAGATAATCCAGCAGCGTCAAGCACCATTGTCAGGCAGTCCCGCAAAGAGGATTCGTGAGAAAGAGCTGTAGTCTCATCAGTTTTTACTGTTGTGTACTTTCGCTCGAGTACCCGCAGGCGCTTTCCTCTTCAATTTGATCTGATTGTAATCAACGGCGGCACGGATGAGATTTTTTAGAGCACGCTCATTAATCTTATCGCCCTCGAAAAAATCGATCGCTCGCCACGCGTTGCCGCCGAGGCCCGCGTTGAAGAGCTTGTCAGGATCTGGGAGGCTCGCCCCATGGGAAAAGGTAAGCTTCACCTTATCTTTGTGAGCGTTGCCGACGGCGATCATTCCGTCGCGAGACCACACCGGGCTTCCCATCCACTTCCATTCCTCGATGATCTCCCGGTCGGCCTCCAGGATGCTCTTGCGGATGCTGGCGAGCGTTTTGCCACGCCAGTCTGTGAGTCCTGCGATCAGCTCGTCAATACGTTCCGATGGATTCATTGGATCTTTACGCCTCGAATTCTTGTCCCGTTTTCATGCCAACAGCCTACTCCTTCATCGCTAGGCCAGGGAACTCGGTTAGTATCCCTCGTCGTGGCCTGCAGTCGATGCCAGAAGAAGGACCAGAGCGCCAGAGCACGCCGGCGGGGGCCGCCGCCCAGTCGCACGAACTGCCCTGAACGCTACCTACCTTTGCACGGGCAGTGATGTACGCTCAGAATGAGACTCTACGCGCCAACGCAGCATGGTTGCCATGCTTCTCGGTTGCGGTCTTCGGCGGTCGGAACTCTTGTCCATGACTGTATTGATTAACTGCAAGGATTTTTCTATCCGCAGGTCTGAAATACCACGATATTACAGTCAGGATTAGAAGCAACAACGCGGGAACATTTTCAGTCATGGAATCACCCGATGCGATATGTGAAAATACCGCTCCTGACATGGCAAAGAAAAAGCCTGCATATGCCCATTCCTTTAGTAAAGGAAATTTGGGAATAAGCAAAGCTACAACTCCCAGAATTTTCCAAATGCCGAGTATTGTTAGAAAATAGATTGGATAGCCCAAATGTTTAATACCATAGACCCGGGCGGTGCCAGGGCTCCTTCTGCTTTCGCTTTGAATAACTGTAATGTTCCAGTTGACAGCATTCCTGATGCAAGCCAAATAGTGGCGATCCAATAGATAATTTTATTTCTCTTTGTCATAGATCCTCCTCGATTCACGACTTTTGAGGTGGCTGAGGCGGCCAGTTGGGCGTTTCCATACCGAACAGCTTGACGTACTCGGCGTTCAGCCGCTGCCAACCGCCGAACTTCATGGCCTCGGGGCCGACCATGCGGCCGATGGGAGTTCCGCTGAGAAGGCGATCCAGAACATCGAAACAAATGTGCCACCCGGCAGCACCCATTGCGATAAAGCGGCGACCGATGTTGGTCCACAGCGTCAGGCGCGTGCCACCACCGAGGGCCTCGAGTTCCCACCGCATGTCGAAGTGACCCCAGTTGTACTCGAGCATCTCTGGAGCGTCGGCTCGCGTCACGCTTGTTTCGGTCACGCGCGGCGCCGGCGCTCCCACAGTAGTGAGCTTCACCGTGGTTCCCACCGTACCAAGGCTTCCATCGGCGTCAAAGGGCGCCCACTCGCGCAGATGCGCTGGGTCGGTAAGCGCCTGCCAGACTTTTTCCGGCGGGTGGCGCAGCTCTCTGACGAGAACGAGCGTCCACTTCTCTCCGTCCTTTCGTATCTGCGCCCCGCTGGCGGGACCCGGTGTGTACTGCTCGCGATCGGTCACCTTCTTCTCCCTTAGCGTGAATAGTGTGTCAGCTGGGTGAGCTGAATGCGGTTGCCGCAGGTGTCGTTCAGCATCGCAATGGTGGAGCCGGTCACGTCGGTGGGCGGCATCGTGAACTCGGCGCCGCGGGCCCTGATCCGCTCGTAGTCGCCCTTGACGTCGTCGGTGAAGAACATGGCGGCGGGCTGGTTCTGTTGAAATATCGCCTGCTGATACGCTTTGGCTGCGGGGTTGTTGTTCATTGCCAGCTGCAGCTCCGTGCCGTCCGGCTCTTCGGGCGAGGCCACCGTCAGCCAGCGAAATGGGCCCTGACTGAAATCGGTCTTCTTGGCAAAGCCCAGTACCTCCGTATAGAAGCGCAGGGCCTTGTCTTGGTCGTCCACGTATACGCTGGTCACTTTGATTTTCATTTCGTTGCTCCTTGTGCGCCGGCTAAACCGGCGAGGTGTAGTGAATGCAAAAGTCATACGAATGTGAAATAGCGACCCACATCGGCCCCGAGTCACATTCAACTTCCTTGGCTTTACGCATATCTGCGTGAAGAAGAGAAGCAACGGAATGTATACGGTGGTGCGGCAGACGATCCGCAAGAGGTTGCAGGCGAAGCTGAACGCGGTGAAAGCCGAACTTCAGAGACGCATGCACGCTCCCATCCCCGAACTGGGTAAGTGGCTGCAAGCGGTGGTGCGTGGACACAACCGTTACTACGGAGTGCCCTTGAATCAACCGGCGCTGTTTCTCTTTCGGTTTCAAGTCGGGCGCCTCTGGTATCGCGCGCTGTCCCGGCGCAGCCAGACCGGGCGCCTCCTGTGGGACCGCATGCGGCGCCTCATCACTCGCTGGCTGCCTCCGCCTACCATCTGTCATCCCTACCCCCTGCGCCGCATGGGCGTCCTCACCTAAGGCAAGAGCCGGATGCGGGAATCCCGCTTGTCCGGATCCGTGGAGGGGGTTGTGTGCAAACATGATTCCTACTCCGGTGCGCCGGCTAAAACCGGCGAGGTGCAGTGAATGAAAGAGTCACACGAATGTGAAGTAGCGACCCACATCGGCCCCGAGTCATGCGGAGTCGCTCGCAAGGGCGG
>Ga0207699_10001144_pt1 | contig 12551 bp, 14 predicted proteins | sample LARL51metaG_FD_184344 | JGI IMG/M metagenome (GOLD analysis project Ga0207699, IMG submission 184344) | Corn, switchgrass and miscanthus rhizosphere microbial communities from Kellogg Biological Station, Michigan, USA - LAR L5-1 metaG... | ecosystem: Host-associated > Plants > Roots >...
TCTCCTTCAAGCTCCCAGTTTTGACGGGCGCCGCCAGCGGGTCAGGCCGGGCTGCGCCGCAACAGGTCCTCGACCTCCGCCCGGCCCGGGGCCGCAAACGGGCCGCCGAACCGGGTGCATTTCAGCGCCGCCGCGGCCGAGGCGAACCGCAGCGCGTCCGGCAGGGTCATCCCCTCGGTCAGCCCGACCGTGAAGACGCCGTGGAACACGTCGCCCGCTCCCAGCGTGTCCACGGTGTGAACCGGAAACGCCGGGGTCTCCTGCAGATTGCCGTTCGCATCGAGCCAGATGGTGCCGCGCGGCCCGCGCGTCGCGGCCAGGAAGGCCGGCGTCAGCTTGGCCATCTTCTTCAACGCTTCGCCGTCGTCGGTGACCCCTGCGGTCTCCTGCAACTGCTCGCTGGAGAAGACGAGGTGCGAGGCGGCCGTCAGCATGCCCTCGCTGCGCGACATCTGGCGGTCGATGTCGACGACCACGGGAATCCCGCGCCGCAGGGCTTCGGCGCAGAGTTCGGTCGAGAAGCTGGCGCAGCGGCTCTCGACCAGGATGGCATCGCACCCCTCCAGGAGAAGGTCGGCAGCGGGCAGTTGTACCTTCCACAATCCCGGATCACGGAACGTCACGATCGTGCGCTCGCCGCTGGCATCGATCATGATCGCGGAGATCGGCGTCACCAGGCCAGGCATATGGACCAGATGCTTGGTATCGATGCCTTCTTCCGCAAGCTTGTCGACGATGAAGCGGCTTGCCATCTCGCTGGCATCGCCCATCGGGCCGCACAGCGAGGCGCGGGCGCCGAGCCGGGCGATCCCGATCGTGGCATTGAGGGCGTTGCCGCCGCAGATCTCCTCGAAATGCGACGCGTTCTCCTTGAAGCCGCGCTCCGGCACGTGCTCGACGCGAAACGTGCCGTCGCGCACGGGGATACCGATGCAGAGGATGTGGGGGACTTTCTTGGGGGAGCTCATGTCGGAATCCGCCGTTACGGGTCAGGGAAACAATACTATCGGTGGAGACGCCAACCGGTTCCCGGCTCACGCGTCCCGCTTGTCCGCATGCACCCAGCGGCCGACCAGGTGATGGGCGATCGCGAAGGGATGCGGCCCGGCGAGGCCGTCCGGATGCTGTCGCGTCAGCATCAACCGCACCTCGTCCCGGGTAAACCAGCGGGCGTCCTCGAGTTCCGTGTGGTCGACCACGATCTCCTCGTTGAGCGCGCGGGCCGTGCAGCCGATCATCAAAGAGGACGGATAGGGCCAGGGCTGGGTCATGTAGTAGCCGACATCGGTGCAGCTGATGCCGCTCTCCTCGAGGATTTCGCGGCAGACCGCGTCCTCGATGGTTTCGGCGGCCTCCACGAAGCCGGCCAGGCAGGAATACATGCCCTGCGGAAAGTGCTTCTGCCGGCCGAGCAGGCATTTCTCGCCCGAAGTGACAAGCATGATCACGACCGGGTCGGTGCGCGGAAAGTGCTCGGCCTTGCAGTTCGGACAGTCGCGCTTCCAGCCGCCCTCCTTCATGGCCGTGCGCGTTCCGCAATTGGCGCAGTAGCCGTGACGCTGGTGCCAGGTGACCATGGATTTGGCCATCGCGATCGCGGAGAGTTCGCCCGACGGCACGATGCCCTGCATGGCCATGCCGCGCAGCTCGGTCACGGCGACGTCCTCGCGGTTGATGAGCTTTTCCGCGGCGGCCTGCGAGATCCCCATGCCGAACACCGCGGCGCCGTTGCGCAGGCCCAGAAAGATCGTTCCGGGATTGGCACCGAATTTGAGCGCCTCGTCGATCGAGAGCAGCGCGCGCGAAACGCCATTCTCGCGTTTCACCACCAGCGAATCGCGATGCACCACATAGGCCCGCGAGGCGGGATGGCTCTCCAGTGCAAGGAGCTTGTCGTCATGGCCGCGCAGATGCGCGGCCCGGTCGAGGATATTGTTGACGAAAGCGGGCTGGCCCAACGGAAATGAATCGAATGCTGACATTTGCTTTTCTCAACTCAACCAGATCTTGCGGCGCAGTGCGCTGATGAAATTCCTGACCTCCTCGGGGTCGTGGGGCAGCGGCGGCATCACGCCCCAGACCGGGCGCGGCCAGGCGGCATCGCTGGTGCGCCGTGCAACGACATGGACGTGAAGCTGCGGCACCACGTTGCCGAGCGCCGCGATGTTCAGCTTGTCGCATTTGGTGATGTCTTTCAGCGCGCGGGCCACGCGGCTGATCTCGGTCATCAATTGCGCCTGTTCGATCTCGTCGAGGTCGATGATCTCGACAGCACCGTCGCGCCGCGGGACCAGCAGCAGCCAGGGATAATGCGCATCCTGGATCACCAAGACGCGGCACAGCGGCAGGTCGCCGATGTCGATGGTGTCCTTCTTGAGCTGGGGGTGCAGCGACCAGGCGGGATCGGACATGGTGTTTCTGGAATGGTTCGCGATGATGGTCCTCATGGCCGGGCTTGTCCCGGCCATCCACGCCTTGCTTTGCTGCCACACATTAAGAAAGACGTGGATGCCCGGCACAAGGCCGGGCATGACGGCACCTAATGCCTTTCGGTGTTCCCGCACAAGCCCCGCCCGGAGAACCCGAGGCCCCGCTTGCTTTCTTGGGCTTTTGGTCCCAAATAGGGACCGGGAGATTGGCGGTGGACGAGCCACTCGCCAACCGGGTCAGGTCCGGAAGGAAGCAGCCCTAACGAGGTCCGGATCGGGTCGCTCGTCAGTCTCCTACCTGCTTTTCTCGATCGAGCGGTGCGACCGGGCTGACCCTGGGGCGCCCGCTCGTGGTTCTTTCCGCAAAAGCCGGCCGAAAGAGACTTCAATTGCGGATCGATCGATGACCGATGCTGGCGCTCCTTCCGATCGGCCTGACAGCGCCGGTCAAGCCGGCCTCGGTGCCGCGGCCAGGCCGTACCGGGTACTGGCGCGAAAATACCGCCCCTCCTCTTTTGACGATCTGATCGGCCAGGACGCGCTGGTCCGCACCATTTCCAACGCCTTTGAGACCCATCGGATTCCGCAGGCCTGGATCCTCACCGGCGTGCGCGGCGTCGGCAAGACCACGACCGCGCGGATTCTGGCGCGCGCGCTGAATTACGAACTGCCGGACGGGTCGGTGCCGGGGCCGACCATCCGCATGCCGGTGCTCGGCACGCATTGCCAGGCCATCATGGAAAGCCGGCACATGGACGTGCTGGAGATGGACGCGGCCTCGCACACCGGCGTCGACGATGTGCGCCAGATCAATGACAGCGTGCGCTATGCGCCGGCGAGCGCCCGCTACAAGGTCTACATCATCGACGAAGTCCACATGCTCTCGACGGCGGCGTTCAACGCCTTCCTGAAGACGCTGGAGGAGCCGCCGGAGCACGCCAAATTCGTCTTCGCCACGACCGAGATCCGAAAGGTTCCGGTGACGGTGCTGTCGCGCTGCCAGCGTTTTGACCTGCGCCGGGTCGAGGCCGACGTGCTGATGGCGCATCTTGGCAATATCGCAAAAAAAGAGGGCGTCGAGATCGAGCCGGAGGCGCTCGGGATCATCGCCCGCGCCGCCGAAGGATCGGTGCGCGACTCCTTGTCGCTGCTCGACCAGGCCATCGCGCATGCCGCCGGCCCGGTGCGCGCCGACGCGGTGCGGCAGATGCTGGGGCTTGCCGACCGCACCAGGGTGATCGACCTGTTTGAGCACCTGGCCCGCGGCGACATCGCGAGCGCCTTCGGCGAGTTCCGCGACCAATACGACACCGGGGCCGATCCGGTCGTCGTGCTCTCGGATCTGGCCGAGTTCGTCAATTTCGTGACGCGGGTGAAGTATGTGCCGGCGCTGGCCGACAATGTTGCCTTCAGCGAGACCGAGCGGCTGCGCGCGCGCGATTTCGCCGGAAAACTCTCGATCCGGGTGCTGTCGCGGATGTGGCAGATGCTGCTCAAGGGCATCGCCGAGGTGCAGACGGCGACCCGGCCGGCCGCGGCCGCGGAAATGGTGCTGGTGCGCATTGCCTATGTCGCCGACCTGCCGACGCCGGATGAGGCGATCCGCATGATCGAGCAGAATGGCGGCTCATCGCCGGTCGTCGCCGCGAGCCCCGCCCCGCGGGGCAGCCCGGCCCCCACGATGGCGGCCGCTCAGCCGGCGGTCGCGCGTGCGCAGGCCACACCGCGCGGCAGTGCCGAGCCGTCGGTCCGTCCGCAGATGCTGGCGCCGTCGCCGAATGGACAGGGCGAACCCGCACGAAAGATTGCCAGCTTTCGGGAACTCGTGGCGCTGGCGGGTGAAAAGCGCGACCTTTTGACCAAGAGCGCGCTGGAGACCGATGTCCGTCTGGTGCGTTTCGAGGATGGTCGGCTGGAGGTGGCGCTCGAGCCCAATGCGCAGCGCGCACTGGTCAATGAATTATCGCGCAAGCTCGATCTGTGGACCGGTCGGCGGTGGACCATCGTGGTGTCCAACGAGAAGGGGCAGGCGACGCTGCGCGAGCAGAGCCTCGTCGAGAAGAACGAGCGTGAGCGCGCCGCCGAAGCCGATCCGCGGGTCCAGGAGGTGCTGGCGCGCTTTCCTGGCACCCGCATCATCGAGGTGCGCAAGCTTGCCCCCGAGCCGCCCGAATCCGATATTAGCGCGGAGGTCCCCGTGGAAGAACTCGACGGCGACGACGATCTTGATCTCTAGCGACGTTTAAGGATTGAGCCGATGGCTGATTTTCTCGGCATGATGAAACAGGCGGCGCAGCTGCAGTCCAAGATGCAGGCGATGCAGGAGGAACTCGGCAATCTGGAGGTCGAGGGCATCTCCGGCGGCGGCCTCGTCTCGGTCCGCATGACTGCGAAGATGGAAGTCAAGGCGGTGCGGATCGATGCCTCCTTGATGAAGGTGGAAGAGCGCGAGGTGCTGGAAGACCTGCTGGTGACCGCCCAGAACGACGCGCGGCGCAAGGCCGAGGTCGCGGTGCAGGAGAAGATGCAGGCCCTGACCGGCGGGCTCGGCCTGCCGCCGGGATTGCTCGGCAGCTAGACCCCTTCATGCCCGCTGTCGCCGGTCCCGAGATCGAACGCCTGATCCAGCTGCTGGCGCGGCTGCCGGGGCTCGGCCCGCGCTCGGCGCGCCGGGCGGCGCTGCATCTCATCAAGAAGCGCGAGGCGCTGATGACGCCGCTGTCGTCGGCGCTGCAGGTCGCGATCGAGCGAATCCAGGTCTGCAAGACCTGCGGCAATATCGACACGCAAAATCCCTGCACGGTCTGCACCGATCCGCGCCGCGATCCCGCGATCATCGTGGTGGTGGCCGATGTCGCCGACCTCTGGGCACTGGAGCGGGCCAATGCGACCAGCGGGCGTTATCACGTGCTCGGCGCCACGCTGTCGCCGCTCGACGGTGTCGGACCGCAGGACCTCACCATCGATGCGCTGGTGGCTCGTGCCCACGAGCCCGAGGTCACCGAGATCATCCTGGCGCTGAATGCGACGGTGGATGGGCAGACCACGGCGCATTACATCACCGACCTGCTGCACGAGGCCAATGTCAAGGTCACGCGGCTGGCGCACGGCGTGCCGGTCGGCGGTGAACTCGACTATCTCGACGAGGGTACGTTGTCGGCCGCGATGCGGCAGCGGACCCTGTTCTGATCATCACAAGACGGAAACGACGGAATGACGAAACGACGATTCGGCAAACGTGACGCTTTGGCTTCATCCTTCGCCGCTGTCATGATGACGCTCGCGGTCTCGGCCTCGGCGGCGCAGCAGGCCGAGCCTGCCATGAAAGCCGGAAAGCCGATTCAGGCCGGCGACATCTTGTCCGGCGAATTGATGATGATGGAGGTGCGCGACGCCAAGGAGGGCGGCAAGCGCGTGCCGACCTATCAGATCACCAGCGAGCCGCGCCGTCTGCCGCAGCCGGGCGGGCTCTGTAATCTCGAGACCGGGCCGGAAACCTTTCAGCTGGTCACCTCCGGCAATGCCCAGGCGGTGCAACTGAAGGCCCTTATCGGCAAGGCGATCTCCGTGAAGGTCGGCGAAGTCGCCTGCGCCCAGGATGCCGGCCAGATGACCGAGGCCGTGGTGACGAAATGGAGCCTGGTGAGGCACTGAATACTTGGCCCGGCTTGACCGGGCGATCCAGTACGCCGCGGCTTGTCCATATCACTCCAATGTCTCTAGACTACTGGATCACCCGCTTTCGCGCTGATGACAGCTCACACCTTCACCGGCCCCAGCGCGGCAAAATGGCCGCGCCGCTGCAGCCAGGCGAGCAGCACCAGGCTCGGCACCGCGACGAGGACACAGACCGCGAAGAACAGCGGCCAGCCGGCCAGTTTGGCGACATAGCCCGCGCCGGACGACAGATAGGTGCGCCCGACGGCCGCGAGCGCTGTCAGCAGCGCATATTGGGTCGCGGTGTGCAGCGGGTTCTGGCACAGCGCCGAGAGATAGGCGACGAAGATCACGGTGCCGATCGCGCTGGTGAAATTCTCCGTCGTCACGGCCAGCGCCAGCGCCCATTGATTGACGCCCGATAGCGCGAGCCAGGAGAAGGAGAGATTGGCGATGGCCTGCAGCACGCCGCCGATCCACAGGCTCGCGGCCAGCGAATAGCGCCGCGCGACGAAACCGCCGGCAAACCCGCCGATCAGCGTGGCGGCAAGGCCGACGCCCTTGACGATGGCCGCATAGTCGACCTTGCTGAAGCCGAGGTCGATCACGAACGGCCCGGTCATGGTGCCGGAAAACGCGTCGGTGAACTTGAACAGCACCACGAAGGCGAGCGCGGCGAGCGCGTCGCGGCGGCCCAGGAATTCCGAGAAGGCGCCCCACGCCGCGTTCAGCACGCGCGTCGCGGCGTTCTCGGCGCTGGTGGCCGCATCGGCTGCGGCCGATTGCGCCGGCTCGGTTGCGACCAGTGCCGTGACCGTGCCGATCACGACCAGCGCGGCCATCACGACATAGCCCCACATCCAGGCTGCCGGCCGTGCGAGGCCATAGCTCTCGTACGCGCTGACCACGACGAGCGCGCCCGCGGTGGAAACCAGCATGCCGATCCGGTAGGCGGCGACATAGCCTGCCATGCCGGCGGCTTGCTCGCTCTCCGGCAGGCTTTCGACCCGGAACGCGTCGACCACGATGTCCTGCGTCGACGACGCGGTCGCCACCAGGAGTGCGGCGAATGCGGTCGCGAGCGGCGCGGTGGCAGGATCGGACAGCGCGAGCAGCAGGATGGTCAGGATCAGCAGCAGCTGAGAGAACAGCAGCCAGCCGCGGCGGCGCCCGAAGGCGCGGGTGAACAGTGGCACGTGCAGCGCGTCGACCAGCGGCGCCCAGAGAAACTTCAGCGTATAGGGCGTCCCGACCAGCGCAAGCAGCCCGATCGTGCCGAGGTCAACGCCGGATTCACGCATCCAGATCTGGAGCGTGGAACCCGATAGCGCCAGCGGCAGCCCGGAGGCAAAGCCGAGAAACAGCACGACCAGCACGCGCGGCTGCAGGTAGACGGCAAGGCTCTCGCGCCAACCGGGCGCAGGCGCGTCGGTGGGCGAGGGGGCTGCGGAAGTAACTTCTGGTGTGGTATCGGGTGCGGTCATTCGCCCATTCTCGGTCATCGTCCGCGAAGGCGGACGATCCAGTATTCGAGACAGTTCCATTTAGGACTGCCGTTGCGGCGCACTGGATGCCCCGCCTTCGCGGGGCATGACCAGCAATGCACCCGCGATCCCGGGATACAGATCATCCCAGTTCGGATTTTTCTCTTTAATTAGCCGAATCTTCCAGCCCCGATTCCACTTCTTCAGCTGCTTTTCGCGCTTGATTGCATTTTCCGGCTCATCGAATTGTTCAAAGTAAACGAGCCTCACGACGTCGTATTTCGAGGTGAAGCCTTTTACTAATTTCTCCCGAGGTTCCGCCACGCGACGGATGATATCGTTGGTTACACCAATGTAGAGTGTACCAATGTAGAGTGTATCGCCGATCTTGCTCGCGAGAATGTTGACGTAGACGTGGTGCGCTTCCATGGGAAGCCCTCTGTCCTTCATCCGCCTCGATCGGATGCGTGTGTCTGTCGTCATCCTACGCGAAAGCGGACGATCCAGTACTCCACGACCGCTCCATCTCCATCTAATCGCCGGCGTCTCCCTGTACCGGATGCCCCGCCTTCGCGGGGCATGACCATCGTAGGCAGTTCCAACCTCACTCCCCCGCCTGAAGCTGGCGGAGCGGGAACAGATCGGGCGTTTTCGGCCCCACTGCGCGCGGCGGCTCCGCAGGCGCGTCGGCCTTCGAAAAATCGAGTTCCTCGATGCGCCCGGCACGCTTCTCGATCTTGTCGGCCGAGATCAGGATCTGGCGGATGTCCTCGTTGACGTCGCCAAAATGCTTCTGCAGCTTCAAGACACGCTCGCGCAGGCGGCCGAGATCGTCGCCGAGATTGATCACCTCGTTGCGGATCTGGTCGGCGGCGTCGCGGATGCGCGCGTCGCGCATGATCTGCTGCATGACCTGGATCGCCAGCATCAACAGCGACGGCGAGACCAGCACCACGCGGGCGCGATAGGCCTTCTGGATCACGTCGTCAAAACCGTCGTGGATCTCGGCATAGACCGATTCCGACGGCACGAACATCAGCGCGCTGTCCTGGGTCTCGCCGGCAATCAGGTATTTTTCCGCGATGTCGCTGACATGCTTCAGCACGTCGGTGCGCAGCCGCTGCGCGGCGAATTTGCGCGCCTCGTCGGTCCGCGCATCGTGCAGGGCGGTCATCGCTTCCAGCGGAAATTTCGCATCGATGCAGAGCGGCCGCTGATCGGGCAGGAACACCACACAGTCCGGGCGCTTGCCGGTGGAGAGCGTGAACTGGAATTCGTAAGTGCCTTTCGGCAGGCCGTCCTGGACGATCGCCTCCATCCGCGCCTGGCCGAACGCGCCGCGCGCCTGCTTGTTGGCGAGCACGTCGCGCAAGGTCGTGACCTGCGTGGTGAGGTCGGTGAGGTTCTTGTGGGCATGGTCGATGATGCCGAGCCGCTCGTGCAGCACGCGCAGCGAGTCCATCGTATTGCGCGTGGTCTGCTCCATCGACTGGCCGACCCGATGCGTCACCGAGTCGAGCCGCTCGTTGACCGCGCGCGTCATTTCGGCCTGGCGGCCGGCGAGCGCCTGCGCCATCGCATCGACCCGCCCATTGGACTCGTTCTGCGCGCGCAGCATCTCGCCGAGCCGTTCTTCCAGCGCGTCGGCGCGCATGGCCTGGGTCATCGCGCTGTCAGCGCCACGCCGCCCGGCGCGCATCACCGCGACCGTGATCGCGAGCAGCAGCAGGATGACGAGGGCGCAGAAGCCCAGGGCCGCTTCGCCGAGGCGGAGCGGCCAGTCGCCGATCATCAGGAGGATCTGGTTCGGGTTCATGCGATCTGTGTAGCCGATTCGGCGGGCCGGCGCGAACGAAGAGAGAACAATCGCGCTTAACGGCGGGTAAATTTTCATGGTTAATGCAATCTGAAAATTCTCAGGTGAGCGATGGTGAACGCGGCGCGGCGGCGCATTGACCCCTTTTCATCAACAGCTTAAATCGCCCGCCATGGCACTCAGAGACATCATCATCCTTCCCGACAGGCAGCTCCGGCTGGTCTCCAAACCGGTCGAGAAGGTCACCGCGGAGATCCGCAAGCTGGTCGACGACATGTTCGAGACCATGTATGCGGCGCCCGGCATCGGGCTGGCCGCGATCCAGGTGGCACACCCGCTGCGGCTGATCACCATGGACCTCGCCAAGCGCGACGAGAACGGCGAGACCAAGCAGCAGCCGCGGGTCTTCATCAATCCGGAAATCCTGTCGGCCTCCGAGGACCTTTCGGTCTATGAGGAAGGCTGCCTGTCGATCCCCGAATATTACGAGGAGGTCGAGCGCCCGGCGAAGGTGCGCGTGCGCTTCGCCGATCTCGACGGCAAGCTGCACGAGGAAGACGCGGAGGGGCTGTTTGCAACCTGCATCCAGCACGAGATCGACCATCTGAACGGCGTGCTGTTCATCGACTACCTGTCGAAGCTGAAGCGCGACCGCGTGCTCAAGAAATTCACCAAGGCCGCCAAGCGCGAGGCGGAGTAGTCGGGTCTCTCCGTCGTCATGGCCGGGCTTGTCCCGGCCATCCACGTCTTGGTGGCAACAAGAAAGACGTGGATGCCCGCGACACGCAGGCATGACGAATCGGTGCCATGGCAGCCTTTGTACGGATGAGAGCCTGAATGCCCCTTCGCCTGATCTTCATGGGTACGCCGGAATTTTCAGTACCGACGCTGCGCGCCCTGCATGACGCTGGCCATGACATCGCGGCCGTCTATACCCGCGCGCCAAAACCCGGCGGCCGTCGCGGCCTTGCGCTGCAGCCGACGCCGGTCGAGCAGGAGGCGCGGCGGCTCGGCATGTCCGTGCTGACGCCGCGGACGCTGAAGACGCCGGACGCGCAGGGCGAGTTCCGCGCGCATCAGGCCGACGCCGCCGTGGTGGTGGCCTATGGCATGATCCTGCCGCAGGCGATCCTCGATGCGCCAAAAGTCGGCTGCTACAATCTGCACGCCTCGCTGCTGCCGCGCTGGCGCGGCGCCGCTCCGCTCAACCGCGCCATCATGGCAGGCGACGCCGAGACCGGCGTCATGGTGATGAAGATGGATGTCGGGCTCGACACCGGCGACGTCGCCATGGCCGAGCGCCTCGCGATATCGGATGCGATGACGGTGTCGGACCTGCATGACGCGCTGGCGCCGATCGGCGCGAAGTTGATGGTGCGTGCGCTGGCCGCGCTCGAGCGCGGCGAGCTCGAACTCACCCGACAGGGCGACGAGGGCGTCACCTACGCGGCCAAGATCGAGAAGGCCGAGGCGCAGATCGACTGGAGCCGGCCGGCGCACGAGGTGTTGCGTCATATCCACGGCCTTTCGCCATTTCCCGGCGCCTGGAGCGAGGTCGAGTTGGATGGCGCACCGGTGCGGCTCAAGATCCTGCGCGTCGAACCAACGGTTGGCGCCGGCGCGCCCGGCACTGTCCTCGACGATCGCCTGACGGTCGCCTGCGGTGCAGATGCGGTCCGGATCGTTGAATTGCAGCGCGCCGGCAAGACGCCGATGAAGGTCGCGGAATTCTTGCGCGGCACTGAGGTGAAGGCGGGCGCGCGGTTTGCCTGACATTGTCATACCGCGCGAAAGCGGGGTATCCAGTACGCCGCACTGTTAGAAGCTTAAGCCGAGCCGCCTCGGCGTACTGGATCATCCGCTGGAGCCTATCCTCGGGCGGCGCTCGGCGCCGACCCGGGGGCGGATGATGACACCGGAGAGAATGCCCCGCTACAAGCTCACCATCGAGTATGACGGCACACCGTTCTGCGGCTGGCAGCTGCAGGCCGATGCGCCGACCGTGCAGGGCGCGCTGGAAGCCGCCGTCAAGGCGATGTCGGGCGAGGAGGTGCGCGTCCATGGCTCTGGTCGCACCGACGCCGGCGTGCATGCGCTCGGCCAGGTCGCCCATTGCGACATCGCAAAAGCGTTTCCGCCGGACCGGCTGCGCGATGGGCTGAACGCGCATCTGCGCCCGCACCCGATCGCCGTGCTCGCGGCCGAGATCGTGCCCGAAACCTTTCAGGCCCGCTTCTCGGCGAAAAAGCGGCATTATCTCTACCGCATCCGCAATGTCAGGGCCAATCTCGCGCTCGACATCGGCCGGGTCTGGCGCGTGCCGCGCGTGCTCGATACGGACGCCATGCACCTGGCGGCACAGCGCCTGATCGGCAAGCACGATTTTACGACGTTTCGCGACACCGAATGCCAGGCCAGATCGCCGGAAAAGACACTGGACCAGCTCGACGTCATCCGCGAGGCCGACGCGGTGAACATCGTCACCTCGGCGCGCTCGTTCCTGCACAGCCAGGTGCGCTCGATGGTGGGCTCGCTGGTGTGGGTCGGCGAGGGCCGCTGGAGCGCGGATGACCTTGCTGCCGCGCTCGCCGCGCGCGATCGCGCCGCCTGCGGCCCCGTCGCGCCGCCAGAGGGGCTGTATCTGGTGAAAGTCGACTACTGATCGAGTGACGTGTTCTCTCCATCGTCATGGCCGGGCTTGTCCCGGCCATCCACGTCCTTCATAATCCCAGGATGCATGGTGGCTACGTATATATTTTAGCGAGTGCCCCCAATGGCATCCTGTACGTCGGGGTGACTAACGACATCGTTCGTCGAACCTACGAACACCGAAACGGACTCGTCCCAGGTTTTACCAAGAAGTATTCGGTCAAACGTTTGGTCTATTTCGAGCGTTACGACGACATGCAGACCGCGATTCAGCGCGAACACAACATGAAGCACTGGCCATGAAAATGGAAAGTACGGTTGATCCTTGCAAACAATCCGGAATGGAACGATCTATTCGACTCGCTGGTCTAAGAACGTGGATGGCCGGGACAAGTGTATAGACCGGGGAGCGTGCTGACGGGTGTTCGGGTGATGGCTGACACCTTTCCCCTGGCCGGCCTTGATCGCTTGGATTGTGAGTACCGAACGCATCGCGGACGTCAAGGGTCTGCGACC
>Ga0207699_10001145_pt1 | contig 12548 bp, 13 predicted proteins | sample LARL51metaG_FD_184344 | JGI IMG/M metagenome (GOLD analysis project Ga0207699, IMG submission 184344) | Corn, switchgrass and miscanthus rhizosphere microbial communities from Kellogg Biological Station, Michigan, USA - LAR L5-1 metaG... | ecosystem: Host-associated > Plants > Roots >...
GCCGAGCGCGAAATCCTGCACGCGTGCGTGGTAGTCGTTCCAGGTCAAGACCCGCCAGAGCCCGAGGTCCTTTTCACGCAGCGCGATCTCGCTGCCGTGCTCACGCGCGTTCAGGCGTAACAGCTTTGGATAAGTGTCGGCCTCGGCTGCGCGGGCGGCATAGTCCATCATGCCGCGGACTCCACCATGGCGGGCTGGTCGTCCGGATCGACCAGCAGCTCGTCCTCTTCGCCGAGATAGGCACGCTTGACATGCGGATCGGCCAGCACGGCGGCCGGATCGCCCTCGGCGATCTTGCGGCCGAAATCCAGCACCATGACCCGGTGCGAGATGTCCATCACCACGCCCATGTCGTGCTCGATCATCACGACCGTCATGCCGAACTCCTCGTTGAGGTCGACGATGTAGCGGGCCATGTCCTCCTTTTCCTCGAAGTTCATGCCTGCCATCGGCTCGTCGAGCAGGATCAGTTTTGGCTCCAGCGCCATGGCGCGTGCGAGCTCGACCCGCTTGCGCAGGCCGTAGGACAGGGTGCCGGCGGGCGCCTTGCGCACCGGCTGAAGGTCGAGGAAATCGATGATCTCCTCGACCTTCGTGCGGTGCGCGAGCTCCTCGCGCCGTGCGCCGGTCAGCCAGTACAGCGCGCCCGTGATGAAGTTGTTCTTCAGAAGGTGATGGCGGCCGACCATGATGTTGTCGAGCACGCTCATGTGGTGGAACAAAGCGAGGTTCTGGAAGGTGCGGCCGATCCCGAGCGAGGCCCGCGCATTGGGCGGCAGCGTCGTGATGTCGCGGCCCTGGTAGAACAGCGCGCCATCGCTTGGCCGGTAACGGCCCGAGATGCAGTTGACGATCGAGGTCTTGCCGGCGCCGTTCGGCCCGATGATGGAAAACAGCTCGCCGCCCTTCACGCCGAAACTGACGTCAGTGAGCGCGCGCACGCCGCCAAACCGCAACGACACGCCGCGCGCCTCAAAGCAATGCTCCAAAGCTCCCTCCCGGAGGCTCTCTTGAAAGATGCGGCGCTTTTCTCGCGCTCTTGATCGGTCTGTTTGGCCCGCTCGATCCTATCCTGCCCGGTAGGCGCAGGCCACTCGGCCAAGATGCCGCGCCGACGTGTGGTCCTCCATAGGATAAAGCGGTATTGAGAAATGTCTTGCAGCTGACAATTCGCCGCCAAATTCGGCTGGACTCCGCCGGCCGATGGTCTTCGGCACGGCTTATTGTGCAACGCAGCAGGACCGGGATCACTGAGGCAGCGTCGCGAGAGCATGATTTGATTGCCGAGGATCATCTTCAGCGCATTGCAGCCTGGTCGCGTGAACTGAACAAGCGGGAGATCGAGGCCGCGCGCGCCGGCATTACCGAGAAATCATTCGGTGCCGGGGAGTCCATCGTCGTCCGCGGCGATCATTTCGACTATTGGGCGGGCGTGGTCACGGGCCTGGTCAGGATGGGCATCGTGTCCCGGCACGGCAAGGCGACCACGTTCACGGGGTTGACCGCCGGTGCATGGTTCGGCGAGGGATCGATCCTGAAGAACGAGGCGCGGCGCTACGACCTGGTGGCGCTTCGCGACAGTCGCATCGCCATGATGGACCGCGCCACGTTCTTCTGGCTGTTCGAGAACAGCGTTGCCTTCAACCGTTTTCTGGTCGAACAGCTCAACGAGCGGCTCGGCCAGTTCATCGGGCTGGTGGAATACGGTCGGACCCTCGACGCGACCGCGCGGCTGGCGCGCAGCATCGCCTCGCTGTTCAATCCGATCCTTTATCCGGACACGACGCGTCATCTGGACGTCACCCAGGAGGAAATCGGGGCGCTCACCGGCATCTCGCGCCAGAATGCGAACCAATCTCTGAAGAAGCTGGAGAATCAGGGTCTCCTCAAGCTTGAATATGGCGGCGTAACGATCCTCGATCTGGAGCGCCTGCGCCATTACGGCGAATAGCCAGCGTTCGAATTGCGCAACCATCGCATGCGGTTATCCGCATTTCATCGACTGATACGGTGCCGTATTGAAAGCCCGGAAAACCTGTGGTATTGATACGGTACCGTATCGGGCGCGTTTGGGGTGACGGCAAACGGAGTCTCCCGATGAGCAGGCAAGATCAGATCGAGCTTTTGAAGCGGCTGCTGCACTACGTCGACACACGGACCACCGCGATGGCGGATAGCCCGTGGCGGAATGATGTGTCGGTCTACACCGATACCGGACGTTTGGCGCAGGAGCAGCGGATTCTGTTCCGGAAGCATCCGGTCGTCATGGGCCTTGCCTCGGAATGGTCCACGCCCGGCAGTTACCGGACCGACGATTACACCGGCGTGCCCGTCCTGATCGTCCGCGGTCGCGACGGAAAACTGCGCGCGTTCCTGAATGTCTGCCGCCATCGCGGCGCCAAGGTCGCGCAAGGCTGCGGCAGCGCTCGCCTGTTCTCCTGCCCATATCATGCATGGACGTATGATCTCGCGGGCAGCGTAATGGGCATTCCAGACGAGCGCTGCTTTCCGGACGTGCGCCGCGAACGGTCGTCGCTGGTCGAGCTTCCATTGTGTGAAAAGCACGGCCTCGTATGGGTGATCCCGACCCCGGATGGTTCTGGTGATTTCGACATCGATCCGTGGCTCGGCGGGCTGTCGGACGAACTTGCCGCATTCGGCCTGGCATCCTGGTCGTTCTACGACCGCCGCGTCATATCCGAGACCATGAACTGGAAGATCCTCGTCGATACGTTCAACGAGGGTTACCACATCGGTTTCCTGCATCGGGACTCGCTGCGGGACATTTTGCACGGCAACGTGACGGATTTCGAGGCGTTCGGTCTCAATCATCGTCTCGCGTTCCCGCGCCGAAAGCTCGAGCGGCTGAAGGTCGAGGCCGAAGACCAATGGGACCTGATGTGGAACACGACGCTGGTCTATCTGCTGTTTCCAAACACCGTCCTGCTGGTGCAGGGCGACCATGTCGAACTGGCGCGGATCTTTCCCTGTGAAGACCGCACCGATCGGTCTGTCATGGATCTCGGACTTTATGTGCCCAAGGCGCCCGCAACCGACGATGAACGAAGCCACTGGGACAAGAACATGCAGCTCGTCCTCGACGTCGTCACGGGCGAGGATTTTCCGACCGGCCGCAGCATTCAGATCGGCCTGACCTCGGGAGCGCAGACGCACACCGTCTACGGTCGCAACGAACCCGGCATGATCCACTATCATCAGTCGATGCGAACGGCGCTCGGACTTGCGGGTTGAGGAGACAAGAGTTGGCGGCCGGCATGATTGACGTCGCCCCCCGGGGCAGGGTGGCCATCGTGACGCTGCGGCGTCCGATGGCCGGCGCAGAGCCGTTGCTGCAAGGCTGGCTCTCCCACGAAACAATGCAGGCTGCCGCGGCCGTCCTTGCCGGCAGGGCGTGACGCGCTTTGGTGGCTTTTACGCCGTCAATTGAGCAATTCCGATCGGACTTTGGCATTAGACACCGGCGGGCCCGGGGTGCTAAGGGCTGCGCCTGATTGGGTGTTTTGGCGGCTGACAGGGGCCGGCAAAGCCTCGCTGTCCGCCGGCAGAGGCTGGCGTAGCCCGTGGGTGGAGAGGTGTCGCCCTGGCTGCGTCGGGAACGATCCCCGCCAGCGCCAGGATGCGACATTGGAGTGATGATGGCGGAGAAAAATGCGAAGCGTCGCGTGGCGCTGATCACCGGCGTAACCGGGCAGGACGGGTCCTATCTGGCTGAATATCTGCTCGGCCTCGGCTATACGGTGCACGGCATCAAGCGGCGCTCATCTTCGTTCAACACGGCCCGTGTCGACCATCTCTATGCCGATCCGCACACCGGCAACGTGCCGTTCCTGATGCATTATGGCGACATGACCGATTCGACCAACCTGATCCGCCTGGTGCAGCAGATCAGGCCGACGGAGATTTACAATCTCGCAGCTCAGAGTCACGTCGCGGTCAGTTTCGAAAGCCCGGAATACACCGCCAACGCCGACGCGATCGGGGTGCTGCGGCTCCTGGAGGCGATCCGGATCCTGGGGATGGAGAACGAGACGCGGTTCTACCAGGCCTCGACCTCGGAACTTTATGGTCTGGTGCAGGAGATCCCGCAGAAGGAGACCACCCCGTTTTATCCGCGCTCGCCCTACGGCGTCGCAAAACTCTATGGCTACTGGATCACGGTGAACTATCGCGAGGCCTATGGCATGTTCGCCGCGAACGGCATCCTGTTCAACCATGAGAGCCCGGTCCGCGGCGAGACCTTTGTGACCCGCAAGATCACCCGCGGCGTCGCACGGATCGAGGTCGGGCTGGATGAGACGATCTATCTCGGCAATCTGGAAGCGCGGCGGGACTGGGGCCACGCCAAGGATTACGTTGAAGGCATGCACATGATCCTGCAGGCGGAACGGCCGGACGATTACGTGCTGGCGACCGGGGAAACCCGTTCGGTTCGCGAATTCATCGAGCTGGCGTTCGCCGAGGTCGGCCGTCGCATCGAATGGCGCGGCAAGGGCGTCGAGGAAACCGGCACCGACTTGAAGAGCGGCAGGACGGTGGTGCGGATCGATCCGGCCTATTTCCGGCCGACCGAGGTCGACCTCTTGATCGGCGACGCCGCCAAGGCGCGCGAAAAACTCGGCTGGACGCCAAAGCGGAGTTTTGCTGAACTCGTCAGGGAAATGGTCGCGGGTGATCTCGAGATCGCGCGGCAAGAGGCTGCCAATGGCAAAAGCGCCGTTTGAGCTGAAGGGCAAGACGGTCTTCGTCGCCGGGCACCGCGGGATGGTCGGTGCCGCGCTGGTGCGCCGCCTCGCGCCGGAGGGCGTGGAACTCCTGACCGCCGCGCGCGGCGAACTCGACCTGCGCGACCAGGCCGCCGTGCTCGACTGGTTCGCGCGGCGGCGGCCGCAGGTCGTGTTCCTTGCGGCAGCGAAGGTCGGCGGCATCGTCGCCAACAACACGCTGCGGGCCGAGTTCATCTACGACAACATCGCGATCGCCGCCAATGTGATCCACGCGGCCCATGTGAACAGGGCCGAGAAGCTGATGTTTTTGGGCTCGTCCTGCATCTATCCAAAGCTCGCGCCCCAGCCGCTGCGCGAGGATTCGATGCTGACGGGTCCGCTGGAGCCGACCAACGAGCCTTACGCGATTGCCAAGATCGCCGGCATCAAGATGGTGGAGGCCTATCGCAGCCAGTATGGCAGCGATTTCATCAGCGTGATGCCGACCAATCTGTACGGCCCCGGCGACAACTACCATCCCGAATACAGCCACGTCGTCGCTGCCTTGATCCGGCGGTTTCACGACGCCAAGGCCTCGGGCCTTGCCAATGTCGTGGTGTGGGGCACCGGGACGCCGCGGCGCGAGTTCCTCTATGTCGATGACATGGCGGATGCCTGTTTGCATCTGATGAAGATCTATTCGGATCAGGAGCTGATCAACATCGGTACGGGCGAGGACATCACCATCGCGGAGTTCGCGCGCGTGGTCGCCGGTGTGGTCGGCTACGCCGGCGCGATCAGCTTCGATCCGTCGCGTCCCGATGGCACGCCGCGCAAGCTGCTCGATGTCAGCCGCCTCGACAAGCTTGGCTGGCGCGCGAAGACGTCGCTCGAAGATGGCATCCGGCTCGCCTACCAGGCCTATCTCAGCGAGACCAGGCAGGCGGCGGAATAACTTGCGTCATTGCGAGCGAAGCGAAGCAATCCACAGCCGCATGCGAGATTCTGGATTGCTTCGGCGCGTCGCGCCTTGCAATGACTGCATGAATTGTCATCGTGCCGTCATGCGTGGCGGGCTCTTCGAGAGTGCCGTCGCCATGGCCGAGATCAACGGCTTCATGAAATAGCTCTCGTTGGCTGGCAAAATGTCCGCCTCGATGCCGTGCACTCTCAATTCCTCCGAAACCACCGGGCCGACGGACGCGATCGGCGTCTGGTCAAGCCCCTCGCGCAGCCGCGCCTCGCAGCCATGCGCCTGCGCCACCTCGAACAGCCGGCGTGGCTGGCCCGAACTCGTCAGCGCGATCGCATCGATGCGGCCCTGCGCCATTTCCTCGATTGCCGTTACGATATTGGTATCGGCCGCCTTGGCGTCGTAGACGTAAGGCAGCACGGGATCGACCTCGGCGCCTTGCGCCCTGATCGCGCCGATCAGCGTGCTGTGGTCCTTGTCCGGATAAACCTGCAGGCCGAGCCGGTGACCTCCGAGGTCGACGCGCGCGAGCATCTCTGAAATCCCTTCGGAGGTCGGCTTTTCCGTGGTTTGCTGCGGCTCCAGGCCAATCTCGCGCAGCGCCCGGCCGGGCTTTGGGCCGCGCGCGAATTTGCGCGCCTTGCCGAGTGCGGCGACAAAGTCACCATCATTGCCCACGCGCCGCGCCACCTTCATCAGGCGGCGCAGGCCCTCGCCGGTCAAAAACACCATGTCGTCGAACGGTCGCGCGATGCAGCGTGCGATCCAGGCCTCGACCGGCGCCGCGTCAGGCGCATCGCGGATCGTGAACATGGGACATTGCACCACCTCTGCGCCCTGCTCGGCGAGCAGGCGCGAGAATTGCGCTTCTTCCCGCGTTTCCAGGATCAGGATCCGGTAGCCAGTCAGTCGGTCGGCCATGACCTCTCTCTCAGGCGCGTGGGCAGCGTTCGTTCATCCTTGCGCTGCTGCGGCATTGGCGCAAGGGCGCTGCCGATGATAAAGGGATGCCGCGAAAATCCGTTGTTGCACAAGATCTGATCATGCCCTCCATGCCCGCCCATCAATATGTGCTGACCCTGTCCTGTCCGGATCGTCCCGGCATCGTTTCGGCGGTCTCCACCTTCCTCGCCCACAACGGCCAGAACATCCTCGATGCCCAGCAGTTCGACGATGTCGAGACCGCAAAATTCTTCATGCGCGTGGTATTCACCGCCGCCGATCTCGCCGTGGAACTGTCCGCGCTGCAGACCGGTTTTGCCGCGATCGCAGAACGTTTCGGCATGGACTGGCAGATGCGCGACCGCGCCGACAGGCGGCGCGTAATGCTCCTGGTGTCGAAATCCGATCACTGCCTGGTCGACATCCTCTATCGGTGGCGGACCGGGGAACTGGCAATGATTCCCACCGCGATCGTCTCCAACCATCCCCGCGAGACCTATGCCGGGCTCGACTTCGGTGACATCCCGTTTCACCATCTCCCCGTCACCAAGGGCACCAAGGACGAGCAGGAAGCGGCAATCTGGAACCTTGTGGGAACGACGAGGACCGACCTCGTGGTGCTGGCGCGCTACATGCAGATCCTCTCGGACGACTTGTCGGCAAAACTGTCGGGCCGCTGCATCAACATCCATCACTCGTTCCTGCCGGGGTTCAAGGGCGCGCGGCCCTACCACCAGGCGCATGAGCGCGGCGTCAAGCTGATCGGCGCGACCGCCCATTACGTGACCCGCGACCTCGACGAGGGCCCGATCATCGACCAGGACGTCGAGCGCATCAGTCACCGCGATACGCCCGACGATCTCGTCCGCAAGGGCCGTGACATCGAGCGGCGCGTGCTGGCACGGGCGATCCGCTATCACCTCGAAGACCGCGTCATCCCGAACGGCCGCAAGACCGTGGTGTTCGTGGATTAGGTGAAGACCGGGTGGAAGGTGCGGGGGCTCCAGCCGAAATCCGCGACCGCGGGGCCCGCGTCAAAGGTCATGTCCTTGGTCATTCGCAGGCCCCAGGCCACGTTCGCGCTGGGAAACAGCGGCTTGGCCAGCAGAAACACGAGACGCCAGAGCGCAGGCGGCAGCGAGACGGTCCGTCGCGGCCGTCCGAGCCCGTCAAAGATCCGGCCGATCATCTCGCGGTAGGTGATCGTCTCGAGCCCCGGCAGCGCGTAGGTCTTGTCGATCGAAGCCGGGCTGTCGGCGGCGGCAATGGCGCCAAGCGCGAGGTCTTCGGCATGTACCGGCTGGCGCAGGCCGCCGGCACTGCCAACCAGCGGCATGAAGCCGAAGCGGCTGATCAGGCGGGACAGCGGCGTAATGTTGCTGTCGCGGCCTTCGGCATAGATCAGGGTCGGGCGCAGGATGGTCCAGCCGATGCCACGCTGGCTGCAACTTGCCGCGATCTGCGCTTCGGCGTCGATCAGGTCCTGCATGCGCTGCCGTTCCCGGGCGATCTGGGAGTCAAGCTTGGTCAGGACGCTCGTCGACGAGAACGCGACGACTCGCCGCAGCCGGGGATTGAGCAGATGCGGCAGTGCTTGCGCCAGCAACACGGCGTCCGCGGTGCAGTAGAGGGTCGCGAATTCCGGCAGCCTCAGCGAGACGGGATCCCGGAGGTCGCCGCGAACCCAGTCGACTCCAGGCGAAGTCCGCTCAGTCCTGGACAGCACCAGCGGCCGCCCGCCACGTCCCTGAAGGTGAGCAACGATGTAGCCGCCAACGAGGCCGGTGCCACCAATGACCAAACTCTGATCTGAGCCTAAAGGCATTGCCGATTCCACAAGACTTAATCCGCTTATGGATCGCTGTTTGATCTATCTTGGCCTCGACTTCCAGCCTTGACGGGCGAACTATTGCGACGGGGTCGAGGAAGTCTGCGCGGCCGGGGCATTGTTGTCCCGTTCGGCGGCAGGCTGCTGACGGCGCCGCTCGCGCTCCTTCATATACTCATCATATTTCGCGGTTCCCGGGCGCGGCGGCGCGTCCGCCGGCAGTCCGCCCGCCCATTGCGGAACATAGTCGCCCATGCCGTCCGCGAGCTTGGCGTTGATGGAGGCGCAACCCGCCAGGCTGCATGCGACAGAGGCGGCAGCGGACAGGAGCGCCAGTCGGCGAAAGCTGAAAGTCATTTTGCGAATATGAGCCCTGCTGGGACGCGACATAAGTCCGATAGCGCAACGTAGCCCTCAATACCTAAAATTAGCCGATATGGCGGCAAATGGTATTATAATACTGTGGATTGTTCCTCACATTCGCGTTCGACAGGGCCGAGGCGGCAAGTGCCCTGTTACAACCTGATATGGGGACGGGCGGGCAGATATGCCGTATCGTTATAAGACGTCATGCCGTGCGGGTACATGATGAAAAAACCGGGCTATGGTACGGCAAGAGCTGAGGACTCGGTTCAAGCCGCAAGAAACCGATCGGGAGGAGTGCTGATGTTGACGCGGAGGAGAGACATTTTGCTGGCCGCAGGTGCTGCGGTCGCGCTGAGCCTGGGCCCGGCACGGGCCGAGGATACGGTCAAGATTGGCCTGATCGTGCCGATGACGGGCGGTCAGGCATCGACCGGCAAGCAGATCGACAATGCCGTCAAGCTCTACATGCAGCAGCATGGCGACACTGTCGCGGGCAAGAAGATCGAGGTGATCCTGAAGGACGATGCCGCGATTCCGGACAATACCAAGCGGATCGCGCAGGAACTGATCGTCAACGACAAGGTCAATTTCATCGCCGGCTTCGGCGTCACCCCGGCCGCGCTCGCCGCGGCGCCGCTGGCGACCCAGGCCAAGATTCCCGAGGTGGTGATGGCCGCCGGGACCTCGATCATCACCGAGAAGTCGCCCTACATCGTGCGCACCAGTTTTACGCTCGCGCAGTCGTCCACCATCATCGGTGACTGGGCGGTCAAGAACGGCATCAAGAAGGTTGCGACGCTGACGTCGGACTATGCCCCTGGCAACGACGCCCTCAACTTCTTCAAGCAGACCTTCACCGCAGGCGGCGGCGAGATCGTCGAAGAGGTCAAGGTGCCGCTGCAAAACCCTGATTTCGCTCCGTTCTTGCAGCGCATGAAGGATGCCAAGCCCGACGCGATGTTCGTGTTCGTGCCCGCGGGCCAGGGCGGCAACTTCATGAAGCAGTATGCCGAGCGCGGGCTCGACAAGGCCGGCATCAAGGTGATCGGCCCCGGCGACGTGATGGATGACGACCTGCTCAACGACATGGGCGATGCCGCGCTCGGCACGGTCACTGCGCATCTTTATTCCGCCGCTCATCCCTCGGCGATGAACAAGGAATTCGTCGCGGCCTACAGGAAGGCCTACAACAATCGCCCGGGCTTCATGGCCGTCGGCGGTTATGACGGCATCAACCTGATCTACGAGGCCCTGAAGAAGACTGGCGGCAAGACCGAAGGCGATGCCCTGATCGAAGCGATGAAGGGCATGAAATGGGAGAGCCCGCGTGGTCCGATTTCGATCGACCCCGAGACCCGCGACATCGTGCAGAACATCTATGTCCGCAAGGTCGAGAAGGTCGATGGCGAGCTCTACAATGTCGAGTTCCAGACTTTTGAGGCGGTCAAGGACTCCGGCAAGACCAAGAAGTGACGTCGCTTGCGACATGCTGCGGCGTCGACCCACGTTCTGCGTCATGCCCGGCCGTGTGCCGGGCATCCACGTCTTTCTTGCTCTGCTGGTTTGAAGACGTGGATGGCCGGGACAAGCCCGGCCATGCCGGCGCGGATAGGTCCTCGACATGATTTCTTTTAGGGCACTCTCGGCTAAGCGAACTTGATGACCTCCGTTCTCACCAACCTGTTCGACGGCGTCGCCTACGGCATGCTGCTGTTTGTGCTCGCCTGCGGGCTTGCGGTGACGCTCGGCTTGATGAACTTCGTCAATCTCGCCCACGGCGCCTTTGCCATGGCCGGCGGCTATGTCTGCGCCGTGCTGGTCAACCACACAGGCTGGCCATTCTTCGCCGCGCTGCCGCTGGCCTTCGTGTCCAGCGCTCTGATCGGCATTGCGCTGGAACGCGCGCTCTATCGCCACCTCTACACCAGAAGTCATCTCGACCAGGTGCTGTTCTCGATCGGCCTCGTCTTCATGTCGGTGGCGGCGGTCGACTACATCATGGGATCGTCGCGCATCTTCATCAAACTGCCGGCCGCGCTCGAAGGCCAGTTCGACGTCTTTGGGGTCGGCATCGGCCGCTACCGGCTGATGATCGTCGTGATCTGCGGTCTGCTGACCGCCGCCTTGCAACTCGTGCTGGCGCGCACGCGTTTCGGCAGCCGGCTGCGCGCCGCGGTCGATGATCCGCGCGCGGCGAGCGGGCTCGGCATCAACGTGCCGCAGGTGTTCGCCTTCACCTTCGCGTTCGGCTGCGGCCTTGCCGGCCTCGGCGGTGCGCTGAGCGCCGAGATCCTCGGGCTCGATCCGTATTTTCCGCTGAAGTTCATGATCTACTTCCTGATCGTGGTCACGGTCGGCGGCTCGTCCTCGATCACCGGCCCGTTCCTGGCTTCCCTGCTGCTCGGCATCGGCGACGTCGCCGGCAAATATTACGTGCCGAAGATGGGACCGTTCGTGATCTACACCATCATGATCGTGATCCTGATCTGGCGCCCCAACGGCCTGTTCGGCCGTACTGCCACGCGTTGAGTGCCCATGACCGCTCGAGCCGACGACGTCGGATATCACGCCAGGCAGCACGCCCGCTGGCACTGGAGCGAGGTCGCGTTCTGGCTGCTGGTGCTCGCCTTCGCCTTCGCCTTTCCCTCGCGCTACCTGATCATGACCGACATCGTGCGGCTCGCGCTGTTCGCGCTGTCGCTCGACCTGATCCTGGGCTACTCCGGGATCGTCTCGCTGGGACATGCGGCGTTTTTCGGGGTCGGGGCCTATTCGGCCGGACTGCTGTCCCTGCATGGGATCATCACCGAGCCCATCATCGCGCTGGCCGTGGCCGGTCTAGCCGCCATGGCGCTCGGCTTTCTGACGAGCTTCCTGGTGATCCGCGGCGTCGACCTGACGCGGCTGATGGTCACGCTCGGCATTGCCTTGCTGCTGGAAGCGCTGGCCGAGCGCTTTTCCAACATCACCGGCGGCACTGACGGGCTGCAGGGCATCGAGATGCAGCCGATCCTTGGGCTGTTCGCCTTCGACATGTTCGGCAAGGTTGGCTTCATCTATTCCCTCGCGGTGCTGTTCCTCTTGTTCCTGCTGGCGCGGCGCATCGTGCATTCGCCGTTCGGCCTGTCGCTGCGCGCGATCAAGAACAATCCTCTGCGTGCCGCCGCGGTCGGCATTCCCGTCAACCGGCGGCTGATCGCGATCTACACGGTGGCGGCGTTCTATGCCGGCATTGCCGGCGCGCTGTTCACGCAGACGACGTCGCTCGCCTCGCTGGACGTGTTCGCGTTCGAGAAATCCGCCGACCTGATGCTGGTGCTGGTGATCGGCGGTACCGGCTATCTCTATGGCGGGCTGATCGGCGCGCTGGTGTTCCGGATGCTGCAGGAGGTGTTTCAAACCCTCACCCCGCAATACTGGCTGTTCTGGATCGGGCTCGTGCTGGTCGTGATGGTGCTGGTCGGCCGGGCGCGCATCCATCGCTGGGCACTGTTCGTGCCGAACCTGGTGATCAAGCAGCTTGCCGGGCGCAAGGCGGTCGTCGTTCTCACGGACAATGAGGCGCCATGAGCACCGCGCTGGAAACCAGGGGTCTGGAAAAACAGTTCGGCGGCCTGCGGGTCACCCGCGACCTCAGCCTGAAGGTCGCCACCGGCGCGCGGCATGCGCTGATCGGTCCGAATGGCGCCGGCAAGACCACGGTGATCAATCTCCT
>Ga0207699_10001148_pt1 | contig 12520 bp, 11 predicted proteins | sample LARL51metaG_FD_184344 | JGI IMG/M metagenome (GOLD analysis project Ga0207699, IMG submission 184344) | Corn, switchgrass and miscanthus rhizosphere microbial communities from Kellogg Biological Station, Michigan, USA - LAR L5-1 metaG... | ecosystem: Host-associated > Plants > Roots >...
TCCTCGCGATCCTCCACCCCCCTCCCACGCCCCCCCGCATCCGAGGGGGAGGGACCCCTCGTCCAAAGCGAGGCAGAGGGGCCTCGAAGCCAGCCCCAAGGAGTTCCGCCTCACGCGGTCCGGCTCGGAGGGGTCCCCCGAAGGTCTGCTTCGGCGCCTGGGTCGGTGAGCGAGTCGAGGAGGTCGGCGGGGAGGCTGAGGCCCGGGTGGATGTTACGGCAGCGCTCGGTGAGCTGCCGGAGCTCGAGCTCGGGGAGGCCGGCGAAGGCTTCGACCATCGCGGGGTCGAGCTGCTGGCCGGAGACGCGCCGCAGCTCGGCGATCGCGGCGGCGTGGCAGCGGGCGCGCCGGTAGGGGCGGTCGGAGGTGATGGCGTCGTAGGTGTCGGCCACCGCGAAGACCCGGGCGGCCAGCGGGATCTGCTCGCCGCCGAGCCCCCGCGGATAGCCCTGTCCGTCCCAGCGCTCGTGATGGCTGTAGACGATCTCGATGGCGGCGGGTTGCAGGAAGCTGATCTCGGCCAGCATGTCGAAGCCCCAGGTCGGGTGCTGCTTCATGATGTGCCACTCGTTGGCGGTGAGCGGTCCCGGCTTGCGCAGCACGCTGTCGGGAACCGCCATCTTGCCGACGTCGTGGAGCAGGGCGCCCCACTCGATCGCCTTCTGCTGGTCGGCGGGGAGGCCGAGCGAGCGCGCCAGCGCCATCGCGTACAGCGCGACCCGGAACGAGTGGCCGGTGGTTTCGTGGTCGCGCGCGTCGGCGGCGGTGACCACCGCTCCCACCGCCTCGACGTAGGAGCGCTCCCGGGCCCGCTGGCTCTCATCCAGCGACACCAGCAGCGCGCGGAAGGTCTCCTCGATGAGGCGCACGTCGCGGTTGCCGCTGCCGGAGCTGCGGAAATCGCTCTCGAACCGGCCGAGGTCTCCGGTCTTGGCCATCGCCGACATCGCCTCGGCCAGCCGCCGCAACGGCATCGAGATGCGCTCGACCGCCAGCCAGGTGGCCAGCGACGCCAGCAGGGTGGCGCACAGCCCGGCGAGCAGCACCTCCTCGAGGCGCGGCTCGATCCGCCGCCCGAGCAGGGCGACGATCGCCACCAGGATCGCCGACACCGCCGTGGCAGTCCAGAGGAAGCCCTTGAAGCGTAAGCTCAACCTACACCCCCACACCAATCACGCAGATATCAGACCATTTGACCGGTCTACGGAACTTCGCTCGGCGCAACAGCGGCTGACGCCGGGGCAGACGAGTCTCTACTAAAGTTAGTGCATCGCGGGCCCGAATTCGTGTCAACGATTACATTCCCGCCGGCAGGGCGAGCGAGCGCCCCCGCGCTCGCCCTCGAATCAGACCCTAGATATGCTCCGCCAGCTCCTTCAGCGTGGCGATGGCGTGGTCGCACTCCTGCTCGGTGTTGTAGAAGTGCGGCGAGAGGCGGATACCGGCGCGCGGCCGGTAGTCGCACATGATCTCGCGCTGCAGCAGCTCCTGGCAGAGGCGCTCGGCCTGCTCGTGCCACACCGAGACCGTGCCGGCCCGCCGCGCCGGGTCGCGCGGCGTCCGCACCTCGAAGCCGGCCTCCACCGCGGCATCGATCAGGTGGGTGGTGAGGCGCAGCGAGCGCTCGCGAATGCGCCGCGCGCCGACGCCGGCGACGATGCGGTAGCCGGCGCGGCAGGCGAAGAGGGCGGGGACGTTCGGGGTGCCGTTGAGGAAGCGCCACGGGGTCTCGGCCAGCCGGACCGGACCGGTGCGGAAGGCGAAGGGCTCCTCGTCCGCCTGCCAGCCGGTGAGCGCCGGCTGCAGCTGCCGGGCCAGCTCCGGCCGCACCCACAGGAAGCCGGCGCCGGGGCCGCCGCAGAGCCACTTGACCGAGCCGCCGACCGCGGCGTCGACGCCCCAGGCGTCGAGCTCGACGGGCAGCACGCCCGCCGACTGGTAGACGTCGAGCAGCAGCACCGCCCCGACCTCGTGGCAGCGGCGGGCGATGGCGGCCGCGTCCTGGACGAAAGCGCTGCGGAACAGGGTGTGGGAGACCGGCACCAGCCGGGTGCGCTCGTCGATGGCGGCCAGCAGGCGCTCGGTCGGCACGCCGATGCCGTCGTCGGAGGGCACCACGACGATCTCCGCTCCCCGGCGCCGCTCGCCCTCGGCGAGGTACATCACGTTCGGGAAGTTGAGCTCGGTGTAGACGATGCGGTTGCGCTCCGGCGGATAGTCGAAGCACGAGAAGAAGACCGCCGCCGCGACCGAGACGTTCTGATGCATGGCGATCTCGCCGGCGCCGACGCCGAGCAGCGGCGCCAGCAGGTCGCCGGTGTTCGCGGACATCTCCCACCACCCCTCGTGCCAGGCGCGCACGCCCCGCTCCTCCCACTGGGTGGCGAAGGCGTCGAGCTCGTCGTGGACGGCGCGCGGCATGGCGCCGAGCGAGTTGCTGATCAGGTAGGTGGTGCGCTCGAGGATCGGGAACTCGCGCCGCAGCGCCAGCAGGTCGTCCATGGTCACCTTCCTTGCCAGTGAGCGGGCCGCTTCTCGAGGAACGCCTTGACTCCTTCCTCCTTGTCGGCGGAGGAGAAGCAGAGGCAGAAGAGATCGCGTTCGTAGAGGATGCCGTCGTCGATCGCCAGGCGCTGGCCGGCGCGGACCGCCTCCTTGGCGATGCGAACCGTCAGCGGGCTCTTGCCGGCGATCTTGGCGGCCAGCTCGAGGGTGCGGGCGCGCAGCTCGTCGTGCGGCACCACCATCTCCACCAGGCCGAGCTCGCGGGCCTCCGCGGCGCCGATCATCTCGCCGGTCAGGATCAGGCGCATGGCGTGGCCGAGGCCGACCAGGCGCGACAGGCGCTGGGTGCCGCCGCCGCCGGGGATCAGCCCGAGGTTGATCTCCGGCTGGCCGAAGCGGGCCTTCTCCGAGGCGATGCGCAGGTCGCAGGACATCGCCAGCTCGCAGCCGCCGCCCAGGCAGAAGCCGTTGATCATCGCGATCACCGGTTTCGGGAAGGCGGCCATCACGTCGAAGATGCGCGGGCTGCGCATCGCCTCCCGCTGGTCGAACGGCATGCGGCCGGCGAACTCGCCGATGTCGGCCCCGGCGATGAAGGACTTCTCGCCGGCGCCGGTGATCACCACCACCCCGATCCCGTCGTCGTGCTCGACGGCGGCCAGCGCGTCCAGCGCGTCGGTCCGCACCTGCTCGTTCAGGGCGTTCATCTTGTCCGGCCGGTTGACGGTCAGGATCGCCACCCGGCCCTCCCGCTCCACGAGGATCGTCTCCATCGCTTCTCTCCTTGCCGTCGTCGCTGCCGCTGATGCGCGGCAGAAACTGGCGCTGCGATGTGGCTTTCGAGGCCTATTCAAAGCAATCTATCGGATCTCCCCCGCATCCCCTCGATCCCCTTCCCACCCTCCGGGGGGAAGGGGACGCCCCCTCCCTCCCCCTCACTAGGGAAGTTTCCGCTCAGCGGTGCCGCCATTCCGGGCGGCGCTTCTCGAGGTAGGCGGCGATGCCTTCGCGCATGTCCTCGAGCTTGGTCAGCTCGTCGAGATAGAGATGCTCGGCGGCGGCCAGCGCCTCGGCGAAGGGCAGGTCGCGGCCGGCGGCGACCGCGCGCTTGATCAGCCGCAGCACCGGCGCGCTCTTGCCGCCCAGCTCGGCGGCGAGCCGCGCGCAGCCTTCTTCCAGTCCCCCGGCCGGGAGCAGGCGATGGACCAGCCCGAGCTCGGCGGCGCGCCCGGCGGCGATCGGCTGACCGCCGGCCAACAGCTCCAGTGCGCGGCCGGGGCCAAGCCGCGACGGATAGAGCGCCGCCGCCACCGGCGGGAAGCAGCCGAGATCCACCTCGGGCTGGCCGAAGCGGGAGTCCTCGGTGGCGATCACCAGGTCGCAGGCCATGGCGAGCTCCATGCCGCCCCCCAGGCAGTGGCCGGCGACCGCCGCGACGGTGATCGCCGGCAGCGCGCGCAGCCGCTCGACGGTCTCGCGCAGCGCGGCGAGCATCGCCGGCACGCGGTCCGGGACGTGGTCCTGGACGGCGGTGCCGGCGGAGAAGGCGCGCCCGCCGGCGCCGCGCACGAACACCACCGCCAGCTCGCGATCGTGCGCCAGCTCGCCCACCGCGTCGCGCAGCTCCGCCAGCGCCGCGAGGTCGAGGACGTTGAGCGGCGGGCGGTCGAGGGTCAGGGTGCCCGTCCGCCCGTCGCGCGCGTAGGAGATCGCCGGCAGAGCGGGTGCTGGTGAGCTAGTCACGGCGGGCCCGGAGAGCGGCCGCGAAGTCGTGCCAGAGCGCCAGCTGCTCGGGCAGGGCGAGGAGGTTCTCGGGGTGCCACTCGACGCCGCGCACCCACCAGCCGTCGCCGTCCGCGGTGGCCGTGGTGGCCGCGCCGGCCCCCAGGACCGCCGCCTCGATCAGGCCGTCCTCGGCCGCAGCGACGGCCAGCAGGCCGTCGCCGAGGCGCTTGACGCCCTGGTGGTGACGGCTGTTGACCCGCGGCGCCGGCCCGGCGGCCGCCAGGCGCGCTCCCAGCGGTGTCTCCGGCGCGAGGACGCGGAGCGCGTGGACCGGCTGGTCGTGGGGCGTCTCGTCGGGATCGTGCACGACCGCCGTCGGCCGCTGCAACGGCAGGTCCTGCCAGAGGGAGCCGCCGAAGAAGACGTTGAGCACCTGGAAGCCGCGGCAGATGGCCCAGACCGGCAGCCGCCGCTCGCGCGCCGCCGCCAGCAGCTCCCACTCGAGCGCGTCGCGCTCCGGCAGCGGCTCGACGCCCGCGCCCGGCAGCGTCTCCTCGCCATAACGGCGGGGGTCCACGTCGGCGCCGCCGGAGAGCACCAGGCCCGCGGCGCCGGCGGCGAGGTCGGCAGCGATCGTGGCGGCAGCCGGGGCCGCTTGGGCCGCCGCGGTCGACGCGCCTGCGTGGAACAAATCGGCCGATGCGACCACGCGGATGGATTCCGAGGGGATGCCGGCGGCGGTGAGGGCCGCGACGTAGGGCGCGGCCTTCGCGGCGGTGGTCGCGGACACGAGGACCGCGCCGGCCGCGCCGCTTGTAGGTGGGGTCACGGAACCGCCTCCCCGCGCCGCTCACCGTTGTCGCCTGTGCCACCCTCGCGCCCGCCGGGCGCTCCATCCTCGCGCCCACCCGGCGCTTCCCGCTCCACCAGCGCCGCCAGGCCCATGCCGCCGGAGACGCAGAGGGTGGCGATGCCGAGGCGCTGCTGCCGCGCCTCGAGGCCGTGCAACAGGGTGACGAGGATGCGGGCGCCGGTGGCGCCGATGGGATGGCCGAGGGCGATGGCGCCGCCGTCCGGGTTGACGCGCTCGCTGTCGGCGCGCAGGTCGAGCCCGCCGAGGCAGGCCAGCACCTGCGACGCGAAGGCCTCGTTCAGCTCGATCGTGTCGATCGCGTCGAGGGCGTGGAAGTCGTCGGTCGCGGCGAGCGCTCCCGTCGCGTCGGTGGCGCCGAGCGCCGGCGGGCCGCCGAGCGCCAGGTCGCCGCGCGCCTCCTGGCAGCGTTCGAGCAGGCGCCGCACCGCGGGCACCGGGCCGATACCCATGATCCGCGGCTCGACGCCCACCACCTCCCAGCCGAGCAGCCGTGCGGCCACCGGCAGGCCGAGCTCCTCGGCGGCCTGCCGCGACGCGACGATCAGTGCCGCCGCGCCGTCGGTGATCCCCGAGGCGTTGGCGGCGGTGACGGTGCCCCCCTGCCGGAAGACCGGCGCCATGCGCGCCAGCGCCTCCAGGGTGACGCCGTCGCGCGGGTGCTCGTCGCGATCGACGACGAGCGGAGCGCCCTTCTTGCCGGCCACCTCGACCGGCACGATCTCGGCGGCGAAGCGGCCGGCGGCGCGGGCCCGCGCACAGCGCTCCTGGCTGCGCAGCGCGTAGGCGTCGGCGGCGCTGCGGTCAACGCCCGCCTCGACCGCCAGCTCCTCGGCGGTGGCGCCCATCACCAGGCCGGAGAGGGGGTCGTCGAAGCCGTCGCGGTACATGCCGTCGACGATCTCGGCGTGCCCGAGCCGGTATCCCCAGCGCGCCCGCGGCAGCAGGTAGGGGGTGTTCGACATGCTCTCGGTGCCGCCCGCCAGGACCACCCGCGCCTCCCCCAGCAGGATGGCGCGGGCGGCGCAGAGGACGGCTTGCAGACCCGAGCCGCAGGCCTGGTTGACGGTGAAGGCGGGACGGTCATCCGGCACGCCGGCGCGGTGGGCGATCTGGCGCGCGGTGTTCGGGCCGCCGCCGGCCTGGCGGGCATGACCGAAGATCACCTGGTCGACGAGATCGATGCGGCCGGGGGCCAGGCCGGCGCGCGAGAGGGCGGCGGCGGCGGCGGCGGTGCCGAGGTCGGCGGCCGACAGCGCCGCGAGGGCGCCGCCGAACTTGCCGATGGCCGTGCGGACTGGCGCCGCCAGTACAATGTCGCCGGGGGAGGGCGGCGAGGCGAGGGCGGAGGGGCTCCCAGACACGCGATCCGGCCTACCTGCCGACGTAGACCGATTTCGTCTCGGTGTAGGACTCGAGCGCCTGCTTGCCCAGCTCGCGGCCGAAGCCGCTCTGCTTGTAGCCGCCGAAGGGGGCGCCGGAGTCGTACCAGTTGTACTGGTTGATCCACACCGTGCCCGCCTGCACCTGCCGCGCGACCTGGTGCGCCTTGCCGATGTCGCGGGTCCAGACGCCGGCGGCGAGGCCGTAGATGTTGGCGTTGGCCTGCGCCACGGCGTCCTCGACGTCGCGGAACGCGATCACCGCCACCACCGGCCCGAAGATCTCCTCCTGCGCCACGGTCATGTCGTTGCTCACCCCGTCGAGGACGGTCGGCTGCATGAACCAGCCCTTGCCGCCGACCGCCGCCGCCTCGCCGCCGTGGGCGACCCGCGCGCCCTCGCGCCGGCCGGTCTCGACGTAGCCGAGCACGCTCTCGCGCTGCTTGGCCGACACCAGCGCGCCGAGGCGCGTCTTGGGGTCGAGCGGATCGCCCGGGACCAGGCGCCGGGTGCGCTCGACCAGGCGCTCGACCATCTCGTCGTGGATCTTCTCCTCGACGAACAGCCGCGAGCCGGCGGCGCAGACCTCGCCCTTGCCGTAGAAGATGCCGTTGTAGGCGCCCTTCGCGGCGGCGTCGAGGTCGGCGTCGGCGAAGACGATGTTCGGCGACTTGCCGCCCAGCTCGAGGGTGACGCGCTTGATGGTGTCGGCGGCGCCGCGCATGATGTCGCGCCCGACCTCGGTCGAGCCGGTGAAGGTGACCTTGGCGACCTTCGGGTGCTGCACCAGGGCGTTGCCGACGGCCGCGCCGCCGCCCGGGACGACGTTGAGGACGCCCGGCGGCAGGCCCGCCTCGGTCGCCAGCTCGGCGAACTTGAGCGCCGTCAGAGGCGTGTAGGAGGCGGGCTTGTGGACGACGGTGTTTCCGCAGGCCAGCGCCGCCGAGATCTTCCACAGCGCCTGGATGAGGGGGAAGTTCCAGGGCGTGATGGCGGCGACCACCCCGACCGGCTCGCGCAGGGTGTAGGCGAGCACGAAGGGGCCGGAGACCGGCAGCGTGTCGCCGGTGATCTTGTCGGCCCAGCCGGCGAAGTAGCGCAGCGCGTCGATCGAGGTCGGCAGGTCGACGTAGCGCGACTCGAAGATCGGCTTGCCGTTGTCGAGGGTCTCGGCGAGGGCGAACTCGTCGATGCGGGCCTCGAGGGCGTCGGCGATCTTGTAGAGCAGCCGGCCGCGGTCGCGGGCCGAGGTCTTCTGGCCCCAGTCGCCGGCCAGCGCCGCGTGCGCCGCCTCGACGGCGCGGCCGGCGTCGGCGGCGGAGGCCGACGCCACCTGGCAGAGGACCTCCTCGGTGGCCGGGTTCTCGGTCGGGAAGGTGCGACCGCCCTCGGGCTCGACCCAGCGGCCGCCGATGAACAGGGCCGGCGGCGGCAGCCGCGCGGCGCCTGCCTTCGCGGCCAGGCCGGCCGCTTCCTGCACCGCGGTCATGGTCACACCCCCTTGAACTGCGGCTGGCGCTTGGCGACGTAGGCGTCGAGGCCCTCGCGCGCGTCCTTGCTCTCGAACAGCTGCTGCTGCAGCTCGCGCTCGATCGCCAGGCCGCTCTCGAAGGGCACCTCGGCGCCCGACTGCACGGAGCGCTTGATGCGGCCCACGGCCTTGGCGGCGCGGCCGGGCGGGCAGAACTGGCGGGCGTAGGCGTGGATCTGGCCGGCGAAGTCCTCGGCCTCGAAGATCTGGTTGACGATGTCGAGCTTCTCGCCCTCCTCGAAGGAGATCAGGCGGCCGCTGGTCATCAGCTCGATGGCGCGGGACTTGCCGACCAGGCGCGCCAGGCGCTGGGTGCCGCCGGTGCCGGGCAGGACGCCGAGGTTGATCTCGGGGAGGCCGAGCTTGCCGGCGTTGCGCTTGGCGATGCGCAGGTCGGCGGCCATGGCGATCTCGAGGCCGCCGCCGACGGTGTGGCCGTTGAGGGCGGCGATGACGAGCTTGGGGGTCTGCTCGAGGCGGTTCAGGGTCTCGTTGGCATGGAGGCAGAAGTAGTACTTGAAGTTCGGCTCGGCCTCGGACAGCATCTGGATGTTGGCGCCGGCGCAGAAGAATTTCTCGCCGCGGCCGATCAAGACGAGGACGTGGACGCCGGCGTCGAAGCGGGCCTGGAGGATGGCGGCGTCGAGCTGGCGCATCATCTCGTGGGTGTAGGTGTTGGCGGGTGGATCGTCGAGGGTCAGGTAGGCGACGCCCTCGCGGACTTCGTAACGGACCAGGGTGCGCTCGGGGGCGGCGGTTGCCGCCGGCGCGACCTCGGCCTGGTTGACTTCGGTGACTTGAGCCATGCTCATCTCCTCTGGCACTGCATTCTCGTTCAGGTTGATTGCGCGCTGAAACCCGGCAGGACTTCGCCGCCCGGTATTCTACTCCCTCCCGGCTACCCTCCCCCCGGTCGTATGGCGGGCCTGGGCCGGGAGCGGTGTACGAGCCTCAGCCTCCGATCTCCATGAAGCTCACTAGGTTGCCGTAGTTGCCCTTGGAGAGCATGTGCTCGGCGGGCTTTTCGGTCAGGACGCGGAGGATCTCGGTCTCGAGGGCTTCGGCGGTGTCTTCGGGGCTGGGGGTCAGGAGGTGGCGGAGGGGGTAGACGCGGTCGGCGAAGAGGCAGAGGCGGAGCTCGCCTCGGGAGGTGAGGCGGAGGCGGTTGCAGTCGGCGCAGAAGGTGTGGGAGAGGGGGGTGATGAAGCCCACGGCTCCCTGGGCGCCGGCGAGGCGGTAGGCGGCGGCGGGGCCGGTGCGGGGGCCGGCCTGGTGCGGATCGATCGGGTGGAGCTTGCCGAAGCGGGCTTCGATGCGCTGCTTGACGACGTCGCTCGAGACGTACTCGTCGGGCTGGAGATGGCGGTTGCTGGCGGTGGGCATCATCTCGATGAAGCGGACCGAGAGGGGGCGGTCGAGGGTGAGCTCGACGAGGCGGTCGACGTCTTCTAGGTTCTGGCGCGAGAGGAGGACGGCGTTGAGCTTGACCGGGGAGAAGCCGGCGGCCAGGGCTGCCTCGACGCCGTTCCAGACGGCATCGAGGTTGCCGCGCCTGGTGATGGCGCGGAAGCGCTCGGCGTCGAGGCTGTCGAGGCTGATGTTGACGCGGTCGACGCCGGCGGCTCGGAGCGGCTCGGCGAGGCGGGCGAGCTCGGTGCCGTTGGTGGAGAGGGCCAGGTTCTCGACGCCTGGCAGGGCCTTGACGCGGCGGGCGATCTCCAGGATGTCCTTGCGCACCAGCGGCTCGCCGCCGGTCAGCCGCACGCGGCGGATGCCGAGGCGCACGAGGGCGCCGACGATGGCCTCGAATTCCTCGGGGCGCAGGAAATCGCGGTCGCCGAAGGGGAAGTCGGCGTCCTCGGGCAGGCAGTAGGTGCAGCGCAGGTTGCAGCGGTCGGTGACCGAGACCCGCAGGTAGGTGAGCTGCCTGCCGAAGGCGTCGGTGAGCGGGTGCTCGGGGTGATGCGCCGACCCTGTAGAGATGGATGCTGGCAGTACAGGCGCTACAGCCGCAAGAGGCGATGGCCGCGCCGGCGGGGTCGGCCGCGGCGGGCGCTCGGGCCGCGCCGGCTCGTTCAGAATCCGCAGACCTCGCGAGGTGGGACGCGCGACTGCTGTCTCTGGGTGGCTCATGGCTCCCGTCGCCCTCGAGCCCACCCTTAGACAAAAGCGACGACAACTGCGAAGGGCGGTTGGCTGTCCTTCGCGGCCCGCCTTTCCAAGCACGGGAGGCGGTCCGGTTTCCCGGGCCACCCTGTCGGCCTGCTCCCCCGCCGCTGGCCGGGTAGGGTGGGGCAGGCTCGGTGGGCCTGGGTCCATTGTACGCCCGGCGGCGTTTGATTCCAAGGCACTGTGTCCGTAGAATCTAGGCGCCCACCGCGGAGCCCTGGCGGCTGCCATCGTCCTGCGCGAGCCGTGATGATCACCGGTTACAACACCGACGTCCGCCACCAGGAGGTCGTCTTCCACGTTCAGACCGAGGACAAGGGAGCCGCCAATCCCTTCATCGAGAGCCTCGTCTACGTCGGCGGCCAGGTGCTGGCCAGCAAGCGCGCCAACTACGCGGACCTGCTGGCGGAGGGGCGCGACGAGAAGGAGATCGTCGCGCTCATGGACCAGCAGCACCGGACCATGATCGCCGCCATCCGCCACGGCAAGTTCGACGCCAAGCTGGCGGCGCTCAGCCGCCCCAAGACCTCGGCGGTGCCGGTGCTCGAGCCGGTGCCCGCCGGCGCCGGACTACCGCCGCCGCTCGCGGCCCGGAGCGCTGCCGGCGCTGCCAGTGCTGCCGGCGCTGCCACCGCCGCCGGCGCCGCTGACCGCGCGGTCGCTCCTCGCGCCGTGCCGGCTCCGCCGCCGCCCAGCGAGCGCACGCTCGACCAGGTCATCCTCGAGTACCTCACCAACGAGGCCGACCAGGAGCAGCTGGTGCTGGTGCTCGAGAGCGAGGCGGACCTCGGCCTGGGCCGGCGCGCCAGCCTGGCGCTGCGCACCAGCTCGAGCAAGAGCGGCCTGCCGATCGCCGGCGCCCAGGTGTCGGTGCGCATGATCTCGACGATCGCCGAGCCGCGGGTGCTGGCGGTGGGGCGCACCGACGAGCAGGGCGGCGTGCCGCTGCGCTTCGAGATCCCGGCGCTCGACCGCGGCACCGCCGCCCTGATCATCAGCGCGGTCAGCGCCATCGGGCGCGCCGAGCTCAAGCATCTCCTCTAGTGGCCCGGTCGGTTAGTTCGCATGCTAATCGCGCCGTCCATCCGCGTTCCTGGCAAGGCGTCGCCGACGAGGCATAGTCGAACTTATGTCGAGGAGGCGCAACGCAGCCAGGGACGCGGAGGGCAAGCGAGTAGCATGCGAACTAACCGACCGGGACACTACCCCCTGAGCATCCTGCGGAGGAGGTTCACGAATTCGTCGGGCGTGAAGAGGCGCGGGCCGTCGCTGCCGTAGGTGTAGCTGGAGATCTTGACGAACGAGGGCGCCGCGGGCCGGTGGAGGTAGAGCGACGGGTAGCCGGTGACTCCGTAGCGCCTGGCGATCTGCTCCTCGAGGGCTCCCGCCTCGGGGTTGATCCGCACCTTGACGACGGAGCGCAGGTAGGCGATGACCGGTCCGGAGCTCAGCAGCTCGCTGTCCAGCCTGCGGCAGTAAGGACACCAATCGGTGCGGAAGTAGACCGTCATCGGCTTGTGCGTGTCACGAGCCTCGGCAACCGCATCCTGGTAACCCGACGCATCCTCGTACCAGCTGTACGGCAGGTGCACCGGGACCGACTCGTCCCCCTCCGGCCGGCCGCCCGCCGCGGACGGCGCCGGCGTCGGGGAGGGTGGCGGCGGCGCGGTGTCCGTGGCGGGGGCGGTGTCCGTGGCGGGAGCCGCGGCCGTCGCGGCCGGCGATTCCGGGGGAGCCGCGGAGACAGGCGGCCGCGACGGCATGGCCGCCGGCGCCGCGGCGCCATCGGGCGATGGCGATGGCGACGGCGGCAGCGTCGCTTGCGCGGCCGAAGCCGGGTTGCCGGGCGCCCTGCCGGGCCACGCCCACACCGCGAGGCCGAGGGCGGCGATCGCCAGCGACCAGCCGGCGAGCGCCCCGATGGAGGCTTCCCGGCGAGGCGGGACCGGCGCCGGCGCCACGGCCGGCGGCGGGCGTCGGGCGATGCCGGGGGCCGCGAGCTTCGCGAACACCACGCCGCAGCCGACGCACTCGTCCGCGGCCGGCTGCCGCCGTCCGCAACGCGGGCACTGCATCTCGCCCTGATCGCTCGCGATCAATTCGCACCTCCCCGGGCCGCCCGGGCAGCGCCCGGTCGAACGCTCTGCCGTCAGCTTGATGAAATTCTACTCCATCATGATCGTGAGCGGCTCTGCTTGCGGGCAGGTCGGCTAGCCCGGATCGGTCACACCGCTCCTGTTTTTGGGCGAGTCTTGCCGATTCGGATCGCCACAGCGAGCGCTCGGGGCGTAAGAGCAACGTAAAGACTCTTGCGAGTGGCGCCACGGAGCAGCAGCG
>Ga0207699_10001154_pt1 | contig 12493 bp, 10 predicted proteins | sample LARL51metaG_FD_184344 | JGI IMG/M metagenome (GOLD analysis project Ga0207699, IMG submission 184344) | Corn, switchgrass and miscanthus rhizosphere microbial communities from Kellogg Biological Station, Michigan, USA - LAR L5-1 metaG... | ecosystem: Host-associated > Plants > Roots >...
CCGGCCTGCCCGGACCTGGAGGACCGGGCCAAGGTAGTCCGGCTGCTGCGGCCCGAGCGGCTCGGCGTGGAGCTGTCCGAGGAGTTCCAGCTCGTCCCGGAGCAGTCCACCGACGCGCTGATCACCTTCCACCCCGAGGCGAAATATTTCTCGGCATGACGGGTGATGCCCTGCAGGCGGTGCTGTTCGACATGGACGGGCTGCTGGTGGACTCCGAGCCGCTGTGGTTCGAGGCGGAGACCGAGATCATGGCCCGGCTGGGCAGCCCGTGGGGGCCGGCCGACCAGGAGCACCTGATCGGCGGTTCGCTGCCCCGGTCCACCGCGTACATGCAGAGCAAGGCCACGGTCCCGGTGGACCGGGAGGATATCGGGCGCTGGCTGGTCCAGGGCATGGCGGACCTGATCCGGGCCAAGGGCGTGCGGATGATGCCGGGCGCGGCCGACCTGCTGGCCGCGGTGGCGGCGGCCGGGATCCCGCACGCCCTGGTCACCTCGGCGGAGCCGGAGATCATGGCGGCCGCGCTGGACGCGATCGGCGCCCGCTTCCCGGCCACGGTGTGCTCGGCCGACGTGACGCGGAGCAAGCCGGATCCCGAGCCCTACCTGCGGGCCGCCCGCCTGCTGGGCGCCGAGCCGGGCCGCTGCGCCGCGCTGGAGGATTCACCCAGCGGGATCAGGTCGGCCTACGCAGCAGGCTGCGCGGTCATCGCGGTGCCGAGCGTGCCGCCGCCGCCCGGGCTGGCCCGGCTGACCGTCTCCTCGCTGCGCGACGTCGATCTCGGCACACTGCACAAGGTCGTGGCCGGGCAGCCATGACGGCGGAATCTTGATTCGGTCACAATCCAGGCACGACCGCGCGCTAACCCTGGCGCGGACCAGGCAAAACGGTAGATCCTCCCGATAGGAGCCCCACTATCGGGCTTCCGCACGGCTTCATGCCATGATGGCCGGGCAATTTTCCCGTCACCTGCAGCAGGGGAGCACCGCCTGATGGCAGCACCACTCGACGTCGCCCCGTCCGGGGGGGAAGTCGCACCGGAGGCAGCACTCTCCGGCGTCAGTGGCAAGGCCATCGAGGGCCGCTCGCTGGGCCAGATCGCCTGGATGCGGCTGCGCCGCGACAAGATCGCCATGACGGGCGGCGCCGTCGTCGTGTTCCTCATCCTGGTCGCGATCTTCGGGCCCTTCCTGGTGCAGAACCCGACCATTTACCACGCGAACCTGATCAACCCGACGTTCAGCCGGCCGAATGGGCCGTTCGGCGGGATAAGCCTGGCCCACCCGTTCGGAGTCGAGCCGGTCACCGGCCGGGACGTGCTCAGCCGGGTGGTCAACGGGGCCCGGGTATCGCTGCTCATCGCGTTCCTGTCCACCGCGCTGGCGGTCGGCATCGGCGTGGTGATGGGCGTCATCGCGGGCTATTTCGGCGGCTGGGTGGACGCGGTGATCGCCCGGGCGATGGACGTGTTCCTGGCCTTCCCGCTGCTGGTGTTCGCGATCGCGCTGGTCGGCGTCATCCCGTCGTCGGCGTTCGGGCTGTCCGGCAACTCGCTGCGGATCGGCCTGCTGGTCTTCGTGATCGGTTTCTTCGCCTGGCCCTACATGGGCCGGATCATCCGCGGCCAGACGCTGTCCCTGCGCGAGCGGGAATTCGTCGACGCCGCGCGCAGCATCGGCGCGCGCGGGCCGTACATCCTGTTCCGCGAGCTGCTGCCGAACCTGGTCGCGCCGATCCTGGTCTATTCCACGCTGCTGATCCCGACCAACATCCTGTTCGAGGCCGCGCTGTCCTACCTCGGCGTGGGTATCATCCCGCCCCAGCCGAGCTGGGGCGGAATGCTGTCCGACGCGGTCAACAACGGCTACTACTCCATCGACCCGATGTACATGATCATTCCGGGCCTGGCCATCTTCATCACGGTCATGGCGTTCAACCTGTTCGGCGACGGGCTGCGGGACGCCCTGGACCCGAGAAGCGGCAGATAACCAGATGGGCTTTTACTCAGTAACCGAATCACGACAGGGAGGCGTTCACCTCATGAGGAGACGCAGGACCATTGGGCTGGCCGCGCTGGGGGCGGCCGCCGCGCTCGCGCTTGCCGCCTGTGGCGGCGGCAGCAGCGGGGGAGGCAGCGGGAGCAGTTCCGGCTCATCGTCGGCCGCCGGGTTCAACGCCGCGATCACCAAGGTCGTCAACCCGTCCAACCACAAGGGCGGGACGCTTACCTTTGCTGACAGCAGCACCACGGACTCGACCGACCCGGGCAACACCTACTACGCGTTCTCGTGGAACCTGACCAGGTTCTACACGATGCCGCTGATGACCTATAAGTCCTGCCCCGGCCAGTGCGGCCTGCAGGTCGTCCCGGACCTGGCGACGGGACCTGGCGTCGTCACCGACAACGGTCTGACCTGGACCTACCACATCCAGCCCGACGTCAAGTTCGAGGACGGGACCACGGTCACCTCGTCCGACGTGAAGTACGCGGTCGAGCGCACCTTCGACCGGGCCAAGCTGCCCCTGGGCCCGAACTACTTCTCGCTGCTGCTCAAGCCGCAAAAGCCGGCTTACCCGGGTCCGTACAAGGACCGGTCCAAGAACATCATGGGCCTGAAGGCGGTGCAGACGCCGAACCCGACGACGATCGTCTTCCACCTGGCGAAGCCGTTTGCCGACTTCAACTACGTGGTCGCGATCCCGCAGACCGCGCCGGTGCCGCCGAACAAGGACACCGGCTCGAACTACCAGCTGCACCCGTGGTCCACCGGGCCGTACAAGTTCCAGAGCTACCAGCTGAACAAGCAGACGACCCTGGTGCCCAACACGTTCTGGAAGGCCTCTACCGACCCGCAGGCCAAGCAGCTGCCCAGCAAGATCGTTATCAACTGGAACGTGAACGCGAACGACCTCGACAACCGGCTGCTGGCCGGTGACCTGGACGTGGATGCGGCGGGCACCGGCGTGCAGGCGGCGGCGCGGGCCAAGATCCTGTCCTCGCCGACGCTGAAGGCCTCGTCCGACGACCCGATCAGCGGCTTCCTGTGGTTCGCCTACCTGAACACGGTCGTCAAGCCGATGAACAACGTGCACTGCCGGATGGCGGTTGAGTACGCGGCGAACAAGACGAACCAGCAGACCGCGTACGGCGGCCCGGTGGCGGGCGGCGCGATCGCCAGCACGGTGGCCCCGCCCAACGTCCTCGGGCAGAAGCACTTCGACCTGTACGAGGCGACCACCAAGCCTGGTGGCGACCTGGCCAAGGCCAAGTCGGAACTGCAGGCGTGCGGGCAGCCCAACGGGTTCAGCACCGGGATCGCCTACCGCAGTGACCGGCCCAAGGAAGTGCAGGCGGCCCAGTCGCTGCAGGCCGCGCTGAGCCAGGTCGGGATCAAGACCTCGCTGCACGGCTACCCGTCGGGCACCTACTTCAGCAACTTCGCGGGCGTGCCGAAGTACGTGCACAACCACAACCTGGGCATCCTGATGGGTGGCTGGGCGCCGGACTGGCCCGACGGCTACGGGTTCTTCGACTTCATCACGGCGGGTGACACGATCAGCCCAGCCGGGAACACCAACATCGAGGAACTCAACGACCCGGTGGTCAACAACCTGCTGAACAAGATGGCGGCCACCAACGACGCGACCACCCGCAACTCCTACACCGCGCAGATCGACATGCAGGTGATGAAGCAGGCGGCCATCCTGCCCGAGGTGTACGCCAAGTCGCTGCTGTACCGCAGCCCGAACCTGACCAACGTCTACGTCCAGCCCTACTACGGCATGTACAACTACGCCGTGCTGGGCCTGAAGTAGCCGCGACCTAGAGAGCAGGTGAGGAGGCTGGTGCCCGGCCGGGACGTCCCGGCCGGGCACCAGCGCCGACCGCAGTGATCACATTCATCGTCCGCAGGCTGTTCGCGACCATCTTCCTGCTGATTGTGGTCAGCATGATCACGTTCGCGATCTTCTTCCTGATTCCCAGGCTGGCCGGGCAGAACTCCTATGAGCTCGCCACCCAGTACGTCGGGCGCAACCCGACCCGGGCGGCGGTGCTGGCCATCGAGGACAAGCTGGGCCTGAACGCCCCGGTGTACCTGCAGTACGCCCGGTTCCTGAAGGCCATCGTGTTCGGCACGCACTACAACAGCGGAACCAGCACCACGTACTGCCCCCCGCCGTGTTTCGGCTATTCGTTCAAGACCCAGCAGCCGGTGTGGCCGCAGATGGTCAGCGACATCCCGGTGACGCTCTCCCTGGCCATCGGCGCGGCCGTGATCTGGCTGGTCGGCGGGGTGACCATCGGGATCATCTCGGCGCTGAAGCGCGGCACCCTGTTCGACCGGTTCTCGATGGGCCTGGCCCTGGTCGGCGTGTCCCTGCCGATCTTCTTCACCGGGCTGATCGCGCTGGAGCTGTTCAGCTACAAATGGCCAATCTTCCCGAACGTGCAGTACGTGTCCTTCAGTACGAACCCGCTGCTGTGGGCGCGTAACCTGGTCCTGCCCTGGATCGTCCTCGCGCTGCTCTATGCGGCCCTGTATGCCCGGCTGACCAGGGCAGGCATGCTGGAGACGATGAGCGAGGACTTCATCAGGACGGCCCGGGCGAAAGGACTGCGGGAACGGACCGTGATCTTCAAACACGGGCTGCGGGCCACGCTGACCCCGATCGTCACGATCTTCGGCATGGACCTGGGCCTGCTGCTCGGTGGCGCGATCATCACCGAGGTGACGTTCTCGCTGCACGGCCTGGGCCTGTTCACCGTCGAGGCGGTGCAGAACCAGGACCTGCCGGAGATCCTCGGTGTCACCATGCTGGCCGCTTTCTTCATCGTGATCGCCAACCTGGTGGTGGACATCCTGTACGCCGTGGTCGACCCGAGGGTGAGGCACTGATGCCGGACACCCTGCTCGAAGTCGATGACCTGCATATCCACTTCCCGACCGATGACGGCCTGGTCAAGGCGGTGGACGGGATCTCGTTCAGCCTGGACCGGGGGCGCACCCTGGGCATCGTGGGGGAGTCAGGCTCCGGGAAGAGCGTGACCAGCCTGGGCATCATGGGCCTGCACCACGGCAGCAACGCGCGGATCACCGGGCACATCAAGCTGGACGGCGAGGAACTGGTCGGCGCCACGGCGAACCGGATCCGGGAACTGCGCGGCAGCAAGATGGCGATGATCTTCCAGGACCCGCTCTCCTCGCTGCACCCGTTCTACACGGTCGGCGCGCAGATCGCCGAGGCGTACCTGGTGCACAACCAGGTGGGCAAGAAGGTGGCGCGCAAGCACGCGGTCGAGATGCTGGGCCGGGTCGGCATCCCGCAGCCCGCTACCCGGGCCGATGACTACCCGCACCAGTTCTCCGGCGGCATGCGGCAGCGCGCGATGATCGCGATGGCACTGAGCTGCGATCCGGAACTGCTGATCGCCGACGAGCCGACCACCGCACTGGACGTCACGGTGCAGGCGCAGATCCTGGATCTCATCTGGGACCTGCAGCAGGAGTACCACTCCGCAGTGATCATCATCACCCACGACCTCGGGGTGGTCGCCGAGCTGTCCGACGACATCCTGGTCATGTACGCGGGCCGGATGGCCGAGTACGGCAGCGCCGAGAACACCTTCGACCAGCCCGGGCACCCGTACACCTGGGGCCTGCTGGCGTCCATGCCGCGGATCGACGAAGCGCGCCTGGAACGGCTCGTCCCCATCAAGGGCACTCCACCGAGCCTGATCAACGTCCCGTCCGGCTGCGCGTTCCATCCGCGGTGCCGGTACGCCGGGTTCACCGACGGGCGCAGCCAGGCCGAGGTCCCCGAACTCCGCGAGGTGGCGCCCGGGCACCTGGTCGCCTGCCACCTGACCGGCGATCAGCGCCGGAGGTTCCGGACTCAGCTGGATCTCGAGGAGACCGAAGCGTCCGCCGCCCGGATGACCAAGGGGGACGGGTGAGCACCCCAGTGAGCACAGCCGGGCCGGCCGGCGTCACCGGCGGTGCGGGCGACGCACTGCTCCAGGTGACTGGCCTGACCAAGCACTTCCCGGTCACCCGGGGGATCATCTTCCGGCAGCGGGTCGGTGCGGTGCAGGCCGTCGACCAGGTCGACTTCTCGGTGCGCCAGGGGCAGACCCTCGGCCTGGTCGGGGAGTCCGGCTGTGGCAAGACCACCACCGGACGGCTGCTCACCCGGCTGCTGGAGCCCACCGCGGGCCAGATCATCTTCGACGGCCGGGACATCAGCCATCTGTCGGCCGGGAAGATGCGCCCGCTGCGCCGCGACGTTCAGATGATCTTCCAGGATCCCTACTCGTCGCTGAATCCCCGGCACACCGTCGGCGGGATCGTGGGCGCGCCGCTGCGGCTGCAGAAGGTGCAGCCCGAGAAGGGGATCAAGGCGACCGTCCAGGAGCTGCTGGAGCTGGTCGGGCTGAACCCGGAGCACTACAACCGGTACCCGCACGAGTTCTCCGGCGGGCAGCGGCAGCGTATCGGGATCGCGCGCACCCTGGCGCTGCGGCCCAAGCTGATCGTCGCCGACGAGCCGGTGTCCGCGCTGGACGTGTCGATCCAGGCGCAGGTCATCAACCTGATGGAGGACCTGCAGAACGAGCTGAACCTGACCTACGTGGTGATCGCGCACGACCTGTCGGTGGTCCGGCACATCAGCGACCATGTCGCGGTCATGTACCTGGGCAAGATCGTCGAGCTGGCCGGGCGGGACCAGCTGTACGCGCGGCCCCGGCATCCGTACACGGTGGCGCTGATGTCGGCGGTGCCGGTGCCCGCACCGGTGCGCAGCGAGGGGCGCAGGCAGCGCCGGGAGCGCATCCGGCTGACCGGTGACGTGCCCAGCCCGCTGAACCCGCCGCCCGCCTGCCGGTTCCACACCCGCTGCTGGAAGGCCCAGGAGGTGTGCCGCACCCAGGAGCCGCCACTGGCCGAGCTGGACCCGGGGCACCAGGTCGCCTGCCACTTCCCGGAGAACACCCCAGCGGGCGGCACAGCGGCGGCCAGCGCGCAGTAGCCGCCCCTTCCGGCTGCCCGGTTCCGACCTGCACAGGGCACCCCCGGCAGTATGCGACGATGGGGTGAGGAACGCTGCCGAGGGGAGCCGCCATGTCGACCTATAGCCAGATTGCCTGGTTCCCGCTGGCCGGCGGCCTGACCCTGCTCGGGCTCATCCTCAGCTGGCTGGCCTGGCGGCGGCGCGGCGTGGCGGCCGGCCTGCGCGGGGTGGCCTGGTCACTGCTGCCGCTCGCGGCCTACCTGACCGGCGCGATCAAGATGCTCTGGCAGATGGGCACGGCCATCGGCGACTTCGCGTCGTCGTTCGTGTTCTCCCCGCGGGTATGGGCCGGCGTGATCGTGGCTGGGGCCGCGGGCGTGCTGTTCGCGGTGTCCGGCGGGCTGCGCCGGGGCCGGGCCAGGGCGAAGCAGGTACGTGACGGCGGGCCCGAAGCCCGGCCGGTACCAGGCAGCCCCGCGCCGACCAAGGCGCTCAAGCCGGCCAAGAGCCCGGCCAAGAGCAAGGCGGCCGACGATGACGACCTCGGTGAGGTAGCGGACATCCTGCGCCGCCACGGCATCCACTGAGCGCGCCCGTCCCGGTCAGGCGATGTCCTGGAGGGACGGCTCCTGGTCAGGCAGGCACGGGTGCCTGCCGTCCGCCACCGGCGGTTCCTCCTCCGGCAGCGGCGGGGGAGTCCCGCCGTAGGCCGGGCAGATGGGCTTGTGCGCGCACCAGTCACACAGCCGCCCGGGCCGGGGCCGCCAGTCCCGCCCGGTCCGGGCCCGCTCGATGGCCTGCCACAATGCCTCCACCTTGCGCTCGGTGGCCAGCAGATCGGCCTCGTCGGGCTGATAGCGGACGATCTCGCCGTTGCCCAGGTACATCAGCTGGAGCAGCCGGGGCAGGCGGCCCTCGGCCCGCCACAGCACCAGCGCGTAGAACTTCATCTGGAACAGCGCGCGCGCCTCGAACTCAGCGGGCGGCGCGGTCCCGGTCTTGTAGTCCACGATCCGGATCTCGCCGCCGGGCGCCACGTCCAGCCGGTCGATGTAGCCGCGCAGATGCAGGCCTGAGGCCAGCTCGGCCTGCACGCACAGCTCCCGGTGGGCCGGCTCCAGCCGCCGGGGATCCTCGAGGGTGAAGTAGCGGTCCAGCATGGCAGCCGCCTCGGCCAGCCACCCGGCGCGCTCCGCGTCCGCCGGGAACAGGCCAGCCAGTTCCGGCTCGGCGGCCAGCAGCCGCTCCCACTCGGGGTCCAGCAGCGACCGGGCCGCCTCCGGGGTCCGCTCGGCGGCGGGCCGGTCGAACAGGTGCTCCAGCACGGCATGGACCAGCGTGCCGCGGGCCGCCGCCGGGCTGGGCGGCTCGGGCAGCCGGTCGATCACCCGGAACCGGTACAGCAGCGGGCAGGTCAGGAAATCACCCGCCCGGGACGGGGACAGGGACCGGTGCCGCGGCGGGTCAGCCGCGGCCTCCGCGGGGGCGGCGCTCTCGTCGGCCATGTCTGGAGGCTAGGGGAAGCCGCCGACAGTTGCCCGGCTTTACCGCCTGTTGGCGTGCTGGGCCGCGCAGGGCGCGTCCGGCGGGCCCGGCTAGCACGTAGCATCGACCTGTGGCAGGCACAACGCCCGGGAAGACGCCGCCGCAGGCGCCTGGCCCGGGCATGCGGATCGGCCGGCCGTTCGGGATACCGGTGTACATATCGCCGTACTGGTTCCTGATCGCCGGGCTGTTCATCATCCTGTACGGGAACAACGCCGCGCTGGCTGCCTCCAGCGGCATCCGCTACCTGGTAGCGGCCGCGTTCGTGGTGCTGCTGTACGTGTCCGTGCTGGTGCACGAGCTGAGCCACTCCCTGGTCGCCCGCGGATTCGGCCTGCCGGTGCGCCGGATCCTGCTCTACCCGCTCGGCGGATTCTCCGAGATCGAGCGCGAGCCGCCCACCCCGGCCCGGGAATTCCTGGTATCGGCGGCCGGGCCGGCGCTCTCGCTGGTCCTGGCCGCGGTGGGCTACGGGGTGCTGCGCTGGACCGACCTGGATGGCCTGCCCGGGCTGCTGGTCCAGCAGCTGGTCTGGGCGAACCTGCTGGTCGGGATCTTCAACCTGCTGCCCGGGCTGCCGCTAGACGGCGGCCGGATGCTCCGCGCCGGGATATGGAAGCTGACTGGCCGGCCATCCACCGCCACCATCGCCGCCGCGTGGGCGGGCCGGGTCCTGGCGGTGGCCGTGCTGGCCGTCCCGCTGGTGCTGCTGAGCACCGCCGGAGACCAGATCCAGCTGTTCGACGTGGTGTGGCTCGGGGTGATCGCCGCGTTCATGTGGGTGGGGGCGAGCCAGTCGCTGCGGGCCACCCGGGCCCGCGAGCGGCTGCCCGGGCTGCAGGCCAGGACGCTGGCCCGGCGGGCCATCCCGATCCCGGCCACCCTGCCGCTGGCCGAGGCCATCCGGCGGGCCGATGCGGCCGGGGCGCGGGCGCTGGTGATCGTGGATCATGACGACAAGCCGATAGCGATCGTGAACGAGAGCGCGGTGATGGCCACCCCGCCGCAGCGCCGGCCCTGGATCGACGCGGGCACGCTGGCCCGGACCCTGGACAGCGGTCTGGTGCTGCCGGCCGACCTGTCCGGGATGGCCCTGCTGGACGCGGTCAAGCGCTCGCCGGCCACCGAGTACCTGCTGGTAGAGCCGACGGGGCAGGTGTTCGGCGTGCTGGCGGCCAGCGATCTCGACCACGCCTTCGCGGGGGTCTGACGCGGGCCGGGCCCCGGCCCGCCCCGGTCCCGCTACCCTGACGGGCGTGATCCATCAGCGCCGCGGCCCGTTCGCCCCCGGGGACCAGGTCCAGCTCACCGACCCCAAGGGCCGCAAGCACCTGCTGATCCTGCAGCCGGGCCGCACCTTCCACACGCACCGCGGCGGCCTGTCGCATGACGACCTGATCGGCGCGCCCGAGGGCAGCGTGGTGAAATCCTCGGCCGGCACGCCGTACGTGGCGCTGCGGCCGCTGCTGGCCGACTACACGCTGTCCATGTCGCGCGGGGCCGCGGTGATCTACCCCAAGGACGCCGCGCAGATCGTCGCGCTGGCCGACGTCTTCCCCTCCGCCCGGGTGCTGGAAGCCGGGGCCGGCTCGGGCGCGCTGTCCTGCTGGCTGCTGCGCGCGATCGGCCCGGACGGGGTGCTCGTCTCCTACGAGCGCCGGGCGGACTTCGCGGCCATCGCCCGGGACAACGTGGAGCGCTTTTTCGGCGGCCCGCCGCCCGCCTGGCAGCTGCGGGTGGGCGACCTGGCGGAGATCGCCAGGCCGGACGCGGCGGGGGAAACCGCGGCCGGCGATCCAGCCCGGACGCAGCACCCGGCGCAAGCGGATAGTTTCGACCGGGTGGTTCTGGACATGCTGGCGCCATGGGACTACACGGCGGTGGCGGCGGGCGCGCTGATCCCCGGCGGCGTGCTCTGCTGCTACGTGGCGACCGTCACCCAGCTGGCCCGGGCGGTGGAGTCGATCCGCGAGCAGGGCAGCTTCGGCGAGCCAGCGGCCTGGGAATCCCTCGTCCGCGGCTGGCACGTTGACGGGCTGGCGGTGCGGCCCGAGCACCGGATGGTGGGCCACACCGGGTTCCTCATCACGGCCCGGCGGCTGGCCCCCGGCACCACGGCGCCCCCGCGGCGGCGGCGGCCGGCCAAGGCTTCCCGGGACGAGCCTGATCAGTGAAAATTTCAGCGGCGGGCGGCACGAGGTTACGCCAGCGCCGGGGATAGGTAGGGTCTAAGTGAAATCTGCTCTCGGAAGGGGGTGGGGGCGTGGCCACTCGTGACGAAGGATCGCGCGGCTCGCGGCACGACGACCAGGTACAGGGCCTCACCACGCAGATCTCCTTCCTCGAGGAGGAGGTGGCGGTGCTGCGGCGGCGGCTGGCTGACGCGCCCCGGCACGTCCGGCTCCTCGAGGAGCGTCTGCGTGAGTCGGAGGCCAGTCTCGGCGCCGTGACCAGCCAGAACGAGCGGATGGCCGACACTCTCCGGGAGGCCCGCGACCAGATCGTGGCGCTCAAGGAAGAAGTGGACCGGCTGGCGCAGCCGCCGTCCGGGTTCGGCGTCTTCCTGGAGGCCTGCGAGGACGGCACCGCCGACGTGTTCACCGGCGGGCGCAAGATGCGGGTCAGCGTCAGCCCCGCGGTCGAGCTGGACAAGCTCCGGCCCGGCCAGGAAGTGGTGCTGAACGAGGCGCTCAACGTGGTCGTGGCCCAGGCCTACGAGACCGTCGGTGAGGTCGTCATGCTCAAGGAGGTCCTCGAGGACGGGGACCGGGCCCTGGTGATCTCGCACGCCGACGAGGAGCGCGTGGTCCGGCTGGCCGAGCCGCTGCGCGACTCGGTGCTGCGGGCAGGCGACTCGCTGCTGCTCGAGCCGCGCTCCGGGTACGTGTACGAGCGCATCCCCAAGGCTGAGGTGGAAGAGCTCATCCTGGAGGAAGTGCCGGACATCACCTACTCCGACATCGGCGGGCTCAGCTCCCAGATCGTCCAGATCCGGGACGCGGTCGAACTGCCCTACCTGCACGCCGACCTGTTCCGTGAGCACCAGCTGCGGCCGCCCAAGGGCGTCCTGCTGTACGGGCCGCCGGGCTGCGGCAAGACGCTGATCGCGAAGGCGGTGGCCAACTCGCTGGCCAAGCAGGTCGCGGCGCGCAGCGCCACGCCTGCCGCGGACGCCGACGGCCAGGCCAAGGAGGGCAAGAGCTACTTCCTCAACATCAAGGGCCCGGAGCTGCTCAACAAGTACGTCGGCGAGACCGAGCGGCACATCCGGCTGGTGTTCCAGCGGGCGCGGGAAAAGGCCAGCGAGGGCATGCCGGTCATCGTGTTCTTCGACGAGATGGACTCCATCTTCCGTACTCGCGGGTCCGGGGTGTCGTCCGACGTGGAGAACACGATCGTGCCGCAGCTGCTGAGCGAGATCGACGGCGTCGAGGGCCTGGAGAACGTCATCGTGATCGGCGCCTCCAACCGGGAGGACATGATCGACCCGGCCATCCTGCGGCCCGGGCGGCTCGACGTGAAGATCAAGATCGAGCGGCCGGACGCCGAGGCGGCCCGGGACATCTTCTCCAAGTACGTGCTGACCCAGCTGCCGCTGCACCCGGACGACCTGGCCGAGCACGGCTCCTCGCCCGAGGCGACGGTGGACGCGATGATCCAGCGCGTCGTGGAGCGGATGTACAGCGAGACCGAGGAGAACCGGTTCCTGGAGGTGACCTACGCCAACGGGGACAAGGAAGTCCTGTACTTCAAGGACTTCAACTCCGGGGCCATGATCGAGAACATCGTGGCCCGGGCCAAGAAGATGGCCATCAAGGAGTTCCTGGAAACCGGGCAGAAGGGCATCCGCATCTCGCACCTGATGACCGCGTGCGTGGATGAGTTCAGCGAGAACGAGGATCTGCCGAACACCACCAACCCCGACGACTGGGCCCGG
>Ga0207699_10001157_pt1 | contig 12465 bp, 10 predicted proteins | sample LARL51metaG_FD_184344 | JGI IMG/M metagenome (GOLD analysis project Ga0207699, IMG submission 184344) | Corn, switchgrass and miscanthus rhizosphere microbial communities from Kellogg Biological Station, Michigan, USA - LAR L5-1 metaG... | ecosystem: Host-associated > Plants > Roots >...
CACCCCGTAAAGGTCCAGGTCGTCCCGGTCGAGTGCATAAGCCTCGACGACGCGGTGCCGCCCGTCAAAGGTCGGGTTGGTGCCGACCGAGATCGCCGCGGGCCAGCGTTCGGTCTCCTCGCCGCCGGCGTCAAGGCTGGCCAGCCACCCCGCGTACACCCCGTCCGCCGGGATGGCCGTGTGCTCCGCGGTCTCCAGGTTCGCGGTGGGAAAGCCGAGCGCCCTGCCGCGCTGCTCGCCGCGCACGACCACGCCCTCGACCCGGTGCGGCCGGCCAAGGCCGCGCGCCGCAGCGGCCACGTCCCCGGCGGCGACCAGGTCCCTGATCGCGCTCGATGACATCGTGACGCCGTCCTGCGCCAGCAGCGGTATGCCTTCAGCCTGGAAGTCGTACTTCTCCCCCAGTTCCGCCAGCAGGGCAAGGTCGCCGGCGGCGCGGTGGCCGAACCGGAAGTTCTCCCCGACCACGACGTGCCGGGTGTGCAGCTGGTCGGCGAGCACCGCCCGGACGAACTCTTCCGGGCTCAGCCGGGAGAACTCAAGGGTGAACTCGAGCACGCAGACCGCGTCCGCGCCGAGTTCCCCGAGAAGCTGGGCGCGGCGCCGCAGGCTGCATAGCACGGCCGGGTGGGAACCGGGCCGGATCACCTCGGCCGGGTGCGGGTCGAACGTGACCACCACCAGCGGCAGTCCCAGGTCCCGCGCGACCGCGGCCGCCCTGGCCACGATCCGCTGGTGCCCCCGGTGCACGCCGTCGAAGACGCCGATGGTCACCACGGAGGGCCCCCAGGCGCCCGGCACCTCGCCCAGACCCATCCAGCGCTCCACGACGCCTCCCTACAGACCCCGATTCCCAGCTCAACTGGTACCCACGGTAACCCTGACCACCCCACCACCGGGATCACGGTACGGGGGCTGCTCAGACGAACACTGCCACGGGGAGCGTATGGCCATCCCTCTCCTCGACCAGTGCGATCAACGTGCCGTCCGGGGCGAATGCCGCCGCCAGGCCCGGCGCCGCGCCCGTACCGCCGGCCAGCCGGCCGCCGTGCGCGAGACGCTGCGCCTCGTCACCGGTGAGCTGGCGCGACGGGAACGCGCCGGCGGCCGCCCGGGCCAGCGGGATCAGCGACAGTTCCGTCTCGAGCTGGTCCAGGGTCCGCGCCACGCTGAGGTCGTAGGAGCCGGCCCGGGTACGCCGGAGCGCGGTCACGTGGCCGCCCACGCCGAGGGCCTCGCCCAGGTCGCGGGCCAGGGCCCTGATGTAGGTGCCGCTGGAGCAGGTCACCGCGACGTCGACATCCAGCAGGTCACCGGCGCGCCGCTGGGACAGCACGCGGAACGAACTGACGGTCACCGGCCTTGGTGCCAGGACCGGCGCGGCGCCGGCCCTGGCCAGCCGGTAGGCCCGCGTCCCCGCCACCTTGACGGCGCTGACCGACGGCGGGACCTGCTGTATCTCGCCGGTCAGCGGCACCGTCGCGGCGCGCACGGCATCCAGGGTCAGCGCGCCGGCCGGGGCACCGGAGATGACCTCGCCCTCGGCGTCGCAGGTATCGGTCGCCTGGCCGAGCCTGATCGTCGCCAGGTACTCCTTCTCGGCGAGCGTGAGATGCCCGAGCAGCCGGGTGGCCTTCCCCACCCCGGCGACCAGCACGCCCGTGGCCATGGGATCGAGGGTGCCGCCGTGGCCGACCCGGCGGGTCCCGGCGAGCCGGCGGAGCCTGGCCACCACGTCGTGCGAGGTCATCCCGCCGGGCTTGTCCACGATGACGAGCCCGTCAGCCGCGCTCACCTGCCTGGGCCCGCTCCGGCGCCGTCGCCGTCGCCGCCGTCGTCCCCGTCGTCCTCGTCGTCGTCGTTGGCCGGGACACGGTAAGGATCCGGGTCGCCGGCCGGCACGGCCCCCTCCCTGACCTGTGCCAGGGCCTCATCGGCGGCCCGTGCCCGGGCGACCAGTTCCTCCATCTGGCGGGCGCCTTCGGGCAGGGTGTCCTGGACGAAGGACAGCGACGGGGTGTGCCGCAGTCCGGTCTGCCGCCCGACCTCGGACCGGACGAGCCCGGTGGCGCTCTTCAGCGCCGCGGCCGTGGCCTCCTGCTCGTCCGCCGAGCCGTAGACCGTGTAGTAGACCGTGGCCTCGCGCAGGTCGCCGGTGATCTTGGCGTCGGTAACGGTGACGAAACCGAGCCGGGGGTCCTTCACCCGGCGCTCGAGAAACTCGGCCACGATCTGCGCGATCCGGTCAGCGAGCTTGTTCGCCCGGCCTGAGTCCATGACCCTTCACTCCTCCTCGCTCACCAGGCGGAACCGCGCGGACAGCAGTTCTATGTCCGGCCGCGCCGCGACCAGGCGCTCGCAGGCGTCGAGCACCTCGGTCACGTGCGCCGCCGTGGACGCCACCGCGGCCACGCCGATCTCCGCCCGGCGGTGCCGGTCCAGGCTGCCGGTCTCGGCCACGGCCACGGCAGGATGGCGCCTGCGCACCTCGGCGATGATCGAGGCCACCGCGGAACGTTTCTGCTTCAGCGACCGGATGTCGCCGAGCAGCACGTCCAGCGTCAGCGCACCCACGTACACGCCCGCCGCCCTAAGGACAAGCCCTGCGTCAGACCCGCGGAACCTCCCGCATCTCGTAGGTCTCGATCGTGTCGCCGACGTGGATGTCGTTGTAGCCGATGCCGATGCCGCACTCGAAGCCCTCGCGGACCTCGGTGACGTCATCCTTGAACCGGCGCAGCGAGTCGACCGTGAGGCTCTCCGACACCACGACACCGTCGCGGACCAGGCGTGCCTTGCTGCCGCGGTTGATCGTGCCCGAGCGGACGATGCTGCCGGCGATGTTGCCGGCCCGCGGCACCCGGAAGATCTCCCTGATCTCCGCGGTACCGAGCTGCACTTCCTCGAACTCGGGCTTGAGCATGCCCTTGAGGGCCGCCTCGATCTCCTCGATGGCCTGGTAGATGACCGTGTAGTAGCGGATGTCGACGCCCTCGCGCTGGGCAAGCTCGCCCGCCCGGCCGGCCGGCCGCACGTTGAAGCCCACGATCACCGCCTCGGAGGCGATCGCCAGGTTGACGTCGTCCTGGGTGATCGCGCCGACCCCGCGGCCGATGACCCGCAGCACCACGTCCTCGCCCACGTCGATCTTGAGCAGCGCGTCCTCCAGGGCCTCCACCGACCCGGACACGTCACCCTTGATGATGAGCAGCAGTTCCTCCCGCTCACCCGACTTGAGCGCGGACTCCAGGTCCTCCAGGGTGACCCTCGGCCTGCGCTGCGCGAACTGCGCGGTGCGCTCCCGCGCCTCGCGGCGCTCCGCGATCTGCCGCGCCATCCGGTCGTCGGACACGACGAGGAAGTTGTCGCCGGCGTTGGGGACGGCGGTGAGCCCGAGGACCAGGACCGGGCGGGACGGCGGCGCGTCCGTCACCGGCTCGCTGTTCTCATCGAGCAGCGCCCGGACCCGGCCGAAGGCCTCACCGCACACGATCGAGTCGCCGACCTCGAGCGTGCCGCGCTGCACCAGCACCGTGGCCACCGGGCCGCGGCCGCGGTCCAGGTGCGCCTCGATCGCCACGCCCTGCGCGTCCTGATCCGGGTTGGCCCGCAGGTCAAGCTCGGCGTCGGCGGTCAGGATGATCGCCTCCAGCAGATCCTGGATGCCGATGCGCTCCCTGGCCGACACGTCCACGAACAGGGTGGTGCCACCGAACTCCTCGGCCACCAGGCCGTACTCGGTGAGCTGGGCACGCACCCGGGCCGGGTCCGCGCCCTCCTTGTCGATCTTGTTGACCGCGACGACCACCGGCACGCCAGCCGCCTGGGCGTGGTTCAGCGCCTCCGTGGTCTGCGGCTTCACGCCGTCGTCCGCGGCCACGACGAGCACGACCAGGTCGGTGGTCTCGGCACCGCGGGCCCGCATGGCGGTGAACGCCTCGTGGCCAGGGGTGTCGATGAAGGTGATCTTGCGCTCGTTGCCGTCCACCTCGGTGGTGACCTGGTAGGCGCCGATGTGCTGGGTGATGCCGCCGGCCTCGCGGGCCACCACGTTGCTGTGCCTGATGGCGTCGAGCAGCTTGGTCTTGCCGTGGTCGACGTGGCCCATGACGGTGACCACCGGCGGCCGCGGCTGGAGGGCAGCGTCGCCGCCCTCGTCCTCGCCGAACTCGATGTGGAACGACTCCAGCAGTTCGCGGTCCTCTTCCTCGGGCGACACGACCTGCACGTTGTAGTTCAGTTCCGCGCCCAGCAACTGCAGCGTCTCGTCGTTGACCGACTGGGTCGCGGTGACCATCTCGCCCAGGTGGAAGAGCACCTGCACCAGGGACGCCGGGTTCACGCCGATCTTGTCGGCGAAGTCACTCAGCGAGGCACCGCGGGAGAGCCGGATGGCCTGGCCGTTGCCGCGCGGGATCTGCACGCCGCCGATCGACGGCGCCTGCATGTTGTCGAATTCCTGGCGCCGCTGCTTGCGCGACTTGCGGCCGCGCGAGGGCCGGCCACCGGGGCGCCCGAACGCGCCCTGGGTGCCGCTGCGGCCACGGCCGCCCGCACCACCGGGGCGCCCGCCGCCGCCACCGCCGACACCGCCCGGCCGCGGTGCACCACCGCCACTGCCACCGCCGGGACGCGGGCCCGCGCCGGGACCGCCACGGCCACCGCCGGGACGGGCACCGGTACCGGGGCCGCCGCGGCCCGGGCCGCCGGGCCCGCCGCGGCCGGCCGCCGGGCGTGGCGGCATGTTGCTGGGACTTGGCCGCGGCCCACCGGGCCTCGGGCCGCCCGGGCGCGCCACATCCGCGGGGGACGGGCGGCCGGTGCCACCGCCGGGCCGCGGGCCGCCTGGCCCGCCCGGGCCACTCTGGCGCCCGGGTCCGGGGCCTTGCTGGCCGGTGCGCGGCGGTGCGGGACGGGGCGCAAGCCCCATCCCCGTCGCGGTCTGGCTGTAGGGGTTGTTACCTGGCCGTGGGCCCGGACGGGGCCCGCCACGGGGGCCGGGCCGGGGGCCGGGAGCGCCCTGTCCCTGCCGTGGGCCCGGCTGAGGCGTGCCCCGCTGGGACGGGGGCGGCCCCGGCCGTGCCGGGGGCGGGGAGAACGGAACCTGGGGCGCTGGCGCGGGTGCCGGAGGCGCCGGAGCAGCCTGCGGCGGCCCGGCCGCGGGCGCGGCCGGTGCGGGCGCCGGCGAGGGCGGCTCCGCGGCGGTAACGCTGCCCGATGTAGCACCATTGCCCGCTGCCCGAGTGGCCACTGGTTCCTCCGCGACCGGCCCGGGTGACGGGGCCCTGGGGGTGCCTGCCGGCCGGCCAGGGGCGGGCTCGCTCCGCCCGTCCTGGGCAACCTTGGGTGGAGCCGTGGCAACCTGGCCATCGGCTTTGCGTGCTTGGGACTGCTTTGGACCCTGCGCCGCGAACGCTTCTTTGAGCCTGCGGACGACGGGCGCCTCAATCGTGGAGGACGCCGACCGCACGAACTCGCCCATCTCTTGGAGCTTGGCCATGACGGCCTTGCTCTCTACGCCGAACTCCTTCGCGAGTTCGTATACCCGGACCTTCGCCACTGCGCTCCCTCTGCTCGGTCCGGGATCGCCGGACCCATCGGGCCGGCCCGGGCGCGAAGCTCCGGCCGGCGTCAGATTCTGCTGTTCATCGCCGCGTTCTCATCGGGCGCTCATCACAATCGGATCCTGCTTTCCCGGCTGTAACGCCGTTTCCGTCCCGCCCGGGGCTCGTCACCCCGGACGACCCTGGCCCGCACTCCTCGCACAACCGCGCCAGATACTGCCCGAGCACGGCAGTCACGGCGGGCCCGTTCAGCCGGAGCGCCCGGCTGAATCCGTGCCGACGTTGTGCTTGCTCGAAGCAGCTCTGGTTCGGATGCACGTAGGCGCCCCGACCAGGCAGCCGCGCCAGTGGGTCGGGGACAACCTCATCCCCGCGTCCCACGACGCGCAGCAAGTCAGACTTGACCGCGCGGGCCCTGCATCCCACACAGGTCCGGACGACAGGCCCGGATCGCGGGGCAGGCAAGGACCGCCTGGCCATTCCGGACGTAAGCTTACCGCGCCGGCGCATCGGAGGTACCGCGCCCGGTGTGCGGATCGGCGTTGCCGCCGCCCGGCCGGGTGCCGCGGTCTCTCCCGGGCCCTCCGTCGTTGTCTCTTGCGGGCCTTCTGCCTGCGCTGTCGTTACCGCCCGGATTGTCGGAGTGTATGTCGATCTTCCAGCCGGTCAGCTTGTGCGCCAGCCGTGCGTTCTGCCCCTCTTTGCCGATGGCCAGGGACAACTGGTAGTCCGGCACGATCACCTGGGCCAGCCTGGCGTCGGCATCGACGATGTTGACCCGGGAGACCCGGGCCGGCGACAGGGCATTGGCCACGAACTCCGCCGAGTCCTCCGAGTAGTCGACGATGTCGATCTTCTCGCCGTGCAGTTCGGTCATCACGTTCCTGACCCGGCTGCCCATCGGCCCGATGCAGGCGCCCTTGGCGTTCACGCCGCTCTGGTGCGAAGTCACCGCGATCTTGGTGCGGTGACCGGCCTCACGCGCGATCGCGACGATCTCCACCGCGCCCGAGGCGATCTCCGGCACCTCCAGCGAGAAAAGCCGCTTCACCAGGCTGGGATGGGTGCGGGACAACGTGATCGAGGGCCCGCGGTAGCCCTTGCGGACGTGTAGCACGAAGCAGCGCAGCCGTTCCCCGTGCACGTACCGCTCGCCGGGCACCTGCTCGGTGGGCGGCAGGATGGCCTCGACCTTGCCCAGGTCAACAAGAACCGCCCGCGGATCCTTTCCCTGCTGGATCACGCCGGCGACGATGTCGCCCTCACGCCCGGCGTACTCGCCGAAGGTGAGTTCGTCCTCGGCGTCGCGCAGTCGCTGCAGGATGACCTGCCGGGCGGTGGTGGCGGCGATCCGGCCGAAACCGGCGGGCGTGTGGTCGTACTCGCGCAGCACCTCGCCGTCCTCGCCGGTCTCCGCCGCCCAGACGGTCACGTGCCCGGTGCGGCGGTTCACCTCGACCCGCGCGGTCGCGGCCGAGTCGCCCGACTTGTGGTAGGCGACCAGCAGCGCGTCCTCGATGGCCTTGATTGCCAGGTCCATCGAGATGTCCTTCTCGCTCTCCAGGCCGCGCAGGACGCTCAGGTCAATGTCCATCCTGGCCACCCCCGTTCCCCGCCCTGACGCGATCAAGCATGGAACCCGCCGCCTCGGCATCGGCGGCGCCGGGCCTGCCGAACTCGACCTGCACCTGCCCGGGGCCTAGTTCGGCGTAATCGAGCTCAACCTGGTCACCGTCGATGTCCAGGGTCACCGAGGTGTCGCCGGCCACGAGAATCCGGCCCTGCAGGGTCGGCGGCCGTCTTGCTCTCTTCCGGGCCTGATCGTCTCCGCCCGCCACCGCGAGCGGCGCACTGACCAGCCGCCCCTGCGCGCGGCGCCAGTGCCGGGGCTCGGTGAGCGGCCGGTCTACGCCGGGCGACGACACCTCGAGGGTGTAGGGAACCTCGCCCATGGCGCCGCTGGCATCCAGCCGCGCCGATACCTCGCGGCTGACCTCGGCAATCGCGTCCAGGCCCACGCCGCTGTCGGCGTCGACCACCAGCCTGAGCAGCCTGCGCCGCCCGGCCGGGCTGACCCGCACCGACTCCAGGTCCATGCCCGCCGCCCGGACCACCGGTTCGAGCACGCGCGCCAGGTCGGCCGGCTCGGGCAGCGGGCCAGGCACGCGGCTCCGGCCGGGACCGGTACCGGTGCCGCCGGTGCCAGTACCGGCAGCGCCACCAGCACCCTGGGATCGCCCATGGCCACGCCGGGGGCGTGACTGTGCGTGACGGGAGTCACCGTTCATCACGACCTCCTCGCCCGCGGCCTGTGCTGTTGTCTGTCCGCTCCCTAGCCTAGCCGGACCTCGAGGGCAACTTGACCTGGTCAGCGCCCGATGCGGCCGATTAGGCCGGGGCAGACGGCCGGCTCTCGGCGGGCGGGCGGCGCGAGGCGCCGGGCCAGCGCCCGCTTGCCGCACGTCCGTTACCTGCCAGGCGCGGCGCCCGGCCATGGGATGCTGGGTAAGCCCGCCACTACGCTGCGTCTGCGGCCGGATAGCGACGGCCGGTCAGCGGGCGGGCAGCAACGGCCATACAGTGGCGGGCGGCACCAGCGGGCGGTGGGCTCCTCGCGCGGCGCGGCGGGCAATGGCGCGGCGAGCAGTGGCAGGAGGTATGCGATGGCGCGGGACGCGACGCGGCGCCGCGTGCTCACCGCGGCCGCGGCGGCGCTGCCCCTGATCGCGGCGGGCTGCAAGGGCATCGCGGCGCTTGGCACCCCGCCGAAACCGGCTCCCGACGTGACCGTGGCCACCGACGCCATCGCGGTGGAGACCCAGCTCATCGCCCGGTACGGCGATGTGCTCGCCGCGAACCCCGGGCTGGCGACGGCCCTGCGCCCGCTGCTGGCCCAGCATCACGAGCACCTCGCGCGGCTGCACGCCCGGCTCATCGTCCCGGTGGGCGGGCAGCCGCTGCCCACCCCCCGCGCCACGCCGCGCCCCACCGGCCAGGTGCCGGGCACACAAGCGGCCGCGCTGGGCTACCTGCGTGACGCGGAGGACGCCGCGTCCGATGCGCTGCTCACCCACCTGGCTACCGCGCCGCCGTCGCTCGCCCAGTTGCTGGCCAGCATCTCCGCCTCGGAGGCAACGCACGCGCTGATCCTCGGCACCGCCGCGAGGCATTCGTGACCGCCACGGACTCCGCCGCCGCAGCGGCGCTGCAGCAGGCCCTGGCCGCGGAGAACTCCGCCGTCTACGGCTACGGGGTGGCGGGTGCGCACCTGACCGGCGCACGGCGGGCGGCCGCGGTCCGCAACTGGGTCGGCCACCAGAACGCGAGGGACGCCCTCACCGCCATGCTGGCCGCGCGTGGCGCCCAGCCGGTGGCCGCCGCGGCCGTGTACGAGTTGCCGTTCTCCGTGCACAGCGCCGCGGCGGCGGTCGCGCTTGTGACGCTGCTCGAGGACCGTCTCAGTGCCGCGTACCTGGGGCTGGTCGGGCTGGACGACCCGGCGCTGCGCGCGTTCGGCGCACGGGCGGTCCGGGCGGCGGCGCTGCGCGCGGCCACCTGGCGGCGCGGCACCCTGGCCTTTCCCGGGCTCGACGTGCCCGCGCCCCGGGCTCCCGGACCGGCCAGCCAGGGCAGCGGCTCGCCTGCCCCGTCCGGCCACGCACACGGCAAGCCGACCCCGTCACACCCGGGCTGATCCCGGCTACCCCCAGGTCCTCCTGCTGAGCACCTGTTCGATCCTGGCCGAGGCGTCGTCAAGGTCCGCCGTGCAGGCGATCCGCTCGGCCCAGGACCACCAGAACCACCAGGTGCCGTCCTGGCCGCGCCAGGCGTAGATGTCCTCGGCCTGGCCGGCCGGGTGCGCGACCTCAAGCCTGGGAATGCGGCCGGGCGCGGAAATCAGGCTCGCGGCTATGCCCCGCCGGCGCAGCACTCCGGCCAGGTGTTCGAGGCGGTGCAAATTGGCGTCTCGAAGGCCGGGAACGTCCCGCTTCGGCTGCGTTATCGATGCCATCGAAGGTCATCCTTAGTGACGAATAGTCAACGCGGAGTAATACTACGGCGGAAAAGACCGCAGCGTGCGGAGGTTGCACCATTCGGTACCCCAGCAGCGGCACCCGCGGTTCCGCCGCAGGTGGGGAGGGCTTTGGTCGCGGCACGGCCGGCAGAAGGCCCCGCGGCGCGTGCCGTCCGTGCTATCCCCGATAGACGTGAAACGCGCCGGTCAATATGGCTGGCATTGCCGTGGGTCAAGGTCCGTTATTTCGTGCAATTCCAGGTCAGGCGGTGGCGGTGAGAACGGCCGTGCCGCCGGTTCAGCCAAGCGGCGCGGGGAGCGGCTGTGAGTGCAGCACGGTCAGCCGGGATACCGCGCGGGTGAGCGCCACGTACAACTGGTGCAGCCCGTGGGAGTGCCCGCTGGCGATGGCGGCCGGCTCGGCCACGATCACGTGGTCGAACTCCAGGCCCTTGGCCAGGCTGACCGGCACCAGGGTGAGCCGTTCGTCCGGGCCCTCGCTGCCCAGGACCCGGTGCGCCATCCCGGCCCGGCCCAGCGCCCGGGCCAGCGCGGTCACCTGCCCGTCCGCGGCGATCACCGCGGCGGACCCGGGCCGGCCCAGGGCGTCGGCGCAGGCCCTGGCGAGCGCGGCGGTGAAGGCGGCCGGCGTGGTGCCCTTGACCGCCAGCGCGCCGGGATCCTGGCGGAACGACCGCGCCGCCGGGAGACCGGGAGCGATCTGGGGCAACAGCAGGCTTGCGTAGTCCAGGATCTGCCTGGGCACCCGGTAGCCGGTCTCGAGCAGCCGCAGCCCCGCGTCCGGCTTGCCCAGGTGGCCGAGCAGGTCGGCCCAGTCCGCCACGGCCGCGGGCGTGGTGGCCTGGGCGAGGTCGCCGAGCACCGTGGCCGAACCGGTGGCGCAGCGGCGGCCCACGGCGCGGCACTCCATCGCCGAGAGGTCCTGCGCCTCGTCCACCACCACGTGGGACAGGCTGGGAATCCGTTCGATGAGGTCGCGGGCCTCATCCACCAGGACCGCGTCCGCGGCGGACCAGCGTGCCGCCCGGGGCCCGCGCGGCGCCGCAGGCCAGCTGATCTCGGCCTGCTCCGTGGGGTCAAGCAGGCCGTCGGCGGCGCGGGCGAGCAGGTCAGGCTGTGACAGCAGTCGCAGCACCAGGCGCACCGGGTCGGCGGCCGGCCAGACCTCGTCCACCACCGCGCGCACCTCACGGGTCCGGCGCACCGACTCGTGGGTGCGGTCGTCGCATGTCTCCCCCGCGGCCTCCATCCGGGTGAGCACCACGTGCGCGATCCGGTGGCCGAGCATGTCCCGGCCCGGACCGTAGCGGACTCCCCGGTCGCGCAGTTCACGGGCCAGGCCAGCGAGCTCGTCCGCGGGCACCCGCCACCGCCGTGATCCGCGGGTGAGCATGAGACCGCCGGCCGGCTCGGACAGCCCGGCCCACAGCGCACGGCGCAGCACCTCCGCCATCCGGGCATCGCCCTTGATGCGGGCCGCGCGCTCGGTATCGGTGGCCCGGACCTCGACGGTGGCGACCAGGTCGGCGATCGTCACCTGGCTCACCCCGACCTCGCCCAGCGCCGGGAGCACGTTGCCGATGTAGGAGAGGAACGCGCGGTTCGGCCCGATCACCAGCACCCCGCCACGCTTCATCCGGTTCGCGTACGCGTAGAGCAGGTAGGCGACCCGGTGCAGGCCGACCGCGGTCTTGCCGGTGCCGGGCGCGCCCTGCACGCACACGGTCGCGTCGGCGTCGGCGCGGACGATGTCGTCCTGGTCGGGCTGGATCGTCGCCACGATGTCGCGCATGGGACCCGACCTGGGCCGCTCGATCTCCTCCAGCATGATCCGGCTGGGCTGACCGGCTCCGGGCGCCGCGCCGCCGAAGTCCTCGTCCTCGTAGGCGGTCAGGCTCCCGCCGGAGAACCCGAACCTGCGCCGCCGTACCAGGTCCATCGGATCCGACGGGCTGGCCCGGTAGAACGCCCGGGACACCGGCGCGCGCCAGTCGATCACGATCGGGTGGCCGGCCGGGTCGTGGACGTGCCGCCGGCCGATGTGGAAACGCGCGCCGTCCGCTCCGGCCTCACCTTCTTCACTCCATACGCTCCCCGGGGCGTAGTCGAGCCTGCCGAAGAACAGCGGGGCGTCGGGGATATCGCGCAAGGCCTCGGCGCGGTGGTAAAGGTCTGCCTTGAGGTACTCGATGGACACGCGATCGCCGCCCAGCGCGGGCAGCGCGAGTACGTCCTCCCGCATCAGCCGCAGGTACTCGCGGGACTCGCGAAGGTGCTCACGTTCGGCGGCGAGGACGGGATCGGCGGGACCCGCGGGCCCGCCCGGATCGGCGGGGTTGGCGGGTCTGGATGGCTCGGCGGGTTTGGCGTCTGTCCCGCTGGGCGAGGGCATGCGTCATCACCTCGGAAGGTAGGAGGGATGCGGGCACAAGAGCCCGAAAGTTTACCCGGCCGCCGCCAGAACCTCACCTGCTTTTCGCCCGCCCCGGCCCCTCCGCGCCGTCCGCCCCAGCCCTTCCCCGGCGGCCCTCTCTGCCCGTCCACGTTTGTCATGAATGTGACAACGACGCCCCTCTATGGGCACCAAACCCCACATTCATGCCTGCAGAGCAGGGCGGGGAGCACGGTGGGGCGGCTTGAGAACGGCCGGGACGGTGGTCAGGAACGCGGTGGCGACAGCGGCGACCAGGACGGTGGCAACCGCGATGACGGCGGCCGGGGACCACCACTGGAGGAGGCCCGCGCCTGCCCCGGCCCCGGCGAGCATGGCGGCGACGGAGCCGAGCCGGCGGTCCGGCTTCGCCCCGGGGCCGCCGGCCAGGGCGCTGTCGGCGGTCAGCCCGGTGAGGGTCAGGGTCAGCACCG
>Ga0207699_10001164_pt1 | contig 12445 bp, 10 predicted proteins | sample LARL51metaG_FD_184344 | JGI IMG/M metagenome (GOLD analysis project Ga0207699, IMG submission 184344) | Corn, switchgrass and miscanthus rhizosphere microbial communities from Kellogg Biological Station, Michigan, USA - LAR L5-1 metaG... | ecosystem: Host-associated > Plants > Roots >...
AGGTTGCCTGATCCAGTACGAAACCAGGATCGACGCTTTCCGCGTGGCTGAGACCGCGCAATAAAAGACCCGCGCTCACGAGCAGCACCATCGACACGGCCACCTGAACGCCGACAAGCATGCCGCGAAGGCGGCTTCGCCCGCCGGTGCCGTCCGCGCCTTCTTTCAGCGTCGTGTTGAGATCCGGACGCGTGGCCTGCAGGGCCGGCACCAACCCGAACGCCGTGGCGGCGGTGAGCACCATGACTAACGCGTACATGAAGACACGAAAGTCCGGCGCGACCGAAATCGTCACTGCGTTCAGATCGGCGTTACGCGACACGGCCGCGACAAGCGCTCGCGCCGACGAGAAGGACAGGGCAGTGCCCAGCAGTCCGCCTGCCGCGGCAATGAGTAAGCTCTCAACGAGCAGCTGTCGGACGAGTCGCGCACGGGACGAACCGATCGCGAGGCGAATCGCGATCTCCCTCTGCCTCGCTGTCGCGCGAGCGAGAAACAGATTCGCGATGTTCGCGCAGGCGATCAGCAGCACGAGGCCGACCGCCGCCAGGAAAACGGCGCCGACGGCGAAGATCGCGCGGCGCTTGTCCTTGCCGCCGAAAAGATTGGGTTCCGTGAGGGTGACCGTCGTGACCCGATTCTTGTATTGCCCGTCGCGCCGCGCTGCGATGACGGCGAGATCTGCCCGTGCCTGACTCATCGACACTCCCGGCTTCAACCGGCCAAGTAGCGTGAGCCAGGCCATGTCCTGCTGAGTTTGTATCGGCTGTGGATCGCTGCGTCCGGACAATGCCCATTGCATGCTCACCGGCACCCAGTAGGACGAGGCGACGACCTCCGTTCCGGTGAAGCCAGGGGGCGCAACGCCGATGATCGTGAACAGAACGCGATTCAGCTTCACCGTTCGGCCGATGACATTCGGGTCGCCGGCGAAGTGCGTCCGCCAGAAGGCGTCGCTGATCACCATCACCGGTCCCGCGTCGACCGCCTCGCATTCGTTAGGCAGGAAGCCGCGGCCGAGGACGGGCGAAATACCCAGGACCGCGAAGAAGTTGCAGGCCGTGAGCTGTCCCGGAACGGGCTTCACGTCCGCATCGACCAGCGCCCGAGAATCTGGCGTGTACGCGGTAAGGCTGGAAAAGGCGTGATTGTTGTCGCGGTAGTCGAGGTACTCGGGATAGGAAAAGAGATTGGGCCCGCCGAACATGCCGCGGCTGAAATCTCCTCGCATATCTTGGTAGATCGTCACTGCGGGCGTGGCCCCGGGGAAGCGCAGGGGGCGCAGGGCGATCGCGTCGAAAATCGAGAAGATCGTCGCGTTCAGACCGATTCCCAGAGCGAGGGTGAGAATCGTGGCGACCGTAAAGCCAGGATTCCGTTTCAGCCCGCGGAGGGCATAACGCACGTCGTGCATCGGTGGGTTGTCCGCCGGAGATCCCGTGCCGTACGCGAGGCGCCACATCGCTGTTTCGCGGGCTATCGGATTCGCCAACGGGCCGATTCCGCTTCATAATTGGTCCATCCGCTCTAGCGTCAGAGAGGTCCGCAGTTCTTTTTCGGATATGCGCAATTTGTCCACGACGGGGAGGAACCGGTGCAAAGCACGACGTACGATGCGATCGTAGTCGGGTCGGGAATCTCGGGTGGGTGGGCGGCGAAGGAGCTCACCGAGAAGGGGCTCAACGTGCTGCTGCTCGAGCGCGGCAAGAACATCGAGCATATCAAGGATTACGTGAATGCCACAAAGGCACCGTGGCAGTATCCGCATCGCGGCGGCCGCACCGTGGCGATGGAAGAGGCGTATCCGGTTCTGAAGCGAGATTACCCGCTCAACGAAAAGAACCTCGACTGGTGGGCTTCTGATAAAGACTCTCCCTACACAGAGGTCAAGCGCTTTGATTGGTATCGCGGCTATCACGTCGGTGGCCGTTCGCTGATGTGGGGCCGGCAGAGCTATCGCCATAGCGACTTCGACTTCGAGGCGAATGCAAAGGAAGGCGTTGGCACCGACTGGCCAATCCGGTATAAAGACATCGCGCCGTGGTACGACTACGTCGAGCCCCGGGCGGGCATCTCTGGCTCCATCGAGCACATGCCGCAATTGCCGGATGGCAAGTTCCAGCCGGCGATGGCACTCAACTGCGGCGAGGAACAGGTCGCGGGACGCCTAACGAAAGCATTCGGCGGCAAGCGACGCATCATCCCCGGACGCGTCGCCAATGCGACCCAGACCCTCCCGGGACGCAATCCCTGTCAATATCGGAATGCGTGCTGGCTGGGCTGCCCCTACGGCGGCTACTTCAGCACGCAGTCGTCGACGCTCCCCGCGGCGATGAAGACCGGACGCCTGACGCTGAAGCCCTGGTCGATCGTCACCGAAGTCGTGTACGACAAGAACGCGAAGCGTGCGACGGGTGTTCGCGTGGTCGATGCGATGAACAATCAGGCGACGGAGTACAAATCGAAGATCGTCTTCCTCTGCGCTTCGACCCTGAACTCCACGTGGCTGCTCATGCGCTCCGCCACGGACGTGTGGCCGGGCGGACTGGGCTCGAGCTCCGGTGAGCTCGGCCACAATCTCATGGATCACCACTTCCGCCTCGGGGCCTCGGGAACGCTCGAGGGAATGGAGGACAAGTACTACTACGGCCGCCGCCCGAATGGCTTCTACATCCCGCGCTACCGGAATCTGTTTGGCGAGAAGCGCGATTATCTGCGTGGCTTTGGCTATCAGGGAAGCGCAGGGCGTGACAGTTGGGAGCGATCCGTCGCGGAGCTGGGCGTCGGCGGTGCGTTCAAGGATGCCGCCGCCGAGCCGGGCCCATGGACAATCGGTGCAACGGCATTCGGTGAGATGCTGCCTAACCACGCCAACCAGGTCAGCATCGATCAGAGCCGGAAGGACAAGTGGGATCTGCCCGTATTGAAGATTGATTGCGCAACGGGGGAGAACGAGCGCCGCATGCGCGTGGACATGATGAACGACATGGCGGAGACGCTCGAGGCAGCCGGCGTGAAGAAGGTGAGCACGTACGACGGCGGCTACTTCCCGGGCATGGGCATTCACGAGATGGGCACGGCGCGCATGGGCACGAGCCCGAAGAACTCGGTGCTCAACGCGCATAACCAGGTCTGGGACGCGCCCAACGTCTTCGTCACCGATGGCTCCTGCATGGCGTCGGCGGCGTGCGTGAATCCGTCGCTCACGTACATGGCACTCACCGCGCGCGCGGCAGATTTCGCGGTCAACGAGTTGAAACGACAGAGCCTGTAAACGCTAACCTTCACGCGGAGCTAAACGGTGGAAAGCACGACGTACGATGCGATCGTCGTAGGCTCGGGCATCTCGGGCGGATGGGCGGCAAAGGAGCTCACGGAACGTGGCCTCAACACGCTGCTGCTCGAGCGCGGCAAGAACATCGAGCATATCAAGGATTACGTGAATGCCACAAAGGCACCGTGGCAGTATCCGCATCGCGGCGGCCGCACACGAGCGATGGAAGAGGCGTATCCCGTACTTCGTCGAGACTATCCGTTGAACGAGAAGAATCTCGACTGGTGGGCATCAGACAAAGATTCGCCATACACAGAGGTGAAGCGTTTCGATTGGTATCGCGGCTATCACGTTGGTGGCAGATCGCTGATGTGGGGCCGTTGCTCCTTCAGATGGAGCGATTTTGACTTTGAAGCCAACGGGAAAGAGGGCGTCGGTACGGACTGGCCGATTCGCTACGCCGACATCGCGCCCTGGTACGATCACGTCGAGCCATTCGCCGGCATCTCGGGCTCGGTGGAGCACATGCCGCAGTTGCCCGACGGCAAGTTCCAGCCGCCGATGCCATTCAACTGCGCCGAGCGCATGGTGGCCGATCGCGTCAGGCAGCACTTCGACGGCAAGCGACGCTGGATTCCAGCGCGAACCGCGAATCTCACGCTGCCCATCGGTGGGCGCTCGGCTTGTCAGTACCGCGACGCCTGCTGGCTCGGCTGCCCGTACGGCGCGTACTTCAGTACGCAGTCATCGACGCTGCCCGCGGCGATGAAGACCGGCCGCCTGACGCTGAAGCCCTGGCAAATTGTGAATGAAGTGATCTACGACAAAAATTCAAAGAAAGCGTCGGGGGTGCGCGTTCTCGACGGGCTCTCGATGCAGAGCACCGACTACAAGGCAAAGGTGGTCTTCCTCTGCGCTTCGGCGCTCAACTCCACCTGGATTCTGCTGCGGTCCGCGAATGACATCTGGCCGGGCGGCCTTGGCTCCAGCTCGGGCGAGCTCGGACATAATCTGATGGATCATCATTTCCGCGTTGGCGCCGAAGGACGCATCGACGAGTTCAGTGACAAGGACCAATACGGCCGCAAGCCCAACTCGGTCTACATTCCGCGCTACCGCAATCTGTTCGGCGAGAAGCGCGATTATCTCCGCGGATTCGGCTATGAGGGTTCGGCGAGCCGCGAGGGCTGGTCGCGCGCGGTCGCGGAGCTCGGCGTCGGCGGCGGCTTCAAGGATGCAGCGGCCGAGCCAGGTCAGTGGAGCGTGGGCGGCACCGCCTTCGGCGAGATGCTGCCTAACCACGCGAATACCGTCACGCTCGACGAGACGCGAAAGGACAAGTGGGGCCTGCCCGTGCTCAAGATCGACTGTGCTACAGGGGAAAACGAGCATCGGATGCGGCCCGACATGGCGAACGACATGGCCGAGATGCTCGAGGCCGCGGGTGTGAAGAACGTGCACACCTACGACGAACCCTGCTTTCCGGGCATGGGCATCCACGAGATGGGCACGGCCCGCATGGGCACGAGCCCGAAGAACTCGGTGCTCAACAAGCACAATCAGGTGTGGGACGCGCCTAACGTGTTCGTCACCGATGGCGCCTGCATGGCGTCGACCGCCTGCCAGAATCCCTCGCTCACGTACATGGCACTCACGGCCCGCGCGGCCGCGTTCGCCGTCGATCAGCTCAAACAACGCTCCCTGTAGGAGATCCTGGAATGCCTAACGATCAAGACACGACCGAACAAGACGAGATTTCGACGATCGATCGTCGCGAGGCGATCCGGCGCGTTGCCTTCATTCTCGGCGGCGTGACATTCGTCGGCGGCAGCTCGCTGCTCACCGCCTGTCAGAATCGTGATCAGAAGGTCACGCAAGCAGGCGATAAGGTCGGCGACTTCAGCACCAGCGACATCTCGATGCTCGACGAGATCGCCGACACCATCCTGCCTGACACCAAAACCCCCGGAGCGAAAGCGGCGGGCGTTGGCCCCTTCATGGCACTGATGGTGACCGACTGCTATTACCCGAAAGATCAGAAGATCTTCCGCGACGGGCTGCAGAAGATCGACGATGCGTGCAAGAAGGCAAACAATGTCTCGTTCGTTTCTGCCACGCCACAGCAGCGCCTCGATCTGATCACGGCCATCGACAAGGAAGCAAAGACGTACGGCGATGCGGTCGAGGCCGCGCGCAAGAAGCAGAGCGATACCACGACGACGGCGGCAGCGAAGAAAGCCGAAGCTCATCTCCCGGACGAACGCAAGGAAGCTGGCACCGGCAGCGACGCGGGCCCGGCCACGGCGATCACCGCCGATTCGCCGACGCACTATTTCCGCATGATGAAGGAGCTCACGATGCTGGGCTACTTCACGTCGGAGATTGGTATGACCAAGGCACAGCGGTATGCCGAAACGCCGGGGAAGTACGATCCATGTGTCCCCTACAAGCCGGGCGACAAGGCGTGGGCGCCGCACGCCTAACGCTGATCGCGGCCCTCGCCGCGGCCATCGCCACGCCGGCGCGAGCGCAACAGCCGATCATCGGCCTGATCACCAAAACCGAGAGCAATCCCTTCTTCGTGAAAATGAAGGAGGGAGCGCTCGCGGCCGCGCAACACGATGGCGTTCGGCTGCTCACCGCGGCGGGTGCGAACGACGGCGACAACACCGGCCAGGTGACGGCAATGGAGAACATGATTGCCGCCGGCGCCAAGGTCATTCTCATCACGGTGAACGATTCGAAGGCAATCGTTCCAGCGATTCGTAAGGCACGTGCCAGAGGCATTCTCGTCATCGCTCTCGACAGTCCGCCCGATCCGGTCGACGCGGTCGACGCCCTGTTTGCGACCGACAACTACGAGGCCGGAATGCTCATCGGCTCATACGCGAAAGCGATGCTGGGGAGCCGAGCGCCGAAGATCGCAACGCTCGACCTCTTTCCGGGACATCCAGTCGGCGCGCAGCGACACAATGGGTTCCTGAAGGGGCTTGGGCTCCCGGCGCCCCCGAAGTCGAGTAACGAGCTTGGCCGGCCTCCGCAGGTCGTATGCATGGCGGACAGCTACGGCAACCAGAGCAAAGGGCAGGCGGGCATGGAGAACTGCCTGCAGAAGGATCCTGACATCAACCTCGTCTACACGATCAACGAGCCCACGGCCGCCGGTGCGTTCAAGGCCTTGCAATCCGCTGGCAAGGAGAAGGGCGTCATCATCGTCTCAGTCGACGGTGGCTGTCAGGGCATTCGTGACATCGCCTCGGGAGCGCTGGCGGCAACGGCGCAGCAATACCCGCTCAAGATGGCCGCGTTAGGCGTCGATGCGGGCGCGGCCTTCCTCAAGACAGGGAAACGCCCCACCGGCTACATCAACACCGGCGTGACACTCATCGCCGCGAAGCCTGCACCCGGCGTTGACGGCAAGGACGTGAGGACAGGGATGGCGCTCTGCTTCGGGAAGCGGGACTAGGGAACGCGCGGCGTGCGCCTCCGTGTCCCGCGCCCGGCGACGCTCGGTCCGCTCCTCGCACTGGCCGTCGCGTGCGGATTCTTCGCGACACAGAGTGACCGTTTCTGGACGGGCGACAATCTCTCGCTCGTGCTCCAGCAGGTGATGGTGGTAGGCGTTCTCGCCATCGGCCAGACGCTCATCATCCTCACCGCCGGTGTCGATCTTTCCTGCGGGACGATCATGGCGCTCGGCGGCATCGTCATGACGAAATTCGCGGCGGAGCTCGGGCTTCCCGTACCGGCGGCGATCGCCGCCGGCATCGGCGTGACGACGCTGTTCGGCGCCGTCAACGGACTTCTCGTCAGTCGCATCAATCTGCCACCATTCATCGTCACGTTAGGCACACTCAACATCGCGTTCGCGCTCACCCAGCTCTATTCGCACGCGCAGACGATCACCGACCTCCCGGGAGCGATGACATCCCTCGGAGGCACCTTCCATCTTGGCGGGACATCGGTCGTCTACGGAGTCGTGTTGATGCTGGGCCTGTATGCTTTCACCTGGTTCGCGCTACGCGAGACGGCGGCGGGCCGCCACGTATATGCGGTCGGCAACAATCCCGAGGCGTCGCGCCTGACGGGTATCGCGACACGGCGGGTCCTGTTCGGGGTCTACGTGATGGCTGGCGTCCTCTATGGCGTCGCCGCGTTGCTGTCGGTTGCGCGAACTGGTGTCGGTGACCCCAACACCGGCCAAACGGAGAATCTCGATGCGATCACGGCGGTCGTCATCGGCGGCACGAGCCTTTTCGGAGGGAGAGGCGCCATCCTCGGCTCCCTGGTTGGGGCACTGATCGTGGGTGTGTTCAGGAACGGCCTCACGCTGATGGGCGTGTCATCGGTTTATCAGATACTGATCACCGGAATACTCGTGATCCTTGCCGTGGGCACGGATCAACTGTCACGACGCGGGGCGGTGGCATGAAGGAATCGAAGAGCGCGAACGGGACCGTGCTCGAGGCCACGAACCTCGTCAAACGCTACGGTCATGTCACAGCGCTCGACGGCGCCGATTTCGAGCTGCGCCCTCGCGAGATCCTCGCCGTCATTGGCGACAACGGTGCCGGCAAGTCGACTCTCATCAAGGCGCTCGCCGGCGCGCTCGTCCCCGATTCCGGCGAGATCTGGCTCGATGCACGTCGCGTGCACTTCAAGGGCCCGAATGACGCGCGACGTGCGGGGATCGAAACCGTCTTTCAGGATCTCGCGGTCGCGCCCGCGATGTCGATCGCCGAGAACCTCTTTCTTGGCCGAGAGATTCGCCGCGCCGGTCTCGCCGGCAGCGTCCTCCGCATGCTGGACAAGAGGCGGATGATGGCGGAGAGCGCCGCGCATCTCGCGGAGCTGAGAATTGGCGTGGGCTCGATGACGCAGCCGGTGGAGACGCTCTCCGGTGGCCAGCGACAGAGCGTTGCCGTGGCGCGAAGCGCTGCCTTTGCGCGACACGTCGTCATCATGGACGAGCCGACCGCCGCTCTGGGGGTGAAGGAGAGCGGGATGGTGCTGGAGTTGATTCGCGCGGTCCGCGATCGCGGGCTCGCCGTGGTGCTCATCTCGCACAACATGCCGCACGTGTTCGAGATCGCCGATCGGATTCACGTCCAGCGGCTCGGCAAGCGCGTTGCCGTGCTGAATCCGCGCGAGGTGAGCATGAGCGACACGGTTGCCGTGATGACTGGTGCGATTCGGCCAGAAGAGCTGCCGACTGTAGCGCAATCGACGCCGCTGCGTGTATGAACGACCGCGATCTACGGTCTAGCGACTGCACCACCATGCCGTTTCACCGCGGAGGGCGACTCCGGTCAATACTTCGCCAGGTAGGCCTCGAGCTCCCACGGCGAGACTTGCGTGATGTACTCCCGCCATTCCTGCCGTTTCGCCTCGACGAAGTGCCGCGCGACATGATCGCCTAACGCCGCGCGCACCACGTCGTCCTTGTCCAACTCGTCGAGGGCCTCGTTCAAGTCGTGCGGCAGGTCGTCGATTCGCAATCGGCGGCGCTCGCGAAACGACATCTCCCAGATGTTCTCGTTCACCGGCTCTCGGTAGTCCGCCTTCGTCTCGACGCCATCCAACCCAGCCGCCAACATCACGGCAAGCGCCAGATACGGATTCGCCGCCGGATCGGGCATTCTCAACTCGACACGCGTTCCCAACCCACGACGCTCGGGGACGCGGATCAGCGGCGACCGGTTTCGCATCGACCACGCGACGTTGACCGGTGCCTCGTAGCCAGGCACGAGTCGCTTGTACGAGTTCACCAACGGATTCGTGATCGCGCACATGCCACGCGCGTGACGCAGCAATCCGCCGATGTAGTGCAGCGCCACCGGCGAGAGCTCCCACTGCGCCTTGCCGTCCCAGAAAGCGTTTACGCCGTCACGAAAGAGCGACTGGTGCGTGTGCATTCCGCTGCCGTTCTGTCCGAAGATCGGCTTCGGCATGAACGACGCAACCAGCCCGAATTGCTGCGCGACCTGCTTCACCACGAAGCGGAAGGTCGCGATGTTGTCCGCCGTCTTCAGCGCGTCGGCATAGCGGAAATCGATCTCGTGCTGGCCGTGCGCGACCTCGTGATGCGCCGCTTCCACCTCGAAGCCCATCTGCTCGAGCACATCCACCATCGCCCGACGCGCTTCCTCACCGAGATCCGCGGGCGCGAGATCGAAGTAGCCTCCGACGTCGTGCGTCACCGTCGTCGCTTCACCCTCGGCATTCTGGCGGAAGAGGAAGAACTCCGCCTCCATGCCCGCGTTCATTGTGAACCCTGATGATGACGCCCGCTCGAGCACCCGCCTCAAGACGCCACGGGGATCACCCGCGAATGGCTGGCCGTCAGGCGTGTTGATGTCGCAGATCACGCGACAGATTCGGTTCTCCGGATCGCTCCACGGAAAAACCTGAAAGGTTGCCAGATCGGGCGCGAGCAGCATGTCGGACTCCTCGATCCGCACAAATCCTTCGATCGACGACCCGTCGAACATGATGTCGCCGGACAGCGCCTTGTCGAACTGCGACGCCGGGATCTCGACGTTCTTGTTGATCCCCTGGATGTCCGTGAACTGAAGGCGCATGAAGCGAACGTTCAGCTCGCGCGCGAGCTTCAGAATGTCCTGCTTCGTGGCTCCTGCCGTATCCCCGTGCACCGCGCGATCGGAATGCGCGCGATGCGGAGTCTCGCCCTTGTCGCGGGCCCGTGTGTGATCGCTCGGCACGGCGCGCAACTTATCGCTCCACGAACGAAAGTGTCAGAGGAGATATGCTCGATTTGCACGATCACGCAATCACTCGGGCAGAGAATCTCACATACGCTGTGCTCCCATCGGAGATCTGCTGCTCATTTTGCACTTTGAGAGCAACGGCGAACATTCGGCTCGCCAGCGTCGCAAGGCATACCGCTTGCCGCCTCACGCAGCGCGGCGCTCGATCAAATCCGACCCGCGTCCGAGCAACCTTCAGCCGAGATGACCATGCAAGTCCGTGACGTCATGACGAAGGATCCATCGTGCGTGACCCCCACTGCGACGATCCGTGAGGCCGCTCAGGTGATGCAGCGTGAGAACGTCGGCATCATTCCAGTTGTCGAGGAAAAGGGGAGCAAACGGCTCCTCGGCGTCGTCACCGATCGTGACATCGCCATCCGCGTCGTCGCCGAAGGCCGTGACGGCGGAACACGGGTGAGCGAAATCATGAGCTCGAGTCGGATCAAGACCTGCACACCGGACGACTCCGTGGACGATGCAATGAGTGCGATGGCCGACGAGCAGCTTCGTCGCATCCCGATCGTGGATGACCGCGGCGCCCTGGTCGGAATCCTCGCTCAGGCTGACATCGTGCGGAAAACACGCGACGGCGCCAGCGCCGAGCGTACCGTCCGTCAGATTTCCGAGCCAGGTGGAAAGCACAGCCAGACATAGGTAGGGAGCAGGCGGGGCTGCCACTATTTTTCCCGCATGACCAGCCCCACCACCTCCACTTCAACCGCAACCTGTCCCGGCTGCCAATCGCCGGCTTCGGGAAAGTTTTGCTCGAATTGCGGAGCGTCACTCGCCGGCGCGCACTGCGGCGCGTGCGGCACCCAGCTCACGCCGGGAGCCAAGTTCTGCCATCGGTGCGGAACGGTTGCCGGCGCCACAGCCGACCTGCGCACCGGATCTCCGCACGATCGCGGACTCGGTGCCGCACTCCCCTGGGCAGTCGCAGCCATCGCCCTCGTTGCCCTCATCGCGCTCCTTGCGGGCCAGCATTTCGGTCGCTCCAATCAGCAAACCGCAATCGCATCCGCCGATGCGCCAGCCGCTAGCGACGGCGCTGTCACGGGAGCGGGAGCACCTCCGGACATCAGCCGCATGACGCCCGAGGAGCGCGCGGAAAGGCTCTATGATCGCGTGATGTCACTCAATGAGCGCGGCCGCGCCGACAGTGTTCGTTTTTTCGCGCCTATGGCAATGCAGGCCTACACGATGCTTGGCGCGCTCAACGCCGATCAGCACTACGACCTGGGGCGCATCGCCGCCGTGTCGGGCGACGAAGCCGTCGCACGCGCGCAGGCGGATACGATTCTCGCGTCCCAACCGCAGCATCTGCTCGGACTCATGCTCGCCGCCGACGCCGCGCGAATGCGCGGCGACAGCAAAGCCGAGGGATCGTACATCCGACGATTCGCGTCAGCCGCTCCCGCTGAGCGTGCCAAGCAATTGCCCGAGTACCAGCTTCACACGGCCGAGATCGACGCGCGCGTCGCTCGGTCGTCCCGCTAGCCGATTCCAGCACACCTAACGAGACATCTCGTGACACGAACCATTCACGTCGCTCACAGTCCGGATTCGGACGACGCCTTCATGTTCTACGCGCTCGCCGAGGGAAAGATCGACACCGGCGAACTGCGTTATGTACATGAGCTGCAGGATATCGAGACGTTGAACCAGCGAGCGCTTCGCGCGGAGCTCGAAGTCACCGCGGTCTCGATTCACGCTTACGCCTACCTGGCGGACCGCTACGCACTCCTGCCGCACGGCGCATCCATGGGAGATCACTATGGCCCGCGGCTGGTGGCCCGCGAGCCGATGTCCCGCGAAGACGTCCAGGGCAAGCGCGTGGCGATTCCGGGGCCGCTCACGAGTGCCTTTCTCGCGCTTCGGCTGTACGAGCCGAATTTCGTTCCCGTGCCCACCCCCTTCGATCTCATCGAAGATGCCGTCGAGCGTGGCGATGTCGATCTCGGTCTGCTGATCCACGAGGGCCAGCTCACCTTTGCAGACCGGGGCTTGCACCTGGTAGCCGATATGGGGGAGTGGTGGTTCACAGAAACTGGCCTGCCGCTTCCATTGGGTGGGAACGTGGTGCGCAAGGATCTGGGAGAGGATCTCACGAAGGAGGTTTCGCGCCACCTGAGGGCCAGTATCGCGTATGGCCTGAAGCACCGAGCTGGCGCGCTAGATCACGCGATGCAGTACGCGCGGGGGCTCGAGCGGGAGCGGGCCGACACCTTCGTCGGCATGTACGTCAACGATTGGACGCTCGACTTCGGCCAGCGCGGGCGCGATGCGGTGCGCGAGCTGCTCGCCCGCGGCCACGCCGCCGGCGTTATTCCCAAGCTGGTCGAGCCGCAGTTCGTGGCATAGAAGGAGTCGGAATGAACGACTTCTCTGATTTGCCGCGGCG
>Ga0207699_10001165_pt1 | contig 12444 bp, 14 predicted proteins | sample LARL51metaG_FD_184344 | JGI IMG/M metagenome (GOLD analysis project Ga0207699, IMG submission 184344) | Corn, switchgrass and miscanthus rhizosphere microbial communities from Kellogg Biological Station, Michigan, USA - LAR L5-1 metaG... | ecosystem: Host-associated > Plants > Roots >...
AGGCCGAGTCCGAGGGGCTCAACGAGGTCTTCAAGGCGGCCGGTGCCGAGTGGCGCAGCGCCGGCTGCTCGATGTGCCTGGGCATGAACCCCGACACCCTCAAGCCGGGGGAGCGCTCCGCCTCCACCTCCAACAGGAACTTCGAGGGCCGTCAGGGCAAGGGCGGCCGCACCCACCTGGTATCACCGGCCGTCGCCGCCGCGACCGCGGTCACCGGCCGCCTGACCGCCCCCGCAGACCTCTAAGGAGATCAGGATCATCATGGAACCGTTCGTCACGCACACCGGCAGGGCCGTGCCGCTGCGCCGCACCAACGTGGACACCGACCAGATCATCCCCGCGGTCTACCTCAAGCGGGTCACCCGTGAGGGATTCGGCGACGGCCTGTTCGCCGCCTGGCGGGAAGACCCGTCGTTCGTGCTCAACCAGCCCCGCTACGCGGGAGCGACGATCCTGGTGGCGGGGATCGACTTCGGCACCGGGTCGTCGCGGGAGCACGCCGTCTGGGCGCTGCTCGACTACGGCTTCCGCGCGGTGATCGCGCCGCGCTTCGGCGACATCTTCCGCACCAACTCCACGAAGGCGGGGCTGCTCCCCGTTGTCCTGCCGGAGAAGGTCGTCGCGCTGATCCAGGACGCGGCCGAGGCTGAGCCGCCGGCCCAGGTCACCGTCGACCTCGACAAGCGCGAAGTCCGGGTGACCGGCGACGCCCTCGCCGAGGACCTGGTCGAGCCGTTCCAGATCGACGACTACACGCGCTGGCGGCTCATGGAGGGGCTTGACGACATCGGCCTGACGCTGCGGCACGAGGACGCGATCGGCGCGTTCGAGGCGTCCCGCCCCGGCTGGCTGCCCGCCACGCTGTAGCCTGATTCGCTCACAATGCGGGTGATTTACGCCCTCGCTGAACCCCTGACTAGGCTCGACACGCAAGCAATATTCGCCGAGGTTATTGTGTAGCAGAGCTCGATCGCCTAATTTCAGGCTGGTCAGGGGTTCGCGAAGCAGGCGTGCAGCCCGCCCGCAGCCTCCCCTTGGGGGAACGCAGGAGTGAATATGAACAAGCGTGATCTGATCGACGCCATCTCTGGTCGCCTGGGGGACAAGAAGTCCGCGACCGAGGCGCTGAACGCGGTTCTCGAGACCATCCAGTCCGCCGTGGCGAGCGGCGACAAGGTCGCGATCACCGGTTTCGGCGTCTTCGAGAAGGCTGATCGCCCGGCCCGCACGGCGCGTAACCCGGCCACCGGCGCCCCGATCAACGTCCCCGCGTCCTCGGTGCCGAGGTTCCGGCCAGGCGCGGACTTCAAGGCCCTTGTCAACGACGGCACCAAGGCGGCCGCGAAGCCGGCGGCGAAGGCGAGCTCCGCCAAGTCCCCCAAGTCCGGCAAGAAGAAGTAGCGGCGGACTTAGCTCGGCGTAGCTCATTACGGGCGGCGGTACGGGGCGGGGAGGTCTCCCGTTGCCGCCGTCCGCCGTTCATGGCGCCATGCTCGCTCGCCGCTGCACGCCCGGCGTCCACCCCGCCCCGATCCCCCGCAACCAGGCGCGGGACGGCGGAGTCTTCATTGATGTCATCACTCAGCCGGAAGGAATGAGGGACGTCAGTGAAACGGGGACTGATCGCGTCCGGGGTTGTCACGCTGCTCGCCGGCCTCGGCCTCGGCCTCGGCCTGGGGCTCACGGCGTCCGCGGGCGCTTCCGCCGACGGGACGGCGGCCGCGGCCAGCCCGCCGTACGTCGTGTTCAACTGCGAGATGAAGGCCCAGATGAGGCCGGGCAGCTACGTGCTGGCCTGCGCGGACAACGGGGCTGGCCTGCAGGGGCTGCACTGGACGAGCTGGACGCCACGGCTCGCCAGCGGCTACGGCACCGAGTATGAGAACGACTGCAAGCCTGACTGCGCCGAAGGGCACATCCATTACTATCCGGCGCTCGTGGTGCTCTGGGACAGCGGCAGCGTATCGGGGCACCCGGCCGAGCGCCGGTACACCGAGGTCACGCTCATTTACCCGGGGGCACGCCCACCGGTGTACAAGCTCGTGAACGGCAAGCTCGTGGCTACGTACCCGGTCACGCAGACATTCCCCGCCCTATGACCCGGGCTTGCGCAGCGCCGTCTGGATGATGCGGTCGATCAGCGCGGGCATCGGCAGCCCGCTCGCCGCCCACATCAGCGGGAAACCCGACGACGGGGTCATGCCCGGCATGGTGTTGATCTCGTTGATGAGGACCTCGCCGGCCGTGGTGTAGAAGAAGTCGACGCGCGCCAGCCCCTCGCAGGAGATCGCGTCGAACGCCGCGCACGCGAGCTGGCGGACCCGTTCCGCCGCGGCGGCAGGGATCGGCGCGGGAATGTCCATCCTCGACTCGGCACCCAGGTACTTGGCCTCGAAGTCGTAGAACGCCGAATGCGGATCCACCACGATCTGCCCGGGAACGCTCGCTTCCGGCGGACCGCCGTCGATCCCTTCGAGGACGGCGCATTCCACCTCGGCGCCGTCGACAGCGGCCTCCACGAGGACCTTGCGGTCGTACCGCCTGGCGTCCTCGATCGCCGCCTCCAGGTCGTCCAGCCTGGTCACCCGGGAGGTCCCGATGCTGGATCCGCCGCGGGCGGGCTTGACGAACACCGGCCAGCCGAGCTCCCCGATCTCGTCGAGCACGCGCTTGCGCTCCGCCGCGGGGGCGTCGGGGCCCCAGTCCCGTTCGCGGACCACGACGTACCGCCCGATGGGCAGGCCGCGGGCGCTGAACAGCAGCTTCATGTACTCCTTGTCCATGCCCGCCGCGCTGGCGAGCACCCCCGCCCCCGCGTACCTGATGCCGGTCATCTCGAGCAGCCCCTGGATGGTGCCATCCTCGCCGTAGGTGCCGTGCAGCAGCGGCAGCACGACGTCGACCTCGCCGAGACCGGCGGGGATCTCGGCCGGGCCGGTGATGACGAGCGCGCCGCTCCCCGACCCGGTCCGGGGTGTCACGGACACGCCGGGCGTCGCGACGGCATCGACCGACGGCAGCTCCCCTGACCCCAGTGCGAGCCGAGCGGGGTCGCCGGACGTCAGCACCCACCGCCCGTCGCGCGCGATGCCGACCGGCACGACGTCGTAACGGTCCCTGTCGATGGCCCCGAGGACCAGGCCGGCGCTGGCGCACGACACCGCGTGTTCCGCGCTGCGCCCGCCGAACACCACCGCGACCCTGATCTTGCGCTGCTCGCTCATGCGCTCACCTCCGCTGCCCAGTCGACCCCCAGATGGTAGTGCCTGGCCGCCCTCCCGCGGAGTGCCACGCCGTTTCGCCATCGGCCTGCGCAGCAGTGCAGGCGCTAGCGGACGAGGCCCTCCAGGGCCACGAAGGCGTCGCTGATCAGGTCTTCGGCGTCTTCGAGGCCAATGGAGAAGCGGACGGCGCCCGGGTCGATCCCTGCCGCGCTCAGCGCCCGGTCGTCGAGCTGGCGGTGCGTGGTGGAGGCGACGTGGGAGGCCTTGGTGTGCGTCCCGCCGAGCGACGTGGCCGGAGCCGCCAGCCGCAGCCTGGTCACGAAGGCGAGCCCCGCATCGCGGCCGCCGTACGGCGTGACCGTCACGATCGCGCCGAACCTGACCCCCTCGGGACCAGCGTCGAACTGCCGCCTGGCCAGCTCGTGCCCCGGGTGGGTGGGCAGCCCCGGGTAGTCCACATACGCGACGGCCGGGTGCCTGGCCAGCGTCGCGGCGAACACCGACGCGGTGGCGCACTGGCGGCGCACCCGGACGGGGAGCGTCTCCAGGCCGCGGCGGAGCAGGAACGCGTCGTCGGGGGAGAGCGACCCGCCGGTGTCGATCCTGGTCGCGCGCAGCTGGGTGACGAGCTCGATCGGGCCGGTGACCACGCCGCCAGTGACGTCGGAGTGCCCGCCGATGTACTTCGTCGCCGAGTGCAGCACGAGGTCGGCGCCGTGCTCGAGCGGCCGGCAGATCACCGGCGGGGCCAGCGTGGAGTCGACGACGAGCAGCGCCCCTGTCTCGTGCGCGATGTCCGCCAGCCGCCTCAGGTCGGCGACCGCCGTCGTGGGGTTGGCGATCGTCTCGGTGTACAGGATGCGGGTGGCGGGCCGCATGGCCGCCCGGACCCCGTCGAGGTCGGAGATGTCCACGAAGCTCGTCTCGACCCCGAACCGGGACAGCACGTTGCGTAGCAGGCTGTAGGTCCCGCCGTACACTGCCGCCGACGACACGACGTGCGCTCCTGCCCGCGCGAACGTCCAGAACACTCCTGAGATCGCCGCCATCCCCGACGCGTACGCCTGGGCGGCAGGCCAGCGCGGCAGGTTCGCGCCCTCGAGGGCCGCGACCGCGCGCGCGAACGCGTCCACGGTCGGGTTGTCGATCCGGCTGTAGCTGTACCCGGGCACCCGGTCGTTCAGCACCGCCGCGTACTCCTCGGCACCGGAAAAGGCGAACGCCGCCGTCCGGTACACGGGCGTGCCGAGCGGCCGCTGGGCGGATTCCGGCGGCGGCGGCAGGTGCACAGCCCTGGTGTTCTCGCCGAGCTGTCTTCTGGCTATCTCCACGCGTTTAGGCTCCGTACCACTCCGGTTTGGCTGACCGTGACGCTAGCACCGCGGCGGCCTCCATGACCGGCAGGTGGCCGGCGATCAGCGCCGCGACCGCCTCGCTGATCGGCATCTCCGCGCCGTGCTTGCGGGCGAGCTCGAGCACCGGCTCGCAGGAGGTGATGCCCTCCACCGTCTGGCTGGTGACGGTCCGCGCCTGCACCGCGGTCATGCCCTGCCCGAGGTGCTGGCCGAACGTCCTGTTCCGCGACAGTGGCGAGCTGCAGGTCGCGACCAGGTCGCCCATCCCGGCCAGTCCGGCGAACGTCCGCGGGTCCGCGCCCACGGCCTCGCCGAGCCTGGCCATCTCGGCTAGCCCGCGGGTGATCAGCGTGGCTTTCGTGTTGTCGCCGAGGCCGAGCCCCACCGCGATCCCGACCGCGATCGCGATGATGTTCTTCACCGTGCCGCCGAGCTCGCAGCCGGTCACGTCGGTATTCGAGTACGCCCGGAAGTACCCGGTGTGGCAGGCGCGCTGCAGCAGCCGGGCTCCTGACTCATCAGAGCAGGCGACCACGCTCGCCGCGATCTGGCGCTCGGCGATCTCCCTGGCCAGGTTGGGCCCGGAGACCACGGCGACCTGGGACTGCGGGACGCCGAGTACCTCCATGATCACTTCGCTCATCCGCTTGGCGCTGCCGAGCTCGATCCCCTTCAGCAGGCTGACCTGGAGCGCGCCGGGCGGGATCAGCGGCGCCCACGACGCCAGGGACGCCCGCAGCGTCTGCGCGGGGACTGCGAAGACCACAAGGTCCGCGCCGTCGAGAGCCGCCGCGGGGTCGGTCGTCGCGGTCAGCGCTGGAGGCAGCGAGATCTCCGGCAGGTACCGGGGGTTCTCGTGGCTGGCGTTGATCGCGTCAACGATGACCGCATCACGCGCCCACAGCACCGTCGGGGTGCCGGCGTCCCAGAGGACCTGCGCGAACGTGGTGCCCCACGATCCGGCGCCGAGCACCGTGGCCTTCACGTGCTGTCAGCTCCGGCTTCGGTCGCTGGTGCCGCGGCGGAGCCGGCGGCGGTGGTACCGGAGTCGGCCGGGATCGTTCTGGCTGCGCTATCCCGGGGGGACGACCCACCAGAACTCCCCGCAACTGGGGACGGATCGTAGAGGACAGCCGGCGGCTCTTCGTCTCGCAGCTTCGCGACCAGCGCCGTCACGTCCGCCATGATCGCAGCGGTGGCGGCGCGCAGCGCCTTCGCCGATGTCTGCTGGCCGGCCCACTGCGAGAGGTCGACCGGCGGGCCGGCGATCGTGCGCACGGTCTTGCGCGGGAACAGTTTGGGCTTCTTGCTGCCGTACGGGAGGATTTCGTAGGTGCCCCAGTGCGCCACGGGGATGACCGGCGCGCCCGTGGCCAGGGCGAGCCTTGCCGCGCCGGTCTTGGACACCATCGGCCACAGGTTGGGGTCGCGCGTCGCGGTCGACTCCGGGTAGATGACCACGGCGGCGCCCTCGGCGAGCTTCTTCTCCGCGTCCTTGAGCACTAGGGCCGCGTCGGCCCGGCCGCGGTGCACGGGGAGCTGTCCCGCCTTGCGCAGGAACGGGCCGATGAATTTGACCTTGAAAGCCGAATCCTTGATCAGGAACGTCGGGTACCGTCCGGACACGTGAAGGAACAGCGCGTCGGTCCCCCAGTCCACGTAGGACAAGTGATTGGGGGCGATGATTACGGGCCCTTTCCTGGGAATGTTCTCCCGGCCAGCCCACTTGTTCCTGATCAGCAGTGTCAGCAGTGGTCGCAGCACGATGACGGAGATCAGCCGCCACGTGGGCGAGTAAGACTTGCTCATCGGGGAGGCCTTCCCATGGTCCGGTTCCGCACGTCATGCACGTCATGGTTCACATTCTGCCGGTGGTCACCTGCATGACCGAAGATGCCCTGTTCACCTGGACAGTGGTGCTGCCTGTCAAGGTACTAGCCCGCGCCAAGTCCAGGCTCGCGCTCCTCGCCGGTTCACGCCGCGCGGACCTAGCTCTCGCCCTGGCGTCGGACACCGTTTCCGCGGTTGTCGCCTGCCCTGACGTCACGCGCGTGCTGGTCGTCACGTCCGACGCCAAGGCAGGCTCACGGCTCGCGGCACTGGGCGCGATCGTCGTGCCCGACGAGCCGGACGGCGGCCTCAACGCCGCGTTGCGCCACGGGGCCGCGGAAGCGTCGGACCGCTGGCCGGACAGCGGCGTGGCCGCGCTCGCCGCCGACCTGCCCGCGCTGCGGCCCGGCGAGCTCAGCCGGGCGCTGCGGGCGGCGGCCGTCGCGGCAGGCGGTGCCGCGTTCGTGCCTGACGCCGCCGGGATCGGGACGACGATGTACGCGGTCGCGCCAGGGGTGGCGTTCCGGCCGATGTTCGGCGGCGCGTCGCGGGCGCGGCACGCCTCGGCCGGCGCGGTCGAGCTGTCTCTCGACGGCGTGCCAGGGCTGCGCCGGGACGTGGACACGCCGGAAGACCTGCGGGCGGCGGTAGCGCTCGGGGCCGGGTTCCGCACCGCCGCGGTCGCGGGCCAGTTGCTGGCCGGGACGTGAGCCGGGCGGCGGCTCAGAAATGCACGACCGGGCAGGTCAGCGTCCTGGTAATGCCTTCCACGGCCTGAATCTGTGTCGCGACTAGCTTGCCTAGCTCGTCCACGTTCTCGGCGCTGGCGCGCACGATGACGTCGTAGGGGCCGGTGACATCCTCCGCTTGCATGACTCCGGCGATCTCCGCTATCTGCCGTGCCACGCCGGCGGCTTTGCCGACCTCTGTCTGGACGAGGATGTATGCCTGCACCATGACGTCCTCCTGGGGGCAGCGTAGGGCACCTGCCCGTAATGTGTCACGGTACCGTAGTGGTCCAGACCTGTATCACCGCGTGCGACTGTTTTTTTCGGCCATCAGTACGCGGGACCGTACCGGAACGTGGAGGCGGCGATCACTGAATCCGGCGGTGCCCCCCGCTCGGTTGCCGACCTGGGCGAATGGGGCGTGATCGCGGAGCTGGCGGCCCGGATGCCCGCCGGGCCGCTGACCTCGGTGGGCATCGGCGATGACGCCGCCGTGGTGGCCGCGCCGTCAGGCAGCGTCGTCGCGGCCGTCGACCTGCTGCTCGAAGGGCGGCACTTCCTGCGCTCCTGGTCGTCGGCCTACGACGTGGGCGTGAAGGCGGCGGCGCGCAGCCTGGCCGACATCGCGGCGATGGGCGCGGTCCCGACGGCGCTGCTCGTCGCGCTCGCCGCTCCTGGCACGCTGCCAGCCAGCTGGGCGCTGGAGCTGGCCGACGGGCTGGCCTTCGAGGCCGCCCGGGCGGGGGCTGGCGTCGTGGGCGGCGACACAGCGCGCGCCGATTCCGTGCTGCTGTCGGTGACCGCGCTCGGCGACCTGGCCGGCCGTCCGCCGGTGCGCCGGTCGGGCGCCGCGCCAGGGGACGTGGTGGCGGTGGCAGGCCCGCTCGGCCACTCCGCGGCCGGGTACTCGCTGCTGCAGGCCGGCGTGACAGCACTTCCCGAACTGGCCGCAGCGCATCGCCGGCCAGCGCCGCCCTACGATGCGGGCCCCGAGGCGGCGGTGCTCGGCGCCACGGCGATGATCGACGTCAGCGACGGCCTGCTCGCCGACCTCGGCCACGTGGCGGCGGCAAGCGGCGTCCTGGTCAACGTGGAAAGTCCGGGGCTCGCGCTTGGTGACCCGCTAGCCGAAGCCGCGGCCCTGGTCCTGGCTGCCGGTCCCTCGTCATCCAGAACGTCCTCGGCTGACTCCCCCGCCTCACTTGCCCTGAACTGGGCGCTGACCGGCGGGGAGGACCACTCCCTCGTCGCCACATTCCGGCCGTCGGTGGCGCTCCCGCCACGATGGCGCGCGATCGGCGCCGTGCACGAGGGCCACGGGGTCACGGTCGACGGCAACCCCTACGAGGGCCCCGCCGGCTGGGAACACTTCCGCTAATACAAGATCGTGCGGGATCCGCCCCGGAATCCGGGGGCAAATCCCGCACGATAGTCCGCGTTAGCGGGAGACCTTGCCTGCCTTGATGCAGGAGGTGCAGACGTTCAGGCGCTTGGGCGTGCCAGACACGATAGCGCGAACGGTCTGGATGTTGGGGTTCCAGCGGCGGCGGGTGCGGCGGTGCGAGTGCGAGACGTTGTTGCCGAAGCCCGGCCTCTTGCCGCATACGTCGCAGACGGAAGCCACGGTTCGCTCCATTGATCGTTGGAAGGTCTGTCGGGTGCCGCACCGCGCCGGGACGTTAACGCCGACACGAACTTAGGCAGCCTGGGAAGCATACCCGACAGCCCGCCCCTCGCGCGAACCGTCGGCGGACCTGCGTTCCGTCACCGGAATGTCGGCGGGTGCTTCTATGCTGCCAGGTGTGGCCACGCTGCACGATCCGCTTCCGCTGGGCGGGAAGAAGACCAGCGAGGCGTTCGAGAAGGTCTTCGGCATCAGGACGGTCGGAGACCTGCTGCGGCATTACCCGCGCCGGTACTACACCCGCGGTGAGCTGACGCCGCTCGCCGAACTGCGCGAAGGGGATCACGTCACCGTGCTCGCCCGGGTGGAGAGTGCGGTCCTGGCCCCGTATTCGAGGAATCGTTTCCCGAACGGCGGCCGTAAGACCACCGACCGTGCCGAGGTGACCGTCACCGACGGCACGGCCAGCCTTACGCTGACCTTCTTCGGCGGGGTGCACCGCCACGTCGGGCAGCTCAAGCGCGGCAAGGTCGGGCTGTTCGCCGGTACGGTGTCCACGTTCCGCGGCCACCGCCAGCTCGTGCACCCGGAGTACGAGCTGCTGCCAGCCGACGTGGTTGACGCTGAGAGCACCGCGGAGGCGGCCGCCGAGTACGCGGCGGAGCTGATCCCGGTCTACCCGGCGAGCGCCAAACTGAGCTCCTGGCACATCTCCAGGGCGGTCAAGGTCGTGCTGAACACCCTGGACATCGGCGAGGACCCGCTGCCAGAAGAGGTACGGCAGCAGCATGACCTGTGGCCGCAGGAGATGGCGATCCGCGCCATCCACGCCCCGCAGGACCGGTCGGACCTGCAACGCGCGCGCAAGCGGCTGAAATGGGACGAGGCCTTCGTCATGCAGGCCGCGCTGGCCCAGCGACGGATGGCCGCCGCCGCGATGCCCGCGATGCCGCGGCCGCCGGAGCCGGACGGGATCGCGGCAGAGTTCGACCGCCGCCTGCCGTTCACGCTGACCGAGGGGCAGCGGTTCGTCGGCGAGGTCATCGCCCGCGACCTGTCGTGCGCGTACCCGATGAACCGGCTGCTGCAGGGCGAGGTCGGCTCGGGGAAGACCGTTGTCGCCGTGCGGGCCATGCTCCAGGTGGTGGACGCCGGAGGGCAGGCCGCGCTGCTCGCCCCGACCGAGGTGCTCGCCCAGCAGCACTACCGGTCGATCACCGCGCTGCTCGGGCCGCTCGCCGCCAGCGGGCAGCTCGGCGGCGCCGAGCAGGCCACTCGGGTGGCGCTGCTGACCGGCTCGACCGGCGTCAGGGCGCGGCGCTCCGCGCTGTCGGACGCCTTCACCGGTGACGCCGGCATCCTCATCGGCACGCACGCCCTGCTCGAGGACCGGGTGCAGTTCGCCGACCTCGGCCTGGTGGTCATCGACGAACAGCACAGGTTTGGCGTGGAGCAGCGCGACGCGCTGCGGGACAAGGCCGTCGGCTCCCGCCCGCACGTGCTTGTGATGACCGCGACGCCGATCCCGCGGACGGTGGCGATGACCGTGTTCGGCGATCTTGAGGTCTCCACCCTCGCCGAGCTGCCCGCCGGCCGTTCCCCGATCGCTACCCACGTCGTGCCGGCCGCCGAGCGGCCGCGCTACCTGGAGCGGGCCTGGCAGCGGGTCCGCGAGGAGATCGCGGCAGGTGGGCAGGCGTACGTGGTGTGCCCGCGCATAGGCGACGAGGCGCCGGGCGAGGCGGCCGGGGACGACGGCGGTGGCGCGCCCGACGACGCGGACGCGGATTTCGCCGCGCGCCGGCCGCCGCTGGCGGTCCTCGATGTCGCCCCGGCGCTGGAGGGCGGGCCGCTAGCTGGGCTGCGGCTCGGCATCCTGCACGGGCGGTTGAACCCGGACGAGAAAGACCGGGTGATGACCGCGTTCGCGGCAGGGGAGATCGACGTGCTGGTCGCCACCACGGTGATCGAGGTCGGCGTCGACGTGCCCAACGCGACGGCCATGGTCGTGATGGACGCCGAGCGCTTCGGCGTGTCCCAGCTGCACCAGCTGCGCGGCCGGGTCGGCCGTGGCGTGGCGGCCGGGCTCTGCCTGCTGGTCACCGACGCGCCGGAGGTCAGCCCCTCGAGGGAGCGGCTGGACGCCGTGGCGGCGACGTCCGACGGGTTCCGGCTGTCCAGGCTCGACCTGGAGCAGCGCAGGGAGGGCGACGTGCTCGGCGCCGCGCAGGCGGGCCGGCGCAGCAGCCTGAAGATGCTGCGGCTGCTGGCCGACGAGGAGCTGATCGCGTTCGCCAGGCAGGAGGCGTCGGCGGTCGTCGAGGCCGACCCGCAGCTGGCGGGTCATCCCGCACTCAGGGAGGCGATCGACGACCTGCTCGGCCCGCAGCGCGTCGAGTTCCTCGACAAGGCCTGACCTGGGACAGACTGGAAGCATGACACGGGTCATCGGCGGCACGGCCGGCGGGCGAAGGCTAGCCGTCCCGCGCGGCACGTCGACCAGGCCCACCAGCGACCGGGCCAGGGAGGGGCTGTTCTCCTCGGTCCAGTCCGAACTCGGCTCCCTGACCGGAAAGCGGGTGCTCGACCTGTACGCCGGTTCCGGCGCGGTAGGTCTCGAGGCGCTGTCCCGGGGGGCCGGGCACGTGCTGCTCGTGGAGTCCGACGCAAGGACGGCCGCGGTGATTAAGGCGAACGTGGCGGCGATCGGCATCGACGGCGCGACGGTGGTCACCGACCGCGCCGAACGCATGCTCGGCCGGCCGCCAGGGTCGGCCGACCGCTACGACCTGGTCTTCGCCGACCCGCCGTACGCCGTGACCGCGGACACGGTGACGCGGGTGCTGACACTGCTCGCCGGCGGCTGGCTGGCCGACGGCGCGCTGGTCGTGGTAGAGCGCGCCACCCGGTCAGGAGCGCTGGAGTGGCCCCCCGGCTACCAGCCAGGAAAGTCGCGAAGATACGGTGAGGCCACCTTTTGGTATGGCTGGCACGGCGATGGCGCTTGAGGAGTGAGGACCGAGTGCAGCGAGTGGTATGTCCTGGTTCGTTCGATCCGGTCACGAACGGTCACCTGGACATCGTCAGCAGAGCCGCGGGCCTGTACGACGAGGTCATCGTCGCCGTGCTCATCAACGTCACCAAGCACAGCCTCTTCAGCGTGGACGAGCGGGTCGACATGCTGACCGAGGTCACCAAGGGCTACGGCAACGTGCGGATCGAGCGCTTCCACGGTCTGCTGGTCGACTTCTGCGCGGCGAACGGCATCACGGCGGTCGTGAAGGGGCTCCGCGCGGTCAGCGACTTCGAGTACGAGATGCAGATGGCGCAGATGAACTACCGGCTGGCGAAGATCGAGACGCTGTTCATGACCACCAACCCGCTGTACTCGTTCCTGAGCTCCAGCCTGGTCAAGGAGATCGCCAAGTACGGCGGCGACGTCAGCGGCCTGGTCCCGGAGATCGTGCTGGACCGGCTGCAGGCCAGGCTCGCCGAGGAGTAGCGGGCGGCCGGCCCGCCGCCGTGCCGCCGAGTTGGGAATAGAGCGGGCCGCCGGTAGGCTAAACGGTCGGTTCACCCATTGCCTACACGGTAAACTGCGATGTCCAATACAAAAGGAAAATCCGTCGCGCGCGGAGTGCCCGGTGCGCACGGCCAGGGCTCAGACTCGGGAGCGCGAGTCC
>Ga0207699_10001167_pt1 | contig 12427 bp, 11 predicted proteins | sample LARL51metaG_FD_184344 | JGI IMG/M metagenome (GOLD analysis project Ga0207699, IMG submission 184344) | Corn, switchgrass and miscanthus rhizosphere microbial communities from Kellogg Biological Station, Michigan, USA - LAR L5-1 metaG... | ecosystem: Host-associated > Plants > Roots >...
GCAAATCTCAATCACATGGCCGGCTGCACCACCGAGCGCCTCGATCAGCTGATGGGCAAAGTCACTGAGCCCGATCGCATTTTCCTGTATGCTCCCATGAATTTCGCAGCTTCCTGGATGCTAATGCTGTCCGCATTTTCGCGTGAGTCCGTCCTTACTCTCTCGATCGATCTCACAAAGCTTGCCGACGAAATCCGCATCGCGGCGCCGCATTATTTCCTGAACGTGCCTACTCTGCTCGAACGCGTGAAGCGCGGCGTCGAAGACAGTATCGCCAGGCAGGCCGCGCCCATTCGCTCTCTGTACGCGCGCGCGCGCCAAGCCTGGAAGCGCCAGCATTGCGGCCGCGGCAAATCCTTTGACGCTTTTTGGCTGATGCTCGGGAACAAATTAATATTCGCAAAAGTAAGAGACCGCTTCGGCCCAAATCTCCGTGCTCTGATCTGTGGTTCTGCTCCGCTTGCTGCTGAGACTCAGCAATTCTTTCTGATGCTCGGCATTCCGGTGTTGCAAGCGTATGGTCTGACGGAAACCACCGCGCTCTGCACTCTCGATGATCCGCGCGTTCCCATTGAACCTGGCCACGTCGGCCCCGCAATTTCCGGAATCGAAATGAAACTTGCTGCGAATGACGAATCACCGTCCGCGGTCCCAATATTTTTGCCGGCTACTGGAACCGTCCCGAAGAAACCGCAAAAGTGATGCATGACGAATGGTTTCATACCGGCGATCAAGGCGAAGTAAACGTGCGGGGCAATTGGCGCATCATCGGCCGTATCAAAAATCTTCTCGTTCTGAACACCGGCCACAAATTTGCCCCCGAGCCCATCGAAGACCGGCTCGCGCAGTTTCTTCCCGGCGCGCAGCACATCGTCCTGACCGGCAATGGCCGAAGCTATGTCTGCTTGCTGGTCACCGGGAAAGTGGACTCCACTGAAGTGCAATCCGCAGTCGATGCCGTCAATCCCGAATTGCCCCACTATCGCCAGATTCGCAATTTCAAGATTCTTCCCGATGCATTCACTCATGAAAGCGGCCTGCTCACCGCCATGGGCAAGATCAAGCGTGACGCCATCGCGAAACGCTATGATGCTGAAATCGACGCCATGTACCAGCGAAAGGTCACGGCATGAGATCTTTTGCAGGCAAAGCGCTGCGCTGGCAATGGAGTGAAGGCGTGCTCGAATTAACGCTCGATCGCCCGCCCGCCAACGAAATCGGAACCGTTATGCTCGGCGAGCTCGAACAGTTTGCCGCGGCGGCAAAAAATCTTGCCGCCGAAACTTCTGCCTGCATTATCTCCAGCGCGCAAAATTCCGGCTTCTCCGCCGGCGCCGATCTTCGCGAGCTGTATCACGGGGCTGTTACCCTCAATGAAAAGGACCGCAGCGCAGGCGTCCGCGATTTCCTGGAACGAATCCACGCGGTTCTGAATTGGCTCGACGAGGCTCCATTTGTAACCATCGCCGCTGTCCACGGCGTCTGCTTCGGCGGCGGCCTCGAAATCGCCCTCGCCTGCGACGTCATCATCGCCGACAAAATGGCTCGCTTCGCCTTCCCTGAATTGCGTCTAGGTCTCATCCCCGGTTTCGGCGGCATTCCCCGCCTCAAACGCGACCTGGGAAACGGTTTCGTCCGCGACCTTCTGCTCACCGGCCGCAGCGTAAACGCGACCCGCGCTCAAGCGGTCGGCCTTGTAGCGCAACTTGCTGCCGAAGGCCAAGCACTAAAAATTGCGCGCGCCACCGCCGCTCAAGTCACAAAATTCGATGCCGGCACGCGCATCGCCGCCAAAAAATTCATCAAGCCCATCCCGCGCGAAGAACTCCGCCAAGAAATCACAATCTTCTGCGACCTCTTCACCCGCGCCACAGTCATCGCTGGCCTGAAGAAATTCGTAGAGAACACCGGCCCAATGCCATATCAACCATGAGGTTCTGCACGTCGATGATTTTCGCTCGACTATCGCTGTGCGGAATTTTTCTCTCCATTGCGCTCGTCCTTCTGATATCCAAAGGCTTGCTCGAAGAGAAATTCGTGTACTTCGATTGCGTCGGTGTGGTTGAAATGTCGGAAGGAGGCAGCGGCTGCCTCGCGATCCCCGCTACCACTCTGCGATCGGGCGATGACCTCGCCATCGTGACCTTACAGAATCCTCAGACTTATTTCTATTCTCACGTCCGCGCGAAGATTGCGAGCCGTTGTTCGTGGAATCCCAATGCAGATCCGCACGCCGGTTCCTATTCGATAGAACTTGTACCAGGTCCAATCCAAGTAGGTGAAGTCGGAATCGGCATTTACAAAATTTAAGCGACCGTTTCGGACGATAGGCGGCTTGGTTCGCGGCGACCTCGAAACGGCATCAGCGATTCTTTCCGTGCGTGCACAGTAGGGAGGGCTTACACCTGGCCGTGTGGCATGGCGAACCCTTAAAAAGCTCGCTTCGCTGGCATCAATATTACTATCTTGGATATGATGTGACTCCTAGTTGTACGGAGGCGGACGCGCCGCCTGATGATGCATGGAATTTTTCTTCGGTACCATAGAATGCTAAATTAACAATGTCATGCCCACCCTCGACCAAACCACACAGGAAGTGCTGAAACTCGCCACGACGCACTTCAAACTCCCTGCAGGCGCGCTCGCGCCCGAAGATGACTTCTTCAAAAAGCTCGGCATCGACAGCCTGCAAACCCTCGAACTTCTCTCCCGCATCGAAAATCATTTCAACATCGAGCTCCCCGACTACGAAGTCCAGGGCGTAAGCGACTTCAAGACTCTAGCCGAGCGCATCCAATCCCGCCTGTAATGCTCGATCTCGCAAAGTATTCGTCAATTGGCGCTGCCTTGAAAGACGCGATGGAGCGTTTCGCCGACGAAACCTGTCTCATCGAAGCCGACCGCGAACGCGAAAAAGAGCGCATCACCTATTGCGAATTCAACGCACGCGCATTGCCCCTAGCGAAAGCTATGCAGGACACCGGTTTCGCCGCCGCCGACCGCGCCAGCATCATCATGACCAATCAGTCCAAGTGGCTGATTTCCGCTTTCGCCATTTTTTATTCAGGCGGCGTACTCGTTCCACTCGATTACAAACTAACTCCCGCCGAGCACTGGCAGCTCCTTCAACACTCCGGCACAAAACTGCTCATCATTGAATATCCGATTTGGCGGCAACTCAGCACCGCGCCTGGCCGCGCCAGCGCCACTAGTCTGCAAACCGTGCTCGTCACCGAAGCGCCGCCTAATGTCGACCTCGCCGGCGCTCGTCGGTGGGAGGAATTCCGCAACGCCACCGACGCTCCGCAATTCGTTCCCCGCGAGCGCAAAGATATCGCCTCGATCGTCTATTCTTCCGGCACCGGCGGCCGCCCCAAAGGCTGCACGATGAGGCACGAAAACTATCTCGAACAATGCGTCGCGCTCACTTCTCTCTATCCCTTTTGGCCCGGCGTTCGCTACCTCAGCATTCTTCCCACCAACCACGCCATCGATTTCATGGTCGGCTTTTTTGGGCCGTTCACCTGTGGCGCGTGCGTCGTCCATCTGCGTACCCTCCGTCCCGAATTTGTTCGCGAAGCGTTCACACGCTACAAAATTACATACGTCAGCCTCGTACCGCTCGTGTTGAAAAATCTTCAGAAAGGTCTCGAAGCGAAATTCGCGGAATTGCCGCCCGCCAAGCGCAAACTTTTCAACTATCTCGTCGCTATCAATAAAGCACTCACAAAGAGCCGTCCACGCCCGTGGCTCAGCCGCCGCCTTCTCAAACAAGTCCATGGCGCCTTCGGCGGTGAACTCCGCGCTATCATCGTTGGCGGCGCCTTCACCGAGCCGCAGACACTGCAATTTTTTTACGACCTCGGCATCCCGGTCGCCAATGGTTACGGCCTCACCGAAGCCGGCACCGCCATCACCGTAAACAATCTGAAGCCCTTTCGCGCCGATACCGTGGGCAAACCGCTGCCCGGCATGGAAGTCAAAATCGTCGATCCCGGCGCCGACGGCGTTGGCGAAGTTTACGTTCGCAGCAAAACTGTGATGTCCGGATATCTCAACGAACCGGAACTCACCGCCGAAACGATTGTCGACGGGTGGCTGCGCACCGGCGACCTCGGCAAATTCGATGTGCAGGGTCACCTTCACCTCAGTGGCCGCAAGAAAAACATGATCGTCACTGAAGAAGGCAAAAACATCTATCCGGAAGACATCGAAGCCACGTTCGAAAGCCTGCCGGTAAAAGAATTCTGCGTGTTCGCCGCGAATTACATCTGGCCCAAGCGTTCCATGGTCGGCGAGCAACTCATCATTGCCATCCACCTCGAATCCGGCCAGTCATTTACAAACCAACTCCAACAAGAAATCAGCCAACGTAACAACCGCCTGCTGAACTACAAACGCATCCACGGTATCGTGCTAAACGATGAAGACTTCCCGCGCACCGCTTCGCTCAAAATTAAACGTAACGAACTCGCTGATCGCCTCAGCAAACTCGACCGCGACCGCGTTATACTCCCGCTCTAGCGTCCCCATGGCCCCGCCCAAAGACCGCTTTCTAGCCATCGTTAATCCCGCCGCCGGTGGCGGCAAATCGGCGAAGCTCGCTGGCCCTGCGCTTTCCGGTCTCCGAAAAAAAGGCCTGCACATAGACGTCATCGCTTCCACCGGCCCGGGCCACGCCGTGCAACTCGCGCGCGAAGCTTACGCGCAGGGCTATCGAAAATTTCTCGCAGTAGGTGGCGACGGCACCGCGCACGAAATTATCAATGGAGTCTTGGCAAAGAATCCCGCCGCGCAGCGCATTGCGCTCGGGTTTCTGCCGCTCGGTACCGGCAATTCTTTTCTGCGCGATTTTACTGATAAAGGCGCCGAAGCCTCGCTCGACGCGCTGCTGGCGAATCGCACCAGGCCCGTCGACCTGATTCGTCTCGCGCACGCCTCCGGGGAAATTTATTCCTTCAATATTCTTTCCTTAGGGTTTACTGCCGATGTCGGAGCTCTCACCAATCGCGCGTTCAAGGCGCTCGGCCATCTCGGCTACTTGCTTGGTGTGCTGGTTCGCCTGGCACAGCTCAAGCGCCGCGCTTTCGTCCTGCGCTCCGACCAAGAAACGGAATGGGACACTCGTCGTAGTCTTTTTCTCACTTTTAGCAACAGCAAGTACACCGGCGGCACCATGCTGATCGCGCCGCACGCCGATCCTTGCGACGGGCTCATCGAATTCGTTCGCTGGGGACCCATCGGCCGCGTTGGCCTCCTCCGCATGCTGCCCCGTCTCTACGACGGCACTCACATCAGTCATCCGCTCGCTTCGCGAAAAGCGGTAAGACACGTCGAATTTAGGATTCCCGTTCCCGTCGACGTGCTCATCGACGGTGAAACATTTTCGCTGGAGTGCAAATCACTGGATATTCTTCCTTCCGCCGTGGACATTTACGTATGAAACCTGTCTGGTACGTTGTTCGCAGCGCGCTTCTCTGGTTCGTAAGTTTGCTGCATTTCGCGATTTCCGTTCCCATTCTGATCGCGCTGGCGATTATTCTTGATCCCAAAAAACACGATTGGTTGCAGCGCAACTTCTGCCGCCGTATCATTTTTTTTTCCGGAGCAGAAGTTCGTGTGGTCCGCTCTCCCGCCTTCGACCCGCAAAAAACGAGTTTTTTCATCTCCAACCACGTAAATCTTTTCGATCCCTTCGCGCTTTACTGCGCGATCCCGCAATTTGTCCGCGGATGGGAACTTGAATCACATTTCCAAATTCCCATCTACGGCTGGCTGATGAAGCGATTTGGCAATGTCCCCGTGCCGGACGTCCGCCGCCCTTCCGATCTCAAACGCATGTGGCGTCTTACTCGCGACGCGATCAATGGCGGCACCAGCCTGATCGTTTTTCCGGAAGCGAAGCGCACCCGCGATGGCCACGTCGACGAATTTCAGGACGGCGCGTTCCGCGTTGCGCAGCAACTGGAAATTCCCATCGTGCCCGTCAGCATCATCGGTTCATTTCAGCATCACCGTACCGGCCACTGGATGTTCTGGCCCGCCACCATCACTGTGCATCTGCACGACACCATCGACACCACTGGAATGTCTAAAGAAGAAGTCCCGGATTTGCGTGCGCGCGTTCGGGAGTTGGTTCGTGGACCTGTCGATGAATCGCTGACAAATTACGCGAAAGAAAAAACCCTGTCCGGCGAGGAAAAAGTTACAGACTGATTCGGATTCCCGGCAGCGTGCGCCCGGCTCTTGTTTCCTGCCAGGTAAAAACAATGCGATGAATCACGGTAAGCGTCGAAACCACCGCAATCACCCACAACACCGGTGCCATGCGGTTGAAGACTCCGCCAATAATCAGCAGCACCAGCCGCTCCGGCCGTTCCATAAATCCAACCTTGCACAGCGGTATCAGCGATTCGGCGCGCGCTCGCGCGTAACTCACCATCACCGAGCCCGCCGTAGCCACCGCCGCCAGCACCACGTACGGGGTTCTTCCGCTCACCGAGTAATAGACCAGCAGCCCCATGTACAGCGCCATGTCCGCATAGCGATCCAGGGTCGAATCGTAAAATGCGCCGAATGCCGTGACGCGGTTCTGCCGTCGCGCCACCTGTCCATCCAGCATGTCCAGAAATCCCGCGAAGAAAATAATCGTCGCGCCGAGAAAAAATTTTCCGACGGCAAAACTCGCCGCCGCGCCAAAATTCACCAGCAAACCCAAAAACGTCAAAACGTTAGGATTGATCCCAGTGGCCGCGATTGCGCCCACGATTCTGTCCAGCAGCCACTTGCTGCCGGTGCCGATTGCTCCGGTGAGTGTCGCCATGATTCGGGGGGATGGGGGCGTGCCCTCCGCGAATCGGAGCACGCGCAGCTGCTATCCTAGCGCAGCATCGCAGCGGTCCGCAAATTACGAGCTTAACAGTCCAAATTGGACATCAATATTTGCGCAAGCGTTTCACTCTATCGGTTCTTTTGCATTGACGCCGGCGCATGCACATCATAAAGTCGCAAAACCTGAAAGTTAGGCCATTACTTGATCACTGAACTCGACCGCAGAAACTTTTTATTTGGTGGCGTTGCCGCGCTCGGCGCAACCTGGACCGCCGCGCACTGGCCGTCCATCGTCGCAGCCGCGGAACACGCACACCACGTCGCGCTATTTCCCGAAGATCAAAAGTGGGAGTTCTTCACGCGTGAAGAAGCCAAGGAAGTCGAAGCCCTGGCGTCCTGCATTCTTCCAAGCGACGGCACACCGGGCGCGCGCGAAGCCGGGGTCGTTTATTTTATCGATCGCGCTCTGGTCACTTTCTCCGTGGACGACCAGAAAACGTATCGGCAAGGCCTTCCCGAATTGCAAAAACGCGTCGCAGAACTTTTCCCGGGCGTCGCGATTTTTTCCGCCGCAACACCGGAGCAGCAAATCGCGGTCCTCGAGTCACTCGACGAGCTCGGTGACAAGACCGCTGCGCAGCGGCCGCAGCGTCTCCGCTACCGTACCAGCGCGGCGCAGCCGCTTTTTGAGACTCTTCGCGTGCACACCATCGCCGGTTTTCTGATCGATCCCGAAGTCGAACGCAAAGGCAATCGCGGCGGTGTTGGCTGGACCGTGATTGGCCGCGAGTTGGGTCACAGTTTTCAACCGCCATTCAGCGCCATAGACAAGGGCTATCCGGGCTGGCAGCCCGCGAACGCAATTCATGTCGCGGCAGCCCAGGACTCCGAAAAGAAATGAAAACCGAGCAACCCAAATACAAGAATTCCGACGTGGTGGACTTTGTTATCGTCGGTTCCGGCGCAGCTGGCGGCATTCTCGCCAAGGAGCTTTCCAGCAACGGTTTCAGCGTTGTCGTTCTGGAGCAGGGGCCCTATCTCACCGAAAAAGATTTTGTTCACGATGAGATCAAAGTTCTGCAGGAAGATCTGCTCACCAATCATCCCAAGCTGCAGCCGACCACGGTTCGCAAGACGCCGCAAGATAAAGCCAAGCAGCAGCGCGCTCTGGTGTATGGCCGCGCAGTGGGCGGCACCAGTAATCATTTTACGGCAAACTTTTGGCGCTTCCACGAAATCGATTTCAAAGAGCGCAGCAAAACCGGCCCCATCAGCGGCACCACATTCAGCGACTGGCCAATTTCGTACGCCGATCTTGAGCCCTACTACAGCAAAGTGGAATGGGAAGTCGGCGTCTCCGGGTTAGCGGGTGCCAGCCCATTCGACCCGCCGCGCTCGAAGCCCTATCCCATGCCGCCGCTGCCAACAAAAGCCAACGGCATTATTTTCGAACGTGCCGCGCGCAAGCTCGGCTGGAATCCATTTCCCGCGCCCATGGCCATTCTTTCGCAGCCGCGCGCTGGCCGCAGCGCGTGCGTCAACTGCGGCTTCTGCCTGGCTTTCGGTTGCGAAGTCGGCGCCAAATCCAGCTCGCTTGCCAGCATGATTCCGCTCGCGGAGCGTTCCGGCAAATGCGAAATTCGCCCCAACAGCTACGTTCATAAAATCGAAATCGACGATCGCGGCCGCGCTACCGGCGCTCTCTATTTCGACGAGAAGAGGAATGTGCATCTGCAAAAGGCCAAAGCGGTAATTCTCTCCGCCAACGGAGCGGAAACTCCGCGCCTGCTGCTGCTCTCCGCTTCAAATAAATTTCCGAGCGGACTTGCGAATTCCAGCGGATACGTCGGCAAGAACCTGATGTTCAACAGCAGCGCTGTTTCCGTGGGAGTTTTCGACGAGCCGAGCAATGACTACAAAGGTTTCGCGGTCAGCCGCATCCTGCACGACTTTTACGAACTCGATGCGCAAAAAGTCGGCTTCTACGGCGGCGGCGGGCTCGACGCGCGTTTTGATTTGACGCCGATCGGATTTGGCCTCGGCGCTCTTCCGCCAGGTTCCCCGCGCTGGGGAAAAGATTTCAAGGCTGCGCTGGCGCATAATTTCACGCGCACTTTTGAGATTTTTGGCCACGGCACTTCTTTACCCGTTGAGGACAACAGCTTTTCCGTCGATCCCGATCTGAAAGATGCGTGGGGACTGCCCGCGCTCCGTCTCACTTACAAGGATCATCCCGACGATCTCAAGCTTGCGCACTGGCTCGCTGACCGTTCGACGGAACTTCTCGACGCCGCCGGCGCGAAACAAAAATGGACGTTTCCAATCGATGAACAGCAATTCGGCGTTCACCTGCTTGGCACCTGCCGCATGGGCAATGATCCCAAAACTTCCGTAGTCAATCCGGACCATCAAACGCACGACGTAAAAAATCTTTTCCTCTGCGACGGCAGCAGCCTGGTCACTTCCGGCCGCGGCCAACCCACCATGACCATCATGGCGCTTGCTTTCCGCGCCGCCGACCGCATCATGGCCCTCGCCAAACGCGGCGAACTGGCCTAGGTAGTACGGATCCTTTATTGCCTTTATGGCTTCGGTGCGCGACATGGCTGTAAGTATGAGTTTGGCGACGTGTCTACGCACGAAACGGTCTCCATGTTCGAGAAACCGGGTTTTAAGACCGTCGACCCGTAAGGGTGGAGCAACGTCGTAATGCGAAGGATGGTTTAAGCGACTCGCATGCTTGCCATCAACGTGGATGGAAAACCCGATGCGCAAGGAGGGAAACAAAAAGGATCAAAACGACAAATGCCAATATGCTCTGTATGGCAATTTTCTTGAGGCGTTTGACGTCCATACCTACAGATTACGCTGAACCACTTCTGCGTACTTGAGCACCGGTCAGATCCTTTGAAAGATTCTGTATTGAAACAAACTTTCTTTGCGGTGCTAATTTCGCCAATGTCGCCAATTTGTCAAAAAAGTGTGTTAGACCGGTCGTTTCAACCGCGGTTTTTTCCTGCTCGCCTTTGATACACTCTTCGGGCTGTAGTCGTGAGGCCGCATGGGGCACACCGTTTGCAAGACACTCTTCGTCTCCAGTGCGCTGCTCTTCTGTTTTACTGCCACGTTTCTTGGCGCACGAGCGCAAAATCAAAATCCGCCGCGAGCCGCATCTTCAACAGGGAGTGCGCAAAATAGCGCGCCAGCCGCTCCAAAAACGGCGTCGCAGCAATTCAAGAATATTCAGATTTTGAAGGATGTTCCCGCGGACCAGATTATCCCGGCGATGCAATTCATCAGCGCGTCGCTTGGCGTCGAATGCGAATACTGTCACGTGGAGCACGCTTTCGATAAAGACGACAAAAAGCGCAAAGTCACTGCGCGCAAAATGATGGAAATGATGTTCAATATCAACAAAGAAAATTTTGAGGACCATCGCGAAGTGACCTGCTTCACCTGCCACCAGGGAGGAGCGCATCCGGCGAGTACCCCAGCGGTTGGCGTTCACCAAATGCAGGAAGTGACGGAAGACGCTGCAGCGTCCGCAGCCGCGAAAGCTGCGGCTGAATCGCTGCTGGATAAATATCTTGCCGCCGTGGGCGGAGCGGATGCAGTGAAAAAAGTTACCAGCCGCGTGGAGAAGGGTTCGCTGACCGGGTTGGGCGATCAAACCGCGGCGATCGAGATTTTTGCTAAAGCCCCGGACAAGCGCATTTCCGTGGTGCACATGACGGAAGGTGAAAGCGTCACCGCGTACAACGGCAAGGTTGGCTGGCTCAGCGTTCCCGGCCGCGTGCACATGATGAACGAGGCGGAATCTGCCGGCGCGCGTCTTGATGCGGACATGGAGTTTCCCACGCACGTGAAAACACTTTATGCGAAATGGGTCACCATGCCCGGCGAGAAGATCGATGGGCACGAAACGTGGCTGGTGGTCGGGCGGAAGGAAGGCACGCCGCCGCTGAAACTTTATTTCGATCAGAAGTCGAATTTACTGCTGCGCATGGTTCGCTATACGGATTCGCCGCTCGGTTACAATCCCACGCAGATTGATTACGCGGACTATCGTGATGCCGGAGGGGTAAAGATTCCGCACCGCTGGACGATTTCCCGCCCGGGGAATAAATTTACGGTCCAAGTGGAACAAGTGCAGCAAAACGTGCCGGTGGACGACGCGAAGTTCGTGCCGTCAACGCCTCCTCCAGCGCACTAGACCCTTCGTTCGCCAGGCGGTTCAGGTGCGGTCCTGGGAGGCGTACCTACGGTGAAGATTTTGCGCGTAGTTGGCAGCGCAAAACAGAGATTCCTCGCTTCACTCGGAAATGACGGTGTGCGCGTGATGACCGCGGATGGTGAATCGTGCCTCGACTGGTTTGCCATCGCGCATGGCTGCGGAAGAAATTGAGTTGCTGGAAGATTGTGGTGCCTTGAGCGACTCAAGACCTAGGTACCAGATCGTACCGAACACATGGGTTACACTCTCCCCTTTTTTGGCGGGACGCGATTGTCCAAAAAGAGAGCCTCGCTGCCTTCCAATTCGGTGCCTTCAGACGACCCGCAACCATCAACTAAATGTTCAGCGGTATGCTGCGGCCTGGATGCTGTACAGCTCCGCGTACTGGCCGCTTTTAGCCATCAACTCATCGTGCGTGCCAACCTCCACGAGTCGGGCCCCGTCGAGCACGACGATCAGATCGGCCATGCGCACCGTCGAGAAACGGTGTGACACGAGGATCGTGATGCGGCCACCGTCACTCTCGCCATTGCCGCGCGCCACAGCGGCGTAACGCTCGAACAGCGCGTGTTCCGTCTCCGCGTCCAGCGCGGCAGTCGGTTCGTCCAGGACCAGCAGGAGTGGCTGATCGCGCATGAAGCCTCGCGCCAGCGCAAGTTTCTGCCACTGACCGAACGATAACTCGACTCCGCTCGGCCAGGTCGGACCGAGTTGCGTATCAAGGCCCGATGTCAGACGGGCGACAACATCGGCTGCGCCCGCACGGTCGACAGCTGCGCGCACTGCAGACTCGTCGTCTAGTCGGGGGACATCGCCTAAACCGACCGTATGCCCTGCGCGGAATTCGAAGCGAAAAAAATCCTGGAACGCGCCAGCCAATCGCGCTCGCCACTCGCCGGCCGGCACGCGCGCCAGCGGCGTATCGTCCACGAGGATCGAACCGGATGACGGCTCGTACATTTTCGCGAGTAGCTTGACCAGCGTTGTCTTGCCGGCGCCGTTCTCCCCGACGATCGCGACGACCGTGCCAGCCGGCAACGTCAACGACACGTCATCCAGCACGACGCGCGACGTGCCGGGGTACGCGAACGACACGTGGTCGAGCCGGATTCCGTGGCGCAACACGCTGGGGACCGACAGATCGCCCGACGCCGCTACAGACGCGGCGTAGTCCTCGAGCCACGCGAGCCGCCGCGAGCCGTCCATCCAGAATCCGCGAAGGAATCCAATCTCGCCCACCGTGGCACCAATGTACGCCGAGAGCCGCGCACCCGCGGCGAGCACCAGCAGTACTGCGCTGGCCGGCGCGCGAAGGCCGGACGACACGAACACGACGGCTCCAACGTATGCCAAGCCAAATAT
>Ga0207699_10001170_pt1 | contig 12396 bp, 12 predicted proteins | sample LARL51metaG_FD_184344 | JGI IMG/M metagenome (GOLD analysis project Ga0207699, IMG submission 184344) | Corn, switchgrass and miscanthus rhizosphere microbial communities from Kellogg Biological Station, Michigan, USA - LAR L5-1 metaG... | ecosystem: Host-associated > Plants > Roots >...
GAGCACCACCGCAGCCGACGCGGACTGGGTGAGGCCGGACTGCAGGAACAGGTTGTAGATCTCGACCGGGGCGGTGGCTGGGTAGTAGGCGAGGATCACCACGGCGCCGAACTCGCTGATCGACCGCGCGTACACCAGCACCGCGCCGGTCAGCACCCCGCGCAGCCCCAGCGGCAGCGTGATCCGCCGGAACGTGTGCCAGGGGGTGGCGCCCAGGCTCCGGGCGGCCCGTTCCAGCCGGGGGTCGATCGCCTCGAACCCGACCCGGGCGCTGTTGACCGCGAACGGGACGCTGACAAACAGCATCGCGGCCACGATGCCCCACTGCGATCCGTAGAACGAGACCCCCAGGTGGCTGGCCGGGGCACCGACCCAGCCGGTCCGGCCCAGCAGGAACAGCAGCGCGATCCCGGCGACCGTGTGCGGCACGACCAGCGGGAGATCGACAATGGCCTGGATCACCCCGCGGCCCCGGAAGCTGCCCCTGGCCAGCAAGTAGGCGAGCGGCACCCCGAACAGGGTCGCGATCCCGGCGGTGATCGCCGCCGCTTGCAGGCTGAGCAGTGTGGCGTCCCGGATCGCCGCGGTGCTGGCGGCCTGGTGCAGGCTGGCCACCGACGAGGTGGTCACCAGCCGGATGATCGGCAGCACGATGAACGCCAGCAGCAGGCCGCTGAGCAGCCAGGTGACCACCCCGAACCAGCCCATCGGCCAGTTGCGCGCGGGGCGCCGCGCTTGTGTCGTTGTCACGTGGTCATTCTGCCGCCGGACCGCCTACCTGCCGGTCTTACCCGCCGGAGGCTGGCCACTGGGTGGTAAGCGGCTTGATCGACGCGGGAACCTTGTTCTGGGGGTTGGCCAGGGCGGGTGAGATGACCACGAACCCGTTGCTGCGCATGATCGCCTGGCCCTGCGGGCCGATCACGAAGCTGATGAACTTCTCACCCAGCGCCGCGGCCGGTGCGCTGGCAGGGATGGTCAGCCCGTAGATGATCGGCTTGGCACTCAGCGTGCCCAGCGACCCGGCGTGGATGGAGACCTTGCCGTAGGCGGCGGCCATCGCCGGGTCGGACAGGTTGATCTGCGGCGGCAGCGCGATGTATTTCAGGTGCTGCTCCTGCGCGGTGGACTTGTAAATCGCCAGGTAGTCGATCTGCCCCGATTGCAGCGCGGAAATCAGCGAGGTCTCGGTCTCGGCGACGCTGGAATCGGGGGAGTTCTTCAGCACCGACGCCGACAATCCCGGCTGGTGGTAGTAGGCGTTGGCCAGCTTGAGCATCTGCAGGGTCTGATAGCCCGATGGGTCGGCAGCCGGGTTGGACCGGCCGATATGCACGCCCGGCTGGGCCAGCACCTTGTACCAGTTGGCGGGGGTGAGCCCGCTGGCGCCCTTGCTGTGGCTGGTATAAGCGAAAGTGATCTGGTTGGAGACAAACCCCAGATACCAGGTCGCGTTGGCGGTGAACATCAGCTTGGGGATCAGCGAGTAATCCGCCACGCCCAGCACGTCGGCAGGCTGGTGCAGCTGGGTGATCTTTCTCACCATGTCACCGCTCGCGGCGAACTGCGAATGCACGGTTACACCAGGATTGGCCTTCTTAAACGCCGCGATCTCCGCCGCGAACGGGGTCGCCAGCGTGCCCGCGCCGAACACGACCAGCGTGCCATGCGCCACCGACGCCGCGGGGCTTGCACCGTTGGACGAACTGGAACTGCTGCTACACGCAGCCGCCACTGTGACGATCAGGCAGCCGAGGGCGGCAAGCGCGCCCCGGCAGAGTTTGCGGCCCACGACTGCCTCCTCCTGTAGGACTACAGAACGGGGCAGAGCCTAACAGCGCCCGGTCCTGCGAGGGCGTCATAGCAGCCACAGCCACTCTCATCACGCTGCCGTGGCCGGGTATCGCCGGTAGAGTCCCGGGTCATGGCCAGGTACTTGCAGGTCAGCCAGGAACTCGCCAGCAACATTGAATCCGGGCTCCTGGGTCCGGGGGACGAGCTGCCGAGCATCCGCGATGCCGCGGACCGGTACAAGACCACCGGCTCGACCATCGGCCGTGCCTACCGTCATCTAGCCGACGCAGGCGTGATCGACGTTGCCGACCGGCGCCGTTCCCGGGTCGCCGCTGGAGGCGATGTCGCTGCCCGGCGGATGCTCGGTGGTCATCCAGTCTTGCGGCTGGCGGGCAGCGATGACCCTGGCCTGGATATCGTGCTCCGCCAGACCGGGGCCAACGTGGTCACTGTCGGAGCACGGGGCAGTTTCCATGGCTTGACCAGGATCTGGCGCGGCACTGCTGACGCCGCAGCGATCCATTTGCGTCACCGTTCCGGCGGCCACAACACCCCATTCGCCCGAACGCTACTGCGCGGGCGCCGCCCCGCGATCATCCACCTATGGCGCCGCGAGCAAGGCCTGCTGACACCGGCAGGCAACCCTGATCACATCACCGCTCCCGGCGACGTGCGCGCTCTGAGGGTCGCCCGGCGCCAGTTCGGCACAGGCACCCGCGTGCTGCTGGACCGGCTGCTATCCGACGCGGGAATCCTGCCTGCCTCAGTGACCGGTCCGGAGGCGGCATCACACCTGGAAGTAGCCATGTCGGTCGCTTCTGGCCAGGCCGACACCGGGCTTGGCGTGCGTGCCGCCGCCACCGCTTTGGACCTCGGCTTCATTCCGGTTGCCTGGGAAGACTTCGACATCGTGCTGAGTGCCGATGTCTTGCCGGCCGCCGAGCCGCTGATCGCCGCCGTGCGCGACCCAGACGCACGTTCATCAGTCAGCGCGCTGGGCGGCTACGACCTCTCCCGCGCAGGTTCGGTAGAGATCCTCTCCTGATCAGACCGTCCGTGACGGCCGTGTCTGGTGCTCGGTGAGCCCTGAACGCTAGCGATCTGCTGGGATAGCGTTGCACGGTGCTCGGGACCGGATGGACTGAGGTTGTCGCCCTGGTCGCGGCCTATGTGATCGCGGTGCTGGCGACTCCGGCGGGGTCTCCGGGGCAGTTTTACTGCTGCCGTTCCAGGTCAGCGCTCTGGGTACGCGCAGCCCGTCTGTGACACCGACCAACCTGTTGTACAACGTGGTGCATGACCCGCTGTTTACAAGATGGTTGAGACCGCCTAGCTTGCGTGGCGAAACCGTGGCGTTGCAGGTCGTGACGGTTGCCGGAGTACGGCTGTGTCTGGCCTCTTGGCTGCGTCGTTGGCTGCACGACTCCGCGGTCTACCCGCAAGCACCTTGACCTCGTGTGTTGGTTAGAGGATACTAACGGTTAGTGGATACTAACCGAGATGCTGACCGGTGGGGTGCGCTGGCCGACGGCACGCGCCTGGCCATCGTCGCCCGCCTGGCTGAGGGGCCCCGGGCGGTGGGAAAACTGGCGGCTGGGCTGCCGGTGAGCCGGTCGGCGGTGTCCCAGCATCTGAAGATCCTCAAGGACGCTGGCCTGGTGGAGGACACGGCTGCGGGAACGCGCCGGATCTACCGGCTCAACCCGGTCGCGCTGGCAGCGTTGCGAGATCAGCTGGACACATATTGGCAGCGGGCGCTGGCCGGGTACGCCGAGGCCGCAAAAGCGCCGAGCGCAGATACCAGGGAGGCCTGATGACTCAGACCGGCGCAGCGACAGTCCGCAAGCACGTCGTCGTTGACACACCGATCGAGCGTGCTTTCACGGTGTTCACCGACCGGTTCGGGGACTTCAAGCCGCCCGAGCACAACATGCTCGGGGCGCCGATCACCGAGACGGTGTTTGAGCCGAGGGTCGGCGGCGGCATCGTGGACCGGGCAGCGGACGGCAGCCAGTGCCGATGGGCTCGGATCCTGGCCTTCGACCCGCCCGACCGGGTGGTCTTCAGCTGGGACATCAGCCCTCGGTGGACGATCGAAACCGATCAGGCTCAGACCAGCGAGGTCGAGGTACGGTTCTACGCCGAGTCGCCGGCCCGCACGCGGGTCGAGCTGGAGCACCGGCACCTCGGCCGGCATGGTCCGGGATGGGAAGCAATCACTGAGGGTGTAGACGGGCCACAGGGCTGGCCGTTGTACCTGGACCGGTACGCCGCGCTCGTGAACGAAGGCCGCTGACACGGCGCCGATCGTTACCAGCGGCGAAATCGGGCGCCCAGCCGCCGAGGTCTTCGCCTACGCCACCGACCCAGCCCGGTTCAGCGAGTGGCAGCAGGGCGTGGTAGACGGGCACATGGACAGCCCGGGCAACGGCACCCAGGCACCGGCTGTGGGCGCAAAATGCGTGACGACCCGGCGCATCGGCGGCGCCAACCGCCCCTCCACTTCCGAGCTCGTGCATATCGACCCTCCGAGGACTTGGGGCGTGCGGGGCACAGACGGCCCGATCCGGGCGGCTGTCGATGTCCTGGTCGAGCCGGTGACGGGCTCCCGCTCCCGGCTGACCATCAGCGTTGACTTCACCGGCCACGGCATCGGCAAGATCCTGGTGCCGCTGATGGTCCGCCGGGAAGCACGCAAGGAGATGCCCGCCAACATGGCCGCGCTCAAGCAGAGGATGGAAGCGGGCTAAAGCGCCAGTACCTCCTGTAGCTGGCTGGCCGTGCAGCGCCAGCTGTGCATGCGGCACCACTCCGCCACCACGCATCAGCACAGTCTGAGGTCATCGACCACGCTGACGCCGCTCCCGGGCGTGCGCTGGCCGATGCTAGTCAATCACTACGCGCAGTCGCCGGCGGGCAGCGCGGAGCGCCTGCTCGACGGCCGCGTGAGTGTCGGCCTCGGCGAAGATAAAACCCAGGTAGCGGTCGCCCTCGGGGAGGGGGTGGACGCTCTGCCCGGGCGGGATGGTGATGTTCAGCCCGGTGATCCCCAGGACGGCTGCCGCCTCGCCCCGCCCTTCGACCGCCCGCAGCACACCGTGCCGGGGGACGGGGAGCATGAGCACCCCGGACGGCTTGCTGGGGCGGGGGGTTGTGATGGGCCGGCCGAGCGCGCTGGCCAGCACCATTTCCTCCAGGCTCATGCCGGCGGTGAAGCGCAGCGCGCGGGAGCACAGGCCGCCGATGGAGCGGGCCGCGAGTTCCAGCATGGCCGGCCTGGCCAGGCCGGCGCGCTGGCCGATCCGCAGTTCGGCGTGGATGGGACCGCAGGTGAGCCCGAGTTCGCGCGCTGCGCGGCCGGCGGTGGCGACGGCCGCGGCCAGCACCGGCCCAGGCAGCCGGGAGGGGGTGATCAGCAGGGTCTCCTCGAAGGTAGGGCCCTCCGGAGTTTCCGGCTTGTCGAAGATGGCGGTGACCACCAGATCTCCGTCGCAAAGCAGGCCGTCGATGCTCAGTTCCGGGCCGGCTAGGTACTCCTCGACGAGCAGCGGCTCGTCCCCGGGACGGCCGGCCGCGGCCAGGATCTGCCGGATGCGCTGGGCCGCCGCCACCGCAGCGGCTGGATCGTCGGCCCGCAGGACGCCCTGGCTGGCGCTGAGCGATACCGCCTTGACCACGCACGGGAACCCCGCTTGGGCCGCCGCCTGCCGCAGGGAATCCTCGGCAGCGGCCGGGGGCACGATCCGGAACGCCGGCTGGGCCACGTCCGCTGCTGCCCACCGGTGCCGCTGGACGGCCTTGTCGGTGGCGGCGGCCATGGCTTCCACGGGGTTGCCTGGCAACCCGAGCCGCGCGGCCACCACGGCGGCCAGCACCAGCATCGGGGTGTCCGCCGCCACGACCGCGTCGAACGACATGCCCAGGGCTATGATCCGGTCGGCACTGGCGTCCAGGTTGCTGGGGCTGACGTGCACGACCGAGTGGCCACCCACGGGCAGCGCGCCGTCGCTGCCGATAACCAGGTCGAGGTCCAGCTGTCCCGCCGCGATCAGGAAGTCTGCGGCCCGGTAGGTGCGGGCGGGCACCAGCAGCAGCACCCGGGGCGGTGCCGTCCCGGCGGCTGCCCTCATGCCTGCCCCACCTGTTTCGCTGCTGGTCACCGTTTCTCCGGGGAGAAGAACGGCTGGGTGCCTGCTTCATGGTCAGTGACGTCCACCACCCCGGCCAGGCCGGGCAGCCTGGCCCGAAGGAGGGGCTCGATGCCCTGGCGGATGGTCACTTCCGCCAGGCTGCAGCCCTGGCAGCCGCCTTCGAGGCGGATCCGGAGCAGGCCGCGGTCCGCGCCGTCCACCACGACGTGACCCCGGTGAGCTGTGATGGCCGGGTTGATCTCGGCGTCGAGGATGCGCCGGGCCTGTTCAGCCAGGTTCCCGCCGGCGGGCGCCGGGGGATGTGCACCCGGGGCGAGGATCCGGACCCTGATAATTCCGGGGACCGCGGCGCGGATGTGGGCTTCGATCCGGGCGGCCAGCGGCCACACCGCCCCCGGTGACCCGGTCATCTCCAAAACGGCGACCCCGTCCTCGACGGTGACCACCCGCAGCGCGGCGCCCCGGGCGATGACCGCGGGCCGGACGCTCCGCGCCAGCGCTGCCGTCACCTGCCCGGCCAGGCCCGTCACCGGCTATCCTCCCGCCCAGTCCCATCGGCCGGCCGCGCGGTGGGCGTTCCTGCTGAGCCCGCGGCGTCGAGCGCGGCGCTGAGATCGGCGATCAGGTCGGCTGCGGATTCGATGCCGACCGACAGGCGCAGCAAGTCGGCGGGTACCGGGGAGGACGGGCCTTCGGTCAGGGCCCGGTGCTCGATGAGGCTTTCCACCCCACCCAGGGAGGTAGCCCGCTTGAACACCCGTACGGCCCGGAGCACCGTGGCCGCGTGCCCGGCTCCCCCGGCCAGGCGGATGGACAGCATCCCGCCGAACCCGCCGCTCATCTGGCGGGCGGCGATCTGATGCCCGGGGTGGGAGGGCAGCCCGGGGTAGAGCACCGCCGCCAACGCCGGATGGTGCTCGAAGTGGGTGGCGATGGCCAGGGCGGTGTCCGAGGCGCGGCGCACCCGCAGGAACAGCGTGCGCATCCCCCGCTGCAGCAGCCACGCCTCGAACGGGCCTGGCACCGCGCCGGCGTTGCGCCGCCAGGACCGGATCCGCTCCCAGAACGGGTCGCGGCGGGCCGTCAGCACCGCGCCGGCCAGCACGTCGCTGTGGCCGTTGAGGTACTTGGTGGCCGAATGCATGACCAGGTCGGCGCCGTGCTCGAACGGCCTGGTCAGCACCGGAGTGGCCACGGTGTTGTCCACGGCCACCCGGGTCCCGGCGGCATGGGCCAGTTCGCACACCGCCGCGAGGTCGGTGATGTCCCACATCGGGTTGGCTGGCGTTTCCACCCACAGCAGCCGGGTGCGGCCCGGGCGGATCGCCGACGCCAGCACGCAGAGGTCAGTGGTGTCGGTGAACTCCACGTCCAGGCCCCAGGTCAGGGCGAACTCGGCCAGCCACTTTCGCACCCCCCAGTACAGGACCCGGGACACCAGGACGTGATCACCGGGCAGCAGGCACTGGAACACCGCGGTGGCCGCCGCCATCCCCGACCCGAACAGGGCACACGAGCAGCCAGCACCTTCCAGGGCGGCCAGCAGCCGCTCGGCAGGCTCAAATGTCGGGTTGTCCGCCCGGGTGTAGATCCGGTCCTGCCGGTAGGAGCCGTCTGGCTGCTGCTCATAGGTGGTGGACAGCCCGATGGCCGGGGCCAGGCCGCCAGTCACCGGGTCGGCCTCACCCATCGCCTGAGCCGCCAGTGTCTCCGGTGACAGTGTCTCCGGTGACAGTGATCGCTGCTCCATCAGCCGCCTCCCTGGCCGTCCCACGAGCCGCCGCTTGTTCCAGCCAGTGTCCCGGGTTGCCGGTGCCGGTGATCCACCGGGCGGCGAGCAGCGCGGAGAGGAGGGTGCGCGCCCCACCGGCCAGCACGGTTGGGCTGAGCCCGAACGCGGTGGCTAGTACCGCGTCAAACGTTTGCCTCCCGGCTGACGTTTCCTTCGGTGTCGTCAGGCCAGGCGCGAGCGCGGCGACCCTGGTCCAGGGTGGCAGGCGTTAGAGCTGGCCGGGGGCGGTGACGCCGAGCAGGCCGAGGCCGTTGGCCAGGACGATCCTGGCCGCGTCGGCCAGCCATAGCCGGGCCCGGCCGAGATCGTCGAGTGAGTGGCCCTCACGCGGCAGCACGCGGCACGCGTCGTAGAACTTGTGGCAGGCGCTGGCCAAGTCTTCCAGGTATCTCGCGACGCGGTGGGGCTGGCGCAGTTCGGCGGCGCTGGCCACCACGCCGGGGAACTCGGCGAGCGCCTTGAGGAGGTCGTTTTCCTGCACGTGGGAGAGCAGGCCCGGGTCATACGTGTCGCCGCGGGTGATGCCCAGTCCGGCGGCCGCGCGCAGCAGCGACACGATCCTGGCGTGCGCGTACTGCACGTAGTAGACGGGGTTGTCGCTGCTGCGCCGGGTCCACAGGTCGAGATCGAGAACTATGGGAGAGCCGAGCGAGTACCTGGCCAGCGCGTAGCGGGCCGCGTCAACGCCGATGGTGCCGACGATGTCGCCGATCGTGGCGACGGTGCCGGCGCGCTTGGACATCCGCAGCGGCTGGCCGTCACGGACCAGGCTGACCAGCTGCCCGATGAGGACCTCCAATGTCTGATCGGGGTCGTCGCCGAAGCAGCTGGCGATGGCGCGCAGGCGGCCGGCGTATCCGTGGTGGTCCGCGCCCACGATGATAATGATCTTGCCGAAGCCGCGGCGTCGCTTGTCCAGGTAGTAGGCGCAGTCGGCGGCGAAGTACGTGAAGCCGCCGTTCGCGCGGATGTAGACGCGGTCCTTGTCGTCGCCGGAATCCGTGGTGCGCACCCACGTCGCGCCTTCGGACTCGTAGACGTGGCCGGACTGCCTGAGCCTGGCCAGAGCCGAGCTGAGCTCGTCCCGGTCGTGCAGTTCGTGCTCCGCGAAGTAGACGTCGAAATGCACGCCGAAGGAGGCCAGCGAAGTTTTGATCTCGTCAGACATCAGCGCGACACCCTCGGACCGGAAGACCTCGTGGGCGGCTGAGCCTGGCCAGCCGAGCACGTCCGGGTGCCTGGCCAGCACCGCCCTGGCGATCTCGCCGATGTACTCGCCGGCGTAGCCGTCCTCGGGGGGCGCCTGGCTCCGCGCGGCGGCGAGCAGCGAGTGGGCGAACCGGTCGATCTGCGCGCCCGCGTCGTTGACGTAGTACTCGGTGCTGACCGTGGCGCCCTGCGCGCGCAGCAGCCTGGCCAGCGCGTCACCAACGGCCGCCCACCGCGCGCCGCCGATGTGGATCGGCCCGGTCGGGTTGGCCGAGACGAACTCGAGGTTGACCCGCTGCCCGGCCAGTCGCGTCCCGTGCCCGTAGGCCTCGCCGCGGTCGACGACGGTGCCGGCCACCGTTCCCGCTGCCGCGGGGGCGAGCCGGATGTTCAGGAACCCGGGGCCCGCGATCTCGACGCTCTGGATGGCCGGGTCGCTGGTCAGCTTGTCGGCGATCGCCGCCGCCATGACGCGCGGAGGCAGGCCTGCTTCCCTGGCCACCTGGAGCGCGAGATTGGAGGCGTAGTCACCGTGGCCGGGATCCCTCGGCCGCTCGACTCCCGCCACCGCCGGCAGCACGGACCGATCCAGGTCCCGGTCGGTCAGCACTGCCACGGCCGCGGCCCTGACCGCGTCGGCAAGCTGGGCCGGAGTCACACCAGGATGCTAGAGCTTTGGGCTCAGACCGGTGACCGGTTCCTCGTGTGTCCAATCTGCATGCAGGCCCGCGACGTTGGCCGGTCCGGGTTCGTGGGCAACGCCGAAGCCGCGGCACCGTACCCAGGTGGAGCGGATCGGCCACGATCCTGCGGTGCCAGCTGCTGACATGGTTTCTCAGCCCGTGAACCGTGGAGATGCAGTTGCCCGTGACATACATGTGTGCAGCAGCATGCCCATGCCCGGGCTGGGCTGCCAGGACGAGGGCAGCGGCGCCCGCGCGAACACAGTCCGGGGACTGGCCTGCCAGTGATACCAGCCGGGCGGCTGGTCGATGGCTGCCTGGGATGGAAGCGAGCCTGTCTGCCTGCCGCGGCCGGAGAGGGGTGAAACCATGGCGCAGGATCTGCCGGTTGACCCGGATGCGCTGCGCGAGCAGGTACGCGGCAAGTACCGGGAAGTGGCTGCCGACCCTGGCGCCAGCTTCCACTTTCACACCGGCCGTGGTCTCGCCGGTCGCCTGGGCTACGAGCCCGCCGAGGTGGATGCGCTGCCTGACCGGGCCGTGGAGTCCTTCGCTGGGGTGGGTAACCCGTTCTCGCTGAGGCGGCTGGCGCCCGGTGAAAAGGTGGTCGACGTCGGCTCCGGTGCCGGGTTCGACTCCTTCATCGCCGCCGGTCAGGTCGGCCCGGGCGGCCAGGTGGTCGGCGTTGACATGACGGCCGAGATGCTGGCCAAGTCACGCCAGACCGGCGCGGCGCTCGGCCTCGCTCACGTCGAGTTCCGGGAGGGGCTCGCCGAGGCGCTCCCGGTTGAGGATGCCTGGGCGGATGTGGTGATCTCCAACGGGGTTATCAACCTGTGCGCCGACAAGCGTGCGGTGTTCGCTGAGATCTTCCGGGTGCTGCGCCCTGGCGGGCGGCTGCAGTTCGCCGACATCGCCAACGGCCGCCCGGTGCCAGCCGGGGCGTTGCGCGACATCGACTTGTGGACCGGTTGAATAGCGGGTGGGCTGCCCCGGGCGGGCTGGCAGAAGATGCTGCAGATCAGCGGTTTCACCGGTGTGGTGATCGGCGAGGCGGTCGATACGTTCAGCGGTGCCAAAGGCCAGGACCAGGCCCGCGCGTTCGACGTGTATGGCTACGCGTTCATGGCAAGCCGCCCGCCTGACGGCCCGGCCGCTAGCGGCCGGCGGTGAGCTTACGGTCCCGTCATCGCCGGGCTTGCAAATCAGTGACCAGCCAGGCGGGGGCACTGGGCAGCGGGATGTGGGCCTGGCGGGTTCCGCGCGGGGTGATGGGCCGGCAGGCCGCACTCGGGCAGAGCTGTCCTGCCGTTCAGCTGCTGGGCCGGCCTTGGCGGGTGTGCTACGCCCGGCCTGCGACGTCGCACGCTACGGCGATCAGGGGGAGGCAGGCGATGGTCACCGGGAGCATGAGCAGCACGGCGCCGGCCGCCAGCCTGGCGGTCCTGGCTGGGCGCCGCGGGCTCGGGGGTGGGGCGAGCAGCCGCTGGATGCGGGCGATGGTGGCGGGCCCGCCGGCGGTGAGCGCGGCGGTGCGGGCTCCGGTGCGGGCGAGGATGACCAGCGCGGCGGCCAGCTCACCCGGGTCGTGGCGGCGGGCGGCGGCGTCGTCGGCGGCCATCTCGGCGAGAACGGCGAGCTGCGCGCCTGCCTGGGCGAGCAGCCGCACGCGCGGGAACGCGTGCCCGAGCGCGGAGGCCGTCGCCAGCGCCATGTGGTGGCGGCCACGGAGATGGGCGCGTTCGTGGGCGAGAACTGCCTGCAGGTGCCCGGGCCCGAGCGCGGCGAGCGCCGCGGTGGAGACTACGATGCGATGCCGCCCGCCGGGCAGGCAGTAGGCGGCGGGCTCTCCGTGGTCGAGGATAACGGCGGACGCACGCTGAGCCCAGCGACCGCGTGATCGTCTGGGTTGCGCCCGAACGCGGCGTTCTGGGCGGCAGGGCACGCCGGAATGGGCATTATTTGGCTCGAGAGGCGAAGGTGATCACGCCATGCTGCGGGCGGCGTGTTGGCGTCACTGGTGACTTGGCCTTTACGGGCAAACCGTTTGGTAAGCCGCGCCTGGCACGTACCGTGCCCACTCGGCGCGTGTCAGGGACCGCCCTGCCGATGCGCACAGGTGCGGTACCACGTTCACGAGGTAGGCGGTGTCCCACAACCGGACGGTGTGGTCGGCGCTGCCGGCGGCCAGGGTCTTGCCGTCTGGGCTGAACGTCACCGAGGTGACCAGGCCGGTGTGGCCGCTAAGGGGGGCGCCTACCTGGCGGCTGGTGGCCAGATCCCACACACGGACAGTCTGGTCGGGGCTAGCGCTGGCCAGGATCTTGCTCTCTGGGCTGAACGCCACCGAGGTGATCGGGCCGACGGGGCCGGTGAGGGCGGTGATCTGCCGGTGGGCAGCCACGTCCCACAGCAAGATGGTGCCTGCGTCGCTGCCGGTGGCCAGGGTCTTGCCGTCTGGGCTGAATGCGAGCGAGGTGGCGGGGCTTGTGTTGCTGGTGAAGAGGCGTGGGCTATGGTTGCACGCGCACGTGCTGCCGGCCAGGTCCCGCAAGAAGATGCCATCGGCACTGCCACTGGCTAGGGTCGTGCGGTCCGGGCTGAACGCGACCGAGTTAACCGGGCCGGTAGGGCCGGTGAGGGGGCGGCGGCTCGGGCGGCGGGTGGCCGTGTCCCACAGCCGGACGGTGCCATCGGCGTTGCCGGTGGCCAGGGTCGTGCCGTCTGGGCTGAACGCCACCGAGTTAACCGCGCCGACAGGGCCGGT
>Ga0207699_10001172_pt1 | contig 12388 bp, 18 predicted proteins | sample LARL51metaG_FD_184344 | JGI IMG/M metagenome (GOLD analysis project Ga0207699, IMG submission 184344) | Corn, switchgrass and miscanthus rhizosphere microbial communities from Kellogg Biological Station, Michigan, USA - LAR L5-1 metaG... | ecosystem: Host-associated > Plants > Roots >...
GATCGTCATGCGCGGGGCTGACAAAGAAAATCGCGCGGCGACGTAGTCCCCGAGGGAAGGTTCCGTTGACAAAATAGCTCCCTTTGCGAGCCGTATTTCGGCCTTTCCATTAAGAGCAAGTGATCACTCGATAAATTCATGCGAGTGGGTCTGCATGCGCCTCACCTTGTATTGGAAATGGCCGGGGCGACGCAGGGGCAAGAGACAACGCGAGGACCGCAGATGTCCGCGCTGCGATGCTCAGCCCGGCCTGATCCTACGGATGTTAGAACCACGCAGGGGTAAGATCATTCGCCTCTTTCGCTGCCAATGCGGCGAGCTGGTTTGGGACGATTAAAGTTAGCCGAACCTAGTAGAGCGGTCTGCCACAACAGTCGTGCCCGTGATCCTGACCACCGACGAGGAGGCGCGATGTCTGGATGCGCGCCATGGGATGAGGCCAGGGCGGCCGCTGCCGGACGATGCGCTCAGGATCGTCATACGCGGGGCTGACAAAGAAGACCGGATAGTCGCATAGCCTTGAAGCGAGCCAACCTCAGTCGAAGAATTATAGGCCGAGGGCCGCACGTATCTTCGCCCACTCGGCGTCGGTGCGCTCCGCGTTGCTTCGGAATATCCGCGACGAAAGCGAGATTGCTGCCGTTGCCTTTACAATTTCGTACCGGCCTAGCGCTTCGATAGAAAAGGCGTCCAGCAGGTCGCGAGAATGCATGTCGATGCAATAGGCACAGCCGTTGATCTGCGAGACGCGCAGATAGACCTGATTGACGAGCTGAGCGGGCAAATTCGATTGCGCGATATAGGCGTAAACGCCGCCAAGGGCCTTTACGCCAACCGGAGCAATGGTGGTGTAGTTCAAACGTTGGGTTATGGGACATTCCTCAAGGTCGGGTTAGATAACACCAACGTTTAGGCCGGACCAACCGGTTCTGGCGGGCGGACGACTGGGCGGATTACCAAACCATTCGGCAGGCTCCAGGCCTGATCGGGGCGAGAGTAATTCCATCAACGATCTCCGAGGCATGCCGCAAACGCACCGCGGGACCGTGGCTTAAGCCCCCTGGAGGCCAAAATTTCGGGCTTCGGATCGGCCTCTGTATCGGTCCGAGCAAGATTTCAGAATTTCCGAAGCCACCAATTACAATATGAAAATTTTGAAAATGCGGGCCCGGCGCCACGCCCTGCGCAACCACCGCGGCGCCAACGCCTAAAGGCCCTGCGGCAGCAGTGCGCCTATGGCGGGACCGGGCAGTTGCTTCCCCCTTGCGCCCGAGACTATCTTGGATTGCCGCAAGGGTGCGAGAGATGTTCTGGGTTCGGTGGCATCAGCTATGGATGGTCAAACGGCTCCTATGGCGGTGGCATAAACTCAACGCCAAAGAGGAGAAGTTTCTTCGGGATATCAGGATGGACCTGCACCGGCGACGAGAGCTAACGCCGAAGCAACGAGAATGGCTGGAGGCGTTGTACGAAAGGAACATGGGCGGAATAGGATGACGAGGCGCCCAATGCGTTCGGGTTGATTACTTGTTCGCTCTTTTTTCTTATGCTCCTCACCCCCCACAACGCCAACCAGGTTGAACAATTCCTGGTACCTGGCTCAAAAGAGCGTCACACTCTGGCCGGACCTGCGCCTGCTCCTAATGATCGGACCCCAGTGCTGCGGGCCGTGCAGGCCGCAATGAGTGCCGAAGGCCTCATTCCGTGGCCCTGTCTTCCTCGACCAACAACAGACAAAAAAGTGACGTCGATCACCGGCGCTGCCATTCATCGCGTGGAATTAAAGGAATGCCAAATCACCGTGCCTGCGGTCATGCGGTTCGTCACGTCGGCGACCGATCGGATTTTCGCATCGCGGGCAGTTGCCCGGCAAGCCGGCGCGCTGCCGGGTCCGCAGGACGCTCGGCCATCAGCTTTTGCAACAGCATGGCGGCGTGGGCTGCATCATTGTCGAGCATGGCGTAGGCCGCCAGATATGCTTCGCGCCATGTGGGTGGCGCATCGCTCGGCCACGGCTCAAAGACGGTGATCAGCTCCGAGCGGCCGCGAACTGCCAGCTGCCCAAGTGGGCGCAGAGCCGATGCGCCGCACCGCGCAGCTGCAGCCGGCCCGACACAGATCGCCGAGCCGAGATCCTTGTTGCAAGCTTCGAGCCTCGCCGCCATGTTCACGGCATCGCCGTCAGCAGTATAGTCGAGCTTGGATCGAATGCCGACGTCGCCGACGATCGCGAGCCCGGTCTCAATTCCGATACGCGTGCGGCCGAGCTCGATTTCGGCGGCAGGGGCGTGGCGGCGACAGTCCTCGCTCCATGCCTGAATGGCGATTGCGCATTCGACGGCGCGTTGCGGATGATCCTCAAGGTCGAGCAGTGCATTGAAGAGAGCATGCACGGCGTCTCCGACGATTTCGTCGATCATCCCGCCGTGATTGATCACGATGCCGGCAACGCCCTCGAAATACTCGTCGAGCGTTGCCACCAGATCTTCGGGGTCGGCGCGATGCGTCGTCGCGGTGAAACCCTCGATGTCGGTGAACAGTGCGCTGACCTCACGTCGTTCGCCATCGAGCTTGACCCCACTGATGAGGGGCCGCTGAGAAGTATCGGATTATTCGATGGCGCGCGCGCGCCGAGGGGCCGGCGGCGTGTGTTGGCGCGCCGCCGGCCCTAGTTTGCTGCGTGACAACGCCAGCGCAGAGTAGTCAGGCAGCACGTGAAGTAATTGCAGGGCGCTCCTAAAGAGACCTTACCCAAACCGGGCAGGATCGAGACGCTTTCGGGGCAATGTGTGGCCGGCGGAGAAACAGCCCTTCACCAGTCCGCGCGAAGGTCAGGCGGTGCGTCCGCGATGCCGAGCCGTTCCGCGTCGCGACCCAGCAGAAACAGCAGCCCGAGCAACACATCCTCATCGAATTTGGCTTTGCGGATTGTATCTATCTTGGCGTGATAACCTTGACGGTCATGGCCGGCGTGCGCGCGATCTTTCGCTCTTGTCTGATTGCCTTCTCGGCGGCGGCAATGCCGGGATCATCATCGTCGAGGCGTCCGATCTCGCGCCAAAGCTGCTTGCACTCATCGATCGCGGCGAAGAGCTCGGCGTCGAGATTTTCAGCATCCTTCTGCTCAGTCATAGGTCGTGGTCCGGCTCCGTCCGGATGACGATGAAATCGGCATCGAGTTGTGGAGGAATGAAATCCTGTTTCTCTTCGTCCCAATCTCGCAGGCGAGCGCGGGATCATGATCGAAATCCACCCGCTGACCTTTGACAAAGCCGAGCATTCGGAGCGCGACCGCAAGCTTGATGCTTAGCGGGATCGCTTTGCGGACGTCCTTGACAAGCGGGCGGTTGACGGCGGGCCTCATACGATTGAGCCCCTGTCGGCGCGGATCTTCCGCAGTATCCGGTTCAGCGCGTCGGTTTCCGCCTCAAGCTCCGCGATCTCGCGCTTCAGGCGAGTGATTTCGCCAAGCAATCGCTTGGTCGTTCGATTGCCGACGACGGCCGGGGTCTGCCGCACGGGCGCGCTGCGCGGCTTACCCCTCCGGCGTCGGTATCCCCCTTCACTCGAGTCCATTCGAAGCCGGTAATGCCTAAAGGCTCGAACAACGTCTCGCGCGCAAATTCGTCGAGCGGGCGTCCGACAACCTTACGGATGATGGCCGACACGAGCGTGAGCGCGCCGGTGTTGTAGAAGAAGTCCTGCCCAGCCGGGACAGTCATGGGAAGACCGAGGACATAACGACATAGCATGACCAGCTTCAAATTTTTGGCACGGCGCTCGCTTTTTCCGCGCTCCTTGCGACGCCCGCCTCGGCATGGGAACCCGCCGCGGCATTAGCCGCGGACCCGACCTTCTCCATCCATCTCGGGCATGCATGGCGACGCATCGGGACTGTCAGTACGGCCACATCGCGGAAATCATACCACCGGCGTCAAGCGCTTTCGATCGCGCTGATCGCCCGGATACCATGACTCAGCGCCGTCTTTCGTCGTGATGTTGCTGCGCCGCAGGTCAACCCGGAAGGCAGGCCCTTCATGCGAAAAGCGAGTCCGAAACCCAGCCCTGTCTGTGTAGGCTCTGGCCATACAGCGGGAGTTGTGCATGCTTGAATGGCCTTCGATTGTTCCGGGTGCGCCCGAGAACTACTATATCGTTGCCAACCACTACGGCAGGTCCGGTACGGCGTTCGCGAGACCGATCTCGACCGGGGCCGACCGGCGCGGCAACAGGCGCACGCAGGTTGAAGTCCGTTCCGGGTCAGACTCGGAATAACTCGCTATGAGCGCAACGAGTCCGCTTTACTCCAACCAGCTGACATAAGGGTAGAGTTTGCAGGTCTGCGTCGGGCCAGCGGGCGACATCGCAAGCTTGGGTAGTGGGTTCAGTTTAAATGCGGCAGAACTTGACTAGACTTCACGGTTTGGAGGGATTCAGGGAGGACCATGGTGGAGGTCTTCGTAGGTGGTTGAATCGATAAGTGCGACGGCCTCCTCGAATTGTTTGAGGTAAGCTCGGTGTTTGGCTGACGTGAGGTCGATCGGCTTGTTGCACTTATCGCAGGGAAATTCGCTACTCCGCCGGAGCTTGCCCACGGTAGCCGCGTGCGTGCAAAAGCAATACTCGCAAAGCACAGGAATTACGACAGACTCTCGGAGGTGATGGCGCATTACCAATAGGTAGCTTCCCATGTCAGGTGAATATGCAGCCTCATAGCCCAACCCGCAAACCATTTTCGCTCTTGCGGCTGCTACCGGTCAAACAGAGAGGAACTCAGTGCGAGCATACGTTTTGCCCTCAAACTCAAGCATTGCTCGATGCTTTCAGCACTTCTCGAAAGTGCCAACAAAGCACATCTTAGGCGTGTCGCCCGCGCAAGCAAGTTTGGGTCCAAGAAAACGGTCTAGGCGCTACCCTGTGCTTTTCGAGGTTAGAGCTGACCTTGCATGGGTCGCTTGTTCTATCTCTGGCGGCGGATGCTGTAGTCCTGCCATTGCACACCAGACACTGACATAGGCAGCATGCAATGACCTGTCTTCAACGCTATCCTTGAAGTTTGGGTAATCGATAAGGTCGATCATTGCGGCCAAGGCCCGTTTCACCACATCGCGTGGCAGAGTTGCCCGATATAGATAATCACTGCCGGTTTGCCGGGTTACCTTGGCATTTGGGAATACCTTCTCGATATCCCCGGCACGCCGAGCCCTGACTAGCAGTTCAGCCGGGCCACAATCCTTGCTTACGATCGACAGGTAGCTGTTGTTCGTCATTATCCACATTTAATCCTCTCCCTTTCTTTTTTGCATTTCGTTGCAGGCGCCGAGAATGTGATGTCGGGCCCGACCGGAGACGCCCATCAATTCCTAAAACCTAGCACTTTGTGACGGGTTGGCGGGGAGAAAGGCCAACAACCGGCCGCACGCGTTGCGACCCAACGTCCGTTCAGGGCTAGAATCGGAAATATTCAGTTCGAGTAAATTCCTTCCGGTCTGCCCCAGAAAGCGTACATTGCTCGAATCAGCCGGCACTACGCATTTGTGCCAAACGCGGAAGTCCCTCGCGTTTCGCCACATTGGTCTGCTTCTCCTCCTAGCGGACATGTCGCAAACGTCGAAGCAATAGACGCGGCGCGCGACCCGAAATGATGCTTCTTGGGCACCTCAGCGGCTACCCGATTGCCGGCGGATATCTTCCAAGAGACCGCGCATCGCATCGATCTCCTTGCCGAAGCCTGTCCAATCGCCGGTTTTCAACCGTCCCATGGCCTCATTGTAGTGATCGAGCGCCTCCTGCGCGCGTCGTGCTGGTGTTTCCGTTGCGGCATCTGGCGCGGCCGGCGCGATGCCGCGTTCCACGAAGAGGGCCGACAATGCCTCGGCAAGCGTTTCCTTCATGGCAACATGCTCGCCATAGGCGGCAATCACCCGCTTAAGCTCCGGCAAGTGTCCTTGCTCGGCCCGCAAATACAGTGGCGACACGTAGAGGATCGAGTTTTCGATCGGGATCACGAGCAGGGTTCCCCGGATCACCCGCGAACCCATCTGGTTCCAAAGTGATATCTGCTGGGAGATCTCCGTGTTCTGATGGATTCTTGCCTCGATCTGGAACGGCCCGTAGACCAGTTTCTCCTTGGGAAATTCGTACACGATCAGCTTGCCGTAGCCGGGCGCGTCGCAGCGCGCAGCAAGCCACGCGATCATGTTATCGCGGCGGCTTGGCACCATCGGCATCATGATGAAGAACTCCGCTTGCGTTTCTCCGGGCAGCCGCATGATGATGTAGTAGGGGACCATCGCAGTAACGCCGTCCATTGAAGATACGCCGTCGCCGGCCGGCTGACGCGGAAATTGCCAAAGGTCCTCGCGGTTATAGAAAACGTCGGCAGCTTCCATGTGGTAGGTCTGGAAAAGCCGCGCCTGAATGAGGAAGAGATCTTCGGGATAGCGAATGTGCTTTTGCAGATCGGGCGGCATGGCCGCGAATGGCCTGAACAGTCCCGGGAAGATTCGCTGATAGGTTGCTGCGATCGGGTCGGCCGGGTCCATCAAGTAAAAATCGACCGTGCCGTTATAGGCGTCGATTACGATCTTCACCGAATTGCGGATATAGTTAAGGTCGAGGTTGAGAACGGACGCAGGCTGCGCATACGGAAAATATTCGCTTGTCGTATAAGCGTCCTGTATCCAGAACAGCCGGCCCTCGCTGATGACCAGATAGGGGTCGCGATCGAGGCTGAGGAACGAGGCGATCGCGCCGACCCGTTTCTGGATGCTGCGCCGAATCATTATTCGGCTGCCGTCGGTGATGTAGTCCGAAAGTAACAGGTTCACGTCGTTAAAATGATGAGCGAAGATCAATCGCCGCACCATCCCCGACAGCGGAATGCCGCCGGAACCGTCATAGGAAGCGTAGACGTTTTCCTTGCCCTTCGGATAGTCGAATTCCGGCACGGTTCCCTTGACGACGACATAGTCGTTACTCTCTTTCCCGTAATAGATGCGCGGCTCCCGGATTTCGGGGCCGCCCTGCGCAACTGGAGGAATATCGCGCAAATAGAGAAGCGGAAGCCCTTCACCGCTCTTCTGGGTTACCGGGCTCATAACCGCACCATTGCCGTGAGTGAATAGGACGTGGCGGTTGACCCACGTCTGTGCGTTGGGTGGCAGCAGCGAGGAATTCAGCTCGCGCGCCGAGAGCATCACGCTCTGGTAGGTACCGCCAAGCCAATAGCGATCGACGTCGAGATCGCGCAATTTGTAATAAGTGCGGATCTCTTGCAGCTGGGCGTAGGTGTCCGCCAACGGTTGCCAGTCCCACAATCTTATATTTTCAATCGTAGCCTTGTTGGCCTCGAGTGTTCCGAAGGTCAAATTCTGTTCGGCGGGAAACGGCTTCGGCGTGATCCGATTGAGATTGTAGGCCTCGCGGGTCAACACGATGTTGCGTTCGATGTAGGGCCGCTCCCACTCCAGCTCGCTCGGTTTGACGTACAATCGCTGAAACAACCCGGGAATCAGACCTGACAGCAGGAAAGCACCGCCGAACAGCAGCACAATCGCGGCGGCGGGGAGTCGAGAGGTACGCACCCACAGATTCGCCCACGCGGCGAATGCGGCGATGATCGAAAGAGCGGCCAGCAACCACAGCACCGGCAGCTTCACATGGATGTCGGTGTAGCTTGCGCCAACCACCACCCCGTTGTCCCCAAACAGCAGGAGGTACCGGTCGAGGTCGTAGGACCATGCCTTCACGGCAAAGAAAAAGCCGAGAAGCGCCGAGCCGTGGGAGATCGCTGTCGGCGATATCGACCGTCGATGGGCGTGGTACTCGATGTCACCATGCACCCAGTAGACAAGTCCAGAGAACAGTGCGGCCATGAAGAGTGTGAGCAATGCCCAATTCTTGACGGCGATAAAGGCCGGCAGGGAAAAAAGGTAGAATCCGATATCCCTCCCGTACAACGGATCGTTGGTTCCGTACGGCACCTGATAAAGGAATCGCAGAAGAGTGCTCCAGTTGCCGGTTTCTTCCCAAGCGACAAACAAGGCGAGGAGCCCGGCACCGGCGGCGATCACGCTGCGCCAACGTAGCCGCTCGCGTATGAACTCGAGCGGATCGGCCGGCGCCGCAGCGGCCGCGAGCGTCGGATCGAAGTCGGCAGGAAGCCGGCTTCGTCGGCGGGCAACGCCAAATGCAAGCCGTGCGTTCGCCCACAAGACGATGGCAGTCACCGCGAAAACGAGCAAGAAAACTCCGGCTTTCGCGCCGATCGTCATCCAGAAGACCTGCGGGTAACCGATCGAGGAGAACCACATCCAGTCGACCAGGATATCACCCACGAAACCCAGCAGGATCAAGCTAATTCCGACGATAATGGCGGCAATGATGAGCCCCACCATGGCGTTCCGCCGTGGAATCTTCTGTTCCGGTCCGGCAATCCCGATTGTCATACAAAGAATATAGCAGAACGACGGACGCGGGGCCTGTCGCCAGGCCGCCTCTTCGCTTTTTTTGCCCTCCCTTCCTGCTTGCAATCCTCGATTTGGCTTGCCACCTCTTTTCGGTTTAGCAACGGTGATGGCTGGCGAATTCGTCACCGCTGGCGGCGACGCGCGCGAAGCGGTCATGGCGCTGAATCGTCGCCAACCATTTTTTCTTGAAACCGAACTGGAGAAGCTGCGGGCGGCGGTCTCGCCAGGTAAAGCGGTCGCCGCTAGGGTGATGACGCCCATACGCAAAAGTCGCCAAGGTTTCCCTCGACGGCTCGTGCGTTGCGTTTTTACGTGGAGGTGCGCTGCGTCGATCTGTAATCGAACGCGGTGCCTCTTCTTGTTTGGACGCACTGCCTTAATGAGGCGGCGGGTGCGTTGCCAGTGTGTCGGGCCAACGATCCCCGATCCTTACTAAGTGTGGATGGCGACGATGCTGATCAAGCCAGTGCTGTTGTCCTAAGCGGTCTGTGGCTCTGAGTTGGCTAAGAGCTGCCGCGCGATTGCAAGGATTGGTACGATTGAGTCGGGCAAGTTGAGTCAGCACTTCTGACAGGAGTAGAGTATGGCTCTCCTCAAACGCGAATTATATCGTCAGGTTAAAGGGAATTTACCCACGCTGATCGTTGCACGCTCGTTTTCGATACCGACGCAAAGAATTTGTACGTTGAGCGCGAAGTGGCGCATTTGGATGAACGCGTTGGTGGTACGATTGAGATGGAAACCGCCACAATGGATATCGCAGATTATCTCAAACAAGGCGGCCAAACAGCCGGGCACCGCGAAGTGTGGCGGCTGCTGAGGACGCTTTTCAAAGACACTGATGATACCGACGAGCTGATCGACTAGACGTAGCGTTTGGCCAGCTTTTTGGGCCTCTTAAGCAGCATCCTCTTGGCCTTCGCCTCCGCACGCTTCTTGAGTTCGGCTCTGATTTTTTCGATCAGGGGTATTGCTTCGGGTGTCTGAATCTTAAGAGTGGAGTTCACGTGCGCGCCCTCCGAAAAACTTCCCAAGGCTAACCCAATTTGACAATAGGGCAATCCAAAAACGTCGCTTGGGCAGCTTGTCAATTTAGCTGACACCGTCGCCCCGTCCGATCCTATCCCAAGCCTCGCGGAATTCATGATCCATTTAGTCGCTGCCCGTTTAGCAACCTCGACCCCGGCCTTCACACCTTCTGTGCTAAGGTACTTGCCGATGTCTGCTAGCCAACCCATCGTCTTCTGGTCGCCCTCAACCCCGCGCTTTACATCATCCGAGCTGCCGGAAATCGCTGACTCGCTGAAGAGGCTCGCGGACGCGACGGAAGCACAGCACAGCCCGCTATCGGTGCCGCTGAAGAAGTGCTGATGAGGGAGAACGAAACGTGTTCGTCATCATCTACTCGCCGCGACACGGACGCGATCCTTCACAGCGTCAACTTGGACGTCCCCGCGCTGGACAGCGAACTCCAGATTGTTGGCGTGAAGTTCTATCGACGCTGCATCCGGCGCAGAAGTAACGAGGCCGCAACGGCGGCGCGTTATCGTCGGTCGTCTTGCAAATAGGTTTGACGATTTTCCATAGGCGCTGGATCGGCCGACACATAGTAAGGCACGACCTGTCGTGTCTTCTTATGGGTAACCTGGACCTTTCACGCTCACATTGCAACTGATCTGGTGAGCGCCGACCGCAGCCTGCACGCAAAATCGACTGATCCTTTGAGAAGCGCGGGAGACGCCGCCCCGAGTCCCACGAACCAGCGGCGCTCAAAAAAGCGGCCCTTCTGCGTAGAACTGCTGACAATCAGAGGGTAGTCTTTACGAAACGGCGCGGACCCCGCACGTGATGACCTTGAAGCACGCAGGGCGCCGCCCAGAGCGAAAGGCCGATTGCCTGGTGGCCAGGCGAAATCGACCGTACTCATTGGGCCAAAGGAGGCTCCGGTGGCGAAGCCAGTCAAGGACGTGTTTGACCCCAAAAAGTTTCTCGCCAAGGTCGGCACGGGAAAAATGATCCTCGAATTCCACAAGAACCAGCACGTGTTCGAGCAAGGCGATATCGCGGACACCGTTTTTTATATTCAAAGAGGCAAGGTCAAGCTTACAGTCGTGTCTGAGCAGGGCAAGGAAGCGGTTGTCGCAATTTTGGAGCCTGGACAGTTCTTTGGCGAAGGGTGCATGAACGGACATACGCGGCGCATCTCGACGACAACGGCGATGGAAGATTGCACCATCACCTCAATTGCAAAGTCCGCGATGATCGCCGCCATTCATGATGAGCCGAAATTCTCCGAGTTATTTATGGCATATCTCCTGACCCGGAACAGTCGGATTGAGGAAGATCTGATCGACCAGCTATTCAATTCGAGTGAGCGGCGGCTTGCGCGGCTGCTTTTGCTGCTCGCTAATTTTGGCAAGGAAGGCGACCCGCAGCCGATCAGTCCAAACATTAGTCAAGAAACATTGGCTGAGATGATCGGGACCACTCGATCCCGCGTCAGCCATTTCATGAACAAGTTTCGAAAGCTGGGACTCATCAGCTACAACGGGAAAATCGAAGTCCACAATTCACTTTTGAGCGCGGTTTTGCATGAGAAGCCGCTGTTAAAAGAGCATGATTAGGAACACTGCTCTAAAGAAACGTCCCCAACGGGGGAGCGAGCTGAGGCCACCGATGCTCTGTGTATTGCGTAGCGTAGGAGTTGCGTTGAGCGCGTCAGGGTCGGCGGATCAAAGCCATCGGCCTTAGCGAATGGTCGAACGACATCCGTCGGTTACAGCCGACCTTTGCAATGGTCGACATTGAACGGAAAGAGGTTGCCAACCGAGGCTTCATTGTTTGGCGCACCCTACGGTCGTCAGCGCGGCCCTTTTTGTGATTCAACGACACCCGGCGAAGCGGGCGACTTTTCAACGTGTCGGTGTCGCTCGTTTGGTCGTACGGCTCCTTGGGATTCTTATCATCCTTTGCAGGAGATTGACTCTGCTGGCCAGCTTTCTGACCACCGCCGTGCTGCTGACCCGGCCTCTGATCCGGGTCGTCGGCGCTACGTAGTAGCTTACTCATGACGCGAGTTGATTGGTTCGGCATGATCGATGTCGGCTATCGTCCCGATCGGCACCAAATTCGGCACGGCAGCTAAATGACGCGAAGTGCCAGAAGGCGAAATACGCGCTCGGTTTTATAAGACAGCCAACTGAGGCGGCCTTTATTTCACTGGTTGAGCAAAATTGACCACGCGAGATTGCTGAAAGCAGTCCATGGTCCGGGTCATGACTTTAGAAGCGACAAAGCTCACCCATGAAGAGTTTGCTTCCCTGCTCACGGTCGGTAACGCCCATGAACGTAGCTCTGTGCCCGCGATTCCGGCTGAACATAGTGCCCGATTGATTGCGTTGGGCTACATGGTGTGGCTCGCCGGTAGGCTGCGGATGACCACGCCCGGCAGAGTCCGGATATATGCTGGGCAAATGGCTGACTGAGGCGGCCTGAAAGGTTCAATATGACGCCTAGGATCAAAGAACATACGTGCGTTGCTTGCAACGGATCGGGTTTCCCCGTCGTGATGAAGCCGGTACAACCGGGCCGCAAAATCTATCCCGTCAAATGCACGGTCTGCGCCGGCAAGGGAAAGATCACGGACGCTAACTGAGGCGCCCGCCGCGCTCGGCGGTACTTTCACACACTACGCGGGGGATGCTAGATTTTCGAGGGGGGCCGTCAGGCGGCAAATAAGTCCGGTTGATCCATAAGACACTTCAACGGAGCCTCTGAAATCGTCTTGTAGAACCCGAGAAATGAGGCGCGAACCAAAGCCCACACCGGCGGGTTCCGACGCAGGTGGGCCACCAAACTCCCGCCAGACGAAAACGAATTTTGGCTCACCCTCCTGATCTTCGGATGCCCATGTCATC
>Ga0207699_10001179_pt1 | contig 12374 bp, 11 predicted proteins | sample LARL51metaG_FD_184344 | JGI IMG/M metagenome (GOLD analysis project Ga0207699, IMG submission 184344) | Corn, switchgrass and miscanthus rhizosphere microbial communities from Kellogg Biological Station, Michigan, USA - LAR L5-1 metaG... | ecosystem: Host-associated > Plants > Roots >...
AAAGCGTTCGGAGTACCAGGAACTGCGAAAGAAGATCGACGGCGTGCAACTGGAGAACGACCGCTACTCACAGCAGATCCAGGGGCTCAAGAGCGATCAGACGGCCATCGAAAAAGAGGCACGCGAGCAACTCGGGTACGCCAAGCCCGGCGAACATATCTACGTTCAGCCGACGCCCAGCAAGCCAGCCCCGCCTGCGAATCATTCCGCCAGGAAATAGTCCGATCGGCCCTTTTCACGTATGAACTTTCGGAGTACTTCCCGACCGGTGTGCCTGACAAATGCCCGTTAGCCTTGTGATATAGTTCCTGAGCTTCAATTCAAGGCCAACTAGGGATCCGCCCTCGATTGACGATGGCGTGATCGCTCGATATCCGAACCTCTTGCGGTGTGGGGCCGCAATCTGACTGCAAAAAGGAGAACAATAGGGTCATGAAAAAAGTGCTGCTGATTTGTCTTGCTGTGTGTTTCGTGCTTGCCCTGTCGGCTCTGGCGTTCGATGACATGGGGAAGAGTTCAACCGTGAACGGATGGGTCTCCGATGACAAGTGCGGCGCGAAGGGCGCAAACGCGAAAGCGGAAGCTTGCACCAAGAAGTGCCTGGACGGCGGAGCCAAGATGGTTATCGTCACCGATAAGGACCAGAAGATCCTGATGGTGGACAATCCGGATGCACTCAAGGGGCACGAAGGACATCACATCGCGGCGACGGGTTCTGTTAAAGGAGATTCGATCCACGTCGACAGCGCGAAGATGCTTTGAGTCGATTTAAGATTTACCGGGGCGGCTTGCGAGCCGCCCTTTTTCTATGCGGTCGAATGTTATGTAGGGGCGGACGCCTCGTCCGCCCCGAGTCGCGAAGCGATGAGTGAAAGTGCCACAGACTCTGTCATTCCGAGCGAAGTCGAGGAATCCCTACCTTCGAGAGTATCTTGCGGGTAGGGATGCTTCGACTCCGCAGTGACGCGTGCTTCGCCCGCCTCACTGCTCCGCTCAGCATGACATTGCGTTTTGGGATTGATCCGACGAATCACACCCAGCCCGCGTCGATTACAAAGCTCTGATTCGTTATCGCAGAACTCTCGTCCGATGCCAGAAACAGAATCAGCTTGGCAACGTCTTCGGGCGGAATGTCTTTCTTGAGTGCCTGCCGATCCATGATTTGTTTCTTGTACTCGTCCGTGTAGACGAGTTTGCGTTGTTTCTCGGTAACGATGGCTCCTGGCATCACGCAGTTGACTCGAATTCCATCCGCTCCAACCTCGTGGGCTAAAGTGCGAGTCATGCCGACGATCGCCGCCTTCGCGGTTACATAGACCGGAATTCCCGTCGAAGGGATCACCCATCCGATCGAACTCATGTTAATGATCGATCCCCGCTTGGCCCGACGCATGCCGGGAAGGACTGCCTGGGTCATGAAGAACTGGTGCTTTAGATTGGTTTGCATACACCAATCCCAGAAATCGGAGGTGACGTCTTCGATCTTGTGCCGCCTGTCGTTGCCGGCATTGTTGACCAGGACGTCGATGGTGGGGAATGTATGGATCACTTTCTCCATGACCGATTGGAGTTCCGAAATGCTGGCCAGGTCACAGTGGAAATATTCGGGCAGAGTACAGTCAGGACGTCGAAGCCTCACGATAAGAGCATTGGCAGAATCATCCTGAATATCGAGGAAGACGACGCGAGACTTCTGCTGGACGAAGGCCTCGACGATAGCCTCGCCGATTCCGCTGGCTCCGCCGGTGACAACAACAACTTTCCCCTGCAGGCTGCTGTACACAGCGGAGGGAGCCTTTGGTTCCATCGTCGCGTTATCTTACGACACCTTCGAGCGGCGAACTTGCCGTGGCGTAGAGTTTCTTCGGCATGCGTCCGGATAGATACGCTTGCCGTCCGGCGATGACTGCATTCTTCATCGCTTCGGCCATCAGAACCGGTTCCTGCGCGGCTGCGATGCCAGTGTTCATCAGGACGGCGTCGGCGCCGAGTTCCATGGCGATGGTCGCGTCAGAAGCTGTGCCTACGCCTGCGTCGACAATAAGCGGCACCCCGCTGATCATTTCGCGCAAGATTCGAATGTGGGCGACGTTCTGGATACCCATACCGCTGCCGATCGGGGCACCGAGCGGCATGATGGTGGCTGCGCCGGCATCGATGAGGCGCTTGGCGAAGACGATGTCGTCGGAAGTGTAGGGAAGAACGGTGAATCCTTCTTTCACCAGCACGCGGGTGGCTTCGAGCGTGGCCTGCACATCGGGATACAACGTAGCCTGATCGCCGATTACTTCGAGCTTGACCCAGTCCGAAAGTCCGACTTCGCGGCCCAATCGAGCGGCGCGGATGGCTTCGTCAGCGGTGTAGCATCCGGCGGTGTTGGGGAGCAGGAAGTATTTCTTGGGATCGATGTAGTCGAGCAACGATTCTTTGCTGCGATCGAGATTGACTCGGCGCACGGCGACGGTGACCATCTCGGCGCCGCTGGCTTCGAGAGCTCGCGCTGTTTCCTGGAATGACTTGTATTTCCCCGTGCCAACGATAAGCCGGGAGCGGAAGGAACGTCCGGCAATGATCAATGAGTCCGACATGGGGATATTGTAATGAATGCAGGCATGGTCGAACAGCGCCGTCGCGCCTGGTGGCGGGGATCGTGAGGACGGTAGGGATGCTTCGACTCCGCGGGAGCATCGCTTCGCTCCTCTCCCGCTGCGCTCAGCATGACAGATCTTTTGGTCATCGGTGACTACGGTAGGGTGGTTGCTTCGGCCTGGGCGTACAAGTCGTCGATCTGTTTCTTGTAGCGGTCTTCGATTACGCGGCGGCGGAGTTTTAGAGTTGGGGTCAGGGCGCCGTTGTCGGCGGTGAATTCGTCAGGAACCAGGATCACGCGCTTCAGCTTCTCGAAGCGGGCCAGATTCTGGTTCTGTTCTTCGACTACGCCTTCATACAGGCTTTGCACCCTCGCGTTCGCCACCAGGTCTGCGCGCGAGGAGAAGTCGATGCCGTTTTCCCGGGCCCACTCTTCCAGACGAATGAAGTTGGGCGAGATCATGACTGCGGCAAATTTGCGACGGTCGCCGAGGATCGCTGCGACTCCTACATAGGCGTTGAGTTTTAATGCGCTCTCGATCGGTTGCGGCGCGATGAATTTGCCGCCTGACGTCTTGATCAGGTCTTTCTTGCGGTCGGTGACCGAGAGATATCCGTCGGCGTCGATGTTGCCGATGTCGCCGGTCTTGAACCATCCGTCTTGCAGCGCGGCGTTCGTTTCTTCCGGCCGGTTCCAGTAGCCTTTGAAGACAGACGGGCCGCGCACCAGAATTTCGCCGTCGTCCGCGATGCGGACTTCGAGATTCGGCAGAATTTTGCCCACGGTTCCGATGCGATGATTCATGGGCGTATTGACGGCAATCACCGGCGATGTCTCGGTCAAGCCATATCCTTCGTGAATGCGGATGCCGACAGTGGCATACCATTCGGCCAGGTCACGGCCCAAGGGCGCGCCGCCCGAGATGAAAGTCTCGACCTTTCCGCCTAGTCCTGCGCGGATCTTCGAGAACACCAACTTGTACGCGAGCCGCCAGCGGCGCGACGCGGGAATCTTTCCCGCGAGAATCTGGGGCTTGAACTCGCGGCCTACAGCAAGTGCCCAGTCGAAAATGGTGCGCTTAGGGAATCCCTGTGCCTGGCGTTGCGTCTGCGCGTAGATCTTCTCGTAGACGCGAGGAACGGCAACGAAGAGCGAGGGCCTGACCTCGAGCAATGCCTGCGGCAGTTGCTCGATGAAAGGGCAGTAGGCGAGAGTGACGCCGTGGTACAGCATCGAGAAGTCGACGTGGCGTGCGGTTATGTGACAAAGCGGCAGGAAAGAAATGCTGACCAGTCCCGGCCGCATGCTGAAGCCGAGAAGCGAACATTGAATATTGGAGGCGATGTTGCCATGCGTCAGGATGGCGCCTTTGGAATTGCCGGTTGTGCCCGAGGTGTAGACGATCGTGGCGAGATCGTCGGGGGAAATAGAGCGCGCCTGCTGCTCGATCTCCTGCGGAAGTTGACTCGGTCCCTGCGCTGTGAGGGCGGACATCGTAGTGCAGCGGCCCGCGTACGGGGCCAAGTCGCGGGTGAAAGCAACGTTGTCCATCACCATGATCTTTTCGATTCGCGTCTTGGTGAGGACGGAGGTGATCTTGTGGAGTTGCTGATCGGAGGAAACGAAAATGATGCGACAGCCGGAATCGTTCAGAACGAACGCCGTTTGGTCGGCTGTGAGGGTTGTGTACAGAGGAACAGTCACCGCGCCCAACAGCAAGCTGGACAGGTCGGCGACCGGCCACTCAGGACGGTTTTCGCTGAGGATTGCAATGCGGTCGCCCTTGCTGACTCCCCAGGAGCGTAGAGCATTTGCGGTTCGCGCGACACTTTCAGAGAACTGGCGCGAGGAAACGGGCAGCCATTGTCCCTGTTCGCGGTAGAGCATTAGGGAATCGAGGTTGCGTTCGAGGGCGGTGAAGAAGATGTCGTTGAGGGTGGCGATGCTCATCGCGTCGTTCAGGGCCCAGCGGCAAGTCGCGGGGAGAATCTGAGGGAACTGTACTGTGTTTTGGATGCTTTCGGCAATGTCAAAGGGATGTCAACCGGGTACATAAGTTGCTGCACTCTGGCTTCAGACGCGACGTTGTGCTTGCAGAACGGGGTTATGGATTCCTGTCGAAAAATCCCCACTTCTGGCAAAACCGGCCAGAAGTGGGGCACCCAGTTGGTTTACTACAACCTGAACGACGGGTTAAGCTAGGCGGGACTCCCGTGGGGGGAGTTCCTAATGAAGAAAACGTTTTCAGGCTTGCTGGCGGCGGGATTGCTGGCAGGTATGTTCGCAACGACGACCCCTGCATTCGCCCAAACCAAAAAGGAGGCGCCGAGCATGCCGAAAGTCGGCGATGTAGCTCCTGATTTCACGCTGAAATACTTCACGGGAGGGGAGCTGAAGGATGTGAAGCTCAGCGACTACCGTGGAAAAAAGAACGTAGTGCTGGCGTTCTATGTGTTCGCATTCACCGGTGGTTGAACCCAGCAGATGAAGAACTTCCAGGCGCAACTGAAGACCCTGGAAGCAGCCGACACCCAGGTCCTGGGTGTGAGCATGGATAGCGCCTTCGCCAACAAAGCCTTCGCCGATTCCATTGGAGTTACCTTCCCGCTGCTCAGCGATTGGGGCGGCAAAATCACCCACGAGTACGGAATCTACAAAGACGAGTATCAGGCCCCGCGCCGCGTGAACTTCCTGATCGGAAAAGACGGGAAAATCGTCGAGGAGCAGGTGGACAAGGATGCCATCGATCCGACGAAGATCGTGGATGCTTGCCAGCGGCCTAAGATGAAGGAATGAGGCACTCGATTCCCAGGTCTCGCAAAACCGGCGAGACCTGGGGCAACCCCATTTTTTGCGTTGGCTCGGGATTCTTGTCAAGAGGGTTTTGAAGGGGATTTTGCACTATCTCGCTGATTTCTTGGGAGAAATAAAGCTCAAGAGTTGGCCGGTTTACCTGGTGCGATTTGTTATTCTGAAAGTAGAGAGTGAAATTGGCGCAGGCCTTGGGCTTGCGCCTTTTGTTTTTGCAGTGCGCGGTCGTGTGCTTGGGTAGGGATGCTTCGACTCCGAACGAGTTCACTGCGTGAACTCGTTCTGCGCTCAGCATGACAGCGGTTGGGGATGATGCAAGCGCAAGATTTGCAAGCCTTTATTGGACTGGAAACTTGCGGATCACTACGGGGTTTATATGCTCGTGAGTAAGATCAACTGGTACGGATTGCGGTTCCGTCGAGGCGGAGAAATGAAAACGCACAAGTTGTGGGCCTGGATGGTTCTTCTGGCGAGCATCGCTGTTTTGTCGTTCTCCAACTTAGCTACGGCGCAGGACGCCGACGATCAAGATCAGTCGCAGGACCCTCCGGATCGGGTGGCACGGCTGAATTATTCGCAGGGATCCATATCGTTCCGTCCCGCTGGAGAAGAAGATTGGGTTACTGGTGTTCCGAATCGTCCGCTTGTGACCGGTGATGATTTGTGGGCGGATGAGAATTCGCGCGCGGAAGTGCACCTGGGTTCGACAGCGATCCGGTTGGGATCGCAGACGGGCATTACATTCCTGACGCTCGATGACAACATCACGCAAATCCGACTGGCCCAGGGATCGCTGATTGTGCGTGTGCGTCATGTGGATGACGATGACAGCTTTGAAATCGATACACCGAATGTCGCGTTCAATCTTCTGCAGCCCGGCGAGTACCGCCTTGACGTAAGCCAGGATGGAAGCCGCACCGAAGTGACGACTTGGCATGGCCGCGGGCATGTGACGGGCGGAGGTTTTTCGTACAACGTTCTGGCGGGACAATCGGCGAGCTTTACGGGCGATCAGGATCATCTCGACTACGACCTGAACCAGGTCGCGGATCGCGATGGATTCGACGATTGGGCATTGGACCGCGATGAGCGGGAGGATCGGGCCGACTCGGCGAACTATGTTTCGCGCGAGATGACGGGCTACGAAGATCTGGATGAAAACGGCGACTGGAGCTATGTCGCGGGATACGGGCCATGCTGGCATCCGCGCGCGGTGGCGGTGGGATGGGCGCCTTATCGCTTCGGACACTGGGTCTACATTGGGCCGTGGGGCTGGACCTGGGTGGAAGACGAGCCGTGGGGATTCGCGCCGTTCCACTATGGCCGATGGGCTTTTGTGAACAATGGCTGGTTCTGGGTGCCAGGACCGGTGGTAGTGCGTCCGGTGTGGGCCCCGGCACTGGTTGCGTTCGTTGGCGGCGGTCCGGGATTTCACTTCTCGGCGGGCGTAGGCGTGGGATGGTTCCCGCTGGCTCCGGGAGAAGTTTATGTCCCCGGATATCGCGTGAGCCGGACCTACGTGAACAACATCAACATTACGAATACGACCGTGAACGTCACGCGAGTGACGAACGTCTACAACACGATGGTTGTGAACCGAAACACCACGATCAACAACGTCACGTATGTAAACCAGCGCGTCAATGGTGGAGTGACGGTGGTGTCGCACGACACATTTGTCAATGCGCGGCCGGTTGCGCACAACATCATGCGGGTTGAGGCACGAGAAGTTGTGTCGGCTCCAGTGACTCGGGTCGTCGGGGTTGAGCCGGTACGGACCAGCGTGGTGGGATCGGGGAGCCCGGTGTCGGTAAGGCCTCCAGCAGCGGTGATCAGCAGGCCGGTTGTGGCGGTCAGGACCCCGCCAGCGCCGGTGCGCTCAATCGAGCAACGGCAGGCGCAGGCTGGCGGACATCTGAATGAGCAGACTCTTGTGCGTCCAGTCGGTCCAGCTCGGCCGGCTCCGCCTGTGACTCAGAATACGCGCCCGCAGCAAACGAACCAGGAAGGATTCCATTCTTTCGGGCGGCAGGGTGGCGGAAACAATGAAGAGGACAACAGCCGGGTAAAGCCGATGCTGAAGCCGCAACCGCGCGTGTACGAACAGCAGGGAACTCCGATGGAGGAGAACCGGAATATACAGCAGAACCGGAACATGCAGCAGCCGGAGAATCGCGAGGTACAGCCGCAGAGGGAGAATCGCGAGTTCCGTCCGCCGCAACAGCAACAGGCGCCCCAGGAAACGCATCCACTAGTGAGGCCCGCGCCTCCGGTGCAGCAGCGCACGCAGCAGCAAGAACAGCAGCAGGAGCAGAAGTTCAATCAGTGGCATCAGCAAGAGCAGCGGCCATCTTCGCCTCCGGCGCAACAGAAACAGCAATCGCGCCCGGAGCCTCAGAGGCAGGAGAAGCCGAAGAAGTGACGTTTGACGCTGATGCCTTGACCTGTGATAGGGTTCGCATGAGGTGAGAGGGCGGACCGGAAAGTTGATGATAGTGACGCCGGGAGCGGTTCAGCCTCTCCCGGCGTGGTTTTTGTGGTTGGCGGATTGACTGGGTTGATGTGACTACGATTCGCTGTCGTTCTGACCAAGGCGAAAATCCCTAGGACGCAGGCGTTATTTTCGGGTAGGGATGCTTCGACTGCGCAGTGAGGCTCGCTTTGCTCACCTCACTGCTCCGCTCAGCATGACAGGCGTAATTTTTGGATACAAAGGTGATGACTGAAACGAAGCGTCAGACCATCAATTGGATGGACTATTTGTGGCTGCTGTTCCTTCTCGGCCTGGCGCTGCTTCCGCCCGTCAAGGAGTATCACAAGCAAGCCATCCTGCTGGCGTTCGGAATTGTTCAACTCCTGGAGGGCTGGCTGGTCGAGCAATTGCCGGCGCGCGGGCCGATCTATATGGTCCTCATCAAGATCGGCCTCGCCACGATGCTGGTGAACCACACGGGCGAGATCAGCATTAACAGCAGTTATTGGCCGATCTTCTTCCTACCCGCGGTCACCGCTGCAGAGTTCTTTATGCCATTGCCCACGCTGTTGTGGACGGCGGTGGCATCGGCCGCGTATTGCTCATATCTGTATCTTGATCCCGAATTGCTGGACGTGGACATTCCGCCGGAAAGTTACGGGTTACTGGCGATCCGAATTCTGTTTTTCTTCCTGGCGGCCATGCTGGTGAATCGCTTTGTAGTGGAGAGCCGGCGGCTAACGTTGCAATATCAGGAAACGGCCGAAACGCTGGCAGAGACGAACAAGCGGCTGGAGCAGGCGCAAGCGGAGGCGCGGCGGTCGGAGCGGTTGGCTGCGCTGGGCCAGCTTTCGGCCGGTCTGGCGCATGAGATTCGGAACCCGCTGGGAGTGATCAAGGGATCAGCGGAGATGCTGACTCAGAAGCTGGAAGATTCGCATCCGCTAGCGATCGAACTCGCGGGATACATTTCGACGGAGACGAACCGGCTGAGCGCGCTGGTCACGCGCTTTTTGGATTTTGCGCGGCCGTTGCATGCCGATGTAGTGCCAACCGATATTTCGGCCGTGCTGGACCGGGCGCTGAACGACGTGGCGCAACTCTGGAAGGGCGCAACGGTGGGGGTGGAGAAGGATTACTCACCGAACCTGCCGCTGGTTCCCCTGGACGAGGGATTATGCGAACAGGCCTTCATTAATATTGTTCAAAATGCGTATGACGCGATGGGAGCGCAGGGAGGCGGCGTACTCAGCGTCAACATGGCCAGTGCCCGCCGCAATACTCGCGATCGGCGGGATGTAGAGGGAGTGGAGATCCGGATTGCCGATTCGGGCCCGGGGATTCCGCCGGAGTTGCGAGAGCAGATGTTCAATCCGTTTGTGACCACCAAGAAGAGCGGGGTGGGGCTAGGTTTGTCGATTGTGTCGAAGATCGTGGACGGTCATCACGGATCGATTCGGATTGAAGATCCGCCTGCGGATGCGCCTGAAAAACGAGGTGCATGCTTTGTGATATTTTTTCCGGCAGTGAGCGAGTCAACGGCCAAGCCAGAAGCTGCTCATCTGGTGATATCGTGAGAAGCATTGAGTTGAGAACCCTGCACGCATGCCTGCCATTCTGATTGTCGAAGACGAAGCCAAGATGAGGCGCCTGCTCGAGCTGAATCTCGGGGAGGACGGATTTACGACGTTCTCTGCCGGAGATGCGGAGACCGGGCTGAGACTTCTGCACGACAATCCGATTGATCTGGTTGTGACCGATCTAAAACTGCCGGGGATGAACGGGCTCGAGTTCCTGCAGGCCATCAAGCGGCAAAACGAAGCGCTTCCTGTTGTAGTGATGACGGCGTTTGGAAGCGTGGAGACGGCTGTGGACGCGATGAAATCGGGCGCCAGCGACTATGTGCTGAAGCCATTTTCGTTGACCGAGATGCGGATGGTGATTCATAAGGAACTGGACGTCCGCAATCTGAAGGAAGAGAACCGGTCGCTGCGCGAGGCTCTGGGGAAGAAATATGCGCACCCGAATGTTGTGGCGCGCAGCCCGAAGATGCAGGAAGTGCTGGCCACGGTGGAGCGCGTGGCGCCGACGAACGCTACCGTGCTGCTTGGCGGAGAGAGCGGCGTAGGAAAAGACCTGGTCGCGCGGGCGATTCATGAGAAGTCGCGGCGGGCCAAGGGGCCGTTTCTCAAGATCAACAGCACGGCGATTCCCGAAAATCTGCTGGAAAGCGAGCTGTTCGGTTTCGAGAAGGGCGCGTTCACGGGAGCGGTGGCGAGCAAGCCGGGGAAATTCGAATTGGCCGACAAGGGGACGCTGTTTCTGGATGAGATTGGAGATGTGCCTCCGTCCACGCAGGTGAAGCTGTTACGTGTGTTGCAAGAGCGGGAATTTGAGCGGCTGGGCGGGACGAAGACGGTGAAGGTAGATGTCCGGCTGATCGCTGCTACGAATCGTGATCTGCGCGAGGCGTTGGAGCAGGGAACGTTTCGCGAAGACCTTTACTACAGGCTCAACGTTGTGCCGATTGATATCGCGCCGTTGCGGGAGCGGAAGGAGGACATTCCGGACCTTGTCAATTTGTTCGTCACGCGATTTGCGGGGGAATCGGGCAAGGTGATTGAGGGTATTACGCCGCAGGCGATGCAGGTGCTGGTGAATTATCACTGGCCGGGGAATGTGCGGGAGTTGCAGAACATTGTGGAACGAGCATGCGCACTATCGAAGGGACCGAAGCTCGACGCGGAGGACATTCATATTGATGAGCGTCCGTCGAAAGGTGGGAACGGTGCGCCTGGCTTCTTGCCGGAAGGCATGACTCTTGAGCAGTGGGAAGATGAGATGGTGCAGGAAGCGCTGAAGCGGGCGAATGGGAATAAAAGCCAGGCGGCGCGGTTGCTGGGTTTGTCGCGGAACGCGCTGCGGTATCGGCTGTCGAAGATTGGCATTGCCGATGAGAGCGAGAAAGAACAGTAGAGACTTGCAGAGTTGCCCAAGGCGCCTGCCGTGGGTGAGGTAGGTGAATCGACAATTGCTTAGTGAGGTCAGGCTTTAATCCTCCGAGTGGCTGACGATGCGGTCACTGGCCGTCTGCCCCCGGCCATTTTGATTGCGCTGTAATATTCCATTAACAGCGATGTGCGATAGTGTTCCGCGAAATCCAGTACGGTAATCTCCCTCGGGTGAAACCAGTCATGTTGAGAATCGTATTCGCTTTAGTGTCAATCGCAATCGCATTGGGCACGATGAGTGCGCAGACCGTGACATTAGTGCTGCAAGAGGACCTCAGTTCAAAGTTGCCTACCGGTACGACGTTTACAGCCAAGGACGCAGCAGGAAAGATTTATCACGGTCACTTGGTCACACATCGCGCACGGCTGTTCCTGCGCAGGGGTTCGATGAGCCTGGTATTTGATGAGCCGGTTTTGCCGGTGACCAAAGACAAGGAAGGCGTATTCCGCGCTGGAAACAAGATGCGCCTGTTGAAGTTGGGCGGCTCACTCGCGGCAGCGAAGATTGCGGATGACACGGTGGATACCACTATCGGAGCATCGAAAGCGCGCTACGTAGGACTAGCTACGGCCGCCACTCTGATCATGTTGCAAAAAGGTGGAGAGGCAAAGCTGCACAAGGGCGACACGATCGAAGTTGAGCCCAGGCGCATAAACACTGCGGAGATTCCCGGAACGCCTTAGCGGGTCTGCTCTCGATCGCCGATTCCGGGCAGTTTCCCGCAGGTTCGCGTTATGGCCCAGTCCTTCAATTCAGTAGTGCCGCAGCAGGTGGGGCCCCTGCTTGCGTTGGCGACGACGCGGCTTCGCGAGGGACGGCCAGTGGATGCGATCGCGCCGTTGCGCGAGGCAGCGCTGCTCGAGCCCTTGAATCCCATGATCCAGCACGATCTCGGCCTGGCATGCCTTGAGGTCGGCAACATAGAAGATGCTGTCGCGGCATTGCAGCGGGCCGTATCCTGCGATCCAAATTACGGTGATGCGCATTTCCGGCTGGGAATCGCCTTGGAGAAAGTGGGCGACGTTCGCGGAGCAATCGTGGCCTACGACCGTGCGACGCAGTTGGTTCCATCGCTGACGGAGGCATGGTTCCGCGCCGGTGCGCTGGTCTACACACTGGGTCATCACGACGAAGCGATCGGCTGTTTTCGGCGCGCGGCGACGACGGGGGGAAAGACCAGCTTCGGCCGATTGGGCAAGGCACGGGCGCTGCTCATCGAGGATCGCGATCGGGAAGCCGAGCAGGTGCTGCGACAGACGCTGGCGAGTGATCCTGCAAACGCAATGGCGCATGATCTGCTGGGCAACCTGCTCTCTGAATTCGGCCGCTTTGAGGAGGCCCGGAAATGCTTTGAACGAGCGATTTCACTCGCGCCGCTCTTGGCGGGAAGCTACTACGATCTCGTCAGGTGTGGCCGTGTTACCAACGATGATGGACTGCTGCGACGGATGGAAGCCGCCCTAAGCACACAAGGACTGGAAGTGGCAC
>Ga0207699_10001180_pt1 | contig 12366 bp, 12 predicted proteins | sample LARL51metaG_FD_184344 | JGI IMG/M metagenome (GOLD analysis project Ga0207699, IMG submission 184344) | Corn, switchgrass and miscanthus rhizosphere microbial communities from Kellogg Biological Station, Michigan, USA - LAR L5-1 metaG... | ecosystem: Host-associated > Plants > Roots >...
ATGGCGAAGTAGCGGTCGGTCTCCAGGTCGAGCCGGGCCCGGCGGCCCGTCACCAGCGCGAAGACGGTCCACTTGACCAGCGCCTTCATCGCCCAGGGGAAGTAGTAGTGCAGGCTGGTCAGGGCGACGTCGGGGCAGGCGTTGGCGTAGTCGATGGGGTAGACCTCGCCGCCTTTGACCAGGGTCTCGCAGGAGTTGAACTCCCACCGGAAGAACGCGTTGACCAGCTTCCCGATCGTCACCACCTCGAGCCCCGCGTCCGGGGGCAAGAAGTCGTGCTCGACCGCGTAGCGCAGGTGCATGGGCTGGTCCGGCAGGAACTTCATCACCATGGTCTCGGCGCCGATGGACAGCGAGCGGGCGAAGACGTCGTAGTCGATGGCCTTCTGCAGGTGCATGAGCATCTCGCCGCTGGCGTCGTAGGCGGCGTGCAACTCGTCGGCGTTCTTGATCTTGGACACGCCGCGCCAGGCCCCGCCGTCGTAGGGCTTCATGAACAGCGGGTAGCCGATCTTCTGGGCGATCGCGTCCAGGTCGAAGGGCTGGTTGTAGCGGGCCGCGGTGTAGACGTAACGCGAGTTGTCGAGCGGGTTCTTGTACGGCACCAGCACCGTCTCCGGCACCTTGAGCCCGAGCCGCATCATCGCGCAGTAGGCCGCGTGCTTCTCCATCGACTGGAACGTGAACGGGCTGTTGAGCAGGTAGACCCCGTCCATCATGGCGACCTTCTTGAGCCACTCCCTGGGGTGGTAGTACCAGTACGCCAGGCGGTCGATGACCAGGTCGTAGCGGGGCTTGTCACGCAGGCTGAACGGCTCGATGGTGATCCGCTCGACGTCGAAGGCGTGCGGGCCGCCCGGCCCCTCGACCGGACCCAGCCGGCGCAGGATCTCGGTGAAGGCCGAGGGCCAGTCGTCCTCGGTGCCCAGCAGGAGCCCGATCGTGTGCCTGGTCAATGGCTACCTCCAGTCTCAGCAGAATCGCGGCAGGTGGTGGGCCAGCTGGGCGCGCCAGGAAGGCCAGTCGTGCGGGACGTCATACCCCCACAGGTCGAGTTCGTGCTTGATCCCCTTGTCGGTGAGCAGCGCGGCGAACCGGCGGGTGCTTTCCAGCGAGCCCGTGGTGTCCTCCCACTGGCCCTGCCCGCAGACCAGCAGCAGGCTGACCTGGCCGCGCAGCCAGTCCAGGTGGTCACCGGACAGCTGGCCGATGTAGTCCAGCGGGTTGTTGAAGTACGCCTCGTTGCCGCGCTCGCCCCAGCCGTTCCAGGAGGCCGGGTCGTAGTTACCGGAGAAGCACATCGCCAGCGGGAACAGGTCGGCCCGCTTGAGGGCGAAGTTGGCCGCGTGGAAGGCGCCCAGGCTGCAGCCGAGCGTGATCACGTCGGCGTGGCCGCCGACGTCCTGGTAGATCCACGGCACCACGTCGCCGACGATCCAGGACTCGTACCGGCCGTGCCGCCGGGCCCGCTCCTCGAGCGGGATCTCGTGGTTGGACCAGGACGCCGCGTCGTAGCTGTCCACGCAGTAAAGCTTGACCCGGCCCGCGTCGATCAGGTCCTGGACCGCGCCGATCATGCCGTTGTTCTCGAAGTCCCAGGCCCGGCCGCGCTCGGAGGGGAACACGAGGACCGGGCGACCCCAGTGGCCGTACCGGATGACGGTGCCCGCGGCGCCCAGGGCCGCCGACCACAGCTCCGTCGCTTCCCGGTTCATCCGGGCGCCCGGCGTCGCGACGCGGCCCGGCGCCGGTCCCGCTGACCGGCCCGGGTGTCCTCACGGCTGGCCCGCATCACCAGCATCGTGACGTCGTCGACATAGTGCTCACCGGTGAAGTCGTTCATGGCCCGGCGCATCAGCGCCACCACTTCCTCGGGCTCCCGGCCGGCCAGCGCGGCCAGCTCGTCGGCCAGCCGGTCCTGGAAATAGGTGTTGTCCGGGCCGCGGGCCTGGGCCACCCCGTCGGTGTAGAGGAACAGGATGTCGCCGTCGTCCAGGGCGAGCTCCTGGGTGGCGGGCTCGGCGTCGGGGAACAGCCCCAGCGGCAGGCCGCCGCCGCTGGCCATCAGGACCCGCCCGTCCGACCTGAGCACCACCGCGGGCGGATGCCCGGAACTGCCGAGCACCACCCGCAGCGAATCCTCCTGCCAGGCCAGGTGCGCGATGGCGGCCGTGACGAACCCGCCGTCCAGGGCGAGCTCGTCGGCCAGCACGATCTCGTTCGTACCGGCCAGCACCTCACCGGGATCGGCGCAGCGGCGGGCCAGGACGCGGATCGCGTACCGGGCCGCGGCGGTCACCGCGGCCACCTCCTCGCCCTTGCCGGAGACGTCGCCGACGGCCAGGCCCCAGCCGTCGGGGGTCCGGTACACGTCGTAGAAGTCCCCGCCGACGTCCGCGTCCTCGGTGGCGGCCAGGTAGGTCGCGGCGATCTGCACGCCGGGGATGTCCGGCCATTTTCTCGGCTGCACGCTGGCGTGCAGCGCGGCGGCGGTGTCCGAGCGGCGGCGGAACATCCGGGCGACCCGGATGGCCAGGCCCATCTGCTCGCCGAACTCCTGGACCAGCGCCAGGTCGGCCACCTTGAAGAGACCGTCGCTGGCCCGCCGGGCCAGGGTCAGCACGCCGTACCTGATGTCGCCGTCGGTCAGCGGCACGGACAGCAGCGACGTGGCGTCCAGCTTGGTCAGCAGCGATACGCCGTCCACGTCCTGGCCCAATGCGTCGGCGTCATCCGCGTGCGCCACCAGGGCCGGGTGCCCGGACTCGTGCACGGTGAACGGGACCGAGCCCGGCGGCGGGTCGACCGCGGCGAGCGCGCTGGTCAGTTCGGTCAGCCGCGGGTCGTCCGGGCCGGCCGCGAACTGCCGCCGCATCCGGTATCTGCGGTCCATGTCCACGATGACCCAGGCGGTGAGCTCGCGGGCGAGAAGCCGCGCGCACCGCTGCAGTGTCCTGGACTCGCTGTACCCCTCGTTCTCCAGCAGCAGCCTGGCCACCGCCGTGATCAGGTCGAGCCGGCGCGTGATGGCCTGAACCGCGCCCAGCTGGGGTTTGGCTTTGGTCTCGGCATCCGGCACGGGAACGGCGGGGGCGTCGCGGACCGCGATCAGCAGCGGATCGGAGTCGTCCGGGTTGCCCTTCACGCCGACCCGGCCGATGACGAGCTCGCACGGGACCAGGCCGTCCCCGGCGACCAGGCTGCACCGGATACGGCGCGGCTTGCCGGTCCGGCCGACGGCGGTGAGCTGGGAGTTCACCGCCGCGCGGGTCGGCAGCGCGACGAAGGCGGTGAACGGGCGGCCGGTCGCGTAGCCGGGCTTGGCCCCGATCAGGTCGCCGGCCGCCCGGTTGACCCGCTGGACCGTGCCGTCGCGGGCGACCAGGAACTGGGGCACGGGCGCGTCCTGGAACACCGCGCGCAGCAGGCCGCGCTCGGCGTCCGACGGTGTGCCGGAGGAATCGTCGCGGCGAACCGGGGCGACCGCCCGGAGCAGGTCGATGGCCCCTTCCAGCTCGGTGAAGGCGGCCTCGAGCACGTCGCCGGGATCGCCGCCCTCCGACCTGGCCGCCTGGCGCAGCGCGGCGTACCGCGCCTCCAGGCCGGCTACGGGTTCGGTTGCCTCGCTCATGTCCGGCGCACCGCGACCATCGCGACGTCGTCCTCCCGCGGACCGAAGATGGACATCACATGGTTGCTGAAGGCCTCCACGTCGGCCCCGCTGGCCTCCTGCGCGGCCACGCGCAGCTTCTCCAGGTTGACGTCGATGAAGACGCCGCGCTCCTCGACCAGGCCGTCGGTCATCAGCAGCAGGGTGCCGCCCGGCGGGAGGAACGCCGTCTCCACGTTCGGCTCGTGCATGGGCAGGCCGAGCAGCAGGCCGCCCTCGCCGACGTAGGCCGCGCCCGGCCCGCCGACCAGCAGCGGGGCCATGTGACCGCAGTTCACGATCTGCATCTCCCCCGAGCCGGGGTCGAGCACCACCAGGCACAAGGTGGCGATGATGCCCGGGTGATAGCGGGTCAGGACGTCGTTGACCAGGCCGGTGATGGCCAGCGGCGCGTGCCCCTCCAGGATGAACGCGCGCAGCGCGTGCCTGAGCTCGCCCATCACCGTCGCCGCCTGCAGCGAGTGGCCCTGCACGTCGCCGATGACGACCAGGACCCGGTCCCGCCAGGGGAGCGCCTCGTAGAAGTCGCCGCCGACCTCGGCCTGGTCGCTGGCCGGGAGGTAGCGGAACGCGATGGCCAGGCCCGGTACCTCGGGCGGAGCCGGCGGCAGCAGGCTGCGCTGCAAAGTCAGCGCGATGACGTGCTCCTCGGCGTACGAGCGCAGCGCCTCGGTGGCCAGCGCGACCAGCTGCAGCAGCTGGCGCAGGATCTGCAGCTCCTCGTCGCCGGGCACGCCGACCCGGTCGATCGCCATCGCCACCGGCGGCCGGCCCGGTTTCGGCCGGACCGCGGCCACGCAGACGTCGCATTGCAGCGTGCTGTCCGGGACCAGCGCCAGCCAGTCCTCGCGAGAGAGCATGACGGCCCCGCTGGACTGGCTCTCCGCCAGGATCCGCACGGCGATCAGGTCGGTCAGGCCGCCGGGCGCGCCGCGCTGGCGCGGCTCGGGCCGTTCCGGCGATGCCGACGTCCGGCGGATCTGGCCGTCTGGCATCTCGATGATCAGCACGGCCTGGGCGGCGAAGATCCGCGCGGCGCCGGCCGCGGCGGCCCGGACCAGGGCGTCGAAGGTGTCGGCCGCGCTGATGTCGAGCGCCACGCTGGTCAGCGCGCTCAGCAGGGCCGCCGTCCGCTCGGCGCGCTGCCGGGCCCGGGCGTAGCGCAGCGCCGCCATCACCACGGCGAGCAGTTCCTCGGGCTCGTTCGGGTCGGTCAGGTAGGCGTCGGCCCCCTGGGTCAGGCCCCGGGCGCGGTCCGAGACCTGGACCGCGGTGGCGGAGACCTGGACGACCGGGATGGCCGCGGTGGCCGGGTCGGCCTTGATCTGGCGGCAGACGTCGTAGCCGAGCATGTCGGGCAGGTTGACGTCGAGAACGACCAGCTCGGCCAAGCCGGCCTTCTCCAGCGCCTCCCGGCCGGTCCCGGCCTCGATCACGGTGTGCCCGCCCCGGCGCAGCCAGGTACCCATCAGGTAGCGCTTGGCCTCGTCGTCGTCGACCAGGAGTATCACGGCCTGATTGCTGGTCATGGCTCGCCCCTGATAACCCGCAGCGTGAACTCCAGCCGTTCCCGGGTGAGCTCGTCCTTGCGGAGCATGGCCGCCGCCCGGGGCGGCGGCGTGACATCCGCGCCGGTGACGATGATCGCGGGCACCGTGGCGGGCAGCCGCGCCAGCAGCGCGCTGCCGTCCATACCGGGCATCCGCATGTCGGCCAGCACCAGGTCGACCGGGTCCTGGGCCAACAGGGCCAGCGCCTCGCGGCCGTCCCCGGCCTCGAGCACCCGGTCCGCCAGCCCGTCCAGCAGCCCCTTCAGCACCCCGCGGAACGCGGCGTCGTCGTCGGCCAGCAGGACCGTGCCGACGGCCGGGGTTTGCAGCGGCAGGCCGAGCACGACCGTGGTGCCCACGCCCGACTCGCTGGTCAGCGTGAGGTCCCCGCCCAGGATCGCGGCCAGCCGGCGGGCGTACGGCAGGCCCAGACCGGTGCCACCCCGGCGCAGGCCGGGCACCTGATAGAACTCCTCGAAGACATGCTCGTGCAGGCCGGCCGGTATGCCTATGCCGGTATCGGCCACGCTGATCTCGAGCCTCGGACCCGCTACCCGTGCGCTCAGCCGGACCTCGCCGTGATCGGTGTACTTGATTCCGTTAGACAGCAGATTACGCAGGATGCTGGTCAGGGCAACCTCGTCGGTCAGGATCGTGACCGGAGTATCCGGGTCGTCACCGGCGCTGACGATCACCTCCACCGGCTTACCCTCGGCCATCGGCCGGGCCAGCCCGCGCAGCCGCCCGAACAGCGCGGGCAGGTCCACCTGGGCCGGGTCGACGTGTAGCTGTCCCGATTCGGCCTTGGCCACGTCGAGCAGGTCGTTGACTAGGGTCAGCAGGGTGCTGCCCGAGTTCCTGATCAGCTCGGTCTGGTAGAGCCGCTCGGCGTCGAGGACGGTTCCGTCGAGCGCGGGCTCGGCCAGCAGCCGGGTCAGCCCGATGATGGAGTTCAGCGGGGTGCGCAGCTCGTGGCTGACGTTGGCCCAGAACCTGTCCTTGGATTCGGAGGCCGCGCGCAGCCGCTCGGACTTCTCGTCCAGCTCCGCGTACAGCGCCACCACGCCGCGGTTGGTCTGCTCCAGCTCGTCCGACAGCTCGCCGTACAGGGCCATGACGCCGCGGTTGGTCTCCTGGAGCTCGGCGTTGAGCAGGAGCAGCTGGTCCTTCTGCTGCTTGAGGTCGTCCAGCGCGCTGATCAGGTCCTGGTTCTGCCGCTGCAGTTCGTCCAGGGCGGACCGCGGCTGTACCGCGGCCACCTGCTCGCCGACCAGCCGCGGGTCCGGCCGCACACCGGGCGGGCGACGCTTGGTCATCCGCACGACCTGGCCGTCCGCGTCGACCTGGTCCATGAGCCGGGCCGCCGCGACGATCCCGTCGGCCGGGAGCTCGCCGTCCACGGACACGGTCACCAGCAGGTCGGCCCGGTCGATGCCGAACGTGATGACCGCGGTCCGCCCGGCCGTGACCGCGCTGCGGCTTACCTCGCTCAGCGCCGTGGCCACCCTGATCTGGTCCTGCTGCTCCAGGGCCAGGACGGCGGCCAGGCCCCGGCCGAGCTGGCGCGCCGCGAAGACCCCGGCCGTGTCGCTGACCTCGAGCCGGGCGAGCTCGCTGTCCTGGCTGTTCATGACTTCAGCACGAGGACGCCGGCGTCGTCGCGGTGCACGCCCGCCTCGGCGAGCAGCACGGCCGCGATGAGCAACGGGTCCCTGGCCTCGAGCGCGGGCAGGGCGGCGGCTTCCCAGCGGCTGCTGACGCCGTCGGAATGCACGATGACCGCCGAACCTGGCGGCACGTCGTACTCGAACTGGCGGATGGTCCTGGCCTGGACGCCGGCGATGCCCGGAATGGAGACCATGCTCTTGCGCTGACCATCCGACACGATCGAGGCGGCCACGTTGCCCAGGCCGGCGAACCGGGCCAGCTGTCCGCTGACTTGCACGACGCCCACCGCTCCGCCGCGGGTACCGCTCATCCGCTGGTGCACCCGCTCCAGCAGCGCGGCCGGCTCGCCCGCCGGATCGTCCAGCACGGCGGCCACCCCCGCCGCGGCCGCCGCGGCAGCCAGCGGGCCGTGGCCGAGCCCGTCGCACAGCACGGCGGTGACCGCGCCGTCGGCCGGGACCACGCCGTACGCGTCGCCGCATTCGGTCTCGCCGGTGATCGGCCGAATCAGCCCGGCCCAGCGCGGCTGCGACACGGGCGGTGACACGCAGAACCGTGCGACCAGGGAGGTGCCGTGGCCCGGCCGGGAGTAGAGGTCAGCGAAATCGGCCAGGCGCTGGATCGCGCCCAGGCCGATGCCCAGCGTCCCGGCCGTGGAGTGGCCGTCCCGCAGGGCCGCGCTCACGTCCCGTACGCCCGGGCCGGCGTCGATCGTGACCAGGTCGATGCCGGGCTGCGGGCCGTCCCGGTTGACGCACAGCAGCAGCGACCCCTGCTCGGCGTGCTTGTGCAGGTTGGAGGCGGCTTCGGTGACCGCGAGGGCGAGCTGGCCGATGCGGGCGGCGGGGAACCGCAACCGTTCGGCCATATTCTGGACGGCCTGGCGGCAGGCGGCCACCGCGCTGGCGTCCTCAACCCGGAGCCACCGCATGTCCTGCGGCGACGGGGCCTGCAGCGGCCAGCTCAGCGGGACCACTTGACGACCACGACGCTGGTGCCGCTGCCCGGCTTGGAGGTCAGCTCGAACTCGTCGACCAGCCGCCGCGCGCCGGACAGACCGAGGCCGAGGCCGACACCCGAACTCCAGCCGTCGGTCAGGGCCAGGTCGACGTCCGCGATGCCCGGGCCCTCGTCGGTGAAGCCGATCCTGACGCCGCTCTTGCCGAGCGCGGACGTGACCACCTCGACCCGGGCCAGGCCGCCGCCGCCGTGCACCAGGGCGTTGCGGGCCAGCTCGCTGGCTGCCGTCACCACCTTGGTCTGGTCCACCAGGGACAGGCCGGTCTTGGCCGCTACCACCCGCACCTGCTGCCGAACGCGGACGACGTCGTCTCCGGTCCTGATCGGCAGCTTATCCATCAAGCGCGTCCGTTCAGCAGCTCGAGGCCCTTCTCCGCGTTCAGCGCGGTGCGCACGCCGCGCAGGGACAGGCCCAGCTCGGTGAGCGTGATCGCCACCGCCGGGCGCATGCCGACCAGGACCGTCTCGGCGTCGAACAGCCGCGAGATCGACCCGATCATGGCCAGCATCCGGCCGATGAAGGAGTCCACGATCTCCACCGCGGTGATGTCGATGATCACCCCGCGGGCGCCGGTGGCGGCCAGTTCGTCCGCCAGGTCTTCCTGGAGCCGCACGACGCTCTCGTCCTGCAGGTCGATCTGGATGGAGACGAAGAGCGTCGTCCCGATCTTGAGGATCGGCACGCGGTCCATCAGGCGGGGCCCGGCTTCTGGGGCTCGGTGCGCTGCTGGCCGGGGCGCTGCTGGCCGATGCGCTGGCCGCGACGGTTCAGCACGTGCGCCAGCGCGTCGGCCAGCGTCGCCTTGGTGGCGATGTCGCCGAACTCGATGCCGAGCGACACGATCGTCTGCGCCACCTGCGGCCGGATGCCGCTGACGATGCACTCGGCCCCGAGCAGGCGCGCCGCGCTCACCGTCTTGAGCAGATGCTGGGCCACCTCGGTGTCTACCGTGGACACCCCGGTGATGTCCAGCACGGCGTGATCCGCGCCGGTCGCGACCAGGGTCTCCAGCAGCTTCTCCATGACCAGCTGAGTGCGCGCCGAGTCCAGCGCGCCGACCAGCGGCACCGCGATGACGCCATCCCACAGCCTGATCACCGGGGTGGATAGCTCAAGCATGGCCGTAGCCTGGTCGGCGATGATCTGCTCCCGGGCCGCCGCGTAGGTCTCGAAGGTGAGCAGGCCGAGGTCGTCGATCATCCGGGAGAAGGCCAGGTATTCGGGCGCCAGGTCGGCGACGTCGGCGACCAGCTCGAAGACCGCGTCCTTGAGCGCGAACACCCCAAGCGCCGTCTCGCGGGGGGTGAACCCGTTCCTCGCCCGGGACCCGGACAGCTCGGTCAGCACCGCCGTGAGCTCGCCGGCGACCTGCTCGTCGGCGCCGGACATGGCCCGGACCACCAGCGAATACAGATCCTCGAGCTCACGCCTGACCTCGGCGACCGAGCTCCGGCCGCGCAGGCCCGCGACCACGATCTCGCTCCAGCGGCCTACAACCTTGTCCTGGTGATCCCGCATATAGGCGGCCATCCGCTGCTGGCTGCTGTCAACGTCCATGGGTGCGCATTCCTATATATCTATAATCCAGTGGGCGGCTTCGCATGTACCGCCCAACAGTACATCCGGGCTAACGGTCCCGGTATCGCGGCACGAGACCGGGTCCGGGAATACGATTCTGATGTCTACCCCCCGTCCGAGCCGAGCCTGTGGGAGCGCAGAGTGGCCGAGCTACGCTTCTCAATGGAAACCCACGGCACCGCCGTGGTCGTGAGCGCGCACGGCGAGCTCGACATCACCTCGAGCCGGCAGTTCGACGATCGCCTGTCCGAAGCCGCGGCAGCCAGCGACCAGGTGATCCTCGACATGTCCGCGGTGGACTTCATGGACACCACCGCACTGGCCGTGATCGTGACGCACTGGCGGCGGCAGGCGGAAGAAGGCGGCGTGTTCCTGCTGGCCGGCGCGCGCTACCGCTACACCAAGGCACTGTGGATCACCGGCCTGGCCGACCGGCTGCCGATGTATGACACCGTCGACGACGCCCTCGCCGCCCTAGCCGGAACTGGCTCCGGAGCCGCGAACGGCCCCGGAGCCAGTCAGCCGGGTGAGCCGGAGGCCAGCGCAAGCTAGCCTCGAGGCTATCCTCGGCGGGCCTATAACCAGCGGTACCAGCGGCCCCGCGATCCGCCCTCGCCCACGCGCACGACGAACCCGACAAGCCAGATCACCAGCACGATGAGCGCGATCCACCACAGGATGTGAATCGCGAACCCCAGCCCGCCCAGGATCAGGGCGAGCAGGAGAACAAGCAGGATGATACCCATGAACTGTTTCCTTCTCTCTTATGTGACCGCCACCAGGTCGGAATCCGATTACCCGGGAATCAGCGGTCCACACCAGTTCACGGCTTCAGGCTTTTACCCGCGTCCTTGACCTTCTCGCCGGCCTGCTTGACGTTGCCCGCGGCCTGGTCGGCCTTGCCCTCGGCCTCGAGGCGCTCGTTGCCTACGGCCTTGCCGGCGGCCTCCTTGGCCTTGCCCTTGAGCTCCTGGGCCTTGTTCTTGGTCTTGTCGGTGTCGCTCACTGCCGTTCCTTCCCTCGTGGTCTTGCGTACCCGGCCCCCTCTGCCCCCTCCGAGCGGGTCTAACCCGTTTGGCTCGCCCTGCGGGGGTAGTTCACCGGGGCAAGGGGCGGGAAACCAGGAGGCGGCGGTGCCAGGTACTGCGCACGACGAGGACAAGCCGGGCCTGGGACGGCTGGTGCGCGCCGCCGATACGGAGGGCAGCAACGCGGACGGACGCGGCATCGTGGCCGAACTCCAGGAGGCCCTGCTGCCCACCGCCCTGCCGGTGCTGCCCCGGGCCAGGATCGCGGCCCGCTACCTGGTGGCCGGGCAGGAGCAAGCGGCCGGCGGGGACTGGTTCGACGCGATCCCGCTGGACGGCGGGGCCGTCGCGCTCGTCGTCGGGGACGTGGTCGGCCACGGGCTGTCCGCCTCCGCTGCGATGGGACAGCTCCGCGCCGTGCTAGCCGAGTTGCTCGCCGCCGAGGACGACCTCGGCCAGGTGCTGCGGCGGACCGACGCCTTCGCCGCCCGGATGCCGTCCCTGCGCGCCGCCACCCTCGTGCTCGTGGTGCTCGACCCGGCCGCGGGAACGCTGCGCTACACCACCTGCGGGCATCCCCCGCCGCTGGTCATCGGCGTGAACGGGAAGGCCAGGTACCTCGAGGGGACCGGAACCGGGCCATTGGGCACCGGCTCGCCGCCGGTGCTGGCGAGCAGCACGCTCGCCCCGGGCGAGCTCGTCCTACTGTACAGCGACGGCCTCGTCGAGCGGCCGGACCGGACCATCGCCGAGGGCATGGGAGAGCTCGCCGTGGTCGCGGCCGACGCGGCCGCGAACCGGGTGCCCGCGGACGGGCCGAATAAGCACGGGCCGCATAAGCACGGGCCGAATGAGCACGGCGCGGATCCGGGCGCGGCGGAGCGGGTCTGCCAGCTGAGCGTGGAGGTGCTGACCCGCACCGGGCACACCGACGACATCACCGCGCTGGCCGCCCAGTGGCTCGCCGATCCTGTCCCGCCGCTGCAGCTGGCGCTGCCCAGCACGCGGTCCAGCCTGACCACGGCGCGGGACGCCTTCGCCGACTGGCTGAGCAGGCTCGACGCGACGGCCGACGACTGGGAGGCGCTGCACCTGGCCATGGTGGAGATGGTCACCAACGCCATCGAGCACGCCTACCCCCGGGAGGCGCCGGGGATCATCGAGCTCGACGCGACCCTGGGCCGCGACGGCAGCGTGACGTGCCTGATCACCGACCACGGCACCTGGCAGCCGCCCGACCCGGCCGACGCGGACCGCGGCCACGGCCTGATGGTAGCCGGGCACGTCGTGGACAAGCTGCTGGTCAGCCACCCGGCCAGCGGGGGGACGACGGTGACACTGCGGCACCGGCTGCGCCGGCCCGCCATGCTGGCCTCGGGCCACCAGGGCGAGCAGGCCGCGTACCCGGCCGAGCCGCCGTTCACCGTGGATACCTCCATCACGGCGGGCAGCACGGCCCGGGCGCTGGTCGGCGGCCCGGTCGACATCGGCACCGCCGACCTGCTGGCCCGGCGGCTGCTATCGGTCAGCCGGGGCGGCACGGTCCCGCTGGTGGCCGACCTGACCGGCGTCACCCAGCTGGCCAGCGCCGGGGTTCGCGTCCTGTACCAGGTCAGCGAGCAGCTGACCGTGCACGGTCAGGAGCTGACCTTGGTCACGGTGCGCGGCAGCGCCGCGCACCTGGTGCTCGAGCTGGTCCGGCTGGACTACGTGACCGTCGAGGAAAGCGCCTAGATCGCCCGCATCCGGTTGTTGCGGGCGTCGTGGCTGACCTCGGCCAGGCCGAGCTCCTCCAGCAGCGGCGGCAGGTACATGCCGAACCGGCCGCGGTAACCGCTGCGCAGCCCGTAC
>Ga0207699_10001184_pt1 | contig 12357 bp, 13 predicted proteins | sample LARL51metaG_FD_184344 | JGI IMG/M metagenome (GOLD analysis project Ga0207699, IMG submission 184344) | Corn, switchgrass and miscanthus rhizosphere microbial communities from Kellogg Biological Station, Michigan, USA - LAR L5-1 metaG... | ecosystem: Host-associated > Plants > Roots >...
GGGCGGCCAGGCGGCGCACAGCGGCAGCGATCGCACGCGCGCGATCACCTCGCTGCGGCCGTCGAGCCCGACGGCGAGAACCTCACCCGCGGACCAGTCGGAAAAGTACAGCCGCCCGTCATGCCAGCGCGGCGACTCGACCAGTCCCCGCCCGGTTAGCAGCGTCGTGGTGCTCATATTCATGGAGACGTGTCCTTGTCGCTCAACTCATCGCTCTTAACTATTCGCCAAGGATTGTGGGCCGCCCGGCCGCTGCGTTACCTTCCCAATTGTGGGGGGGACTGATGTCCTGCTGGCAGCGCGGCTGGCGGCAGGGGACGATCACGCGCTGGCCGAGGTGTTCGACTGCTTCGGGGCCGCGGTGTACAGCGCGGCCGCATACGTCGTCGGAACCGGCGGCGGCGCGCAGGACATCGTGCAGGACGTGTTCGTGGAGCTGTGGTGTCACCCGGACCGGTACGACCCGGATTCCGGGTCGCTGCGCGGGTACCTGATGCTGCTCGCGCGGCACCGCGCGGTGGACGCCATGCGCAGCGAACTGCGCCGGATCGCCAGGCAGGAGCGGCACTACCGGCTGTCGATCGACGAGGGGCCGCCGTCACCGGGCGAGCAGGTGCTCAGCGCGCACCTGGCCAGCGAGGTGCGGGCGGCCATTCAGCGACTGCCCGCCGCCCAGCGCCAGGTGATCGAGCTCGCCTACTTCGAGGGGATGACCTGCCGGGAAGTGGCAAGCGCGGTCGGCATTCCCGAGGGGACCGTGAAGTCGCGGCTCCGGCTGGCGCACGCCAAGCTGGAAGCCGTTCTTGACCGGCAGCTTCTGGAGGCACCGTGACAGCGCCCCAGCCTGCCGTGCCCCCGGACCTGCGGGCCCGGGTGCTTGACGCGTCGCGGCGCGCAAGAGCGGTCGGCGAGCCGGTCCCCGCGATCCCGGCGATCTCGCCGGCCGAGGCTTACCGGCGCGCCGCCGACGCCCTGTACCGCACGCTGAGCGTGCTGAACACCGCGGCCTGGTCGCGGCCGGCCATCCGGGACCTGGACGTGCAGGGCCTGGTCGGTCACCTGACCGGGGTCGAGGATGACGTGCAGCGCTGCCTGGCGGGCGATCCGGCGGTGAGCCAGGCCCGGCACGTGGAGTCCACCCAGGCCGCCGCGACACGCCAGGCGGGCCGCGATCCCGCGCTCACCCTCGCCGAGTGGCAGGACGCGGTCAGCCGCACGCTGACGCTGGTCGCGGCTCGCGGCCAGGACGGCCTCGACACCGGTGTCGCGCTGCACGGCATGCAGCTGCCGCTGCGCGCGCTGCTCGTCGTCCGGGCGTTCGAGCTGTGGGTGCATGAGAACGACATCCGGCAGGCGGCCGGCCTGCCGCTCGCGGTTCCCGACCCCTCGGTGCTCAGCTTGATGACCAGGCTGGCCGCCAGGCTGCTGCCGGGCGCGGCGGTGAGCGCCGGAATGCCGGGGCCGGGGCGGCTGCACCTGGTGCTGACCGGGCCGGGCGGCGGCACCTGGGACCTGGAGTGGGACCCCGAGTGGGACCCGGAGACAGCCAGTGCCGGCCGGCCCGATCCCGCAGAGGCAAGCATCGTCGCCGACGCGGTCGGCTTCTGCCGCCTGGTCTCCGACCGGATGACACCAGCCGAACTGGACCCGTACATCGCCGGCGACCGCGACCACGCGGCCGGGGTGCTGACGGCCGCGGCGACGCTGGCACTCGACTGACCAGAAATCTCTCCCGCCGGGTGATCTGTCTCGCGGCCCGGCGGCGTACATATCGCAGAAGCGCCGGGGGGCGCCACATTCACGAGAGGGGTCTGACGCATGAGCGTTCTCATCATCACCACGGTCAAAGGAGACACCGCGAAGTTCCGCCAGTCGCTGACCGAGCGGGCGGGTGAGTACGAGAAGATCGGCGCCGACGCCCGCACCAAGGGCGCCATCCACCACCAGTTCGGGATCGGCGACGGCGTCGTGGTCATCGTCGACGAGTGGGAGACGGCGGAACAGTTCCAGCAGTTCTTCTCCAACCCCGATCTGCAGGCATTCATCGGGACCGTCGGCGGCGACACCAGCAGCCCGCCGCAGGTCATCGTCTCTGAGGCAACCCACTCGGCCGACCAGTTCTGAGCGGCGCGCCGGCCCGCGGCGCGGCTGCCTACCCTGGTGTCCATGCCAGCAGAAGAAGCCGCGCCGCTCGCCGGCCTGCGTGTCCTGGAGATCTCCTCGTTCGTGGCGGCGCCGCTCGGCGGCATGACGCTCGCCCAGCTCGGCGCCGACGTGATCAGGGTCGACCCCATCGGGGGCGCCGCGGATGTCACCAGGTGGCCGCTGGCCCCCAACGGCACGTCCCTGTACTGGGCCGGGCTGAACAAGGGCAAGCGCTCGGTCACCCTCGACTTCCGCGACCCACGGGGTCGCGAGACGCTCACGGAGCTGGTGGCGGGCTCCGGCCCGGACGGCGGGATCGTGCTCACCAACGCGGGCTTCCCCTGGCTGTCCTACGCGGAGCTCAGCAAGCACCGCCCCGACCTGATCCACCTCCAGATCACCGGCAGGCCTGACGGCGGCGCCGCGGTGGACTACACGGTTAACGCCGCCATCGGCTTCCCGCTGGCGACCGGCCCCGCCGGGCTGCGTGACCCGGTGAACCACGTGCTGCCCGCCTGGGACGTCGCCTGCGGCCTGTACGCGGCGGTCGGGCTGCTCGCCGCGGAGCGGCACCGCCGCCGCACGGGGCAGGGCCGGGCGATTACCCTGCCGCTGGCGGACGTGGCGCTCGCCGTCACCGGCCACCTCGGCTTCCTCGCCGAAGCGTGGCTTACCGGGGAAAGCCGCCCGCGCATCGCCAACCATCTCTACGGCGGTTTCGCGAGGGATTTCAGAACGTACGGTGGCGACTCCGTCATGGTCGTGACCCTCACCGCGCGGCACTTCGCGGACCTGGCCCGGGTCACCGGGCTCACCGAGACGTTCGGCAGGCTGGAAGAGCCGCTCGACGCGGACTTCGCCGACGAAGGCGACCGCTACCGGCACCGGGAGGTAATCGCCGCGCTGCTCACGCCGTGGTTCGCCAGGCATACCCTGGCCGAGATCGCGGAGGCCTTCGCCGGCACGTCGGTGCTGTGGGAGCGCTACCGCACGTTCGCCGAGCTGGCCGAGGACCCTGCACTGCTGGCCAGTCCCGTCGTCCGGCTGATCAGTCAGCCAGGCATCGGCGAGGTGCCCGCGACGGGGACCCCGCTCGCCCAGCCGGGAGTCGGCGACATCGCCGCCGCGCCGGTGCTCGGCGCCGACACCGCTGCGGTCCTCCGCGAACTGCGGGGAGAATGACCGCATGCGACGGCTCACCGACACCGACGGGCTCACCGAATTCCAGCGCGACATCCTGCGCACCGTCCGCGACTTCGTGGACGCCGAGGTGCTCCCTGTCGCCTCAGAACTCGACCACGCGGACGCCTACCCGGACGGGATCGTGACGCGGCTGAAGGAACTCGGCGTGTTCGGCCTGACGATCGACGAGCAGTACGGCGGGCTCGGTGAGTCCCTGCTCACCTACGCCCTCGTGGTGGAGGAACTCGCCAGGGGCTGGATGTCCCTGTCCGGGATCATCAACACGCATTTCATCGTCGCTTACCTGATCGCCGCGCACGGCACGCAAGAGCAGAAGGACTTCTTCCTGCCCAGGATGGCGACTGGAGAGGTCCGCAGCGCGCTGTCCATGTCAGAACCGGACCTCGGCTCCGACGTCGCCGCGATCCGCACCGCCGCCCGACGCGACGGCGACGATTACGTCATCAGCGGCCAGAAGATGTGGCTCACCAACGGCGCCACGTCCAGCCTGGTCGCACTGCTCGCCCGCACCGAAGGGGACGCTGGCCAGCCGCACCGCAACCTCACCGCGTTCCTGATCGAGAAGGCACCCGGGTTCGGCGAGACGCGGCCTGGGCTCACCGTACCCGGCAAGATCCACAAGCTGGGCTATAAGGGCGTGGACACGACGGAACTGATCCTCGACGACTGCCGGGTGCCCGCGGACCGGGTCCTCGGCGAGGCGCCGGGCAAGGGCTTCTACCAGTTCATGGACGGCATCGAGGTAGGCAGGGTGAACGTGGCGGCGCGCGGCTGCGGGGTGGGCCTGCGCGCCTTCGAGCTGGCGGTGACGTACGCGCGAAGTCGCCGTACGTTCGGGAAAATCATCGGAGAGCACCAGGCGATCAGCTTCAAGCTGGCCGAGATGGCAACCAAGGTGACAGCCGCACATCAGATGATGGTGATGGCAGCGCGGCGCAAGGCGGCGGGCGGCCAGTCCGACGTCGAGGCAGGCATGGCGAAATATCTCGCCGCGGAGTACTGCAAGGAGGTCGTGGAAGACAGCCTGCGGATCCACGGCGGCTACGGCTACTCGACCGAGCACGAGATCGAGCGACTGTACAGGGACGCGCCGATGCTGCTGATCGGGGAGGGCACTGCGGAAATCCAGAAGATGATCATAGGTCGTCGGCTGGTGCGCGATTACCCGGCAGGCGGTTAGGAAAGGTTGCTGATCAGTCCTCCGCGACGGAAGGTTCTGCATGCCGAAGCTCCCTCGTCCGCTCCGGCTCGGCGGCGCGGCCCTGCTCGGGCTCGTGACGATCGCCCTCGCCGGATCGCTCACCAGCGCTAACGCGGCGACCACGGCATCACCACCTCCCGCATCCTCGCTTTCCACCCTTCGCAACAGCTTGCCGGCCACGACTGACCCGCAGACCGGGAGCTACTCGGTACCCAGCATGACCGTCGAGATCGCGCTGGCACCGCAGAACCAGGCCGGGCTGAACAGCGCACTGCAGGCAATCTATACCGAGGGCAGCAGCCAGTACCACCAGTTCCTGTCCGCCGGGCAATTCGACGCGCGGTACGCGCCGAGCGCCGCCGAGCGCGCTTCGGTCGCCTCGTACCTGGCGGGCGAAGGCCTGGCGGTCGCCTCGACCAGCTCGCCGTTCCTGCTCAGCGTCACCGGGTCGAGCGCGAAGATCACGGCCGCCTTCCACACGAGCCTCAGCAACTACGTCGACCCGCGCGGCATCCGCTACTTCCAGAACTCGCGGACGCTGCAGGTGCCGACGTCGATCGTGAGCGACATCCAGGGCGTGGTCGGCCTGACCAACACGGTGCGCGAGCAATCAGAGGTCGTCAAGCCGCTCGCCGGGAAGGCGGCGGCCAGCTCCTCCGCGGCCGCGAGCTGCCAGACCGGTTACGTGACCAAGGCCGAGCTCTTCGCCCTCGTCAGCAAGGGGACCCACTTCCCGTACGGCTACGGCGGCGGCCCCGGCTGCACCGGCCTCACCCCGTCGCAGACCAACTCCATCTACGGCGCGCCTGCCGCCAGCCCGGCAGCCCAGGGTTCTGGCGTCAACGCCGCGCTCTTCGAGCTGTCCGCCTACCTGCCGTCGGATGTTCACACCTGGGCAAAGACGTTCTACGGGCCGGGCTACACGCCGAGCCTGAGCAACGTCAACGTGGACGGCGGCCCGCTGGACCCGGTCTGCCCGGCCGGCGACACCTGCGCGCCGGCCGCCCAAGGCTACGCAGGCGACATCGAGGTGGTGGCCGACATCGAGAACACGCTGGCCGTCGCCAAGGACTCCCGCGTGATCGTGTACAGCGCGCCGAACGACAACACCGGCCAGACCGAGCTCGACGAGTACACGACGATCGCTAACCAGGACCGCACGGACACGGTCAGCTCCAGCTGGGGCGTGTGCGAGAACGACGTCACGGCCGCCTACGCCCAGGCGGAGAACACGATCTTCGAGCAGATGGCGTTCCAGGGCCAGAGCATGTTCGGCGCCTCGGGTGACACCGGGGCGTTCGGCTGCATCCGCAGCGACGGCACAACGATCGTGAACGCGAACGACCCGTCGTCCCAGCCGTGGGTGACCAGCGTCGGCGGCACCTCGCTGGAAAGCGACAACCCGGGCACCAACCCGAACCCCGGGCCGCCGGCCACGGGCACCGAGACCGTCTGGAACGTCCGCAACCTGTGCAGTGACGCGCCGCCCGCGCCGGGCAACGGCAATCAGAGCGGTTACTTCTGGTGCAGCGCCACGGGCGCCGCCGGCGGCGGATCCAGCCACTACTGGGGCCGGCCGTTCTACCAGCAGGGGCCGGGCGTGGACAACTCGCACGTGACGTACGGCAACGGCACGACGAACTGCACACTCGCCGCGACGGGGACCCCGTGCCGCCAGGTGCCTGACATCTCCGCGAACGCGGACCCGTACACCGGGTACGCCGAGTACTGCACCGGCAGCGCGGCTACGCCCGGTAGCACCTGCGCCAGCGCCGGGCTCAACGGCTGGTTCGGGATCGGCGGCACCAGCCTGTCCTCGCCGCTGTGGGCCGCGGTGACCGCGGACAGGGACAGCTACCAGGGGCGCCGGACCGGGAACATCAACCCGCTTCTGTACTGGTGGCTGATCACCAACCCGTCGGAGTACTTCACCGACGTAACCGGGCAAGGTCCGCTGCAGCAGGCCGCCACCAACAACGGCCTGTTCCCGGCCGCACCCGGCTATGACGAGGCGACCGGCATCGGCACGCCGAAGTTCGCCGCGGTTATCGCCGGCTGACCTGCTAGGCCCAAAGGGCGCTAAGCGGCGGCAGCGGCCTGGGGAGCGTCCAGGTACCTGACGTCCCTGGTGACCCCGGCCAGGGCCCTCGACAGGCTGTCTCTGCGGCTCACCACGGTGACCCAGACGTCGCGCGCCGCCAGGTTCGCCGCGGCCTGGCTGAACAGGCCGTCGCCCGACCCGATCACCACGTGCGTGAACCGCGCGGCGACGTCCTCGTGCTGCAGGACGTCGAGGAGTTCCAGGTCGGCGCCGTTCGGGCCGGACCTGACCCGGTACCTGGCGCTCGGCCAGCCCAGCGCCGCGTTCATGAAGGCCAGATGGCTGGTGGCCATCACCACCTGATCGTCGGCGCCGAAGGTGAGGCGGGCCAGGTACAGCCCTTGCACCTCGGTGACCTGGTCCCGGCTGGGCAGCGCGGCGCCCGCGAGGTTTTCTATGTCGACAAGGTGCAGCGTGCGCGCGGGGTACCACTGTCTGGGGCGCCTGACCGCTCGCACACCAACACCTCCCTCGTCATCACGCCACAGATAGAGAGGTACCCATGTTGTCCATGGGGCAACCGCATGGCGTCCATGCTTTATGGCCATGGTCTCCGGGTACAGTCCGTCATGTGAGCGTGCCTGTCGTCCGGGATGAGCTGGTTGCGACCCTGGAGGAAAGCCTGCGCGTCGTGCGACAGCTGGCGGACGACGCCCGCGACGACGACGTGCCGGTCACGGAGCTTGTCGCGCAGGCCACCATGCTCGGCCGGCTTGACGAGCGCAGGGAAGAGCTGATCGACCAGCTGCGCCGCACGGCGAGCGCGGGGATGCGCGCGACCCAGCCGGGAACTCCGATCCGCGAGGTCGTCCTCGCCGCGCTCGACGAACTCGGCTGGCCGCAGAACGCCGGGTTCCTCGAGGAGTACCTATGGGCCAAGTGCCAGCTGCAGCTGGACAGCCGGGCGTTCGCGCCGCTGCGCAGGGACGAACGGCGGGCGTGGCAGCGCACCCCCGGCGGCCGCGCCGCTTACATCGTCCCCGCGCTCAACCCGGACGGCACGGCCAATCCGCGCTGGCTCAGCAGCTCCGCGTGGGACCTGGACCGGCGCGTGATCGCCTCACCGCAGACCGAGCGCCTGCTGGACCTGGAGAAGATCGCCGCGCTTCGCGTCCGCGGCTCCCGCGGTCCGCTGGGCACGCTGCTCGAACGCTACGCCCAGGAGATCCTGGAGATCGACCCGCCGCCGGTCTCCGCGACCGCCGCGCAGACCGCCGCGTGGCGCGCCCACGTCCGGGCGCACACGACGGCACTGATCTGGCAGATCCGCGAGCGGGACGACCCTTACCGGCAGCGGATCGCCCGGCGGCTGGCGCGGCTGCCGGACCACGACCAGCTCTGGGGCCAGGAGTGGGCGCAGCGGCAGGGGTGACCGCCGGGCTGGCGGGACGCCGGGGCGCCGGGTCGGGTCAGCCAGCGTCAGCCAGAATGGCGGGTCAGGAACGCCAGCGTCTGCGCGTTGAACTCCTCGACGTTCTCGTAGATGGGCGCGTGCGCGCAGTCCTCGAAGACGACCAGCTCCGTGTTCTTGATGCCCTCGGTGAGCGGCCCGGCGAACCGGGTCGAGGTGCACATGTCGTGCCCTCCGAACGTGATCTGGGTCGGCGCCTGGATGAGGCCGAGCACCCCCGTCGCGTCGTGCGAGAGCGCGGCGCCCGACTGGCGCAGGAACGCGTCCACCGGCGGCATCGGCCTGCTGCGCACGAAGTCGGCGAGGGAGTCGATGTACTCCGGCTTGGCCGCGTAGAGCTCGGGAGTGAAGCAGAACGGGAAGATGCCCTGGATGACCATGTCGGTGACGCTGTCGAGCGCCTTCGCCATGGTCCGCCAGCCTTCTACGACGACCCGCAGGTACGGGTCGGTCGCGTCCCACGCGCTGTGCAGCGACAGGGACTTCACCAGCGACGGGTACTTGGCCGCGAGCCAGGTGCCGACCGCGGCGCCGAGGGAGAGCCCGCTGACGTGCGCGCTGGGGATGCCCACGGCCTGCATGAACTCCGCGACGTCGGCGGCGAACAGCTCGGTCGTGTACACGCCGTCCGGCTTCCCTGACAGGCCCGCGCCGCGGAGGTCGACGGTGTAGCAGGTGAACTGCCTGGCGTAGTCAGCCACCTGGAAGGCGTAGCAGGCCTGGTCGGCCGCGAGATAAGGGATGAGGACGAGCGGTTCCCCTTCGCCCTGGACCTCGTAGTAGATCTCGATGTTGTTGGCCTGCACGACCGGCATCGTCGCCTCCCGGGGTAAGTATCGGGATAAGTATTACGTGAGCCGGCGCTCCGCGGCCCAGCGGGTGAGCTGGTGCCGGGAGGAGAGCTGCAGCTTGCGCAACACCGACGAGACGTGGCTTTCCACCGTCTTGACGGAGATGTACAGCTCGCGGGCGATCTCCTTATAGGTGTAGCCCTGGGCGATCAGCCGGAGCACCTCGCGTTCGCGGCTGGTCAGCTGATCGAGTTCGGGGTCGAAGGACGGTTTCACGTCCGCGGCCGACGGCGCGGCCGCGAACGCGTCGAGCACGAACCCGGCTAGCCGGTGCGAGAACACGGCGTCGCCGTCGGCGACCCGCTGGATGGCGTCGGCCAGGTCGGCGGTGCTGATCGTCTTCGTGACGTATCCGCGAGCGCCTGCCCTGATCACCCCGATCACGTCTTCCGGCGCGTCCGAGGCGGACAGCGCGAGGAAGCGCACCTCGGGATGCTCCTTCTTGACCGCGCTGATGACCGCCTGGCCGCCGCCGCCCGGCAGGTGGACGTCGAGCAGCACCACGTCGGGGAGGAGCTGGTCGATCACCTCGATCGCCGGGCCCACGTCATCCGCCTCGCCCACCACCTCTACCTGGCGGCCGATCTCGGCGCGGACCCCCGAACGGAACAGGCCGTGATCATCGACGAGCACGACACGCGGCAGCGCCCTGGCCTGGGTATTCATCGCCTGCTTCCTCCCTTCGCCTCAGCAGACGCGGCGGACCGCGGCATCGTCAAGGTCACCTTCGTCCCTTCTCCCACGGCGGACTGCACCGTCGCCGAGCCGCCGTGCCGGCTCATCCGGCCGTGGACCGACTGAGCCAGGCCCTTGCGGTCGTCAGGTACGGCATCCGGGTCGAAGCCCTTGCCACGGTCTCTGACCGCTACCTCCACCTGCTTCGGCTCGACCTCGGCGTAGACCGAGATCACGCCGGCGCCGGACCACTTCGCGGCGTTGACAGTCGCCTCGCGTGCCGCCGCGAGCAGCGCGTTCAGGTCGTCGTCAAGCGCACAGTCGCCGACGGTGACCACCTCCACAGGCACCCCGTGCCTGGCCTCGACGTCCCGCTGGATCTGCCTGACGCCCTCGCCGATCGTTGTCGCGTCCCCGTCGCCGAGGGTGCGCCCCTCGAACAGCCAGGAGCGCAGCTCCCGTTCCTGCGCCCTGGCGAGCTGGACGACCTGCTGGGGATCGTCGGCGCGACGCTGGATGAGCGCGAGCGTCTGCAGCACCGAGTCGTGCACGCGGGCGGAGATGTCGGCCCGCTCTTCCGCCCTGGCCCTCGCCGACCGTTCCAGCACCAGGTCCCTGGCGATGCGCAGCCACCACGGCCCGAGCAGCACCACGATCCCGGCGGTCACGAGGATCACGCCAGCGAGTGGCCGCAGCAGGGCGACGCTCTCATGCGACGTCAGCAGCCAGCCGAACCCGGCCCCCAGCAACGCGACCGCCGCGACGAGCCGCCACCCAAGGCCACGCCGCACGCCCTGGCCGCCACTGAGGCTTTCCAGCGGTTCCACCAGGTGCCGCATCACCGCTTGCTCGCTGTCGGACGCGTTCCGCCAGATGAGTACCAGCAAGACCACGCTGGGGACCTGCTGCCAGCCGTAGGTGTTGATCAGTCCGGCGTTGAGCACGCTGGCCAGGCCCAGCACGACGCACATCAGCGAGGCCAGTGCGATGGCCAGGGCAATGCCGCGGGAATCGTGCCGCGCCCTGCTTCCGATGCTGGCCTCCGCGCCCCTGGCCGGGATCAGCAGCCAGCCGCCGAGGTAGAACGGGATCGTCCAGCCTTGCGAGACCAGTGTTATAACCACGAACACGATGCGCACGGTGGTCGGGCTGAAGCCGCGCCAGGCGGCGATGCCGGCCGCGACCCCGCCCGCGAGGCGGTCTTCGGGGTCGCGCCGCAATGGCTGGCCATTACCGCGATTCCGCCACCGCTCCGCCCGTCTGTGCCAGTGCGGAGAGCCGCGGAACCCATGCGGCGGCCACGCCTGCTCGGTCGGTTCCGTCTGCTGGTGCACACCACCATCATCGCCCGTTTTCCCTCATCCCGGCCATCGGGTCTTTCCCTGATATGCCCCTAGGCTGGCAGGGGTGGCTCAGGGTTGAGCCAGGGCTGTTCCTGATACCGCGCCGACGGCGAGGGAGGCACTCTTGAGGCATGGATACTTCAACGGCTAACACCGACTCAGAGCCGACGGTCCCCGCCGGCCGCCCGCCACTCCGCCGCGCCTACCACGGGCGCATGCTCGCCGGCGTTGCCGCCGGCATCGCCGACTACCTCAACGTGGACGTCACGATCGTGCGCGTAGCCTTCGTCGTCTCCACCTTCTTCGGCGGCGCCGGCATCGCGGCGTACCTGGCCTGCCTGCTGCTCATCCCCGAGGAAGGCACCGACGAGTCAATCGCGAGCTCGCTGCTCGACTCCATTCAGCACGGATCGCGCTAGGAGGGCCGCGACATGTCTCCCACATCCAGCCAGCAGTGGTCGCGCCGCATCCGCTACTCCGACCAGCACCTGCGGGTCTCCGACGCCGAGCGCAACGCCGTCGCCGAGCAGCTCGGGACGCACTACAGCGACGGCAGGCTCGACCAGGCCGAGTTCGACGAGCGCGTCAGCAGGGCTATGGCAGCGAAGACCCGCGGCGACCTTGACGGCTTGTTCGACGACCTGCCGGACCCTGAGCCCGCGGGGGCCTCAAGGAACGCCAGGTCAGCCGACCCCGCGGTCCCGTACCGGCGCCGCCGCCGGACCGGATTCGGCCGGATGCTCCTGCTGGTCGTGCTGGTTATCGCGGCGCTGTCCATCGTCTCGCACGTCCTGACCGCATTCGCCTTCTACGTCCCGTGGTTCTGGATCGCCGCGCTCGTCGCGGTCGTCCTGCTGGTCAATAGGTCCGCCCACCACCGCCACGACCGCTGAGCCATGCGGGCTTGCTATTCGACGGAGGTCCCGATCGGGGTACTGGCTGCCAGGCCAAGGTCGCGCATGGCCTTGCGGTAGGCGACGGCGACCGCGTCGAAGCGCAGGTGAAGCTCGGCGGCCAGGTCGAACGGCACGCGCTCGGGTCGCTGCGACTCGACAACAACCTGGTCCTGGCCGAAGATGGTGTCTTCGAATTCGCGGATCACCCGGTCCGGCTGGCCGGTGTTGTAGTTGCGGCCGATGACCACGTAGCCGGCGCAGCGGTCGGCGGCAGCCGGCTGCGAGGCGAAGAAATAGACCATGCCGCGGTGTCCGCCCCAGCCGAGCCGCAGCACGATCGTGTAGGGCAGATGCAGCTCGTAGCGGCTGCGCCGTTCCGGCGGCCCGGCCTGCTCGTTGCCGAATACCGGGAAGTCGTCGCTGTTGGGTGCCTCGGGACGGACGATCTCATACCGCAGCACGTGCCCGTCAGTGCGCACCTGGTGCGAGGGGACCACCGGCCGTTCCGGGTCGCCGAGCAGCCCCGGGTGC
>Ga0207699_10001195_pt1 | contig 12302 bp, 12 predicted proteins | sample LARL51metaG_FD_184344 | JGI IMG/M metagenome (GOLD analysis project Ga0207699, IMG submission 184344) | Corn, switchgrass and miscanthus rhizosphere microbial communities from Kellogg Biological Station, Michigan, USA - LAR L5-1 metaG... | ecosystem: Host-associated > Plants > Roots >...
AGCTACGAAGCGGGCTCGGCCCCCCTCGGCTTCGATGGCGGCAACGACCTCGGCGCCTCGCCCGGCGTCGCGGCCATGAACGATGACCTCCCATCCGCCTCGGGCCAGGCGCAGCGCAGCCGCCCGGCCGATGCCCGTGGTGGACCCGGTGACCGGTGCTGTCCCAACAGTTCCAGCGGTTGCACTCATGCAGTTCCAGCGGTTGCACTCATGGCATCCTCATTTCTGTGCAGAACGGCCTGACTCCAGCGTCTCCCCTCCCGCCGTGGGAGGGTCAAGAGCGGAGTTGCCGTTGACTCTCCCATAGCTTGTTCTTTAACCCACCCGACTGTGACCTGGGCGTTTCGCTGGCCGTCGGCCGGGTGGTCCCGGCGTGTCGCGGTGCGTGACTACGGCCTCGGCCACGAAGCGCACGCGGGTGTCGTCGTCGTAGGACGGGTTGAACCATGCCCCGAAGGTGCCGAGCTGTGGTGACATGTGGCTAAGCCTCGATGACCAGGCGAGCGATGCGCCCGTCGTGGAGGGTGAACCGGAAGTGCAGGTCGACGACGCCGCCGGGGAAGTCGCCTTCGAGGTGGTTGATGGCGGTGTAATGCTCGTCATCGATCTTCTCGGCGCCGGTGAGCTCGATGGTGTAGGTGTATTCACGCGCTGATCGGTCCAGCCAGGTGTGGATGCCGGCGGTTCCGTGGTAGGTCTTTCCGTCGTCGGTCACCGCCGCGTCGCTGGTGAAGTAGCTGATGGCGGTGTCCGCGTCGCGGGCGCGGTGGGCCGCGAGGTAATCCGCGATCGTGCGCGGAAGCTCGGTCAGGTCGATCGTCTGGGTGTTGTCCGTCATGAGGCCACCGTGCGGCCTCTCCTGGGGAGAGGGTCAAGCCCGGCCGGGTCGGTTGACCTTCCCCCGGGGAGAGGGTGCACAGTGGCCTCATGCGGCCCGGCCTCACCATCGGCGAGTTCGCGCAGGTCACTCACCTGAGCGTCCGTACGCTGCGCCGATACCACGAGCGGGGCCTGCTCGAACCAGCCGTCGTCGACCCGGACAGCGGATACCGCTACTACACCAGCGAGCAGATTCCCGCCGCGCAGGTCGAGCTCGCCGTCACCGTGCATTCTGGGCCGCACGACGACATCGACGTCACGTACGGACGGCTCGGTGCCTACATCACCGGCCACGCCCTCGCCATCGACGGCCCGGTGCACGAGACGTACCTGAGGGGGCCGCGCGACGACCCCGACCCGAACTCATGGCGCACCGAGATCGGCTGGCCAATCTTCCGCGTCGCACCGGGCTGAGCCAGAGTGACGAAGACGAGGAGGAACTCGGCCGCGCCGTGGTCGCTGAATGCGGCAGGAAATTTCCTCTACCCGGTTCTGCCCAGCGTCCGGATCACCGTGAGCCAACACAGCGCGGCCTGGCGTCCGCTGTGCACTTCGAAGTCGCCTTGGCGCTCGCGAGTGCCGCGCCCATGACTGAAAGCGGCAAGATCGACAATAGAACCCGGCGCGAGTTCACGCTCATCGGCTACGTGACCGGGCGTCCGCAGACGAGCAGATCCGCCAGATCTGCGTCCATGGGCACGACGCCTCCTCGGCCTGTCGGCCGGGGCAGATCGGCGGCTACTTGCGCGGTGACGTTGACGAGCGCTAGTTACAGAATGTGATTCGGCTCCTGGGCCAGCGCCGTGCGGATCGCCGAATTGGCGCGGTGGATGGTGGCGCCGGGTATGTGGTTGGCCGTGTGCAGATCGTGCTGGTCTGTACCGCTGCCGATCTGATTTAACTCGAGCCCGTGACCGCCGCCTGACGGCTGCGGTGTCCTTGGTGATGCGCGCCGTGCCGCGGGCCCCGGGCTCGGTGATCGAGGGTCTGGGAAGGAAACGGGCGGAGGCAAACTGGGACGGCCTTCAAGGCGGCGGATATTAGCCGGTGATGTGGCCGCTGGTCATTCGGTGCGTAGCACCTGGGCTGGGAGGAGCCGGGCGGTTGCCCGGCCGGGCCAGAATGCGACGGCGTTGGCAATGAGGATCACCGTCGGCACCATGAGCAGGATGAGCGAGGCCGGTGTGATGGCACCGGCCGGGATACCAAGGCTGGTGGCAAACAGAACCCAGCTCCAGCGGCCGGCCGCTATCCCGAGCGGCAGGCCGGCCAGCAGCGCGAGCAGGGTGAGCGTGGTGACCTGCCAGCTGGTGATCAAGGTGAGCTGCCGGCGGAGCAGGCCAAGTGTCTTCAAGATGGCGAAGTCCTGGCGCCGCTGCCGCCCGGACACCACGACGAACTGCCCGAGCACGGCTAGGCCGAGAACGGCGAGCAATGCGGCCAGAAGCTGGGGAGTGCGGTCGATGCTGGCATAGTTGAGGATGCCGTTGGGGCGCTGGTCGGTGACCACGCAGGCCGGAAGCTGGGCGGCTTGGCAGATACCTGCCATGGACCGCCGGAAGCTGGCGATGTTGGCGGCCTTTCGCGGGCCGGGCGCAAAACGCACGAGCGCGAATTCAAAACCGGGCCGTCCGCCCGGCAGCTGCGGCCGGAGAACTGCGGCCGTCGTCTCGGCGCCTTGGCCGAGATCGGTCGGCGTGAAGCCGCCCTGGCCGAAGTTCGGGAACGCCGCACGCCCTACGATGCGGTCTGTCAGCCGCCGCCCGCTGATGGTGACAGTGACCATCTGCCCGACGCGCCGCCCGATGCGGCGGAGGGTGGAGGTGCCGAGCACGATCTCGTTGCTTGTGCGCGGTGGCCGGCCTTGTAGCAGCGTCGGTGACAGCAGCGGGCCCTTGCCCCAGGTGAGACCGATCGCGGGCACCACCAGGCCGCCGATCGCGATGATCCCGTGGTTACCGAACGTCCAGCCGGAAACGCCCGCAACCTTGCGGAGCTGACGCTGGGCCTGCCCCGGCGTGAAGGTGCCGAACTGAAAGTCGACCGCGACGTCCCAGCGCTGCCCGTACAAGCGTGGGGTATTGACCAGATGGAGAAGGTTCGCGCCAAAGGTGAACGCGGCGGTAACCGCCAGCACTGACAGCGTCGCGCCCGCGAGGGCGCTACGCACGCGCACGGCGGCGCGGCCGCGGCCGGGTTCGAGCGCGTGACGCACTCCCGCGCTGACGGTCACTGGCGCGCCGGTGCCGGCCAGCCAGGCCGCGACCTGTGACCGCTTGCCAGCCGCTGCCGGGACGCCGCGACGGCCAGCAGCGCCGGCCGATGCGAGCCGCCACGCCGGCCACGCTGCCCGGAGCGCGAGCAGCGCGACGATCGCCCCGGCACCGACCGCCAGCACCGGCGCGTCGCCGCTGATGCCGGGGTCCGGTTCAGCAAGCCGCGCAGCGCCGATCGGCATCAGCGGCGAAGCGGCAACCGCCACTGCGGCGGCCGCGACCGCCCCCACCGCTGCGGTCACGCTCACCTCGATCAGCCCGGCCGACATCAGCTGGCCGCGGGTCATGCCCAGCGCGGCCAGTGTGGAGTTGTCCAGCGACCGGGCGGCCAGCACGCGCGTGGCGGCCTGGCCGACGGCCAGCAGCGCGGTAATGGCCAGGACGGCAGCGAACAGCGCCAGCGCTACCGCCTCGGGCCGGATCGATCGTTCGATAACCGCCGCCTGAGCGCCTTCATCGGCCACGAACACCTCGCCCCCGGTGCGCGGGAACCGGCGCGCCAGCGAATGCGCCCGGGCGCCGAACGCGCCCGGTGTGGTACCTGGCCGCAGCTTGACAAACGCCCCGTCGGCGCCCACATAACCAGGGCCAAGGTAATGCCACAACGCGGTGCTAGCGAGGAAGAACGGAGCCTTGTCAAAGTTGGTGACCGGGCTCACCGATGACCTGGTGACAATGACGCCAACCAGCCGCTCGGTCAGCCTGCGGGGACGAGCGGAGCCCTCTCCCGCCCCGCCGGCCCCCGATGGCCCGGGGTTCGGGATGGCCCGCACGGTCAGGCTGCTGCCGACCTTCAGGTGCAGCCTGGCCGCCCCGATCTGGTTGACCGCGATCTCATCGCGGCGGCCTGGCCGTGGCAGCCGCCCCGCCAGAACCTTGGGGACCTCCAGGCTGTGCCCGAACCGCCCGTCGAGCGGCGCCTCCGCCCCCGCGGCATCCGCCGCGAACCGCCCGCCCGGCTGCACATTCAGCACCACAACCGGCGCGACCGCCGCCACCTCAGGCAACCGGGCGAGCGCGCCGTAATAGCCGCCGACACCAACGCCCGCAGGAGAGACAAACACGTCAGCAGCGCTGGAGGCCCGCAGAAAACGCGGATAGGCGGTGTCTGTCCGTCGCGCTCCGGCGACCGCCGTCAGCACGGCACCGCCAGCCACGGCCACCAGCAGGGCCAGCACGGCCCACCTGCGCCACCGGGCCCGTAGCTCATGCGCAACCAGCCGCAAGACAGCGGGCATGCAACCCACGGTACGCACAGCCCCCGCGAGCACCCAGGGTGCCTGCCCACCGGCCACCCTCAAGCAGGCACCCCACACCCGGTCGCGCCAGCACCACCACGCCCCTCCCGATTCCGGGCACCGGCAGCTTCACCGCCATTGGCGAAGTCATCAGCGTCCAGCAGGCCGACGGCAACACGATCGTCGCCGCCACCGAAATCCAGGCCGTCACTGGCGGCCTGGCGAGGGAAGAAACGCCCGCTGAAAGCTGGTGGCCGCGCCGGCGGCTACTTGCACACCGTGCGTCGGCCAGCGCCAGTCACTGAGCGGGCATGCGCAAGCAGCGACGGCGATGGAGGCGTGGTTTAGTTGTGGTTTGGCCGGATGAGATAGAACGTCCGGTCGACAAACGCCCGGTCCCGTGATGACGTTGACGAGCTGGCCGGTGACCCCTCATAGATCCCGTGCCGCCGGTGATCGATGGTAACCCTCTCGAAGACAGTCCGCTGCCGGAAGTTGCGGACATCGCTGGCCACGCTGGGCTCACGATCGCGCAGGGCGCCCACCGAGCAGGACCAGCGCGCGCGCTGCCAGCCGGCATCCACTCACCAGCGCTTCCGCCGGCGGCTTCTTGTCCAGCCACGGCGGAAGGAACCCGGCGCAGAACGCATCCCTGCCGCCGGTGCCGTCCACGAATTTCTCCAGCGGCTGCGCGGGAACCCGGGCCTGGTCCCGCCCGCTGGCATACATGGCACCGTCGGGCCCAAGCTTCACCACTACCTCCGGAAACCACGCGGTCAGCACCCGGAGCGTGTGCAGTTCTCTGGCCAGCGTCTTTGCTGGTTGCGGTGACCAGATCTGCGCACTAGTCCGGGCTCGTGGGCGTCGGTAAATTGCTTTGTCATCCTGGCCGTGCGCGAGGCAGACTCCGGTCGTGGAGCCGGTGAGGAGCTACGTCATCTGCTGCGTCCAGCGAACCGGAAGCTGGCTGCTGGCGCACACGCTGGCCGATACGGGATACGCCGGCCGGCCGTCTGACTACTTCGGCGACGAGGAGCTGGAGCCCAACACGCGGGAGTGGGGTCTGCCGGACGGCAACCTGACCGCCTACATCGGTGCTGTGCGGGTTAAGGCCACGACGCCGAACGGCGTGTTCGGCTCGAAGATGATGTGGAACGTCTTTGACTGGCTCCGGTCATCGGCCCACTCGCCTCCCGGGGCGGACCCGGGCCTGGAGTTCATGCGCACGACGTTCCCGGATCCCCAGTTCGTCTGGCTGCGGCGTGCGGACAAGGTGCGGCAGGGCATCTCGTGGTGGCGGGCCGACGTGACCGATCAGTGGGGCCTGCGGCCCGGCCAGGAGCCTGCGCAGCCAGCGCTCGACATAGAGCGGGCCGTGCGGCTCGTCCAGTTGGCGCAGTGGTGCGAGGACGGCTGGCGGCAGTGGTTCGCAGCAACGGGAATCCAGCCGTGCGAAGTCTTCTACGAGGATCTCGCCCGGGACAGGCTCGCAGTCGTGAACCGGGTCCTGGAGTTTCTCCGCCTCCCGCAGCTCGATGCGGCAGACCTTCCGCCGGTCCACTACTGCAAGCAGGCCGACAGCCTGACTGAGCGCTACGAGGACCTCGTCCGCTCAGCAATGAGCTCCCTGGCTGATCCCCACGCCCGGCGAACCGCGCGATGCTGCTCTTGACCGAATCCGCGAGCGTCCACGTGCGCACTAACGTGTGCCTGTGGACCAGCCGCGACAAGCCGCGGGGCGGCTGTGGCAGCGGCACGTCCCTGGTGAATTGGTCTACCAGGTCATCCTGGATGGGGACCGCGAGCTGGTCCATCAGCGGGCCGGCCACCCGGACCGGCGCACCTGTGGCCACGGCCATGGCCAGCGCGTACCCGATGCGGACCATCATCTGCCGGGGCTCAGCGGTGCCCGTCGCGGTGAACCTGATCCGCGCTGCCGCCTGCGCGGCGGGGTGCCCGCGCCGTGGCCCGGTGGTCAGCGCGGGGTCAAGCTCGTCGATGTCGACGCCGGTCACCGTCACGCCGGCGGCGCGCAGCAGGCCCGCGGTGATCGCCTCGGCGGTCTCGGGGAAAGCGTGATCATCATCCCGGCCCCGGTACAGGCCGTGCCCTTCCGGCCCGTTCAGCCACACCGGCAGTGCCCGGCCGCTGGAATCGTCGGTGACCACCACGAGCGTCGAGAAGAACCCGAATCCGCGGCCGGGTGCGCGTTTGCCCGGCCATGGCTCGGTGTGCGCGATTCGTACTGCCGTCATGACAGTGAAACGATCCGGGCCGGGACGAAGCGTCGTCTCAGGCCGAGCGTCAGGGGACCGCGATTAGTGCGCAGATTCAGCCACCGCGACCTGACTTGGCTCACGATTGTGAGTTCTCGGCGAGTACATCATGCTGACCTGGGGGTTCGTGGCGTCTGGCAGTTGAATCTGTGCACTAATCCAGGGTTGTGGGCTGGCCTGGTGCTTTCCATGCGTGGATAGCGGGTGGCGCTTCGGGGTCGATGCCGAGCATGCTGAAGCGCGCCGCCAGGTCGTCGACCCACTCCGGTGGTGTGCGGTGGTCGTTCAGCGGGATGCCGGCTTCGCTGTGCCACAGCGCGTCGCCGAGGGCCTGGCGCAGATGCCAGGCCATGAGCCGGTCGGCCGACAGCTGCCGTCCGGTGGCCTGCTGGTAGTGGCGCATGACCGCGGTCAGCAGCTCCAGGCCGGGACCCATCCCGGGACCGGGAAAGCCGCGCAGCTCGTACTCGGGCTCGGCGGCTCCGGCGGTCGCGAAGTCCACCACCACCCGGAGCTCGTCACGGTCCCACACCTGGTTGTCGCCGTGCAGGTCGCCGTGCACGAGCACGGCCGGGCCCGGCGACGCCAATACGGCGTCGGCCCAGTCGCACCAGCGGCTGACGGTCCGGCTCTGATCTGGCCGTATCCACGTCCCGAACCGGTCGCGCAAGGCCGCGGTCGTGGTTGGCGGCAGCACCGGACCGGTGAGCGGGCCGACGGCGGCTTCGATGTGCTGGCGGGTGGCCGGGTGGTGCAGGGCGGCCAGGAACCGCACGATCTGCCTGGCCGCGCGGTCCGGGTCGATCGAGTCGGCGACGTCGAACAGGGATGTCCCGGGCACGCGCCTGGTGATCAGGAGCAGGGGGTCGGTGCTGCTGGCCACGACCTCGGGCAGGAACGGGACCGTGGGTTCGCGCGCGAGCGCGGCCAGGACGGCGATCTCATGCGCCAGCTGGAGCGCGGCAGGACGCGACCAGGCGAATTTCACGATGAACTGGTCACCGAGAGGCTCGCTGCCCGAGTGCCACTGCGGGTCCTGTTTGCCGGCCGGGCCGGGAACCGTGACCGGGTACCCGCTCAGCTCAGGCGCCACGACCCGCAAAGCCTCGCCGAGCGCCACGGCAGAGCACTCAGCCAGCCACCTCATTCCCAGAACCTCAGCATGTGGTGACAGTAGGACACCACCCAGAACACGATCACCATGACGACGCTACGGGAGCGAGACCGCCCCCACATGGCGGTTCTTCGACGCCGCGAAGTAGATCGCGTCTTCGCCGTGCCCTCGGCGCCTTAACTTGGGCTCCGCCATGGGAGGGAGCCTGACAGTTTGGCTCCCCGTTTGGCTCCCCAGAGATCATTTCAAGATCGCAACATGCCTCTGACGTGCGCCCCGAGCGCGATTCGAACGCGCGACCTACTGCTTAGGAGGCAGTCGCTCTATCCACTGAGCTATCGGGGCCGGGCCGGGCGGCCTGATCAAGCCTAGGGCATGCCCCAAGCGGATATCCGTTTCGAGGACGGCGACCTCGGCCGAGGGCCGAAGGCTAGAGGCTGATGGACGCCGAGGGGATATGGCCCTGAAAGGCCCCCGGCCACCCCGTCAGGGGAGCTCGAACGGCAGCGGGATGCCGTCAAGCGCATGGGGGCACGGGCAGCTGCGTTCGGCCGGCAGAGCGGCGATGACCGAGAGGACGAGCTCACGCAGCCGGGTCACGTTCTCCCCAAAGGCGCGGAACACCTCCTCCTGGGTGACCCCCTCGCCCTCGGTAACGCCCGCGTCGGTGTCGGTGACCAGGCTCAGCGACGTGTAGCACAGGGCAAGTTCCCGCGCCAGAACGGCCTCCGGGTAGCCGGTCATCCCGACCAGGGTCCAGCCCTGCGCGGCGTACCAGCGCGATTCCGCGCGGGTCGAGAACCGCGGCCCGCCGATCACCACCAGCGTGCCGGAATCCTCGATGTCCCAGCTCGACGCGCGCGCCGTGGCGATGGCCGCGGCCCGGCCCCGCGGGCAGTAGGGATCGGCGAACGCGACATGCACCGCCCGGTCGGCGTCGTAGTAGGTCTGCTCGCGGCCGGCGGTCCTGTCCACCAGCTGGTCGGGAATGATCAGCGTGCCCGGCTGCAGGTCCACGGTGAGGGAGCCGACGGCGCTCGGCGCCAGCACCTGGCGGACGCCCAGCGAGCGCAAAGCCCAGATGTTGGCCCGGTACGGGATCTTGTGCGGCGGGAACCGGTGATCGCGGCCGTGCCGGGGCAGGAACGCCACCTGCCGCCCGGCTACCTCTCCGACGGTGATCGGGTCGCTGGGCGGGCCGAACGGGGTTTCGACCTTGATCTCCTGGGCGGACGCCAGCAGCTCGTAGAAGCCCGACCCGCCGATGACGGCGATGCTGGGCTGGCCGGGCACCCGGCTCACGCCACCTTCGAACCCGTGCCGGAACTGCCGGCCTTCTCCGCCTTCTTCGCGGGCTTGGACTCACCCGATCCGGACTTATCCGACGACGATCCCGAGTCGGCGGTCTTGCCGGAAGAGCCGTCGCCGGAGCCCTTCACCTGCTTGTCCTTGGCTTCGGGCTTGTCCTTGGCCTCACCGGAACCCGACCCGTTGCGGCTGTCGGTCCGGTAGAAGCCGGAGCCCTTGAACACAATGCCGACCGGCGAGTACACCTTCCGGAGCGGGCCGCCGCACACCTCGCAGGTGGTCAGCGAGTCGTCGGTGAACTTCTGGACGACCTCCAGCCGCTCATCACACGCGGTGCACGCGTACTGGTACGTCGGCACTGGTCCCTCCTTGCCCGGCGCTGGCACTCACCGCCACCGACTGCCAAATGTTAACGCAGATGGGCTGCCCACTAATCCCTCCGGGGCCTATCTGAGCGGGCCTATCTGAGCGGGCCTATGTGAGCGGCAGCCTGGTGATCCCGGCGGAGGGGCGGGCCACCAGCCGCACCCGCTGGTCGTGGTCATCGGCCGGGACCGCCGTCGTAGAGGAGCGCGATCGTGGGGATCCCGGGCGCGACCCGGGCCAGGGCGCGGTCGTAGCTGCCGCCGCCGCGGCCGAGCCGGACGCCGCCGCGGTCGACGGCCAGAGCAGGCACCAGTACCAGGTCGGCCCGGGCCACCGCGTCCATGCCGCGGGGCGGCTCGCCCGGCTCGGCCAGGCCGCGCGGCCCCGGGCGCAGGGAATCGGGGCCCTCGTAGGAGGCCCAGTCCAGGTCGGCGTCCGGGCGCAGCAGCGGGAGCAGCACGTAGCCGCCGCGCTTCCACAGCGCGTAGACCAGGCCGTGGGTGTCCGGCTCGGAGGAGAGCGAGTAGTACGCGGCGATGGTGCCCGCCATCTGCACCTGCGGCAGCTCCAGGATGGCGTCACGCAGGGCGCGCGCGGCCGCCGCCCGCTGATCCGGGCTGAGCCGCGCGCGGTCCGCCAGCAGCCGCCGCCGCAGGGCGGCCTTCTCGGCGGCCACCCCACCGCTAGCCGCGCCCGCCACGGCTCCAGCCCATGATCACGTTTAGCCCACCCGGTCCGCGGTAGCCGCTACCACCACCCGGTCCCCCGGCCACCAGGGGATGGTAACCGTCGTGGCACGACTCGTTTAGGGTAGCGGCATGCCAACGTCAGCAGCGGTCAGGAAGGCGGTCATCCCCGCCGCGGGCATGGGTACGCGGTTCCTGCCCGCAACCAAGGCCGTGCCCAAGGAGATGCTGCCGGTCGTCGACACGCCGACCATCCAGTACGTCGTGGAGGAAGCGGTGGCCGCCGGGCTCGGCGACATCCTGCTCATCACCGGCCGCGGCAAGGGCGCCATCGAGGACCACTTCGACCGGGCTCCCGAGCTCGAGGAACTGCTCGAGGCCAAGGGCGACACCGCCGGGCTCGAGCTCATCCGGAAGTCCGACCAGCTCGCCGCCGTCCATTCGATCCGGCAGGGCGCCCCGAAGGGCCTCGGCCATGCCGTGCTCTGCGCGGCGGACCACGTCGGGGACGAGCCCTTCGCCGTGCTCCTCGGCGACGATTTCATCCATCCCAGCGACCCGCTGCTGCGGCGCCTGATCGAGGTCCGCGCGCGGTACGGGGGCAGCGTGGTCACGCTGATGGAGGTCGACCGGGATCAGATCTCGCTGTACGGCGCCGCCACGGTCGAGCCGACCGGCGAGGATGACGTGTTCCGGGTGATCGACCTGGTCGAGAAGCCGGACCCCGACGACGCCCCCAGCAACCTGGTCATCATCGGGCGCTACGTATGCGACCCGGCCATCTTCGGCGTTCTGCGGGAGACGCCGCCCGGCCGGGGCGGGGAGATCCAGATCACCGACGCGCTCAAAACCCTGGCCCAGACGGACTCCGACGGCGGCGGGGTGCACGGGGTCTTGTTCCGCGGCCGCCGCTTCGACACCGGCAACCGGCTCGACTACCTGCGCACCATCGTCCAGTTCGCGTGCGAGCGGCCGGACGTGGCCGCCGAGTTCGTGCCGTGGCTGCGCAAATACCTCGACGACCTCGGATGAGCACCGACCTGGTGCCGGTCGAGGCGCACCTCGCGGAGATCCTGGCGGCGACCCGGCCGCTGACACCGGTCCGGCTGGGGCTCGAGGAGGCCGAGGGCGGCGTGCTCGCCGAGGACGCCACCGCCCTGCGGCCGCTGCCCTCCTTCGACAACGCGGGGATGGACGGTTACGCGGTCCATGCCGCCGACGTCGCGGCGGCGGCGTCCGGGGCTCCGGTCACCCTGCCGGTGACCGACGAGATCCCGGCCGGCGACACCCGCACCCTCACGGTCGCGCCCGGCACCAGCGCCCGGATCATGACCGGCGCGCTGATGCCCGCGGGCGCCGACGCCGTCGTGCCGGTGGAGTGGACCGACGGCGGCGACAAGCGCGTGGTGATAAGCCGACCGGCGCCGACCGGGAACGCGATCAGGCGCCGCGGCGGCGACGTGGCCGAGGGCGACGTGATGGTGGCGGCCGGCGCGCGGCTCGGCCCGGCGCAGGCCGGGCTGCTCGCGGCGGGCGGTCACGGGACGGCACTGGTCCGTCCCCGCCCCCGGGTCGAGGTGATCGCCACCGGCAACGAGCTCACCGACCCGGGAACCGAGCTGGCGCCGGGCCAGATCTGGGAGTCCAACGGCTACATGCTGGCGGCCATGGCGCGCCAGGCGGGCGGGCGGGCGCGCCGGCACCGCGTGAAGGACGATCCCGTCGCGGTGGTCACCGCGCTCGAGGAACTCAGCGTCTCGGCCGACGTGCTGGTCACCACCGGCGGCGTCAGCATGGGCGGGGACCATGACGTGGTCAAGGCGGCGCTGGGCGCGTTCGCCGTCAAGTTCCGCAAGGTCGCCATGCAGCCCGGCATGCCGCAGGGCTTCGGCTTGATCGGCCTCGGCGGGACGCCGGTCTTCACGCTGCCCGGCAACCCGGTGAGCGCGTACGTCTCGTTCCTGCTCTTCGTCCGGCCCGCCATGCAGGCCCTGCAGGGGCTGCCGCCGGCTCCCCTGCCGCTCACCCGGGCCAGGCTGGCCGGGGCCGTGCGCTCGCCCGAGGGCAGGCGCTCCTACCTGCGCGCCGTGTTCAACCACCGGGCCGGCACGGTCATCCCGCTCACCGGCCAGGGCTCTCATCAGCTCGGGACGCTGGCC
>Ga0207699_10001196_pt1 | contig 12300 bp, 8 predicted proteins | sample LARL51metaG_FD_184344 | JGI IMG/M metagenome (GOLD analysis project Ga0207699, IMG submission 184344) | Corn, switchgrass and miscanthus rhizosphere microbial communities from Kellogg Biological Station, Michigan, USA - LAR L5-1 metaG... | ecosystem: Host-associated > Plants > Roots >...
TCTCGCTCCACTCAGGATACGCAGGGGCGAATGGCGACGCAAGAACTATTTGAGAGATGTTCCTGGCCTCTTCGAGCCGGCCCACTTCGCAGAGTTCGACGGCAAGGCTGTTCAGGTAGTCGTAGTAAACGTGCGGCTGCAAGGCGCGCATCTGGTAGGCCATCGGAAGCAAATCCTCTAGAACAGCGACTGCACCATGGTGATTCCCATAATGGCTTTTGATGACCGCGAACATTTTTTGCGTGCCAAGTGTGGCGTACGAATCGTAGATCTTGCTACTCGAAGCAAACCGTCCTGCATCCGCATAAAGAGACAGAGCGGTTTGATAATCCCCCTTGTGCAATGAGTTTGTTCCCAGGGACTGCATCGCTCTAATCCTATAACTTGGCGGAGAATTGCCCGTCATAGGTTCGAGCAAGCGGGCCGCCCTCTCGAGATCGCCACGTCCAAATCTCTGAGCGCACAGCGCCTGATAATACAAGCCGACTTCTCTATAGGGTCGCGGTAGAGGCGCCGTCTGCAGAACCTTGCTCACTCGTTCGAGAGCATCCAACTGTCGAAATGCGTGAGCATGCTCGACCAATACCACCAGCTCCTCGCCCAGAGCGCGCAAAAACTGTCTCGCATGAATGCCTTTAACTAACTCCGAAGCAAGTTGTTGGTAAAATCCGCCATAGCTGATTGCGTTTTCAAGATCAGCTAACCGCTTTAAGGAGGAAAAATCTGTGAGAATAAGATTGCTACTAGCCGCTGTTTGCATATTGATTCTCCCGGTTGTCTTCTCACCCGCTACGGGTGACAGACCCACGAGCCCGACTGTGTTCGCCACTATTGCCTATGCCGGTCATACACTCACTGGCGATTGGTGCGGTTGCGGCGGCTTTGGCTGCGTCTGCGATCCTGGGGAAAACCCCGGTGGTAACAGCGCCACACCGGTTAGTGATAACGAGTCTTCCGATCAAGGCCCTTCTCCGATTCGCGCCCATTCGGGTTCCGGCTTTGATTTCGGAACCGGGGCGTTGATATTGGCGCTCGCGCTCCTCGTGTGGGCAAGGCTGAGGGCGTAAGCTCTCAGCGCTTCTTAACTCACACTCAATAGATCCCAGTAAACCGCCCGGACTCGGCGGTATAGGTGATGTTTGTCTCCTCGAACGGGCGGCATTCTACTATAGTCGTGCTCGGATTGCACTTCAAAACGCCGATGAAGAGAGTATGAAACGTAACGGGCTGCCTCACCAAGGCACACCGCTCGCTCTACTGCTCTCAGCTTGTGTGAGGTGTGATCAACCGCTTCAATGATGAAAGCACACGGGTCAAAATGCTTGTTTCTGCATCACGTTGGGAGGTACCCGATCTACGGACGGATCGCTACTTAGAAATTCGTCGCCCCGTCGACAACTTGACCCTCTCGCATCGAAGGCTTTCCAAATGCTTCAAACTCGTCGGTTTGGAGCGTCTGGAGGAAACCCCGCGCGACTTCGAGTCTTGCCCTGGCCAGGCTGATTGCTAATGGTAATCGGACTGCACGGCGGTCGGTATGGGTTATCGATCCATCAATTTCCTTCTCTATGATTTTCCGACCACGAGGACCGCAAATGATCCCGGCTTGAGCGTACGCTGAGGGCGCCTTCCTGGTTCGGACGCGGGAGTTTCCAGATACTCGGCGGCAGGAAGAAAGATCTTCTTTGTCTTCGGATCGAAGGCCATCGTCTTTGCACTCGGTTGTGTCTTTACCGCTCCGGCGTCTTCGTACGAGTCCGCTGATTTCTCACGGTAGATGCTCAATGTTCCATCGCCGCAAGAGAAGAAGATCAGCCCGGCTCCCGAATCGAAGCCGGCATAGTCAACACCCGCCCCGATCGGAAAGCTGTTAATCACTTTTCCAGTGACGGCGTCCATCACTATCATCTTCGGTTCATTTCGGCAGCCGATGAACAAGCGCCTGGTCTTAGCATCATAAGCGAGTCCGGTTGGAACCTTCGCCACGCCGATTGGAAAGCGCTTCTTCACCTCGAGCGACTTCGGATCGAACGCCACTACTTCGGCAGTGTCCTCGCTGTTGACGTAGATAAGCCCGTCGGCGCCAATTATCGCCTGTTCGCCGTCGCCGCCCATTTTCACCGTCCCCACAACTTCGCCGGTCGCGGCATCGATAGCGGTGATATCGTGTGACCCGTGATTGTTCGTGAATACGCGCTTCGAGGCTGGTTCGTAGTAGATGCCATCAGGCCCCTTGCCGACATCGATTTTCTTGATTAGGCGCAATGTTGCCGGGTCGAACATAGACACCTTGTTCTCTCGACCATTGCTCGTGAAGCCGTGCTTGAAGGCCGATGCAATCGCAACGCCGTGTACGCCGGGCGTGTCGGGGATTGTACCCACGACCTTTCCGCTGTCTGCGTCAAGGACGTCAACTTGTGTAGCGTGCGAAACATAGAGCCGCCGCGCTGAATTGTCCAGCGTTATGTAGTCAAAGCCACCTTCGCCCGGGATCGCGTAGCGACCCTCCACCTTGTAGTGAGTCGAGCCTTGAAACAACAGCACGACTGAAAAGAAACTCACCAGAACGCTTGTGATGCTTGTCATCATTTGCTCCTTTACTCGAAGTTTAGGTTTGGTCTTACTTGTTTGTGCCGCAAGTCGGCCGTCGTGAATGCTCCGGAGGCTGCTCAAGCGCCAGCCGACTGTCGCACGCCCTTTCATCGAATGCAAGATTGTATCTACCGAAGATGAATACAGGATTAATCGGATGTAGTGGGGTCATTGATACACAACTACCAATTGAATCGAATTAGCCTGCGGGGAGAACGGTCATTGAACCGGTGAGCGAACTGCCAGGGTCAATGGAGTGCTCCCTTCGTGCAATACAAGATTAGGATACTACCTTAATCTCAGATTCATCTTTCGCATGCTAGACTGGTCTGAGAATCAGCTATGCGAGTACTGCTTATCGAGGATGAGCCAAGGGTCGCGCGCTTCATAGCTAAGGGGTTGCGCGAGCAGAGCTACGCGGTTGACATCGCCAGTGATGGCCAAGAGGGGTTGTACAAAGCTGGAATCGATGACTACGACCTGATCGTTTTGGACGTAATGATTCCTCTGCTAGATGGATTCGAGGTGTGCCGAGAGCTGCGTCGTCAAGGAGTTACTACGCCCGTCCTCATGCTCACGGCACGCGACGCTGTGAGTGACCGTGTCGCGGGGCTGGACGCAGGGGCCGACGACTATCTGAGCAAACCTTTTGACTTTACAGAACTGCTTGCCAGATTGCGCGCTCTTCTCAGGCGCCGGGAATCTCTGAGGACGGAGTCTCTTCAACTGGATGATCTGACAATTAACACCACGAATCACACCGTCGAGCGTTCCGGACGAAGCATCAGCCTGACTGCAAAGGAGTACTCGCTGCTGGAGTTCTTCGTCTTGAACGCGGGCAAGCTGGTGGGGCGAGACGAGATAGGCCGCCACGTGTGGGATGAGAATTTCGATCCGTTCTCAAATGTCATCGATGTCTATGTTCGGCGGCTCCGAAAAAAGATCGACGAAGGTTCGAGCCGGCCGTTGATCCACACCCGGCGCCGCGAGGGCTATGTCTTTTCCGCCGAGGTTCAGGACGGCAATGTTTAACAGCGTTCACGTGCGAATGACGTTGTGGTACGTGCTGGTCTTCGGGTTGCTGCTCGGCGGCTTCAGCATATTCGTCTACGCTGCAATCTCCAGAGCGGCATACTCGCGACTAGATCAATCTCTTTCCAGCCGGACTGAGATCACAGCGAATCTTCTCAGATCAGAGATGGACGAGAGCAGCGGCGACCTCAGCGCTGCGGCGGCCGAAACCCAACGAGTGTTGAGCCTTGGAGACGTACATATGGCGGTTTTTCAAGGCGGACGTTTGATGACCGCGAACTATCTGAACGAACACACATTGAATGTTCCCGAAGGGGCCTTCAGGGCCGCGGAAGCAGCCGGCGGTCCATCGCTGTCTACGATCTATGATTACGGCGATTTCGGCGAGGAGGGAGCGCGGCTTGCCGTTCTGAGAGTGAGCGCAGGTGAGGCGGATTACTTCCTTGCGCTGGCGCAGCCGCTGCACAACACCGCGGAAGAACTCGAAGCGTTGGGACGTATATTCTACCTGGCGATCCCCGGCGCGCTGCTGGTGGCCGGGATTGGAGGTCTGCTCCTGGCACGGAAGAGCCTTGCCCCGGTCGCCGCGATGACCGAGCAGGCGGAATCAATCGGCGCTCGAAATCTGCACGAACGGTTGGAGGTAACAAATTCGCGAGATGAGCTGGGTCGGCTCGCCACCGTGCTCAACGATTTGCTCTCGCGGCTCGACCGCTCATTCGAGAGCCTGCGGCAGTTCACTGCCGACGCTTCCCACGAGCTGCGCACTCCGCTCGCGATTATTAGAGGAGAGGCCGAAGTAGCGCTTTCTCAGAACCGCGATGAAGCTGAGTATCGGGAGTCCCTGGCGATAGTTCAGGATGAGGCGCGCCGTCTCTCTCGGATGGTCGACGATATGCTAGCGCTCGCGCGAGCGGACGGACAGCAAGCATTGAAGGTCGAAGAGTTCTACCTCAACGATCTTGTAGACGACTGTGCGAAGGCGTCGCAAGTCCTCGCTCTCGCAAAAGCAATATCTGTAACGCTCGATAATGCAATTGATATTGCTTTTCGCGGTGACGAATCTTTGATCCGTAGGATGATCCTGAACCTGCTCGACAACGCGATAAAGTATACGCCGTCCGGCGGTCATGTTTCGATCAAGCTCACCGGTAAGGATTCCAGCGTCGAGCTTATAGTGTCGGATACCGGCATTGGCATCCCCGCCAACGCTACTGCTCGCATCTTTGAGAGGTTTTATAGAGTCGACCGAGCTCGCTCCCGATCCGTTGGAGGAAGCGGTTTGGGACTTTCCATAGCTAAGTGGGTGGCAGAAGCACACAACGGCACGATTGATCTTGACAGCAGGCCAGGCGCGGGCAGCACGTTTACCATTTCGCTTCCGCTGCGGAAGCCCGGTGCCTGACTCCCCCATGAAGTCGATCCAGGGGCTTAATCGTGGGTTCATCTTTGATCGATAGAATGTGCCAGTAGCTCAAGTCCGACAAACTTCGGTTTGTCGCGGACCTTTGAGTGCAAGCATCAAGGAAAACCGGCGAACTGAAGTTTGTCGGAATATTCACGGAGGAGTACAGAAATGACTATCAAAAACATGCGAGCTCTACCGGCGTGTCTTTTAGCAACGTCCGTACTGGCTTTCGGCAGTGCGCAAGGGAAAGAAACCAAAGTGAAGATGAAAGATCTTCCGAAAGCTGTCCAGAAGACCGTACAGGAACAGAGCAAAGAGGCCACTATAAGCGGGCTTTCAAAGGAAGTGGAACACGGAAAGACCTACTACGAGGCTGAGTTGAAAGTGAATGAACACGGCAAGGACATCCTTATTGATTCTGCCGGCGCAATAGTGGAGGTCGAAGAAGAGGTCGCGATGGCTTCGCTACCTCCCGCGGTCAAAACAGCAATCGAAGCGAAAGCCGGCAAAGGCAGGATTGTCAAAGTCGAGTCGATCACTAAGAACAACGCGCTCGTAGCCTACGAGGCGCAGATCAATACCGCAGGGAAGAAATCAGAGATCAAGGTAGGACCAGAAGGAAAATCCATCCACAACGAAAACGAAGAAGACGAAGCCAAAGAAAAATCTGTGGGAAAGAAAGCTCCGCAGAAACCAAAAAAGCCTTAGTTAACCGAAACGGTATATGAGGAATAGCGCGGTGCGGTGTACCTTCAGAAAAGAGAGCTCCAGGATCGTGGGCTCGCTGGCGTTAATGCTGATTGCGATTGTTGCCGCTCCTGGTCAGAGTCGAGCCGGCTCGTTCGAGGTATCGGGCGTTGTGCTTGATCCCAACGGCGCCGTGATCGCCGGGGCCACGATAGTTCTCCGGCGAGACGGCATGGGTTCAGGAGAAACACAGAAGGCTGGTCAAAGCGGCGAGTTCCGTTTTTTCCGAATCGCGAGCGGGGATTACCAGATCGAAGCTCAGAAGGAAGGATTCAAGCCGAACGTCACTCAACTTACTGTCGGGGCGAAATCGCCTTCTCCGCTCACAATCGTTTTAGCGGTTGTCGACGTGCGCGAAGAGATATCCGTAGGTGACCGTCCCAATCAAGTAAACACGAGTCCCGACGAGAACCTCAATGTCATCAAGGTGGATCAACAGGCGCTCGGCGACCTTCCGATTTTGGGCAACGATGTCTTAGGCAGCGTGGCGAGCTTGCTGGACGCCGGATCGATTGGATCGGACGGCCCGACCATCATCATTGATGGGTTGGAATCGTCAAAGAACAAAGTGCCGGCCTCGACGATTCAGGAAGTACGGATTAATCAGAATCCTTACTCGGCGGAATTCGCCCGGCTGGGACGCGCCCGGATCGAGGTGTTTACCAAACCTGGCTCATCCCAGTATCACGGCGAAATGAATTTTCTCTTTCGCGATCACCGGCTTGATGCACGAAACGCCTTCGCGCTCGAACGCCCACCGGAGCAGCGGCGCTACTATGACGGCAACCTGGGCGGCCCGCTCGGCAACGGTAAAACGACGTCGTTCTTCCTGGCGGTTAATCGTGAAGAAGACGACCTGCAATCAGTGGTCTTTGCCAGCACGCCAGGCGGACTGGTGTCTGAAAACGTAGCCACACCCCACCGGGATACAGAGATATCCTTTCGGATCAACCATCAGATTGATAAGAAGACGAGCTTCTCAATTCGCTATGAATCTCAGTTTGACTCGACCGGGAATAGCGGCGTCGGTGGGTTTATTCTCCCGGAGGCGGCCGCCGATTCAAGCGGTCACGAAATCCACCTTTTTGTTACCCTTCGAAGTCTACTCTCGCCGAGTCTGGTCAATGAATTCACTATGCGCGCTGGAAACGAAGGGTCCCTGACCAGGAGCGTGAATGCCGGCGCAAGGTTTGTCGTTCTGGACGCCTTCACCGGCGGAGGCGGCCAAACCGATCGTCGCACTACGGAAAACCATGTGCAGCTCAATGAAATTCTCTCTTGGAATCATGGCAAACATTTTGTCAGAGGCGGACTGAACATCCCCGATATTAGCCGGCGCGGCTTCAGCGATCGTAGCGACTTTGGCGGAACGTTCTCCTTCTCCACTCTGGCGGACTACTTGGACAATCGCCCCTTCCTGTTTTCGATCACTCGGGGCGATGGGCACCTGGCGTTCTTACAGAAGGACTTCGGCCTGTTTGTGCAGGACAATATTCTCGTACAGCCGAATCTGTCAGTCGGAGTGGGCTTGCGCTACGACCGGCAGAGTTATCTGGGCGACAACAATAACTTCGCACCGCGCCTCTCATTCGCCTACGCTCCGGATAAGAAGCGCAAAACGGTAATCCGCGGCGGCGTTGGAATTTTCTATGACAGAACCGGCATCGGACCGATAGCTGATCGATTGCGGTTTGATGGGCAGAGACTGCTAGACGTGTCCATTTCCAATCCGAGTTATCCTGATCCATTTTCGTCGGGTGGGACGCTCGCGACTCAGCCCAGCAATATTGTTCGTTTCGCGCCTGATATTCGGGAACCATATATCATTCAGTCCGGGTTGGGTGTTGAACGGCAAATTACAAAATCGCTGACGGCGACTGCCAATTACATCAACACACGCGGGATCAAATTGTATCGCTCGCGCGATATCAATGCTCCGCTGCCGCCGTTTCTTGAGCGACCGGATCCGGCTATCGGTATCCTTCGACAGATTGAATCGTCGGCGCATTCACAGGCGCACGCGCTGGAGCTGATGCTTCGCGGCAAGATCAGCCGCTTCTTCAACGGTACGATTCAATACACGCTTGGGCGAGTTTACAACGATACAAGCGGGATCAATTCACGACCGGCCGACAACCATGACCTGACCGGAGAGTGGTCGCGGGCCGATTTTGACGAACGGCATCGCTTCAACCTGCTAGGGACAATCAAGGCCGGAGAATGGTTCAATCTTGGGATGACCCTCGCGCTTACTTCCGGGCGTCCCTACAGTCTCACGACCGGTCGTGATGACAATCGCGACAGCCTTGCAATCGACCGGCCTGCGGGCGTGCCTCGCAATAGCCTGCAGGGTCCGGGCGCGGCCACGCTCGATGTACGGTGGGCCAAAGAGTTCCGCTTGAAGGAGACTCAGAAGAAGGAGGATCGAGGTCCGACTATTACTTTCGGCATCGCAGCTTTCAATGTATTAAATCGCACGAACTATGCCGGCTTCGTTGGCAATCTCAGCTCTCCGTTTTTCGGTTTGCCGGTAGCATCGCGACCTGCGCGGCGCACGCAACTCACATTGGGTTTCAAGTTTTGAGGGGGAATCTATTGCCACTAAGGGATGAGGGCACGAAGGAGCACAAATGGCGAGAACATACTGCATTCACTAGCCTGGTGCGCCTCGTGGCTTCGTACTTAGTGACGGGCCCCCTTTTTAAGTAGCCTGCTAGACAGCATTCTATCTGTAACGTAAAGTAGGAAAGTTGGGCGCCAAATATCCTCGACGCCATACGTGAGCTCCGGTGCGAGACTCAATTCACGCGCAATGATAAAACCGATGGATCTACCCATTGAGAGCAGGTCTCATTCACATTACGCACTGCGGTCAATATTAGCGGCGATTTTGGTCATCGCCTCCGCGGCCATCGGGCGTGGCCAGGGACCGCTTGATCCCCGATCAAAATCCAACGAGCCGGCTCCATCGCCGGCGCAAAACGCGTTCGGTCAGAATCAACCTCCAAACACGTTGCAGCCCGGCGCTTCAGCGAACTTGCTGACTCGCGATGAGGCCGTTCGCCTCGCGCTTGCCCAGGCCTCGGCGTTCCAAACAGCAAAGTATGCCGAGCTGATTGCCGCCGAAGATGTCAAGCAGGCGAAAGCTGCTTTTCTTCCGCGCATCACTGTTCCTTCGACGCTAATATACAATTCGCCGACCCTCGGTATGGTCGCGCCGGGCACACCCCGTTCTGACCGGTTTAGTTTTATAAGCGCGAACGCAGTAGCGGAGTATCAAGCGCTCGTCGGCGCTTCGGGGGATATCGATCTCTCGGGTCGTTTGCGCGCGGCATTGAGACGCAGCGTCGCGCTCCTCGAGGCAGCACGCTCGGGTACCGAGATTGCGCGGCGAACGCTGATTCAGGCCGTTGACGATGCTTACTACGGACTGGCTCTCGCCATAGCGAAACGCCGAGCTTCTGAACTGAGTCTGACCGCAGCCGAAGAGTTCGCGCGAATCACCGATCTTATGTTCAACGCCGGCGAAGTCGCGCAGGTCGATTCCATTCGCGCAAAGTTAGTGTTGGCTTCCCGGCGAGATGACCTTGAGCAAGCCCGCGTCGCCGAGTCCATAGCCGCAGGCGGATTGCGCGTGTTGGTCGGCTACGATTTCGCAAACCCGATCGAGGTGCTCGATCTGACATCCGCGGCGCCCAACACGGTCGAAGTTGATCGGTTCGCATCCTCCTCGATTTCGACGCGACCTGAACTGAGCCAACTCGACGCTGAACGGCGCGCTGCTCAGCAAGAATTGAGAGCCGCACGAGCGGAGCGCTTGCCGCAGTTCACCTATTCGATCAACGCAGGGTTCGACTCGAACTCGCTGCGACCGGATCCGCTTCACGATCACAGCGGCGTGCTGGCTACAATCAATCTGACCATTCCGATTTTCGACTGGGGCGCGAGCCGCAGTCGCGAAAACCAGGCTCGCTTGCGAATCCAGAGCTTCGAGTCGGAGCGCAATCTCGCGCTTCGAAATCTCACGTCACAATTCTATGCCGCGCGAGCGCAGGCGCTGGCCGCCGCCGCGCGATATCAGTTCTTAAGCGCCAGTGTCAGCGATGCCGAGCGCAATGTTCAATCTTCGATCGCGCGTTACCGAGGAGGCGAGGCTCCTTTCATTGAGGTTAGCGACGCCTTTTCAACGCTCGCGTCACAAAGAGCGGCGCTCTATCAAGCGCTGTTTGATTACCAATCGGCGAAGGCGCGGCTACAGCAAGCAACCGGGCAGTAAGCGCTTGGTGCACTAGCGACAAACGGAGGAAGATGGACAGCAAGAAGCCAGTGAGTATAACTACTCTTGCCGATGAGGGACCTGCAGAGCCAAGGTGGACAGCGCGCGTGTTCGCGGTCTATCAGAAACATCGTTGGCCAGTCGTCGCGCTTCTTCTGGTTCTGGCCGGGATGATCGTGTTCCTGCTCGTCTTTTCAAGGAAGAAATCCACAGCGGAAGCCGAAGAACCGATTAAGGTGAGCGTTCGTGTCGCCAAGGTTGAACGTGATTCAATCGCCGCTGAAGTCACCGCGCTTGGAACCATTTTCGCGCGTAAGGAAGCAACGGTTAGCTCAAAGATCGCGGGCCAGATAAAGACCATGGCGCTAGTCAAGAATAAGCCGGTTCACGAGGGGGACGTAATCGCAACACTTGAATCCCGCGACATTCAGGCGCAGCACGCCGAAGCCGCCGCGGCGGTCGAAGAGGCGCGAACCAATCTAAGAAACGTTACAAGCGGGACCATCCCTCAAACTGCTGCGCAGGATGAGAAAGTGTTGCGCGATGCTCGCGCCAACCTCGCGAATGCGCAAGCCGTTTACGAGCGCCGGCTGAAACTTTACGAACAGGGCGGCATTTCCAAGAAGGATCTTGATGCTTCGGAGCTTGCGCGCACGACCGCCGAGAACGATCTGCGACTGGCTGAAGCGACTGCACGCTTGCACGCGGCTTCTATGAGCCCCAATGACCGTCGAGTCGCCGAAGCCAAGCTCAAACAAGCAGAGGACCGCCTCGCGGGACTTGACACTCAACTCAGCTACGCTGTGATACGAGCGCCGCTGAGCGGCGTAATAGCCGAGCAGTTTCAGTTTCAGGGCGAGTTCGCGGCGGCTGGAGCCAAGTTGTTTGCTGTCGACGACGTCAGCGAAGTGATCGTAAAGGCTCCGATAGCGGATACCGTCGCTGCTCAACTCAAAATGGGCGATACAGCCCGGGTCTATCCACAGAGCCTGCCCGGCGAAGAGTTCGTCGGTGTTATTTCGTTGGTCAGCAGGGCAAGCGATCCACAGAATCGCACATTCGAGGTATGGGTCAACCTGAAGAACGAAGAAGGCCGCCTGCGCGCCGATAGCGCGGCTAAGGTTGTGGTCGCAACGCAGTCGGCGAGCGATGTAATCGTCGTTCCTGTGGCTGCGGTGACGCTCGACGCGAGCACCGAGAACACGGGGACGGTAATGATCGTCGACGAGAATTCAGTCGCTCACGAAACGAAGGTTACGGTCGGCATTCGCGCAAAAGACAAGATGGAGATAACGTCCGGGCTCAAAGGTGGTGAGACAGTAGTCATCGAAGGCAACTATGCGCTGCCAGATGAAACAAAGGTTGAAATTGCGGCCGACGAAAAGGAGGGCGATCAATCCGAGGACGACAAGAGCGGCAATAAGGAAGATACAGACAAGTCAGGAGATAAGAAGTGAGCCTCGCGCGGATGATCTCAAATCAAAAGCGCGCAGTCGTTGTGCTGGTCGCTTTGCTTTGCGCCGCCGGCTTATTTGCCGCATTCCAACTGCCCGTAGCCATCTTCCCTCAAACAGATTTTCCTCGCGTCGTGATAATAATCGACGACGGCGTAGTTCCCGCTCAGCAAGTCCTTACATCTGTCACCCGTCCAGTCGAAGAAGCGATGAACGGCCTTCCGGGCATCAACAACATTCGATCTACAACTCAGCGCGGTGGTTGCGATATCAGCCTCTTCTTCGATTGGAAGGTGGACATAGGCGAAGCGCTTCAGATGGTCCAGGAGCGGCTCGCGGCGATGGTTTCGAGTCTACCGGCGGGGGCCTCAGTGCGAAGAGTTGAGCGGCTGACTTTCGCGGTCTTTCCAGTCGCCGGCTACAGTCTGATCTCGGATCAGCGCGATCCTGCGAGTCTTAGGGACCTCGCGACTTACGTTGTCAGACCCCGACTGACGAGGCTTTCAGGTATCGCGGGAGTGAACATCGCCGGCGGAGAGCAGCGCGAGTTTCACGTGACGGTTGATCCGGCGCGGCTCGTGGCGCACGGCGTGTCACTCGAGCAGGTCGTAGATTCAGTCAACAAAGCCAACATAATCGCTTCGCCCGGGCTTGTCGAAGAAAACCACAAACTGGAACTTGCGCTGGTGAGCGGGCAGGCGAAGAAGCCCCAGGAGCTGGAGCAGATCGTCGTAGCGGTAGTAAACAATGCGCCAGTGGCGCTCTCCGATGTTGCCACTGTCGGAGAGGGG
>Ga0207699_10001199_pt1 | contig 12291 bp, 7 predicted proteins | sample LARL51metaG_FD_184344 | JGI IMG/M metagenome (GOLD analysis project Ga0207699, IMG submission 184344) | Corn, switchgrass and miscanthus rhizosphere microbial communities from Kellogg Biological Station, Michigan, USA - LAR L5-1 metaG... | ecosystem: Host-associated > Plants > Roots >...
CCCGCAGTAGCTGCTGCTGTTCCTCGAAGCGGGCCACCGCCTGGGCCGCGTCACCCAGGCCCAGCTCCAGCTCGCCCAGGGCGGTGGTCGCCCAGATCTGGTGCAGCCGCATGCCCAGGTCCTGGCCCAGCTGCAGCGTCTCGGCGGCGCAGTCCCGGCAGTCCTGCTCCCGGCCGCGCCGGGCCAGCAGCCAGGCCAGGCCGGCCAGACCGACCGTCAGCTCAGTCTGCTGCCCGCTCTCCCGGGCCAGCTCGATCGCTTCCCGGTAGGTAGCCTCGGCCACCGCCAGCCGGTCGGTGGTGGCCTGGTCCCGGGCGATCAGGTTGAGCACGAACGGCAGCGCGCCGACCGCGGCCCGGGCCCGGGCGGTCCGTTCGGCCTGCTGCAGCAGCGAGCGCTCGGCGCCGGCCTCCCGCAGGAACAGCGGGCCAACCGCGAGCCAGGGCACCAGGCGGAGATCCTCGCGCAGCTCGGCTGAACTCTCGGCCAGCTCGATCGCGTGGTGCACGGCTTCCGCGCCGGCCGCCGCGTCGCCGCCCAGGATCCGCGCCATCCCAGTGGCCATCGCGGCCAGGAACCGGGCGGGCACCGATGGGTTCGAGGGCAGCCGGGACAGTGCGCGCTCGGCAGCGGCCAGCATCTCGGCCGGGTTCCCGGCGTAGAAGCAGGCGAAGGCGGCCTCGGCGAGCATGCTGACCGCCCGCTCGGCGCCGGCCCGCTGGGCGGCTGCGGTCAGGATGGCGTGGCCGCGCATCACCGGGCCCCGGCGGATCGCGATGTGCCCGGCCAGCTGGTCGATCTCGACCTGCTCGGCCGGGTCGCTGGTCGCCGCGCGGGCTTCGGCCAGCAGCGCGACGGCCCGGTCCGCGAGCCCGGCCAGCCAGCCCGCGTCGGCCGCCTCGCGCAGCAGCCGGGCCCGCCGCTCGCCATCGGCCGCCAGCCGGCCGGCCCGCTCGTACGCGGCGGCCGCGGTCGCGTAGCCGCTGCGCCCCCGGCTGCGCGCGCCGGCTTGCTCCAGCGCGGCCGACGCGGTCTCGTCCGGGCCGGACGCGGCGCTGGCCAGGTGCCAGGCACGGCGGTCCACGTCCCGGTCGGGCAGGGCGGCGGCCAGCGCCCGGTGCGCCTCACGGCGCTGCGCGGCGGGCGCATCGGCGTAGATGGCCGAGCGGGCCAGCGGGTGGCGGAACTCCACCAGTCCCGGTCCCAGTGTGACCAGTCCCGCGCTCTCCGCGGCGGCCAGCGCAGACAGGTCCACGTCAAGCTGGGCCGCGGCGCGCTGCAGCAGGGGCAGCTCCCCGCTCTCGCTGCTCGCGGCGAGCAGCAGCGCCCGGCGCGCGGCGCTGTCCAGCGCGTCGACCCGGCGCAGGAACGCGCTGGAGATCCGGGCCGAGACCAGCACCGGGGCGCCGTCCGGGGCCAGCGCCAGGCCCGCGGCGTCCGGGGCCAGTTCGAGCAGCGCGAGCGGGTTGCCGGCCGTCGCGCCGTACAGCCGGGCGGCGGCCTCTGGGGCCAGCCCGCTGACCAGGGCCGCGGCCTCTGCGCTGGTCAGGCCGCCGAGCTGGAGCACCGGCAGATCGGCGCCGTCGAGCAGGGACGGCTCATCCGCCCGCACCGCGAGCAGCACCGCGATCGGGTCGGCCACCAGCCGGCGGAAGGCGAACAGCAGCGCCTGGGCGCTGGATGCGTCGAGCCAGTGCGCGTCGTCGATGATCACGGCCACCGGCCCGTCCTCGGCGTAGGCGGCCAGCAGGCTGAGCGTGGCGGCGCCGACGGCGAACCGCTCCAGCGCCGGCCCGGGCCGCAGCGCCAGCGCGCCTTCCAGCGCGATTGCCTGCGGCTGCGGGATCTGCGCCAGCAGGCCCAGCGCCGGGCGGAGCAGTTCGAGCAGCGAGCCGAACGGGATCTGCGCCTCCGACTCGATCCCGCGGGCGCGCAGCACCCGCAGCCCGGCGTCGGCCGCCTGCCCGGCCGCGTAGTCGAGCAGCGCCGTCTTGCCGATGCCAGGCTCCCCGGCGAGCGCGAGCGTCGCGCTCGCCCCCGCCTGCGCCCGCACCATCAGCAGCCCGATTACCTGCCGCTCCCGGTCCCGCCCCAGCAGCATGGCGTGATTGTAAGCACCTGATGCCAGGGGGGATAGCCACCCGCACGACTAGGGGGCCCACCGGAAGCGATCCGGCCGCGCCCGAACCTACGTTGGCGGCACATCCAGTCAACGGGAGGGCATCGTGACCACTATCGAGCAGCCGGTCGAGGTCGACGGCGACAAGCTCATGGAGTTCGTATTCCGCGCGGTGGGCGAGGTGGGCGCCACGCTCAACTCGGCCCTGGTCGTGCTGGGCGACAAGCTCGGCCTGTACCGGGCCATGGCCGGGGCGGGGCCGCTGGCCCCGGCGGAGCTGGCCGAGCGCACCGGCACCGCCGAGCGCTACGTCCGCGAGTGGCTGAACGCGCAGGCCGCGGGCGGGTTCGTCGACTACGACCCGGACAGCGGCCGGTACACCCTGCCGCCGGAGCAGACGGTGGCGCTCACCGATTCGGACAGCCCGGCCTACCTGCCGGGGTTCTTCCAGATCGCGATCGGCTCGGTACTCGACTCGCCGAAGATCATCGAGGCGGCCCGGACGGGGGCCGGGCTGGGCTGGCACGAGCACGGGCCCGACGTGTTCGACGGCTGTGAGCGGTTCTTCCGGCCCGGCTACAACGCCAACCTGATCAGCGGCTGGCTGCCCGCGCTGGACGGGGTGGTGGCCAAGCTGGAGCGCGGGGCGCGCGTCGCCGACGTCGGCTGCGGGCACGGCTCGTCCACGATCCTGATGGCCCAGGCCTACCCGAACTCGACGTTCGTCGGCTCGGACTACCACGGGGGCTCGATCGAGACGGCGCGGCAGCGGGCCGAGACGGCCGGCGTGGCCGACCGGGTCCGCTTCGAGGTCGAGCCGGCCTCGGCCTACAGCGGCCGTGACTACGATCTGGTGACCATGTTTGACTGCCTGCATGACATGGGTGACCCGGTCGGCGCGGCCCGGCATGTGCACGGGACGCTCAAGCCCGACGGCACCTGGATGATCGTCGAGCCCCGGGCCGGCGACCGGGTCGAGGAGAACCTGAACCCGGTGGGACGCGCCTACTACTCGTTCTCCACGCTGCTGTGCACGCCCGCGTCGCTGTCGCAGGGTGTCGGGCTGGCGCTCGGCGCGCAGGCCGGCCAGGCCCGGATCGACGACGTGACCAAGACGGGCGGCTTCACCCGGTTCCGCCGGGCCGCGGAAACCCCGTTCAACCTGGTGTACGAGGTTCGCCCGTGACTTCGAGCACTTCCGCGCCCGCGAGTCTGGACGGACTCGCGGGCGCGGCGCGTCAGGACACCGGGGGCCGGGGACAGAGCGGGGCGCGCGAGCAGACCCGGGCCCGTTACCCGGACGACGAGGGATACCTGGACCGCGACGGGGTGCGGATCTGGTACGAGGTGTACGGCTCCGGGCCACCGGACATCCTGCTGCTGCCCACCTGGGAGATCGTCCACTCCCGGGCGTGGAAGTGCCAGATCCCGTACTTCGCCCGGCATGGCCGGGTGATGACGTTCGACCGGCGCGGCAACGGGCGTTCGGGCCGGCCGGCCGCGTCGTGGGCCTATGACCGGCGGGCGACCACCGGGGACGCACTGGCCGTGCTGGATCACGTGGGCGCCGGGCCGGTGGTGGCCGTGTCCTGGTGCGGCGCGGGCGAGGACCTGACCCTGGCCGCTGAGCATCCTGACCGGGTCAGCGGGCTGGTGCTGATCGCCCCGGACATGCTGCTCACCCCGGACCCGGCCGATGAGGAAGGGCCGTTCCCGTTCGACGAAGCGCCGGCTGGCCTGGGCGGGCCCGCGGGTCCGGCGGGCCCAGCCGAGCCGGCGGGCCGGCCGGGCCTGGCTGAGCCGGCGGGCTGGGCCAAGTGGAACCGGTACTACTGGCTCAGCGACTGGCCCGGGTTCCTGGACTTCTTCTTCACCCAGTGCTTCACCGAGCCGCACTCGACCAAGCAGACCGAGGACGCGGTCGGCTGGGGGCTGGACACCGACCCGCAGACCATCCTGCGCGGCATGGACGCCGAGTGGTTCAACGACGCCGGGACCATACGCCGGCTCGGCGGGCAGGTGCGCTGCCCAACCCTGGTCATCCAGGGGTCGGCTGATGCCGTCGTCGGCCCGGCCCGCGGCGCGGCCGTGGCCGCGGCCATCCCGGGCGCCCAGCTGATCACGCTGGAGGGCTCCGGGCACGCGCCGCAGTTGCGTGATCCGGTGGCCACGAACCTGATCCTCCGGGACTTCGCCTGCCCGGCGCCGCCGCGGCCGCGCCGGGCCCGGGGCCGGTCCCGGCCGCGGCGGGTACTGTACCTGTCCTCGCCGATCGGTCTTGGCCACGCCCAGCGCGACATCGCGATCGCCGGTGAACTGCGCAAGCTGCATCCCGGTCTGCAGATCGACTGGCTGGCCCAGCATCCGGTCAGCGCCGCCCTGGACGCCTGCGGCGAGCGGATCCACCCGGCCAGCGCGCTGCTGGCTGGTGAATCCGGGCATTTCGTGTCCGAGTCAGCAGGCCACGACCTGCACGCCTTCCAGGCGGTGCGGCGGATGGACGAGATCCTGGTGGCCAACTTCATGGTCTTCCACGACCTGATCCGCGACGAGGACTACGACCTGTGGGTCGGCGACGAGGCCTGGGAACTCGACTACTACCTGCACGAGAACCCGGAGCTGAAGTCGGCGGGGTACGCCTGGCTGACCGACTTCGTCGGCTGGCTGCCGATGCCAGACGGCGGGGAGCACGAGGCGTTCCTCACCGCCGACTACAACGCCGAGATGATCGAGCACATCGCCCGGTACCCGCGGGTGCGGGACCGCGCGGTCTTCGTCGGTGAGCCCGCGGACATCGTGCCGGGCAGCTTCGGGGCTGGCCTGCCGCCGATCCGCGCCTGGACCGAGGAGAATTTCAGTTTCGCCGGGTATGTCACCGGGTTCGACCCGGCCGAGTTCGGCGACCGGCAGGCGCTGCGCGCCGAGCTTGGCTACCGCCCGGACGAGCAGGTCTGCATCGTGACCGTAGGCGGCTCGGGGGTGGGCGCGCCGCTGCTGCGCCAGGTGATGGCCAGCTTCCCCGTGGCCCGGCAGCTGGTCCCCGGGCTGCGGATGATCGTGGTGGCCGGGCCGCGGATCGACCCCGCGGCGCTGCCCGCCGCCGACGGGCTGGAGGTCCGGCGGTACGTGCCCGGCCTGTACCGGCATCTAGCCGCCTGTGACCTGGCGATCGTGCAGGGCGGGCTGACCACCGCCATGGAGCTGACCGCCAACCGGCGGCCGTTCCTCTACTTCCCGCTGCGGCATCACTTCGAGCAGAACTTCCACGTCCCGTACCGGCTGGCGCGCTACCGGGCCGGGCGGCGGATGGACTACGACGCTTCGCCGCCCGAGGTGATCGCCGCCGCTATCGCCGAGGAGATCGGCCGGGAGGTCGACTACCACCCGGTGGCCACGGACGGGGCGGCCCGGGCGGCGGCGCTGCTCGCCGAGATGCTGTAACCCGCTGGTGGCCGGGCGGGGCGTGGGGCGGCGGCGCGGCCGCCGTGTGATGAAATGTGCGGGTGGCTGCCGATAACGGTGGCATCGTGCGCTCAGCAGAGTGGCGGCGGGTCCGCGAGTTCGCGGCGGGTGTCCCGGACCGGGCCGCACCCGCCCTGCTCGCCATTCAGGGGGAACCGGGCGCGGGCAAGTCCACCCTGTGGCGCGCGGGCGTTGGGGTGGCCGTGGACGCAGGCGGCCGACTGCTGCGCAGCGAGCCTTCCGCCAGCGAAACCGACCTGTCCTTCGCCGGGCTGTCCGACCTGATCGGCGAGGTGCTGCCCGGGGTAACGGCCCGCATCCCCGCCCCGCAGCGCGAGGCCCTCGAGATCGCGCTGCTGCTGCGGCCGGCCGGACCGCAGCCGCCCACCGCCCGCGCGGTGGGGCTGGCCACCCTGGCCGTGCTCCGCGCCTGCCTGGCCGGGGGCCCGGTACTGATCGCGATCGACGACGCGCACTGGCTGGATGAGGCGAGCCGGGACGCGCTCACGTTCGCGCTCCGCCGGATCTCTGACGGGCCGCTGTCGGTGCTGCTGGCGGCGCGCACCGAGGCGCCCGCCGACCCGCTGACCGCCGGGACGCCCCCGCCGCCACCTGGCTGGCAGGAGCTGGTGACCGCGGTGCCATCGGCCGGCGTCATCGATCTCGCCCCGCTCGACGTGCGGCAGATCCAGCGGCTGCTGCCCCCCACGGTCAGCGCCGCGCAAGCCCAGGTAGTGGCCCAGGAATCGCGGGGCAACCCGTTCTGGGCCCGGGCGATCTCGGCCAGCCTGGATTCCGACGAGACGATCGTGCCCCCGCTCGCGCGCAGCCTGGCCAGCCGGCTCGCGTCCTGGCTCGGCCCCGGCGCCAGCGAGGCGCTGGCCACGGTCGCCGCGGCCGGGCGGATCGGCGTGCCCAGCACGCTCGCCGTCCTCGACCATCTCGACGATCCCGCCGCCGCGCTGGACGCGGCGTTTCTCGCGGGCGTAGTGGTGGAGACCGGCGACCGCATCACACCGGCCCATCCGCTCATTGGCGCGGCCGCGCTGGAGTCACTGCCGCCGGCCCGGCGCACCCGGCTCTACCGGCGGCTGGCCGCCGACGCGGCCGCCAGCCCGGAGCGGTACGCGCAGTTCGCCGCGCTCGCCGCCGGGCCGGGACCCGACGCGGCGGTCGCCGACGCGCTGGACGCCGCGGCCGCGCACGCGCACGCCCGGGCCGCCAACGCCGCCGCCGGGCAGTTCGCGGACCAGGCCGTGCGGTTCACCCCGGAGCCCGACTCCGCCGCGCTGGTCCGCCGCCGGATCCGGGCCGGTGAGCTGCTGTTCCTGTGCGGCGACCTCAAACGGTCCCTCGCGCACCTGGAGAAGCTGGACCCCGCCCGGCTGGCCACGCCGGACCTGGAGCGCGCGCTGCCGCTGCTGCTCGACATGGCCGACCTGGTGAACGGGGCGCCGGCCGCCACGGCGATCATCACCCGCGCGGTGCGCACCGTGGGCCGGGACCCCCGCCGCCGCGCCCTGGTCATGGCCCTGGCCTCGGACAACGTGTACGGCCTGCGCACCGGCAGGCGGGCCGCGGCTACCGAGGCGATCGCCTCGGCGGAGGAGGCCGGCCCGCCCGCCGCACCCGCGCTGCACCGGGCCCTGATCAACCTGGCCGTGGTCAAGCTCACCGCGGCCGAGGGGCTCGACGCCAGCCTGCTGGACTGGGCCACCCGCCTGGAGCCCGGCCTGCCGCAGCTCCGGCTGCACGACAGCGCCGACCTGTGCCGCGGGCTATGGTCACGCTTTGTTGAGGAAACCAGCGCCTCGCGGGCGGCGCTGGACCGGTCCATCGCCCGGGCCCGGGACGCGGGCGACGACTTCGCCCAGTGGATCTTCCTGTCCTACCTGGCCGCAACCGAGGAACTGGCTGGCGACTTCGCGGCCGCCGCCGCCGCGCTGGACGCCGCTGAACAGGCCGCCAGGTGTCACGACTGGTCCCCGTCGCCGTGGAATCTCGGGCCGCGCTGCGAGCTGCTGATCGCCACCGGCGACCTGGACGGCGCGGTGCGGATCGCGGACGAGTGCCTGCCCGGCGACGACACCGTCCCGGTGGCCACCCGCTACAAGGGGGCGTGCATCCGCGGCAAGGTCCACGCCTGGCGGGGTGATCCAGCTGGCGTCATCCACGAGCTGGAGCAGGCCGCCGGATACGCCGACGGGTGGCAGTGGGCCGACCCGGGCCTGCGGGACCGGCTGGACCCGGTGCTGGCCGAGGCGTACGTCGCGGCCGGGCGGACCGGCGAGGCGGCGCGGATCTCCAGCTGGCTGCGCGGTACCGGCGACCGGATGGGCCGCCCGGCGCTGACCGGCGACGCCAGCCGGATCGACGCCCTGCTGGCTGCGGCCGCTGGCGACCTGGACGCCGCGGCGGCGTCGGCGCGGGCCGCGGTCGCCGCGCACGGTACGTCGCCGCTGCGCGCCGAGCACGCGCTCAGCCTGCTGGCGCTGGGCCGGATCGAGCGCCGCCGCAAGGCGCGCAGGCAGTCGCGGGCTGCCCTTCAGCAGGCCCGGGGGCTGGCCGCGGACATGGGCCACCGGACACTGCTGGCCGAGATCGAGCGGGAACTGCCCCGGACCGCCGCGGCCCGGTCCGGGTCCGGGCTGACCGCGGCCGAGCAGCGGGTCGCCGACCTGATCGCGGGCGGGGCCACCAACCGGGAGGCCGCGGCCGCGCTGTTCGTCAGCGTGCGCACGGTCGAGACGCACGTCGCGTCGGTCTACCGCAAGCTCGGCGTGCGCACCCGCGCGGAACTGGCCCGCAAGCTGTCCGGCCGCCCGGGGTGATCTGGCGCTGGCCGCCGTCCCGCAGTACCCAGACCTGCGCGGGTTGAGCCTTCTGCGCCGAGGCCCTCAGGCGCGGGAACCTGCGGCGGACCGGGCTCGATCGAGGTCGACGACCTCACCGTTGAAGCCGTACTGATGCAGGTCACCGGCGGGCGCCTCGATCCGGCCTGCGGCGCCAACGCCGCCGACCTTCCACGGCTCGAACCCGGCCGCGCGGATCAGCCGGTCGATCGTCTTGTCCGCGTCGTCGTCGTCGGTGGCGTAGAACAGCACGGCCAGCGGGTCGCGGTTGGCGCTTACGGCCAGAGCGTCGGCGCCAAGCGTCCCGAAAGCCTTCACGTAGTGCGCTCCCGGGGGAAGCAATGCCGTCACGACCGAGCCCGAGGATTCGCCGTCGGGCAGGGTCCGCATCATCTGTCCGGATGCGTCGAAGCCAATCGGGTTGGACGGGTCGATGACGACCTTGCCCGTGAGCAGGTTCGCGTGCTCAGGGATCAGCTCTCTCATCGTGTCGAGCCACACCGCGAAGAGCACCGCGTCGGCTTCGCTGATCGCGTCCTCCACCGAGGCAGCGCGCGCCAGCGGCCCTAGTTCTTCGGCGAGCGCCTGCGCACGCGACAGGTCTTTCGCGGCCAGGACGACGGACTCGCCGCCGGCCGTCAGATGCCGGGCAACGGCGCTCCCGATGTTGCCGACCCCCACTATTGCTGTTGTCATCGTGACTCCTCTTTGTGAACCGGATTCATCTCACGCATCCCTGACGTCGTCGGGGAGAAGCCCGAAGGACTGGTAGCCCCGGACCCAGTCGACCGACTCCCAGTGCTCGGCGATGAGCCCGTCGTCGATGCGGAAGAAGTCGAGAGTCGTAAAATCGGCCGCACGGCCGCTGGCCGTGATGGTGCCGTCCCAGACGCTTCGCGAAGCGAGCCGGTTGTTCTCGGCGACAATGTGCGTCTGCAGAGCCTGCCCGTCGGGCATCGCCCCGCGGCTGATCGCGATAGCGCTGGCGAAGGCGGCCCGGCCATCTGGAGTCCAGCCCGAATTCTGGATGTAACTCTCGCCGACGACATCGACGTCGTCCTCACGCCCGGTCGAGATCACGCTGTCGTAGAGGCGGCGCACGACGGCGCGCGATTCCTCGCGCGTGATGGGCCGGCTTTCCGGCCTGCCGAAAGCGGTGCCGCGCCGCTCTGGGAACAGTCCCCCTGGCGATTCCTCGACGCCCAGGATCTGCTGGAACGCATTGGCGGCCGGAGGAATCGCGCCGATCGCCACCAGGATCCGGTATGTGTCGACGACTGGCCAGTGCTCGATCAGCTGGTCATCCCTGATGCGGAAGATGTGCGAGGCAGACGTCTGAACCTGGCTCCCGGTCGGCGCAACGCCGGCGTAACCGCTGGTGTGGGTTCCGGTGATGATCGTGCGCAGCGCCACCAGATCGCCTTCGGCCAGGACGCCGACGTTCTCGTGCACCTCGAATCGAAGCCCGGAAAATGACCGGCGAAGATCTGCTACATACCGCTTGAAACCTGTCCGGCTGCGAGTGCCGTGAATGTCATAAGAGAGGAACGATCGCGCCAGGAGGGCGTCGATACCCGCATGGTCATCGCCGTTGACCGCGTCGAAGAACGCCCGCACCAGCTCGTCGGCGCGCTGCCCTGTGGCCGTCGCATGGAAACCGTCCAGGCTGGTCGCCATAACGGCAGTACCTGTTGCCATCATCAGGCCCCCGTCATCAGGTAATTGATCCTTCAACTAGCAGTTAACCCGCCCGCGGAGTTGCACGTCCAAGACCTGCCACCCCCGCCAGTGATAGCTTCCGGCTATGGATATCGAGCCCCGGCTGCTGCGCTATTTCCTGGCAGTCGCGCACGAGCTGCACTTCGGCCGCGCAGCGGCGAGCCTGTACATCTCTCAGCCGTCGCTCAGCAACCAGATCCACAATCTGGAGCGCGCCCTCGGAACCGACCTGTTCGTCCGCAACAGCCGACACGTAGCGCTCACCGCCGCCGGCCGGGCGCTCCTCGAGGAAGCACCGATCGCGCTGAGCGCCCTCGAACGCGCCGCGGAACGAGCCCGCCTGGCGGGCGCCGGCATCGCCGGGACAGTCCGGCTGGGTTACGCCCCGATGGCCGGCTACGAAACCCTCAGCGCGATCCTGACCGCCGTCGAGCACGACAGCCCGAACCTGACCGTCATAGCTACCGAGCACTTCAGCTCCCAGATCCCTGGCCGGGTGCTCGCTGGCGAACTAGACGTCGGGCTGGCGCTATTCCCGGAGCCCATGCGCGGAGTGCGCAGTCGGCCGCTGCGCGCCGAGCCGCTGGCCCTGTTGCTCGGCAGCCACCATCGTCTTGCTGAGTCGGATCCGGTCCCGGTCTTGAGCCTCGCGGGCGAGACGCTGCTGCTGTTTCCGCGCGAGCTCGCGCCCGGCTACTACGACCGCGTCCTCGCAGCATGCGAGCAGCACGGCTTTCAGCCGGAGATCCGCGCTTTCGCCGACCCGCCGCCCCAGGCGATGGTCGCCCGATTGCGGGCTACGCGCGAGGTCGGCCTGCCGCTGGCATCATTCGCCCGCCATACCGCAGCCGGAGACTCGGGCATCACGGCTCGCAGGATCGTCCAGCCGGAAATCATGGCTGAATGGTCAATTCTCTGGCCGATGCGCGGTCAGTCGGAGGCGACAGAACGCTTCCTGGAGAGCGCGCGCCGGTGCTCGGAGGAGCGGGGGTGGCTGGGCACGCCTGCCGCAGACAGCTAGCGCAGGACTAGGCCGCCGTCCACTGTGAGCGTCTGGCCAGTCAGCGCCGCCGCGTCCTCGCGGGCGAGCATCGCCACCACAGAGGCGGTGTCCTCCGGGGCCAGCGGCCGCGGGAGCGCCTGGTGCGCGGCAACATCAGCGAACTCCTCCGCAGGCACGACATCCGTGGCCGGAGTCCGTGTGAGGCCGGGCGCGACCGCCGTCACAGCAATGCCGCTGCTGCCTAGCCCGACCGCCAGCGTCCGCGTCATGCCGATCAGCGCGCCTTTCGATGCGATGTAGGCGAGCATGTGCGGGCCGGGAGGACGCCAGTAGGAGTTGGACACGATGAAGATCACGCGGCCGAAGCCACGGTCGCGCATTCCGGGAACGAAGGCCTGCGTGAGCAGCAGCGCCGACTCCACGTTGACCGCCTGTACCTGGCGCCACGTGGAGAGCTGAAACTCGTCGAGGGGCCCGAAAGCGACCATCGCCGCCGCGTGGACCAGAACGTCGCATCGGCCGTAACGGTCGAGCACGCGTTCCGCTGCCGCGCGCACAGCATCCGGATCGCCTAGATCAACGGTGACGTCGGCGTGGCGGTCTAGAGCGATCACTTGATGGTCGGACGACAGGCGGGCAGCAATCGCACCGCCGATTGCGCCTGATCCGCCCGTCACAACGGCAACCCGGCGGTCCGAATTGGCTGGAGTGGACATCTGCAGGCGCCTTCTCTCACAGCGGATATATGTCAGGTCCCTTGGCGGGTCGGACGCTCCCCGACGTTAGGCACTCCGCAAGGGTCAGTCCAAGACGTCTTGCACCCGCCAGCGATAGCCGAGCATTATCGAACGCGCTCGCAGGGCCTACCGCGCGCGGCGATTGCGGACCCTGAACCGACCTGCCGGCGCCCAGGTCCGGATGGCTGCTATCGCGGACAGGTGGCCCGATCCTCTGGCTGGCTAGCCCCGCAATTCTGCTGATCTGGCGTCGCCCGATTCGGGGGCCAGGAGGCCCGCAATCTGCTTGGCCGTCCACGCCTGGCCGGCTCCCGGAAGACTGGCCAGATACTTGGCTGCTTCCCGGTGATCCCACCCGTGAGCCTCGCCCAGGCCCCGCCCGCGCACCTGCAGATACGT
>Ga0207699_10001202_pt1 | contig 12277 bp, 9 predicted proteins | sample LARL51metaG_FD_184344 | JGI IMG/M metagenome (GOLD analysis project Ga0207699, IMG submission 184344) | Corn, switchgrass and miscanthus rhizosphere microbial communities from Kellogg Biological Station, Michigan, USA - LAR L5-1 metaG... | ecosystem: Host-associated > Plants > Roots >...
CCCCTCGATGACGCCCGCGGTGAGCATCGGGTCACGCGCGGCCAGCACGCCGCCGCCGAGCACGACCGGGGTGGCGAGCCCGGTGAGGCCGAGGCGGCGCATCACGGTCAGCGCCATCGCGCAGATCTCACCGGCCTGCCGCCGCACGAGGCCGGCCGCGACGTCATCGCCGCCCCCCGCGAGCGCCAGCACACCCGGGGCCAGCTCGCCCAGTGAGGCCTCGGAGATCGTGCCCAGGTGAATGCCGATCGCCACCTCGCGCACCGACGGCACCCCGAAATGCGCGGCCACGGCGCCGCGCAGCGCGGTCTCCGGGCCACGGCCGTCCTCGGCGCGCATCGCCCACCACAGCGCGGCCAGGCCCAGCCCGTGCCCGCCACCCCAGTCCCCGGTGATGTTGCCGAGCGCCAGGAACCCGGTCTTGCGCCCGTCCGGCGCGACGCCGACGCAGTTGATGCCCGCCCCGCAGGTGACCGCGACCCCCCAGTGCCGCTCCGCCGCGCCGCCGGCCGGGGGAGCAGGACCGGCGGTGGGGGAGAGGCCGTCCGGGGCGGCGTCGAGCCCGGCCCGGAGCACCGCGAAGGTGTCGTTGACCACCTCGGTCGTCCCGGTCCAGCCCTGCGCGCGCAGCGCGGCGGCCAGGGCTTCCTCCTCTTCGGGCAGGTCGGCGTTGGCCACACAGGCGGAAAGGTGGCGGGCGACGGGGCACCCTGGCCCGCCTGCCTGGCGTTGTGCCTGGTCGATCAGGCTGGTCAGCAGCCCGAGGGTCGTCGCCAGGTCGGGCTTGGTCATGCCCGGCCCCCGGGCGCTGGCCAGCAGGGTGCCATCGTCCCCCACCAGGGCCAGGTCGCTCTTGCTGTTCCCGCCATCGACGGCGAGGACCGCCGGCAGGGTGCCGCTCACCGGGCCGCCGCAGCGGCCCAGGGCAGATAGGCCAGGTTCTCGCTGATCAGCCGGTCCGCCAGCTGCCCGGCCACGTCATACTGGCCGACCAGCGGGTGGGCGAGCAGCGCGGCCAGTACCCGTCTGCGGCCGCCCCGGATGGCGGCCTCCACCGCGAGTTCCTCATACGCCGACACGTGGCCGACCAGCCCGCTCAGCAACGGGTCCAGCGCGGCCACCGGGACCGGACGGGCGCCGTCCGCGCCGATCACGGCGGGCACCTCGATCACCGCCTCGTCGGGGAGGAAGGGCAGGGTGCCCGCGTTGCGCACGTTCACGACCTGGGTGTCGCGGCGGTCGGTCACCAGCGACACCAGCAGCGCCACCGCGGCCTCCGAGTAGTAGGCGCCGCCGCGCTCGCCCAGGAGCTCCGGCTTGTGGTCCAGCGCCGGGTCGGCGTAGAGGCCCAGCAACTCCCGCTCCAGCCGCGCCACCTCCTCCGCCCGGGTGGTGTGCCGCCGCTGCTCGGCGACCACCGCGTCATGGCAGTAGAAGTAGCGCAGGTAATAGGAGGGAACGGCCCCCAGCTCCTGCAGAACGGCCTGCGGCAGGTCGATCTCCTCGGCGATCCCGGCGCCGTGGGCGGCCAGCAGCTCCGGGAGCCGGTCCTGCCCGTTGACCAGCACCGCCCGTTCCCAGGTCAGGTGATTCAGGCCGACGTGGTCGAGCGAGACCTGGCCCGGGTCCACGCCCAGCATGGCGGCGAACGAGCGCTGGAAACCGATCGCGACGTTGCACAGCCCGACCGCCCGGTGGCCGGCGTCGAGCAGGGCGCGGGTGACGATGCCGACCGGGTTGGTGAAGTCGATGATCCACGCGCCCGGCGCGGCCCGGCGCCGGGCCCGCTCGGCGATATCCAGCACCACTGGGACGGTCCGCAGCGCCTTCGCGAACCCGCCGGCCCCGGTGGTCTCCTGCCCGACTCGGCCGTATTCCAGCGGCCAGGTCTCGTCGCGCTGCCTGGCGGCCTGCCCGCCGATCCGCAGCTGGAGCAGCACCGCGCCGGCGCCGTCCAGGCCGTCGTCCAGGCTGGTGGTCCAGCGAAGCCGCGCCGGGTGCCCGGCGGCCCGCATGATCCGGGCGGAGAACGGGCCGACCACGTCCAGCCGGGCGGAGTCGGGGTCGATCAGCACCAGCTCGCTGATCCCGGCCCGGCCGGCCAGCCTCGCCACCCCGTCGACGAGCTCCGGGGTGTAGGTCGACCCGCCGCCGACGACCGCGACCTTCATGCCGCGGCCCGGGGGCTAGCGGAGGTAGGCCAGGTGCGGGCCGTGCCGCTCGCGGTACTCACTGATCATCTCCCTTGCGACGGTGACTCCGGGCACCAGCGGGTGCACGGCGAGAGCCAGGGCCGCCAGGCCCGCGTCGCCGGTCACCGCGGCTTCGACAAGCTCGCGCTCGTACTCCTTGGTCTGGGTAATGAGGCCGATGGCCGACCGGGGGAGCCGGCCGATAGCCAGCGGGGACACGCCGCCGCCGTGAACCAGCGCCGGCACCTCGACGACGTCGTCCGGATCGAGGAAGCTCAGGCTGGCGCCGTTGCGGGTGTTGACGATGACCTCGCCGGGGCTGCGTGCCGTCAGCCCGTCGATGACCTGCAGGGCGACGCCCGCATACCCGCCGGGCGCCCCGCCACCCGGGTCGGCCGGCCCGGCCGCGGCCCGCCGGGCCCGCGCCTGCGCCTGCGCGTTGTCGCCGTCGGTGTCGGTGCGCATGTAGGTGTCGCGGCGGATGCCCATCAGCGTCGAGTAAGCGGACCAGGCATCATCCACGCCGCCCGCGTCGAAGGCCGACGCGATCGCGGCCAGCAGTTCGGTGTTCAGCCGCAGCACGTCGGCGCCCCGGCTCGCCCCGGCGCGCGCGACCGCCGCCACATAGCGTGCGGGCTCGTAGAAGTAGTACACGTACTCGGTGGGTATCGCGCCGAGCCGGCGGACCTGGGCAGGATCGAAGGCGGCGAAGACGTGGTCGAAGCGGCGCAGGTCCTCGTATCGGTCCAGGAGCGTGCCGATCCGCTCCTCGCCGTCGACGGCGAAGGAGGTGATCCAGCCCAGGTGGTTCAGGCCGCCGTAGGAGAACGAGACCCGGTCACGGTCGGCCCCGAGGAAGCCGGCCAGGCGGTCGAGCGTGCTGCTCGGCGTGTCACAGACGCCGACCACCCGCACGCGGGTGCGCAAGGAGATCGCCTGGGTGATCACGCCGACCGGGTTGGTGAAGTTGATGAGAACCGCCCCGGGAGCGCAGCGGGCGAGGATGTCGCAGTACCCCAGCAGGACCGGGATCGTCCTGAGCGCCATCGCGCATCCGCCGGGACCGGTGGTCTCCTGGCCGACGATGCCGCGGCGCAGCGCCACCTCCTCGTCGACGACCCGCGCGGCGTCGCCGCCCACCCGGATGGCGGAGAAGACGAAATCCGCGGACGCGAGCGCCTCCTCGGCCTCGGCGGTCAGCTGGACGAGGCCCGGCCGGCCCAGCGCGCCGGCCAGTTCGGCCGACAGCCGTCCGGTCGTCCTGCGGCGCAGCTCGTCCGGCTCGAACAGGCAGATCTCGTCGAAGGCCGCCACCGGGGAGGACAGGAGCCCGCGGATGAACGCGGGTACCCGCACACCCCCGCCGCCGAGCACCGTCAGCTTCATGGCGGAGGGTCCTGCCCGAGCGGCCGACGGCCCGGGCCGGGGTGCCGTCCGTCCAGCATGTCCCGGGCGAGCCGCTCGCCGGCCGCCACCGTCACGGCGGTCGCCATCAGTGCGGAATCGGCCGAGCTCAGGCCCTCCACGTTGACCTCGCCCACGGCCCCGAGCCGGCTCACCGTATCGGAGCCGGCCGCGTTGCCCGCCGCGGCCGCCTCGGTGAGCGATGCCCCCCGGCAGAGGGCGCCGATCAGCGCTCCGGCGAAGGCATCGCCCGCGCCCGTCCGGTCGCGCACCCGCACCCGCTTAACGCCCTCGGTCACCTCCGTCTGCCCCACCCGGCCCGGCTGGCCGGCCACGATGGCGCCGCTGGCCCCCCGCTTCACGATCACCGGCGGGCCCCAGGAGGCAGCGGTGCCGATCGCGGCGGCGAGCGAGGTGGCCCCGGTCAGCCGGAGCAGCTCCTCGGAGTTGGGCAGGAACACGTCGGCCAGCCGCGCACAGGCCAGCACGGCCGCCGGATCGGCGGCAATGTCATTCAGGGCGACATCAACCGCGACCCGGATCCCCAGGTCACGCGCTTGCTGTATGAGCCCGGCCAATCCGTGGTGCGCGTGCAGGTAACACCAGGTTGGCCGCTCCCGGTGCAGGACCTCCAGCCAGCGCTCGTGCTCGCGGCTCTCGGTCTGGGCGCGCGGCGGCAGGTAGCTGAGGAACGCCCGGTCTCCCGCGTAGTTCATCACCACGGTGATGCCGGCGGCGGGACCGGTGACGCGCTGGCAGGCCGACAGGTCAACTCCGGCCTGATGGCAGTACTCCTCCGCCACGCGGGAGCCGAGATCCTCGCCGAGCAGGGTGGACATACCCGCGCTGGCCCCGCTCCGGCGGGCGGCGCTGGCCGCGGTGACCGCGCCGCCGCCGCAGGAGATGGCGAACTCGTCGGCGAAGACCTCTTCGCCCGGGGCGGGCAGCGACGGCACGTCGCCGAAGACGATCTCCAGGAATACCGTGCCGAACGCGATCAGGTCCATGGCGCTGGCCCTCGTGGCTCGCCCGCCAGGGTGGTGGCCGGTGCCGTGCGGGCGGTTGCCGTCACCGGAAGGCCACGGTCGCGGCGTCGGCCCGGGCGACGTGGCAGGCCGCGCTGTGCCCGGGGACCAGTTCCCGCAGCGGCGGCGTGACGCTGTGGCACTCGTCGATGGCGAGCGGGCACCGCCACCGGAAGCGGCAGCCGGGGGTGGGGTCGATCACCCGTGGCGGCTCACCCTTGTCGGTCTCCTCCGTGACGTGGAGTTCCGCGCGGGGGTCGGGGACGGCCGAGAGCAGCAGCTGCGTGTAGGGGTGCCGGGGCCGCGCGAGCACCTCCTCGACCGGGCCCGCCTCCGCGATGTGGCCCGCGTACATCACGATCAGCCGGTCGGCCACATAGCGCGCGCTGGCGATGTCGTGGGTGATGTACAGGACCGAGACGCCCTGCTTGTCGCGCAGGTCGGCCATCACGTTGAGCAGGCCGATCCGGATGGACACGTCCAGCATGGACACCGGCTCATCGGCCAGGATCAGCTTGGGCCGCATGGCCAGGGCCTGGGCGAAACCGACCCGCTGCCGCTGGCCGCCGCTGAGCTCGTGCGGATAGCGCTGCATGATCTCGGCGGCGGGGGCCAGCCCCACCGCCTCGAACGCACGTTGCGCCTCGTCGTAACGCTGCTGGCGGCTGAGCTCCGGCCGGTGCAGGGTCAGCGCGCGCAGGATGCCGTGGGAGGCGCGGAACACCGGATTGGTCGCGCTGAACGGATCCTGGAAGACCACGGGCACCTCGCCCCGGTAGCGCAGCAGGTCCGTACGCGACCGGATCGACGACAGCGGCCGGCCGGCGAAGTAGATCTCACCGCTGGTGGGCTGGTAGAGCTTGGCCAGGAGGCGGGCGATGGTGGTCTTGCCGCTCCCGCTCTCTCCCGCCAGCGCGACGATCTCGCGGGCGCCGATGGCCAGGCTGACGTCGTCGACCGCGTGCAGGGTCCGGCGCGACAGCGCGCTCCCGATCTTGAAGTGCCTGGTCAGCCGGTCGGTTCTCAGCAGCGGCTCGTCCGTGGTGTCAGTCACCGCCGGCCTTCCCGTCCGCCCCGGCCCTGTCCGCTCCGGCCCCGTCCGCCCCGGCGGCGTAGAGCAGGCACCGCACCAGCGCGTCCCGCACCGGGTACAGGTCCGGGTTGGTCTCGGTGCAGACGGCCATGACCTGGGGGCAGCGGGGCGCGAACCAGCAGCCCTGCTGCCGCCGGGACAGGTCCGGCGGCCGGCCGGGGATGCCGGTCAGCGGCACCCGCTCGCCCTTGATCGAGGGGAACGCATCCATCAGGCCGATGCTGTAGGGGTGGCGCGGGGTGTCGAAGACGCTCCTGGTGGCGCCCCACTCGGCGACCTGGCCGGCGTACATCACCATGAGCCGCTGCGAGAAGTGGCTGACCAGCGACATGTCGTGGGTGACAAAGATGACCGCGAAGCCGAGTTCGGCCTGCAAGTTCTTGATCTGGACCATCAGCGAGCGCTGCGCCACCACGTCGAGCGCCGAGGTGGGCTCGTCCATGATGACCAGATCCGGCGTGAACAGCAGGGCCATCGCGATCATGGATCGCTGCCGCATGCCGCCGGACAGCTGGTGGGGGAAGCTCTTCAGGTGCACCGGGTCGATGCCGACCATCCGGAGCACCTCGGCCGACCGGCCGGCGATCTCGTCGGCCGAGGTCACCCCGTGCGCCTTCATCGCGTCCTTGAACTGTGACCCGATCGACTTGACCGGGTTGAGCGCGTTCATCGCGCTCTGCATGACGACCGACATGTCCCGCCAGCGGACGGCCGTCAGCCGACTGTCGGTCATGCCGACCAGGTTCACGCCCTTGAAGTCAACGCTCCCGCCGATGACCGCCGCGGGCGAGGCGAGCAGCTGCGCGATGGCGAACAGCAGGGTGGACTTGCCGCAGCCCGACTCGCCCACGATCCCCAGGAACTCGCCCGGGTACAGCTCGAAGCTCACCCGGTCGACGGCGAGGACCGCGCCACGGTCCATCGCGTAGGCGACCGACAGGTCGCGGACGGCGAGGACCGGCCCGGCCTGCCCACGGGCGCCCGGCGGCTGGGGGTCGGCGTCAGCCCGCACGCTTGACACGGGTCCTCCGTACCGACCGCAGCGCCGGGTTGCCGATCTCGTCGAAGGCGTAGTTAAGCAGGGCGAACGCCGCCCCGAGCACGGCTATGCAGGCACCCGGCGCGATCGCCCACATGGGCTGGCCGGTCTGCAGCGCGGCGTTGTTCTGCGCCCAGTACAGCATCGTGCCCCAGCTCACCGTGTTGGGGTCGCCCAGGCCGATGAACTGCAGGCTGGAGGCGAACAGCACCGCGTAGAGCGCGTTGGTCAGGAAGCACGCCACCAGCAGCGAGGTCATGGTGGGGATGACCTCCACCACGATGATGTAGAGGCGGCGTTCCCCGCGCACCCGCGCCGCCGCCAGGAAGTCCCGGTTCCGCAGCGACAGCGCCTGGGACCGCAGCTGGCGCGCCGTGTAGGACCAGCTGGTGACGGTGATGACGAGGATGAGCACGATCGTGGTGCCGCCGTGCAGGTAGGCGGCGATGACGATCAGCAGCGGGAAGATCGGGATGACCAGCAGCACGTCGGTGAACAGACTGAGGGAGCCATCCCAGAGGCCACCGAGGTAGGCGGCGGCCACGCCGACCAGGACCGCTATCCCGGTGGTGGCCAGCCCGGCCACGAACGCGATGATCAGTACGTTCCTGGTTCCCCATATCACCTGGGCGAACATGTCCTGCCCGTAGGCGGTGGTGCCGAGCAGATGGGCGGTCGAGATGCCCAGGCGCGGGGCATACGCGTCGGCGTTCGGGTTGTCGTGGGCGATCAGGCCGGGGAAGAGCCCGACCAGGATGAAGATCCCCAGCAGCACGGCGCCCACCGTCGCCTTGCGGTTGGACCGCACCGCGCGGGCCATCCGGGACAGCGCACGCGTGGCCGGCGGCGCCGCTGGCCCGGCCGGCGCGCCCGTTGCGGGTTCCGGCCCGGCCGGGCCGGCCGGGCCCGCCGTAGAGACCCCGGAGATGGGCATGGACATGGCGCTACCCCGCCGTCCTCGTCCGCGGGTCCAGCAGCGCGGTGGCGATGTCGGCGATCAGGATCGCCACCAGCACCGCGACCGTGATGAGCAGGAACAGCGCCTGCATCAGCGGGTAGTCCTCGCCGGACACCGCCTGCAGCAGCATGTAGCCGACCCCGGGATAGTTGAACACATACTCGATCAGGATGGCCCCGCTGACCACGAACCCGAGTGACATGGCGAAGCCGGTGAGGTTGGGCAGGATCGCGTTGCGCGCCGCGTAGTCGAGCATGATGCGCCGGCCCGGCAGCCCCTTGGCCCGGGCCATCCGCACGTAGTCCTCGGCCAGGGTGGTGATCATCGCGTTGCGCATGGTCAGGATCCAGGTCCCGATGGTGGTGATCAGCAGCGCGGCCGCCGGGAGCAGGGCGTGCGAGAGCACGTCCCCGAAATAGGAGGGCGACAGGGACGGGGTGTCGGACGAGACGTTGTAGCCGCCGATGTAGGGCAGCCAGTGCAGGCTGATCCCGAAGATCAGCACGAGGACCATGGCCACCCAGAAGTACGGGACCGCGGAGGCGATCACGAACACCGGCGGCACGACGCTGTCCAGCTGCCCGCCGCGGCGCCACGCGGACACGATGCCCAGGCCCGTGCCCAGCACGAAGGCCAGCACCGTGGCCACGCCGACCAGGCCGACCGTCCACCAGATCGCGCCGCCGATGACCGACCGAACCGACGCCGGGTAGAAGGACATCGACGTCCCGAAGTTGCCGGTGAACACGTTGTGCAGGTAGGTGACGTACTGCTGCCACAGGCTCGTCTGGGTGTTGATCCCGAACAGGATCTCCAGGGCATGCAGTGCCTGCGGGTTCAGCTGCCCGTGGAACTTGGACACCATCGCGAGCGCGGGGTTGCCCGGCATCAGCCTCGGGAGCAGGAAATTGATGGTCAGCGCTATCCACAGCGTCAGCAGGAAGAAGCCGGCGCGGCGGAACGCGAATCTCATGCTCGCCTCCTCGCGGTCATGCCCGGCTCCTGGGAAATGTCATACCCCGGTTGCGTGCCCGGGGGCCGGGGCCCCCGGGCACGCGCGGCGGTTACTTCGGCTGGAGGTGCAGCAGCACCTGCTCCATGTCGGGGTAGGCGTAGGCGGCCGGCTGAGCGTAGGGGTTGCTCGGCGTGGGCCACCCGCTGATCTTCCCGGTGTTGTACTGGTACCAGTCCACCGCCTCCACGACGGGGATGACGGGCAGCTGGGTCAGCATGACCTGCTCCAGCTGGCGGACGATCGAGTGCTGCTCCGCCGTGCTGGTGGTGCCGGCGTAGGTCACCAGCAGCTTGTCAACGGCCGGGTTGATGTAGCGCTCGTAGTTGCTGACGGCCGTCTTGCCGATCGGGGCCGTGTTGTGCGAGTCGAGCCAGTTCCGCAGCTCGTAGTAGGGGCCCGGGCCGAACGACTGCTGGTCGTAGTAGGCCAGCTGGTACTTGCCCGAGTACAGGGCGGCGTTGAAGGAGGGGGCGGCCAGGTTGTTGGGCGTCAGCTGGATGCCGATCGCCTTGAGGTTCTGCTGGATCACCTGCATCGAGGCGACCCAGTCCGAGTAGTCGCCGACGTTGATCACGGTGAACGCGAGCTTCTGGCCCTTCGAGTTCACCATGATGCCGTCGGAGCCCGGGTGGAAGCCGGCCGAGGCGAGCACTGCCTTCGCCTTCGCGGGGTTGAAACTGAAGTTGTACTTGCTGGTCAGCGAGCTGTCGAGCCAGCTCGAGAAGGTCGGCGTGACGATACCGGCCTGGTTCGCGGGCGGCTCGTACCCGGACTCGCCGATTGAGGAGACCTTCGCCCGGTCGATCGCCATCGACATGGCCTGGCGGACCTTGACGTTGGCCAGCAGCGGGTTGGTCAGGTTGGGCACCAGCGAGACGTTCACGGTCGGCGGGAACCAGTAGTGGTTGTCCGGGCTCTTCGAGGTGTAGAACGCCTTGATGTTCGGGATGTACTGGGAGCCCCACTGCGCCTGGCCGTTCGCGAGCTGGTCATTGGCCGTGTTGTTCGAGGTGAACGCCGGGTACTGCACCTTCTTGATGTGCGGCAGGCCCGGCTGCCAGAAGTGCGGGTTGGCCGTGTAGGTGATGTTCTGGCCGGTGCACGGGTTCACCATGAAGGGGCCGGTGCCCACGGGGTGGGGGTCGTTGTAGGTCACCGGGTTGGCGATCTTGGACCAGATGGCCGCGGGCACGATCGGGGTCTGGCCGGCGATGTAGTAGAAGTAGGGCACCGCTGGCGCCTTGAAGGTCATGGTCACCTGGTCGGAGCCGGTCTGCTTGACGCTGGACAGCACCGCCCAGTCCCCGGGCAGGTCAAGGGCGGGGAACTTCTTGAGCATGTTGAAGGTGAACACGACGTCCGCCGGGGTCATCGCGGTCCCGTTGTTGAACTTGACGCCCTTGCGGATGGTGAACGTGAGCGTCTTGTTGCCCGCCCCCCACGTCCAGGCGGTCGCGAGCATCGGCGTGGTCTTGCCGTTCTGCAGCGGGTTCACGAAGACGAGCGGCTCGTAGACGAAACCGGTCGACAGGAAGTTGGTCGAGCCGTTGTACGGGCTGAACCCGCAGCTCCACAGCTGGCCGGCCTCGTTGGAGATGGTGACGGTGCTCGCGGCGGACGAGTTGCTGCCGCCGCCGCTGCTGCTGCCGGAGCCGGAACTGGAGCTGCAGGCGGCCGCCAGGAGGCCGGCCGCGAGGAGGACACCGGTGGTTCTCAAGCGTCTCATAGTGGTAGCCCTTCACTGAGTGGTGTGACGGGGAGGGTGATGTCGGCGCTGCCCACGCCGTCGGCCCGGGTCGCGTCGACGGCGAGCGCGATCGCGCCGATCAGGGGGGCATCGGAGGGGAACCGGGCGGCAACGAGCTCCGGCGGGAACGGTACCCCGGCGGTCAGGGCGTCCTGCAGGGCCGGCCGCAGCCGGTCCCAGGACCGGACCATGCCGCCGCCCACCGCTATCCGCACCGGGTTCAGGCAGATCGCGAGGTTGACGACGTGGTAGGCGAGTTCGGCGGCGAAATCGGTGAGGAGGCGGTCCAGTCCGGGGACGTCGCGGCTCGCCTCGAAGACCTGGCCGGCCGCCATCGGCTGGCCGTCGGCGGTGTGACCGGCCGCCCGGCGGGCCAGGGCCTGCCCGCTGATCATGTCCTCCAGCGTCGTCCGGGCGGCCAGCGGGACGCCGACGTCGGCCATGGTGCGCAGGTTGTAGCCGATTTCGCCGGCCGCCCCGTTCATCCCGGCCAGTACCTGGCCACCGGCCACGATGGCGGCCGAGAGCCCGGTGCCGAGGTTCAGGTAGACGGCCGGGTCATACCCGGCCAGGGCACCCCAGCGCACCTCGGCCTGGGCCGCCGCCTTCGCGTCAGTGACCATGACGATCCGCGCCCCCGGGAACGCGTCACGCAGCTCGTGCCCGAACGCGAGCTTGTCCCACCCGCTGATCGCGGGGGCGAGCTCGACCCGGTCGTCGAAGGGGATCCCGAAGGTGGAGACGCCGACCGCGGCCAGGCCGCGCCCGGCGGCGGCGTCGGCCAGCAGCGCGCGGGCGGCCTGGATGCCGCGCTCGAAGCTGGCGCGGGCCCCGAGCTCGCCGCCGCTGGCGACGGTGGACGAGGCGATCCGTTCGCCGCTAGGCTCGCACACCATCATGGCGATCTTCGTGCCACCGAAGTCAAGCCCGAGCACAACCGGGGGCTGGGACACGTTTGACCTGCCTGTTTGCGCCGTCTTCCGTCAAGATAGTTAGGACAGTATCCTAACTATCAGGGCCTCACAATAACCCGTGACGGAATTGAAACCAGGTGCGCCGGCGGGGGCGCTGCGACAGGATGGTGGCGGAGGTGGGAGTGGCGGTCACGTCGGCTGGCGTGCCCGGCAGCACGGCGCCCTCCAGCGTCCCGCCCGGGAACGCGGCGCCCGGCGCGGGCGCCCAAGAGCCGTTCGCTAGCGGTGTCGGGGGACCTTTCGGCGGTGAGCTGTCCGCCGCGCGCCCCCAGCTCATCCGCGCGCTGAACGGGCGCCTCCTGCTCGGGCACATCCGGGACCTCGGCCTGTGCTCGCGCGCGGAGCTGGCCCGCATCTCCGGCCTGTCCAAGCCCACCGTCTCGGTCGCGCTCGCCGACGCGGAGCGGGCCGGGCTGGTACGCACCGCCGGGCAGCGCACCGGCCGCCCCGGGCGCTCGGCGCTGCTGTACGAGGTCCGGCCCGAGGCGGGGTTCATCCTCGGGCTCGACGTCGGGGCGCAGTACGTGCGCGGGGCGCTGGCCGATCTGGCGGGCGGCATCCGCGCCCGGGCCTCGGTGAGGTCGCGGGCGTCCAGCGTACGGGGCCGGGTCGGCGAGCTGATCGGGCTGGCCGACGGGCTCTGCGCCGAGGCCGGGCTCACCCGGGGCGGCATCACCCAGACGGTCATCGGCAGCCCCGGGGTCTACGATCCGCGCCGCAACGCCATGGCGCTGACCGGCGAGCTGCCCGGGTGGGACCGCCCGGCGGTGCTCGAGCGGCTCCGCGAGGCGTTCGGGCCCTCGCTGGCGGTGGAGAACGACGTGGATGCG
>Ga0207699_10001204_pt1 | contig 12268 bp, 6 predicted proteins | sample LARL51metaG_FD_184344 | JGI IMG/M metagenome (GOLD analysis project Ga0207699, IMG submission 184344) | Corn, switchgrass and miscanthus rhizosphere microbial communities from Kellogg Biological Station, Michigan, USA - LAR L5-1 metaG... | ecosystem: Host-associated > Plants > Roots >...
GTGTCGCTCCATCTCCGTACGCGCGCCGGATCGCATCGATCTCCTCCCCCGTGCCGGGGAGCGCGACAGCCCTCGGCGCGAGTGCCAGCACACCCCGAGGGACAGGGGCCGCAACGCGATCGGCAAGTTGCGCCCACACCGCGGCGGAAGGTACGGTCACCAAGGCATAGCGCTCAATGAGAAAGTGATCTCCCGGAGCGATCAACGCGGCAAACGGCAGATAATGGAGCTCGAGGTGCGGGGCGATGACCACGAAGCGCTTTCCTCGAAGCAGCCCGGCTCCCTCGATTGGGGCGAGCAAGCGGGCATACAAGCGGCGAAGCGGCGGTCGCCAGGCTCGCGGCTCGACCGCGGCGTCGGGACTGATGACACCACGCGCAAAGTCGACGAGGGCCGAGAGGGAGCGCCGAGTGAGCCGCAAGTCCACAGAGGCTATGCTATCCCGTGTGACCACGAAGGCTACCGCGCCGGAATCGGCGACGAGATACTCGATAAAGACCTCGTCAGGGGCGAGACGCGCGGCGACGCCTTGCCAAGGGACGATGTCGCCCGTCACCAGGGCCCCGTACTCGGGGCTGCGCTCGCGCACTTCGAGCAGCAACTGCCCGTAGGCTTCCTGCGCGCGGGCGAGGTCATCCCGGGCGGCGTCGGTTGGCATCGCGGGAGATCCCGACTCCCGCGCACCTCGCGCGGCGCTGTCGCCGGCATCAATCTGCCGGGTCAGCTCCGCGATCCGCCGTCGGAGGTCCTGCTCGCGGGTGACCAAGTCGCTCGGCGTGACGGGCGTCAGGCGACCGCGCGCCAGCAGGTCGAGCATCTCCCGCGCGCGCAGATGCTCGCTCGCTGCGAACGCGGCGCTGTCGTGACCGAGGGCCCGCTCGACCATCGCGAGTTCTGCATACACGTCCCACTTGTCGGCACGGTAGGCCGCTCGACGCGCCTCCAAGACAACCGCCCCCGCGCTGCGGTCGACCTCCGACACCGCGGTGCGCAGCTCCACGGCCGCCTCATCGAGCGCGCCGAGGCGCCGCAGGGCGTGACCGCGTCCCGCGTGGAGCTGCCACGCGAGCGCCGCGGCGGGTTGATCACCCAAGCGCAGGAGCCCGCGGTGATAGAGCGACTCCGCGGCGACCGTCGCCCCCGCCCGTGCCGCCAGATCGCCGAGTGCGCCGAGCGCCTGAGCCTCCACCCACGGATCGTCCGTTCGTTTGAACGTGTCGAGGATCGACAGCAGGGTGTGGCGCGCCGCCGCCGTGTCACCGCCATCGGCCTGCGCGGCGGCGAGGAGGATGCCCGTGAGCGCCGCGGCGCGCATGTCGCCCTTCACGCGCTCCACCGCCGCGACACGGTTCAACAGGGCTTGCGCAGGCGCATCGGCTCCGCGGACCATCAAGACCGCTGCCCGCCCTCGGTCGACCTCGACCAGACCCGCGCTGTCTCCCGCCTGTGCGTAAAGCTTTGCTGCCCGACTGTATCCGCGGTCTGCTTCCGCGAGACGGTTGAACTGCAGGGACACGTCGGCTGAGGCGATCGCGAGGGCCGCCGAGCGTGCAACGTTGGGAGGCGCCTGGCCCGCAGCTTGGTCCGCGCGCTGAAGCTCGCGCAGCGCACCCTGGGGATCGCCCATCACTGCTGCCACGGTCGCGAGGTCGCGTTCCACGGCGCTTGCCGCGTCGGCTAGTCTCGCATCGTGGTAAATCGACAGGGCTTCACGCAGCGCTCGCTCGGCCCGGCGATACGCGCCCCGACGAAATTCGAGCAGGCCGATGGCGCGTAGCACGAGCGCCGCGTCCACGCCACTGCCTGCCTCGCGGTCCATCCGGAGCGCCTGGTCGTATTGCTCGGCGGCACGCTCGTACTCCCCTTCCTCCACCGCCAGATTCCCAAGGTTCGTGAGATTCGTGGCCGCGGGCGTTAGGCGCCTCTGGGCTCGGTTGAGCGCGAGCGCGTCCTCGAACGCGCGGCGCGCGCCCTCCAGGTCTCCGAGTGATTGTGCGACGAGGCCGAGATTGTTCTGGTCCGCAGCGAGACCCCGTGTATCGCCCGTCCGGGCGCGGAGCTCCACGGCACGCGCGTAAAGGACTCGGGCTCGAGTGAAGTCGCCCCGGTCCTTGGCGACGCTAGCAAGGTTGCCGACCGCGTTCCCCGCGGTGCGCCAATCTCCACTTTGCTCGGCGAACGAGTCGCTGCGTGCCAGGTACACGCCGGCGCTGTCCAGGGCGCCCTCGCGGTACCACCCGGCACCCATGTTGCCGAGGGTCGCGGCCATCCCCGCCGAATCACGAACGCCCGCGAGGCGCCGCAGGCTTTCGCGCCAGCGCGCCATGGCGGCGTCGGGGCCCGCGCGACCAAAGGCGCGGTTGCCTTCGGCCCGCACGCTGTCGCCAACGATTTTCTCGCGTCGCGCCTCGGGAGACCAACCCCGGAAGCGCCTCAGTACCCGTACGAAAAACGAGTCGCTCCATGCCTGGGCCCAGGCTTCGCCCAGACGCTCGGCGGCGTCGAGATCGGGGGCGGCGAGGCTCTCCGAGGAAGCGCGAGCCGCGAGGGCCAGGAGCGCGTGGAACGCTTCGCGCGCGTCGTCCGGGCGGCCCCGCACGGAGTCACGGAGGGCGGCTGTCACCATCGTGGCCTGGGCGAGCACCTGGAGTCGCTCCGCGGGGGGAGCGGGAGACTGATATGCAGCCCGCACGATGAGCAGGCTGGCGATCCCGAAATGCATCATCGACGGCCCGTCGGGCCGATCACGAAGTCCGTGAGCGCCGACTCTACCCAGCGGTCAACGTCAACACGCCCGGCAACGCTCCAATAGTACCGGCGGCCTGCCGTCAGATGCACCGACTCCGGCAGGGCGACGGTGGTGTCGGTTCCTTGAGCCTCCCACAGCACATCTCCATCGGCGTTGAAGAGACGCACGCGATAGCGTTGAGCGCCGGCAAAGCCCGACCACTGCATCCGAGGAACCGTCGAGACCTGCCCAGTCGGCTGCCGCAGCACTGGTGCAAGAGCGGGGGCCTGTGTGGATCCGCGATGCGCGCCGTTCGAGCGCCCAAGCCAAGCCGCTTGACGCTGAAAGACGAGCACAAGTGCGGCCGCAGTGGCCAGGCCGACGAGGAAACCGCGCGGGAGCCGGCGCGGAGCATCCCGACCCTCTCGCTCCGTGAGCTTCAGGGCAGGTCCAGCGGGACCGCTTTCCCCAGCGGCGACCTCGGCGCGAACGATCAGCGCGATGCGCACCTCCTCCTGGCACAGTTCGCACGTGAGCAGATGCGCCTCCAGGGCACCGCGATCCAGATTGTCGTTCAGGCGCCCTGCGACGTAACGCTCGACGAGTCCCCGCTCGGCCACCGCCTCGCAGTTCAGGATCGCGTTCTTCACCGGTCGAACCCTCCTGCATTCTGAGTCGGGCCGGAGCGCCCATCGTGACCTGCCCCGCCTCGGAAGGCTTGCCGGAGCCGCTCGAGCGCGCGCGACTTCCGCTTCCGCACGCGATCGGCGGGCTCCCCGAGCCGCCCGGCGATCTCGCCGGGCGTGAGCCCCTCGAAGTAGCACAGGCGGAGCAGCTCGCGGTCAGACGGCACCAGCTGGCCCAAGGCCTCCCGCACTTGCGCCTGTTCGGCGGCGGACACGAGTGCGCTCAGGGCATCGACGTTGTTGGAGGGGTGATCAGTTGCGGGGAGGGTGTCGAGGGGAACGACGCGGCGCGCCGCTCGCACCATGTCGACGATCACATGGCGCGCGATCCCTGCGACAAATGCCGGAAGCTTCTCGGGGTCGGACGGCTGGCCGTTCGCGAGCGCGACGACGGCACGGGCGAGAGTCTCTTGAACCGCTTCGCGGGACGCCTCCGCGGAGCCTAGCGTCCGTAAGGCTAAAAGCTCAAGGCCCGGCCTCAAGGGCTCGAGTGCGTCCCCGGCACCCATCATTGCCTGTCCGGCAGGCTCCGCCCGGAGTGTCACGCTTTGACCCTAGCCGCGACAGAACTAAAAAGCCGCGGCCCGCACGGATGCGGCCCTTCGCGGTCAAACATCCGCCCGCGCGGGGAGAAGCGCAAGCACACGGGCAAGCGAGCGGAATGGCCTACTCCTGGAGTACACGATGACCCAGTCGCTCCCGTCACGCGCCGCGCGGATGCTACCCGCGCTCTTGATCCTGAACGCTTGCTCATCGAGTGATCGGCCGACGGCCCCGCGTGTCGGGCAGGAGGCCCTCATGAGGCCTGGTCCGCCTCCGGCCAACCCGGCGATCGCGTTTACCGCCGGCCAGACCACCCTCTGGGTCATGAACGCGGATGGTTCGAACCAGACCCAGATCACCAGCACGGTCGGCTCGCTCGCCTCATGGGCGCCGTTCGGTGACGGCACGCCCGCGAATCCTTATGCCATCGCCTATGAGCCGAGTGGCTGTCAGCTCTCGCGGATCGACGTCGCGGTCGTGAATGGCGTGCCCCAGGGGAGCAATGTCCGATCGCTATCGGTCGCTCCGTCGGCTTGCGGCCTCGATCCCGCATGGTCTCCAAAGGGCGACACCATCGCCTTCGGCGATGCGGGAAACAACAGTCCATCCTCCCTCTGGCTAACTCCCGCGGACGGCAGTGGCCCAGCGGTGCCGATCTACACGGCCCCGAGCGGCAACCGTGTCGTGTGGTCAGCGTGGCGGAGTGACGCGTCGCAAATCGCCTTTGTCGAACAGGACGCATTGGGGAATCGCGGAATCAAAGTGCTGAACCGCGCTACATCCGTCGTTACGACCGTCCTCGCGGCAGGCGTTCTGGCAGGTCCCCGCTTCGTCGATTGGGCTCGCACGAAGGATGTGCTGGCGTTCGATGCGCAAGGACCACGGCAGGACTCGCTCTACACCTTGGACATCGCATCGGGCCACCTGACCCAGATCGTCCCGGGCGTGTTTCCCACCTGGTCACCGGATGACAGCAAGCTGGCCTTCGCGGGCATCTCGGTGGTCGATGTGGCCACGAGGACGGTCACGAGACTGGCGAAGGGTGGGACCTGGCCGGATTGGCGGCGGTAGCTCGAACAATGTTGTCACGGCACTGGGCAACGACCGCCGCGGTCACCGCGGCAGTAAGCTGCGGAGGGGGGAGTACAGGTCCCTCGAATGGACCGACGCCGGCGGCTGTTGCCGTGGTCGCGGGGGACAACCAGAGGGGAACTGTCGGTCAGGCGCTGCCTCAGCCGCTGGTCATCAAGGTCACGGATCAATCGGGCGCCGCCGTGCCTGGGCTCACGGTGTCATGGACGGTTTCCGGCGGCGGTGGAAGCGTGTCGGCCGCGTCGAACCAGACGGATGCGCAAGGACAGGCGCATGGCACGTGGACGTTGGGTCACGTCGCTGGCTCGAACAACGACACAGCAGTTGCTCACGCCGGAGGGCTAGCGGCGTCGTTTACCGCGAGCGCAGACGCGGGCACGGCGACCCAGATTGCGATTGCCTCCGGTGACGGCCAGACCGGCCTCGTCGCGCAACCGCTCGCTCAGCCGTTGGTGGTGGCGATTGCCGACCAGTACGGCAACCCGACGATCAACGTGACGGTGGCGTGGGCGGTGACGGCCGGCGGAGGCGCCGTTTCCGCGGCATCAGGAGCAACCAATGCTCAAGGGCAGGCGTCCGTCAGCTGGACCCTTGGTCCGGACAGCGGAACGAGCCGCGACTCGGCGCAAGCATCGGCGCCGGGCTTGGCAGGATCCCCCGCGACTTTCGTGGCGAGCGGGGCCACGACGGCCATCTACACCGATCCCGCGGCGTTCGCGCAGGTCACCGCGGGTCGTGGCACGCCCACGATCGTGAACTTCGACGAGCTGGACGCGAGTCCAGTCAATAACACGGTCGCGGGACGTACGCCGTTTGACGGAGGCCATTACGCGGGCCAGGGCTTCACATTCGCGAGCCCGGGCAGCTACCCCCTGTACATCGCGCCCGGTGGGTTGCCGTGGAATACGAGCAATTCGCTGTCGGTTGGTCGCTTCCCGTACGAATCCGACACGACCCAAAGTGCTACGGACGACGCCGATTCCCTGCGCGTGACCTTGAGTCCGGCGTGTGGCGCCGTGTCGTTCCAGCTGCTCGACATTGGCATCGGGGCCAACGGGACGGCTGGTCCCGCTGACTCCGTGAAATTCCTTGACGCGAGCGGCAAGGTCGTGCAGCAGGCGCCATTCCCGCGAGACTACACGAGCTACCGAGCGTTCATCGGGGTCGTGTCCACGACGCAAGTGGTCACGACGATTGTCGTCGCCGAGGCGGCACAGAATGGGGACGACGTGGATTACGACGATTTCCGGTGCTACCCGTGAGCGTGGCGATGCGGGAGGGTCACGCTTTGGCGCTCGGCGCGACATCTAAGAAGTCGCGGCATCGTCAACCCCGGCGAACGCCCCGGGCGGTGCGGAATGCCTACTTCTGGAGTGTACGATGACCCTGATCCCGCTTCGCCGCTCGGCCGCGTTGTCCTTGGTCCTACTCCTCGGCGGATCATGCACCGACCGCCGCCTCCCGCTCGAAGCCAATACTCCCAAGCCCTCGCTGGACATTCAGGACGCTGCGCACTCCGGAGGTAACCCACACTTCCTTTTCCTCCCCCCGATGGTTCCCGCGCCGAGCGTTAGCGGCACGACGGATCCTGCGCAGTCTCCGGTCGTGATCGTTTGCGATTGGGTCGCCAGCGGATCGAGCAGCGCCTGCGGGACGATCGTCGCGTTCTTCTCCATGTCGACAGGGACCGGGTCCGAGCTGGTGCGGTACGATGCCTCAAGCCAAGCCTACATGGTCAACTGGCACACGGACCAATGCCTCACAGGTGCCTGCACCCTCGACCCAACGAAGACGTATCGGCTCCGCGTATTGGCCGGTCCGCTCGAGCTCGGCCATGCCGACGTGATCGTCGTGTCCAACGGGTCACAGCTGAAGAACATCCAAACGGGGCAGGACATCGGCCTGGTCGACGGCCGCACGCTCCCGGTGCAATTCCGCATCGAGCAGGGCGCAGTCGCCGTAGTCGCGCCGGGATCGCCGACCGCGATCGGGACGAGTGGGGGCAACATCGTTACGTCTGATGGCCACGTGGCGCTCGCGGTGCCGGCGGGGGCGCTCGCAGCACCCACCAACCTCACCGTGGCGACTGCCACGTCGTTTCCGATGGGCGCGGGACCGTGGAGCGCGCCCGCTACTCTGGGACCGGCTGGAACAACCTTCGCGACGCCCGTCGTCCTCACGCTGAGCTTTGATCCGACGCAGCTTCCGGCCGGCGTGCCGCCCACAGCACTGCGGGTCTACACCGCGGACGCCACGGGTTGGGAGCTGGTGCCTGGTGGCACCCTCAATCCGATCGATAACACGGTGAGCGTGCCGATTTCGCATTTCAGCACGTACGCGCTAAGCATCACACCTACGGTCGTGAACGGTGCACCAAGCCCGACCACGATCAACGTGGCCCAGACAGCCACGTTGTCCGGATTGCTGGTCAGCTATCAAGTCGTCCCCACGAATTACTGCTATTACGTCTACAACGGGCCGTTCTCACCTCCCCGTTTTGTGTGCGTCACGTACTCGAACACCTATGCCTACCCGGTTCCGAACCAGGCTGTGTTGTGGACTGCCCTCCCGACGGGAACGCAAGTCATCTCGCTGGCGTCCAACAGGACCTATACCGACCAAACCGGCGCAACTACGTCGCCGCTCATACGTGGCGTGACACCCGGTACGGCGCAGATCGTGGCTTCGGTGTTTGTCACGGGCGGCTTTTCGCTCGTGCAGAGCAATCCGGTCTCGGTCACCGTGCGAGCATGTGTTCCGCCGGCCCAGGGGCTGGTCAGCTGGTGGCCGGGTGAGGGAAACGCCAACGATGTGGTCGGCGGCAACGGTGGGACGCTCCAGGGCGGCGTGACCTTCGCGCCGGGCAAGGTGGGGCAGGCGTTCCTCCTGAACGGCTTCGATGGTGCCGTCGATGCCGGGAACGCCCCCAACCTGCGCGTGTCGAGCGGAGACTTCACGGTGGAGGCGTGGGTGTTCTTCAACGCGCTCAGCGATCCCCTAGGCGCGAACAGCGGCCCCGCCGGAGACATGTCGATCGTGGACAAGATGTCCGCGAGCGGCGTGAACACCGATGGCTGGCGGCTCCTGAAGCAGAGCGACAACCGGTTCTGGTTCTGCCTCGGCGGCGGCTCGACCGGGAACCGCTGCTTTGACCCCGCCTACACGGTGTTCAGCACGACCGTCGCGCAAACGGGAGTCTGGTATCACGTGGCTGCCGTGAAGAACGCCGCGGGCTTTGCGATCTACGTGAACGGCGTGCAGGAGGACGCGCGCTCATCCCTTCCCAATTTCCTCGATACACAGGCCGCGGACCTTCGCATCGGCTCCTATGTCCTCGAGGGCGCGCACTTGAACGGTGAAGCGGACGAGGTCTCGATCTACAACCGCGCGCTGACCTCCCAAGAGATTCAGGCGATCTATGCGGCCGGTGCTGCGGGCAAGTGCCCGGGCGCGGTGCCACCGTCGATCGCCTGGCAACAAAGCTTGAGCGGGACCGGAGATGTCTGGTCGATTGCTACAGGACCTGGTGGTCTCGTGTTTGCGGCGACTGCCAGTGGCGTCTATCGCTCAACCGATGCGGGCGCAACCTGGACGCTCGTCGGCTTCTCGTCCTCCGGCGCCAGCGCCGTCGGCATCAATCCGGCCACGAGTTTTGTCTACGCCGGGCTCAGCGACGGCGGTGGGCCGATCGGCCTTCCCGGGCCGTTTGGAGGCGGTCCGTCGGGTCTCTATGTCTCTACCGACAACGGAGCGACTTGGGGCTACGTCCTCGGTAATCCGGGTGCCTTCGGTGTCGCTTTTACCTCGAGTGGTTCCGTCCTCGTGGCGAGCTCTGGTCCCACCGGGGCAAACGGCGGGCTCTTCCTGTCAGCGGACAACGGAGCGAACTGGGCCTACGCGGGTTGTTGCTATCCCCGAGCGTTTGCTCTGACATCGAACGGCAACATTTACGCAGGAGATATGTCCGTCTCATTCTGGGCGGGCGAGGTCCCGACCGGAGGGGTTTCCCGTTCGACCAATTCCGGCGCGAGTTGGGCTCAGGTTGGCTTGGCCAACACTCCCGTCTATGGTCTTGCCGCAGCCCCCAACGACCACCTGTTTGCCGGCACGGCGAGCACCGGGGTATTCCGCTCAACTGACGGGATAACCTGGGCCCAGGTCAACGGCAGCTTCACCAGCCCTGTCACGTCACTGTCTGCCAACTCGATCGGGGTCGTCTTCGCCGGAGGCTTTGGCGGTGGCGTGGTCGCCTCGAGTGACGACGGCGCCACGTGGACGCAACTGAACACCGGCCTGACGGACATTAGAGTAGAAGCCCTCGCTGTCAGCCGGAGCGGATACATCTTCGCCGGCACGCCCAGTGGCGTCTTTCGGAGCGCGACGGCACCATGAGGACCCAATGATCAGTCACTGGCCGTGCGGCTCGCCGACGTCTCGATGCGACCGAGTCAGGCACCACCGGAGCGACGCCTGGGCGTGGTCAATCGTCTGGGTCTTCACGCTCCTCATCGCGACTGCCTGTTCCTCCGGTGATAGGGCCACCGCGCCCACAAGGCCAGAGTTTGCGATCTCTGACGCGGTCCACGAGGGCGGAACGCCAGGGTTCTTCTTCCTGCCGCCGATGGTCGTTCAGCCGACGGTCAGCGGCACCTTCGACGTCGACATCACGACGCTCAACCCTGCGATCGCGATCTGCGATGTCACGAACGACGCCAGCTGCGGGACGTCGAGTGCGACCCTCACCGTGTTCACGACCACGAGCACGCCCGCGATCACCGTCGATCTCACCACCCCGCAGTACCAGGTGAACTGGGACACGCAAGCCGCAGGTTTCGTCGCGGGTCATACCTATCGTGTACATGTCACGGCGGGAGCGAATGGGGCGCGGCGCGAGCTGGGTTTCGCCGACGTCTTGCTCACCACCACGCCCGGCCAGGCGAAGTTCCTGCAGACCGGCGACATCATCGTGCTCCAAGATGGGCGGACGCTCCCGCTCCACGTCCGGATCGAGACCGGGATTCCAGGCAGTCTCACAGTGAGTGCGGCGACGGCGAGCGTAGCGAGCGGCGGCACCGATCTCATTACAGCTACGGTGCAGGATCTGCATGGGGCCCTGCTAACCGGGGCCACCGTGGCTTGGAGCGTGACGACCACACCCGCCACGGGCGTCGCTGACCCGACTCAGCCCCTCACGCCTGCGAGTGGCCAGACCGGCGCTGCCGGCACGACGACGACCACGTTCAAAGCGGGGACAACGGCTGGCACCGCCACCGTGACCGCCGCGAGCGCGAGCCTCTCGGCAACCGCGACTGTGAGCGTAGGGCCCAGGTTCAGCGAATTCCCGGTCCCGACGGCCGGAAGCGTGCCTTTCGGAATCACGTCAGGGCCGGACGGCGCTATCTGGTTCACCGAGCAGGTGGGTAAGGTCGGCCGGATCACGACTGCTGGCGGTATTGCCGAATTCAACGTGCCCACCGCCGGTAGCGTCACTCTCAACATTGCAGTCGGCTCGGACGGCGCCCTGTGGTTCGTCGAGCAGGCGGGCAACGCGATCGGCCGAATCACCACTGCCGGTGTCATAACCGAGTTCACCATTCCGACGGCCGGTGTGTGGCCCAACAGTATCGCTGCGGGGGCTGACGGTGCCCTCTGGTTTACCGAGCAGTCCGGGAACCAGATCGGCCGGATCACGACCGCTGGCGTGATCACCGAATTCGCGATTCCAACGGCCGCCAGCCGGCCGCTGGGTATTGCTCCAGGCTCGGATGGCGCCCTCTGGTTCGCCGAGTTGAATGGCAACAAGATCGGCCGAATCACCACAGGCGGTGCGATAATAGAATTCACGCTTCCCACCGCTAGCAGCGGACCTTTCGGCATAACGGCGGGGCCGGACGGCGCGCTCTGGTTCACCGAGGCCGCGCCGCTCGACGGCGCCGCCGTTCCGCACGGTAGCAGGATCGGCCGGATCACCACAGCCGGAGTGATAGCCGAATTCACAACGCCGACAGCTAGCAGCGGGCCCTTCGCTATAACGGCGGGACCGGACGGCGCCCTTTGGTTCACCGAGTATCCGGCAAACCAAGTCGGGCGGATCACGACCGCCGGTGTGACCACCGAATTCCCTGTTCCCACCGCCGGCAGCGGGCCTTCCGCGATCACTGCGGGGCCCGACGGAGCCCTCTGGTTCAATGAGAGCGGCGGTAACAAGATCGGCCGGGTACAACCGTGACCCTAAGGGTCACACGACCGATCGGTCTACGGGTCGAAGTCCCAGCTACGCGCGAGCGACGTCGCCGACGTGCTCAATGAAATCGAAGAATCGGGGAGTGGGGAACGGGGAGTGGGACCCTCGAGTGGCATCTGAGGTTCCGGTGTGAAGGCGCCGTCCTCTCGGATCGCCAGCGGCACGCCGCGCGAGTCCGTTACCGCCACGGCGATCTGGTACGGTCCCTGAGGCAGCGCGCTCGCCGGGATTCCCACTTCGAGGGTACGAGCAGGGCGTCCATCGCCACGGTCCTCCTGCTCGAAGATGCAGCGGCTCGAGAATAGCACGGCGCCCCCACCCGGTCGCTTGAGCGCCACGAGCAGCGCAAAGGCTCCGGGACCGGTACGTACGCGGCAGCGCACGTCGATGCGCTCTTGCGCGCCCGGAATGATCGGTAGCACCTCCACGTTCTCGATGACCACCGTAGCGGTCGGGCCGCCCTCGGCGCTCGGCGCGGTGAACACGGCGATCGCCGTATCGAGATCCGTATCCGCGATGAGGCGTCCCCGCTCGAGTAGCAGTCCGCGGCTGCACAACGCGCGGGCGCAGAGCAAGTCCTGACCGGCGAGGATCACCGCCGCTCCCTCATCGGCGCGTCGCCGCAAAAACGCGACGGCCGCCGCGCGGTACGCCGGATCGCACAGCGACAACCCCTCGTCGAGGAGGTAGAGGTCGGCAGGCACCGCCAGGCCGGGCGCGAGCGCCAGACGGGCTTGCTCCCCGGCGGAGAGCAACCGCACCGGGCGCTGGGCCACCGCCTCCAGCCCGGCCTGACGGATCACGTCGTCCACATCCAACCGCACACCCGCGACCATTCCATAGGCGCGGACATGCTCGCGCGGCGTGAGCTCGGCCGAGAAGAGCGGCGTCCAGCCGATCACGGGGCCCACGCGCCCGCCGGCGCTGATCACGCCGCCCCGGGGGCGGTACACGCCGGCGAGGAGCCGCAGCAAC
>Ga0207699_10001207_pt1 | contig 12252 bp, 9 predicted proteins | sample LARL51metaG_FD_184344 | JGI IMG/M metagenome (GOLD analysis project Ga0207699, IMG submission 184344) | Corn, switchgrass and miscanthus rhizosphere microbial communities from Kellogg Biological Station, Michigan, USA - LAR L5-1 metaG... | ecosystem: Host-associated > Plants > Roots >...
CCCGCTGCTGATGGAGTCGTGGTCGATGCCCGAGCCGCTGCTCCCGGTCGCGATCTCGGCCAAGTCCAAGGCCGACGAGGACAAGATGTCCCAGGCCATCGGCCGCCTGGTGGCCGAGGACCCGACACTCCGGATGGAGAACAACTCCGAGACCCGCCAGCTCGTGCTGTGGTGCATGGGTGAGGCCCATTCCGACCTGCTGCTGGACCGGCTGTCCAGCCGCTACGGGGTCGGCGTGGAGACCAAGGGCCTGCGGGTGCCGCTGCGCGAGACCGTGGCCGGGAAGGCCGAGGGCCTGGGCCGGAACGTGAAGCAGACCGGCGGGCACGGGGAGTACGGGGTGTGCCGCATCGAGGTGGAGCCGGTACCGTCCGGCACCGGCTTCGAGTTCGTGGACAAGGTGGTCGGCGGCGTGGTGCCGCGCCAGTTCATCCCGTCGGTGGAAAAGGGCGTGCGGGCCCAGCTGGAGCAGGGTGTGCTGGCCGGCTACCCGATGGTGGACGTCCGGGTCACCCTGTTCGACGGCAAGGCGCACTCGGTGGACTCCTCCGACATGGCCTTCCAGAAGGCCGGCAAGCTCGCCCTCCGGGACGCTGCGGAAAAGGCGAAAGTGCTGCTGCTGGAGCCGGTGGACGAGCTGTCCGTGCTGGTCGCCGACGACTACGTGGGCGCGGTCATGTCCGACCTGTCCTCCCGGCGCGGCCGGGTGCTGGGCACCGAGCCGGTCGGCGCGGGCGGGCGCACCCTGGTCAAGGCGGAGGTGCCGCAGCTGGAGATCCCCCGGTACGCGATCGACCTGCGCTCGATGTCGCACGGCACCGGGTCGTTCAGCCGCCGCTACCTGCGCTACGAGCCGCTGCCCAACCACCTGGCCGACAAGGTGGCCGCCGCCGCCGAAGCGGGTTAGCTGCCTGGCCTGGCCGGGGCCGCCGAAGTCCCCGGCCAGGCCTTGGCCAGCATGTCCCTGGTGTCCCGCAGCAGCTGCGGGAGTACCCGGGTGTGCCCGACCACGGGCATGAAGTTGGTGTCCCCGCCCCACCTGGGCACCACGTGCTGGTGCAGGTGCGCGGCGATGCCCGCGCCCGCCACCGATCCCATGTTCATGCCGATGTTGAAGCCCTGCGCGGCCGACGCGGCCCGCAGCGTGGCCATCGCCTGCTTGGTCTGCTCGGCCAGCTCGGCGGTTTCCGGCCCGGTCAGCTCGGTGTAGTCGGCCACGTGCCGGTACGGGACGACCATCAGGTGGCCCGCGTTGTACGGGTACAGGTTGAGCACCGTGTACACCAGCTTCCCGCGCGCCACGATCAGGCCGTCCTCGTCGCTCAGCGCCGGGATCCGGTCGAACGGGCAGCCGTCGTCCGCGCCGGTGCCAGCTGGCTTGTTCTCGCCCTTGATGTAGGCCATCCGGTGCGGCATCCACAGCCGGGCGAACCCGTCCGGCACGCCCGCGCCGTCCTGCCCGGATACCCCGCCGGCCGCCCGGTCAGCCATGACCGCCGCCGGCTCAGACCTGGATGCGGCGGGCGACCGCGGACACGATCTCGTCGATGGCGTCGCCGACCGGCACCCCGTTGCGCTGCGTGCCGTCCCGGAACCGGAACGACACCGCGCCCTTGGCCACGTCGTCGTCCCCGGCCAGCAGCATGAAGGGCACCTTCTGCCGCTGCGCGTTGCGGATCTTCTTCTGCATCCGGTCGTCGCTGATGTCCACCTCGACCCGGATGCCCTGCTCGCGCAGGTCCGCGGCGACCTTCTCCAGGTAGGGCACGTGCCCGTCGGTGATCGGGATGCCGGTCACCTGCACCGGGGCCAGCCAGGGCGGGAACGCCCCGGCGTAGTGCTCGAGCAGGATGCCGAAGAACCGCTCGATCGACCCGAACAGCGCCCGGTGGATCATGTACGGGCGCTGCCGTGACCCGTCGGGCGCCTGGTACTCGATGCCGAACCGGCCCGGCTCCTGGAAGTCCACCTGGAGGGTGGACAGCTGCCAGCGGCGCCCGATCGCGTCCTTCACGTGCACGTCGATCTTGGGCGCGTAGAACGCGCCCTCGCCCTCGGCCACGGTGTACGGCAGGCCGGAGGCGTCCAGGGCGTGCTTGAGCGCCGCTTCGGCCGCTTCCCACTCGGCCGGCTCGCCGACGAACTTCTCCGGCCGGGTGGACAGCTCGGCCTCGAACTCGGTCAGCCCGAAGTCGCGCAGCAGGCCGACCACGAAGTCCAGCAGCGAGGCCAGCTCCCGGGCCAGCTGCTCGTCGGTGCAGAAGATGTGCGAGTCGTCCTGGGTGAAGCCGCGGGCCCGGGTCAGCCCGTGCACCACGCCGGATTTCTCGTACCGGTACACGGTGCCGAACTCGAACAGCCGCAGCGGCAGCTCCCGGTAGGACCGCCCGCGTGACTGGTAGATCAGCACGTGCATCGGGCAGTTCATCGGCTTCATGTAGTACGCCGCACCGTCCAGTTCCATCGGCGGGAACATGCTGTCGGCGTAGAACCCGAGGTGCCCGGAGGTCTCGAACAGCTGCGCCTTGGTCAGGTGCGGCGTGTTCACGTACTGATAGCCGGCCTCCTCATGGCGGCGGCGGGAGTAGTCCTCCATCACCTGGCGGATGATCGCGCCCTTGGGATGGAACACCGGCAGCCCGCTGCCGATCTCGGTGGGGAACGAGAAGAGGTCCAGCTCGGCGCCGAGCTTACGGTGATCCCGCTTCTCCGCCTCGGCCAGCATGGCCAGGAACTCGTCCTGTGCCGGCCGGGACTCCCACGCGGTGCCGTAGATCCGCTGCAGCTGCGGGTTCTGCTCGCTGCCCCGCCAGTAGGCGCCCCCGGAGCGCATCAGCTTGAACGCCGGGATGTCGCGGGTGGTCGGCAGGTGCGGGCCGCGGCACAGGTCCTTCCAGCACACCTCGCCGCTGGCCGGGTCGAGGTTGTCGTAGATGGTCAGCTGGCCGGCGCCGACCTCCACCGCCTCCTCGACGCTGACCTCGGACGGCGCCACCGGGGCACCCGGTGCCGAATCCGAGGTGCCGCCCTTGAGGTCGATCAGCTCCAGCTTGTACGGCTCGTCGGCGAGTTCCCGGCGGGCCTGCTCGTCGCTGACCGCGCGCCGGGCGAACCGCTGGCCCTGCTTCACGATCTGGCGCATCTGCTGCTCGATGGCCTTAAGGTCGCCCGGGCTGAACGGCTCGGGCACGTCGAAGTCGTAGTAGAAGCCGTTTTCCACCGGCGGCCCGATCCCCAGCTTGGCCTCGGGAAACAGGTCCTGCACCGCCTGGGCCAGCACGTGCGCGGTGGAGTGCCGCAAGATAGCCCGGCCGTCGTCGCTGGCCACGTCGACCGGCTCGACCCGGTCCCCGTCCGCGAGCGGGGCGGCCAGGTCGCGCAGCTCGCCGTTGACCCGCGCCGCGATCACCGCGGGCTGGCTGGCGGCGGTGGGCCCGGCGGTTCCGTTAAGTGTGTGCAGGGCCTGCCCGGCCGTCGTGCCCGCGTCCACCGCATGCTCGCGTCCGGCGAGGGTGATGTGAAGCGGCTGGGCAGGCACGGTAACTCCCGGTGATGGTCGTCGCGGGGCTGCTGCCCCGCCCTCCGATGCTATCGAGGCACGGCAGCCGCCGCGCGCGCATATCGGCCAGGTCAGCGGACGGTGACCAGTGTCCCGTAGGTCAGGTACGGCCACACCTGCTCGGCCTGGGTGTAGGGCAGCTCCACGCAGCCGAGGCTCTGCGGGAACCCGTAGGAGCCGCGCGGGAAGTAGTGCACCGCCTCACCCGCGCTGAAGTAGGCCACCCAGGACACCGGGTCGGCGTACTTGGTCCCGTCCGGGTTGGTGCCGCGCATGATCTGGTTGCGGTAGCGCAGGTACACCGGGCTGGTGCCGTCCGCGGTGGGCGCGGCCGGGATGCCGGTGTTGGCCAGCGTGTGCATGACCACGTGCCCGTCGTGCCAGACGGTCAGCGTCTCCGGGCTGGCCTTGCTGGCCAGGGCGTAGGTGTAGCCGTCCGGGTTGTCCTCGCCCCTGGCCGCGGCCCGCAGCAGGTCGTGCCACAGCGGGGTGGTCATCACGCCGGTCATCAGCAGCCCGTGGTTGGACTGGAACGCGCGGATCGCCCCGTTCATGATCAGGCTGGACTGGCCGCCCCAGAACGTGGCCAGGATCGACGGGTAGCCCTTGCGCCAGGCGAAATGGCCGGCTGGCGGCTGGTACACCGCGGCCAGCTCGGTCGCCATGCTGTCGGCCTGCGGTGCGGTGGGGCTGCTCGGCTTCCACTTCAGCGGCAGGTAGCCGAGCTGGGCGAGCACCTGCTTGAGCCGCAGCGTGGACCAGTCCCGGGTGTGCAGCCGGTAGGTCTGCGCCTGGTCCAGCACCCCGCCGGCCGCCGAGCGCAGGCTGTCCGGGCCGGCCGGGAACCGGACCCGGATCCTGGTGCCCGGCTGGAACGGGATGGCCGGGGTGAACGTCAGCGTGCTCCCGGCGCTGCGCCACGATCCGGGCACGGCCGGGTGCAGCACCGGCCGCGGCGAGCCGGCCGAGAGCGGGGCGGACAGATCGACCCGGATCGGGGCGGCGCCGTCCGTGCCGTGCACCGCGCCGCCCTGGGCGACCGCCAGGACGCGCAGCGGGACCGCCGGGGCGGCCGGCGGGCGGTGGCTGGCCCCGGCCCCGGTGGCGGAAGTCTGGCCGGCCCGCGCCGTGCCCAGCGTGCCAGCGGCTACGCCCCCCACGACCAGCACCGCGACCACGGCCGTGGCCAGCACCACGATCTTGGCTCTGGGTGGGCCGCCAGTGCCGTCCGGGCGGCCCTTGCCGCCCAGGCCAGCTGCTGCCAGTGCGCCCCGTACCCACGCTGGAGTCTGCAACGTCCCTCTCCCAGTTAGCCTCGGCCCGGCGGGTCCTGCCGTCATAACGAACGGATCTTCCCGCTGCCCGGTTCCGCACGGACGGGATCAATGCCACTCCTCGCGGGTACGGGACATTCTGCCCGGAAAAGCTGGCGGCTGCGCTCAGAGCCACTCTTTACGGCGGAAGATGGCGTACAGCCCCACCGACAGCGCGGCGATGATGAACGAGGACGTCCAGAACCCCGCGATCCGGCCGAATCCGGGGTAGGGCACGTTCTGCCCGTAGAAGCCGGTCACCGCGGTCGGCACGGCGATGATCGCGGCCCAGCTGGTCACCTGCTTCGTGATCACGTTCAGCCGGTTGCCGCGCACCGCGAGGTTCGTCTCCAGGATGGTGCTGACCAGGTCGCGCAGTGATTCCGTCCACTCGGTCGCGCGCAGCACGTGGTCGTACACGTCCTGGAAGTAGGGCACCATCTCGCCGCTCGCCACGTGCAGGTCGCGCCGCAGCAGGGTATTCAGCACCTCCCGCATGGGCAGCACCACCCGGCGCAGCTTGACCAGCGACTTGCGCAGGGCGAAGGTGCGCCGCTGCAGGTCCATGTCCCGGGGGTTGGCGTCGAAGAGCTGGTCCTCCAGCGCCTCGATCTCGGTGTCCAGCGACTGGACGGCCTCGAAGTGGGTGTCCACCACGTAGTCGAGCAGCCCGTAGAGCAGGAAGCCCACCCCGTACCGGGCCAGGTCGGGCGAGGCGTCCCAGCGGCGGACCACCGCGTCGATGTCGAACTTCTGGGTGCGCCGGACGGTGACCAGCGCCTGGCTGGTGACGAACGCGTCGATCTCGTCCGCTTCCAGCTCGCCGGTGGCGGTGTTCAGGGATACCGCGTACGAGGTCACGAACAGGTGGGTCTGGTACCGGTCGACCTTGGCCCGCTGGTGCTCGGCCACCGCGTCCTCGACCGCCAGCGGGTGCAGGCCCAGTTCCTCGCTGATCGCGGACAGGTCGCTGGCCGTGGGCTGGCACATATCGAACCAGATGACGTTGGACGGGTCTTCGAGGTAGTCGGACACCTTGCTGACCGGGAAGCCCTCGTCCGCCACGGTGCCGTCGCGGTACAGGCGGGTTCGCTGCATGCGGCCAAGATAAGCGCACCGGGAATTATCTGCCGCTGGTGGCCCGGGCCGGCCCGCTGGTGACTCCCGGCTGGGCCTGCGGCCAGCACCGGCTGGCATCATCGTGGCTATGACCGTTATCAAGATCAACGCGATCACGGTGCCCGCTGACCGCGGAGATGAGCTGGCCCGCCGGTTCGCCGCCCGGGCGGGGGCCGTGGACAGCCAGCCCGGGTTCGAGGGATTCGAGCTGCTCAAGCCGACCGATGAGCGGACCACATGGCTGGTGGTGACCCGGTGGCAGGACGAGGAGTCGTTCCGCGCCTGGATGACGTCGCCGGCCTTCGGGCAGGGGCACCGCTCGCAGGCCGAGCGCGCGGGCGGGGCAGCCCCGCCGCCGGTCGGCGTGTCCAGTGAGCTGTGGTCCTACGAGACCGCGGGGGGCTCCGCGGGCGCGGCCGGCTGAGGCGCAGCCAGTGAGCGACTCGCAGCTGCCGGGTGCGGTGGTCACCCCGGCCGTGGTGGTGGACACCGATGTGCTGGACACCAACCTGAGCGCGATGGCGGACACCGCCGCGCGCCGCGGGCTGGTGGTCCGGCCGCATGTCAAGACGCATAAGTCGATGGAGATCGCCCGCCGCCAGCTGGCCCTGGGCGCGGCCGGCATCACGGTGGCCACGGTGGGCGAGGCCGAGGCGTTCGCCGCGGCCGGGGTCGGGGACATCTTCATCGCCTACCCGGTGTGGGCCGACCGGGACCGCGCCGGGCGGCTGCGCGACCTGGCCGGGCGGATCCGGCTGTCGGTGGGCGTGGACTCGGTGGCCGCGGTGCGCGAACTGGCCGCCGCGCTGCGCGGCGGCGCGCCAGTGGCCACCCTGGTCCCGGTGCACGTGCTGGTCGAGGTGGACTGCGGCCTGCGGCGCAGCGGCGTGGCCCCGGACGACGCGGGCCCGGTCGCCGCGGCGGCCGCGGCCGAGGGGCTCCGGGTGGGCGGTGTGTTCACCTTCCCCGGGCACAGCTACACGCCGGGCGGGCTCGAATCAGCCGCCGCCGACGAGGCCGCGGCGCTGGCCGCCGCGGCGGCCAGCCTGGCCGGCGCGGGCCTGCCCTGCCCGGTGCGCAGCGGCGGCTCCACGCCCAGCGCGGCCTGGTCGGCGGGCCCGGCCGACGGCGGGCCGGTGACCGAGGTGCGCCCCGGGGTGTACTGCTTCAACGACGCGCAGCAGGTCGTGCTGGGCAGCTACCCGGTGGACCGGGTGGCGCTGACCGTGCTGGCCACCGTGGTCAGCACGCCCACCCCGGACCGGTTCATCCTCGATGCCGGGGCCAAGGTGCTCGGCCAGGACCGGCCGGCCTGGGCCCCGGGGCACGGCCTGCTGCCGGGCTTCCCCGGCGCGGCCATCACCGGCCTGTGGGAGCACCACGCCGTGGTGGTGCCCGGCCCGGACGGCACGAGGCCGCAGGTGGGCGACGTGGTCACGGTGATCCCCAACCACGTGTGCACGGTCGTCAACCTGGTCGACTACCTGAACGTGTCCCGGGACGGCAAGCTGGTGGACCGCTGGCCGGTAGACGCCCGCGGCCGCAACACGTAGCCGGGGGTGGGTGTCCCTAGATCACCCAGCGGGCGGCGGCCACGATCTCCTCGTCCGACTTGCCGTCGGCCAGGTCGATCTCGGCCCGCCGGGCGGCCAGGAACCCGGCCAGCAGTTCCCCGCCCAGCGCGGACCGCAGCTCGTCGCTGGCCTCCAGCGCCTTGACCGCGTCGGCCAGTGAGGTCGGCAGCCGGGCCAGCTGGCCGGCCTGGGCATGGCCCGGGACGGCCGGGTCGCCGCTGACCCCGGGCGGCAGGCTGGCCTTCCGGTCCAGGCCGGCCAGGGCCACCGCCATGACCGCGCCGGCCAGCAGGTACGGGTTGGCGCTCAGGTCGAAGCACTTGAGTTCCAGGTTGGCCGTGCCCGGGTCGCCCGGGCTGGCCTCGACGAAGCGCAGCGCCGCCTCACGGTTCTCGGTGCCCCAGATCTGGTAGGCGCCGGCCCACCGGGACGGCTGGAGACGCAGGTAGCTGCCGGGGGTGGGGGCGCCGATCGCGCACAGCGCGGGCAGGCTGTCCAGCAGGCTGGCCATGACCGACTCGCCCCGTTCGGTCAGCCCGCTGGGCCCGCTGCCGCCGGCCAGCAGGTTCTGCCCGCCGCTCCAGAAGCTGGCGTGCAGGTGCCCGCCGTTGCCGACGTTGTCGGTCAGCACCGCCGGGGCGAACGTGGCCCGCATGCCGTGCCGGGCCGAGACGGCCGAGATGATCAGCCGGACGAGCAGGCTGGTATCGGCCGCGGACACCGGGTCCTGCGCGGCCACCGAGACCTCGAACTGCCCGGGGCCGTACTCGGGGTGCAGCTGCTCCACCCGCACTCCGGCCGCTTCCAGCGCGTCCAGCACGTCCCGTGCGTAGTCCGGCGCGTCCAGCAGCCGGGACAGCCCGTACCCGGTGCCGCGGGCCGCGGGCTCGAAGCCGTCAGTGTCCAGGCCGACCATCCATTCCACCTCGAAGGCCATCAGCGCGCTGATGCCCTGGCCCAGGCCCGCGGCCACCTGCGCCCGGGCGAACGAGCGCTGGCACCCGGCGTAGACCGTGCCGTCCTGGAGGAACCGGTCGCCGGGCGCCCACGCCCAGCCGTCCGGCTCGGGGAGCACGGCCAGGTTGTCCAGGTCCGGGACCATCCGCAGGTCACCGTCGGGCGTGTCCAGCGGCGAGGCCGGGTTGATGCCGCCCACGCTGTCGAACGCGTCGATCACCGGCGAGAACCCCAGCCCGGAGCGGGCCGCCCGGGCCAGCCCGGACAGCGGCACGGTCTTCACCCGCGCCGCGCCGCTGTGATCGATGAACGTGGTCGCGACCGCGCTGACCTCGCCGGCGAGCTGCCGCTGCAAGGCCTGGCCGCGGCGCTCGTCAGCGGCCCGCTCCTGGACGCTGCGCTGTCGGCTGAATGGCCGTGGCATGGTTGGTTTCCCTCCGCGCGAAAGATGGCGTGACGAGAGTACTGCGGGCCGGGGCCCGCCGGTCAGGAGGCGACCGTGCCCTCCGCCGGCAGCCGGGCCGTATCGGTCTCGGTGCTGGCCAGGCCCTCGGAGCGGGTCAGCGCCTCACCAGCCCGCTGGGTAGCGGCGGGCCGGGCCAGCACCAGGACGATGCCGACCACCAGCCAGGCGATGGTCACCGACGGCCCCCACCAGGCCACCCCGGTGGGCAGCGGCCAGACGTTACGGAACAGCGTGTAGCCGAGCACGATGATGCCGAGCACCGGGATGATCAGCTCCCAGCGCCGGACGGTGGACTGCCCGGTGAAGAACACCAGCCGGACCATGCCGATCGTGGCCAGGACGTACACCACCAGCAGGATGAGCGTGCCGATCGTGCCGCTCTCCAGGAACAGCGTGAACGGGTCGCCGCCCAGCACGAACCAGGTGAACGCGATGATCACGTACACGGCCAGCACCACGGCCAGCGTGGACACGGTCGGGGTGCGGCGCCGCTCCGAGACAGCGCTGAGCCGGGCGGGCAGGATCCCGTCGCGGCCCATCGCGAACGCGAGCCGGGACGCGCCGACCGTGCTGGCCAGCGCGCAGCTGAACGCGGACACCATCGCGCCCAGCGTGATCAGCGTGCCCAGCCAGGCTGACACGTAGCTGGTGCCCAGGTCGCCGACCAGCGAGGTCGAGTTGATGAACGCGGTGACTCCCCGGGCCGAGGTGCCGAAGCCCATCACCTCGACTGCGGTGACCACGAAGAAGTACACGCCGCCGAAGATGGCCACACCCAGGATGGCCCGCGGGATGTCCCGCCGCGGCCGCCGGGTCTCCTCGCCCAGGGTGGCCGCGGCCTCGAACCCGGCGAAGGACAGGAACCCGAACACCACGCCGAGGAAGATCGTGGACAGCGGGATACCCGACGGCAGGCTGAACACCGACCAGTCCACGCCGAGCCCGTGCGGGGCGCTGTGCCCGGCCAGCTTGGCGAACACGATCACGATGACGATGACGATCAGCGCCACGGTGACCGCCTCGGCGGCCAGCAGCAGCCGGGTGCCGCCCCGGGCCGGGGTGATCGCCAGCCACCAGACCACGACCATGCCGAGCGCGCCGAGCAGGAACCCGGACCAGGTTGGCGGGTTGTGCCAGACGCCCAGGTGGTCCAGGAAGTTGGCGGCGAACCGGCCGCCAGCCATCGAGGTGACCACGGCGTAGAAGGTGTAGGTGCCGGTCAGCGCCCAGCCGGAGATCACCCCGGCGCGCGGGCCGAGGGTGGCGCCGACGAACCCGTACACCGACCCGGAGTGGTGGAAGCGCTGGGTCAGCCGGACGAACGTGTAGGCCACCAGCAGCACCCCGACGAAGGCCAGGGCGAACGCGATCGGCACCGCCCGGCCGACCGTGGTGGCCGTGCCCTGCGGGTTGATGCTGGCCGCCATCGAGGGTGCCATCAGGGCCAGCGAGATGCCGATGGCCTCCCAGACACTCAGGTTGCGGTGCAGCTTGCGCTGACCGGTCCCGCTACCGGTCTCGTTGCTGTTGGCCGTCATCTGCCCAGCACCTCCTGCCGACGGCCGCGCTGCGGCCTGGCTGACGCCTCGTGCCCGCGAGTGCGGCACGCGCATGAACTCGTGAGCAGATAATGCGCCCCAGGCCGCCGGGCGCACAAGATCTCATGTCTGGATATCCCGGCCAAACCGGGGCGCGGCCGGGCGGCCCGGCCCGTGGGGTCAGCCGGCCGGCCGGATCACCGTGACCGGGCAGCGCGCGTGGTGCACGCAGAACGTGCTGACCGACCCGAGCAGCACGTCCGCGAACCCGCCGTGCCCGCGGTTGCCCACCACCAGCAGGTCGGCCCCGGCGGACGCGTCCACCAGGACCTGGGCCGGGTAGCCCTCGATGACCCGGGTGGACACCCAGCGAGGCGGCTGCGGGCCGAACACGTCGCTGACCGCGGCGCTGAGCGTCTCCCCGGCGATCTTGGCGAAGTCGACCTCGTCGGGCCCGGCGGGCGCCCAGCCGAAGAACGCCGGGTACTGCCAGCCGATGATGATCTCCAGGGCCGCCCCGGTCAGCTCGGCCTGCCGGGCCGCCCAGCGCAGCGCGTGCTCCGAGCCGACCGACCCGTCCACGCCGACCACGATCCGGCCCGGGCCGGAGCTTGCTGTCTCGCTCATCTGCTCTCCCGTTGGCCCGCCCGTGCCGACCCTACCCGCCGCGCCGTCAGCCGGCCCGCAGCCGGCCGGCCCGGTGGGCCGCGTAGCCGCCCAGGCCCGCGGCCAGCCCGGCGCCGATCACCACCGCGGTGATCAGCGGGCCGCTGCCGGGTGAGCTGACCGCCCGGGACAGCAGCACGGTCATCGGCCCGACCGAGAGCAGCGGGCCCAGGGCCACCCAGATCACGATGCTGATGGCCGCGGTGTTGCCGACCGGGGTGTCGAAGCCCATGAACAGGTCCGGGGTGAGCGGGGCGCGGAACACGTTCAGTAGCGCGCCCGCCACCAGCACCGGGACGGTCACTACCAGCAGGGCCAGCGGCCGGGGGTCGCCCGCCAGCACGCAGGCCACCAGCACCGGCACGCCCGCGGCGGCCAGCAGGATCGCCACCGGCGCGGCCGCGTGCCACCAGGCCAGGGACGCGAACCGGAAGGGCAGCGGCACCGAGCGGCGCGGATCGTCGGCGTCCAGCCTGGCCCCCTCGCACAGCCAGGCCGCGGCCAGGTAGCCGAGGGTGAGCGCGCAGGCCACCGGCACCAGGGACACGTGCCGGGCCCGGGTGGCCAGCACCATCAGGCCGGCCGCGGCCACGGCCACCGTCACCGCGGCGGCCAGCCGGGCCGGGGCCCGGGCTATCGCGAGCAGGTCGCGCCACAGCAGTACCAGCCAGCGCCGTCGTGGCGGGCGGAGCCGGAAGACGGCCCTCCGGGTCCCGGTGGCACCCCGGTACGCCGCGGCCACCCCCCGGGTGTTCATGCTCAGCGCGGCCGCCGACATCGCGCCGATGGCCGCTGCCCGGGCCCGCAGCACAGTGCCGCTGACCCGGGCGGCCGCCCGGTCCGCGGCGGCCAGCGCGGCCAGCGCCGCCACCGCGAGCAGCGCCGCGGCCAGCGGCCACCACGTGCTCATCCCGATGCTGCCCAGCCCGGCCCCGCCGCTGACCGCGTGGCCCGCGGCGGCGGCCACCGGCTGGGCCGACCAGCCCCACGGGCCGGACCACACCGCGACCGCGCTGAGCACGGCGGGCGGCCGGCCCAGCGCCGCCCAGGCGGCCAGCCC
>Ga0207699_10001209_pt1 | contig 12241 bp, 10 predicted proteins | sample LARL51metaG_FD_184344 | JGI IMG/M metagenome (GOLD analysis project Ga0207699, IMG submission 184344) | Corn, switchgrass and miscanthus rhizosphere microbial communities from Kellogg Biological Station, Michigan, USA - LAR L5-1 metaG... | ecosystem: Host-associated > Plants > Roots >...
GAGCCCGAAACACGGGTTGGCGGCGATCAGCACCTCGACCTTGCTGCCGAGCTCGCGCGCCAGCACCGCGCGCTGCACATTGCCGCCGGAGAGCGCCGCGATCGGCGTGTCGGGGGTGCGGGTCTTGATCTTGTACTGCGCGATCTTTTTTCGCGCGTCACTCCGGAACGCCGTGCGGTTCAGCCAGAAACCGCCGCTCGCGAACGGCGCACGGTCGAACTCGCGGAAGGCGATGTTGTCGGCGACGCTCATGCCGCCGACGCAGGCATTTTTCAGCGGCTCCTCCGGCAGCAGCGACATTTTGTGCCGGCGCATCTCTTCGCGGCTCGCGTGGTAGGGGTCACCGGCAACGCGGATCGCGCCGCCCTCGGCCTCGCGCTGGCCTGCCAGCACCTCGACGAGCTGCCGCTGGCCGTTGCCGGAGACGCCGGCAATGCCGACGATTTCGCCGCTCTTGATGGTGAGCGACACGTCGCGCACCGCGATCGCGCCGGCATCATCGAGCGCGCGCAAGCCATCGAGCTCCAGCCGCGGCTTGCCGAGCTGTCCGCTGCGCGCCGGTTGCACGGTCAGCTCCTCGGCGCCGATCATGGTGCGCGCCATGTCGTCCGGCGTCAGCTCGGCGACGCGGCCCTTGCCGGCGAGCTTGCCCCGTCGCAGGATCGTGACCTCGTCGGCGAACGCCATCACCTCGCGGAACTTGTGGGTGATCATCAGGATCGTCAATTCGCCAGCCACGACCATCGCGCGCAACATGCCCAGCACCTCGTCGGCCTCGCCCGGCGTCAGCACCGAGGTCGGCTCGTCGAGGATCAGGAAGCGCCGCTTCAGATAGAGCTGTTTCAGGATCTCGCATTTCTGGCGCTCGCCGGCCGAGATGTCCGACACTTTGGCGTCGAGCGGCACCTTGAACGGCATGCGGGCGAGAAACGCCGCGAGCTCCATTTTCTCTTTCGTCCAGTCGACGACGGCCGGCACGTCATCGCGCGCCAGCACCAGGTTTTCCGCGACGGTCATCGCGCCCACCAGTGTGAAATGCTGGTAGACCATGCCGAGCCCGAGCGCGTGCGCGTCCTTCGGATTTGCGATCACCTGCTCGCGGTCCGCGACCAGGATGTCGCCCGCGGTCGGTCGGTAATAGCCCATGATGCATTTGACCAGCGTCGACTTGCCGGCGCCGTTTTCGCCGAGCAGCGCATGGAACGAGCCGGGCCTCACCTTCAGGTCGACCTTGTCGAGTGCGGCGAAATCGCCGAACCGCATGGTCATGGCGGCGGCTTCGACGCCAAAGGTCTTGTCTGGCGCGTGCGGTCGGTCGGTCACGCGATCGCTCCGATCAGCGCATCCGATGTCGCAACCGCCCCGAACACGCCGCCCTGCATCTTGATCATTTTCAGCGCGTGGTCGTGGTTGCCCTGGTCGGTCGCGCCGCAGCAGTCGGCGAGCAGCACGCACTCGAAGCCGCGGTCATTGGCCTCGCGCATCGTGGTGTGGACGCAGACATCGGTGGTGATGCCGGTCAGCACGATGTTCTGGATGCCGGAGAGCCGCAGCATCAGTTCGAGGTCGGTCGCACAGAACGAGCCCTTGCCGGGCTTGTCGATGATGGGCTCGCCCGGCAGCGGCGCGAGATCGGGAATGATCTCCCAGCCCGGTTCGCCGCGCACCAAAATCTTTCCGCACGGTCCGGGGTCGCCGATCCCGGCACCGATCTGCTGCGACCGCCAGCGCTTGTTGGCCGGCAGGTCGGCGAGATCGGGGCGATGGCCCTCGCGGGTGTGGATGATGTGAAAGCCTTTGTCGCGCATGACCGCAAGGAGGCGCTTGATCGGCTCGATCGGCGCGCGGGTCAGCGACAGATCATAGCCCATCTTGTCGACATAGCCGCCGACGCCGCAAAAGTCGGTCTGCATGTCGATGATGATGAGCGCGGTGTTGTTGGGGCGCAGATCGCCATTATAGGGCCAGGGATAGGGTTCGGATGTGATGTGGCGCTCGGGCATGGCAGGTCTCTAGCGGGTGATTGACAACTCGGCCGGCGCGCCGGTCAGCGTGCGCTTCGGCGAGCAGGTGATGATCATGATCGCGAGCGTCAGGATGTAGGGCGCGGCGTTGAACAGGTGATAGCCGGAGGTGATGCCGACCGACTGCAGCGCGGGGCCGAGCGCCGCGGCACCGCCGAACGCCAGCGAGGCCCACAGGCACAGCATCGGGTCCCAGCGCGCGAAGATCACCAGCGCCACCGCCGTGATGCCCTGGCCGCTCGACAGGCCCTCGTTCCAGCTTCCGGGATAGAACAGCGACAGGAACGAGCCGCCGATGCCGGCCAGGAAGCCACCGACCATGGTGGCGCGCAACCGGATCAGCAGCACGGAGTGGCCCATGGCGCGCGCGGCGTCGGCGCTTTCGCCGGCGGTGCGGATCAGAAGGCCCCAGCGCGTCGTCCTGAAGGCCCAATAGAGCAGGGGGGCCAGCGCGACGCCGATCAGGAACAGCACGTTGATGCGCAGCGCCGCGCGCACCTGCGCTGTCTCGCTCCACCAGCCGAAATCGATCGCCGGCAATCTTGCCGCGGTCGGTTCGATCAGCGGTTTTCCGAGATAGAACGCCAGCCCCGTGCCGAACAGCATCAGTGCGATGCCGACCGCGACATCGTTGACCCGCGGCAGCGAGCAGATGCCGGCATGCAGTGCTCCGAGCAGCGCGCCGGTGACGCCGGCCGCGAGCACGCCGAGCCAGGGCGAGCCCGAAAGATAGGAGATGCCGTAGGCGCTCATCGCGCCCATCACCAGCGTGCCTTCGAGGCCGAGATTGATGCGGCCGCTGCGCTCGGTGATGCATTCGCCGAGCGAGACGAACAGGAACGGTGTCGAGACGCGGATGGCGCCGCCGAACACCGCGAGCGGGACGGTCCAGAGTCCGATTCCGCCGTCGGCCATCTCAGCCCTTTCCTTTCAGAAAACCGATGCGGCCGTACAGGGCATCGCTGGCCAGCACGAACACGAAGATGATGCCCTGCAGCACCAGCACGGAGGCATCGGGCAGCCCGAGCCGGCGCTGCAGCAGTCCGCCGCTGGCGCTGATGCCGCCGAGCAGAATCGCGACGGGGATCACCGCGAGCGGATTTTGCCGCGCCAGAAACGCAACCAGGATGCCGGTGAAGCCGTAGCCGGCGGCGAGATTGGCGTTGGTGCGGCCCTGCACGGCGGCGACCTCGATCATGCCGGCAAGCCCGGCCGCGCCGCCGGCGAGAAAGCAGATGGTCATGATCAGCTTGCCAACCGAAAGTCCGACGATGCGCGCCGCGCGAATGTTGCCGCCGGCGATGCGCGCCGCGAAACCGAAGGTGGTGTGATAGATCAGGATGTAGCAGGCGACGGCCGCGACCAGGCCGAACACCAGCCCCCAATGCACGTCGGTGCCCGGGATGGTCCCGATCATGTTGGCGGCGCCGATCTCGCGCGTCGACGGCTTGTTGAGACTCGCGGGGTCGCGCATCGGTCCTTCGACCAGGTGGTTGAGGATGGCGAGCGCGATATAGACCAGCAGCAGGCTGGAGATGGTCTCATTGACGCCGCGAAATTGCCGGAGGCCGCCGGCGAGCATGATCCAGAGCCCGCCGCCAACGATGCCGGCGATCACCATCGCGCATTGCACGACAAGCGGCGGCGCCCATGGCAGCGCCAGCGCCGCCGATGTTGCCGCCAGCGCGCCGATCAGCAGCGCGCCTTCGCCGCCGATGATCACCATGCCGAGCTGCGCCGGCAAGGCCGTGCACAGCGCCGTCAGGATCAGCGGCGCGGCACGTGCGAGTGTGTTCTGCCAGGAGAACCAGGTGCCGAACGCGCCGTAATACATATAGAAGTAGAGATCGAGCGGGTTCTTGCCGAACAGCGCCACGAAGATGCCGAACACGACGAGCGCGCCGGCGAGCGCCGCGCCCGGGATCAGGACATACTCGATCGCCTGTCCGTGACGCTGCAGAAATCCAGCATCGGCGGCCGGCGCGATCGCGGCCGCCGGGGCGGAATCCGCCGTGTCTGTCGTCACGAAGTCGCTCCGATCACCCCGTCGACCAGATAGTCCATCTTCTCCAGTTCAGCGTCCTTCTGGCCACGATCGGTGCCGGCCGCGATCACGACCTTGCCCTTGTTGTCGGAGATCGGACCCTTGAAGATGACGAAATCGCTCGACATGAACTTGGACTTCACGTCATCGGCGTGCTTGCGCGCTTCTTCCGACACCGCCTCGCCATAGGGCGACACCTTGACGATCTCGTCCTTCAGGCCGCCGCGATAGAAATTCGGAATCGTCTCGCCGGCCGCGATCATCTTGACGAATTTCGGATACAGCGCCTCCCAGTTCCACTCGGCGCCGGTGAGATAGGCCTTTGGCGCCAGCGGCGACTGGTTGACGTGATAGCCGCACACCATGGCACCGCGCCGCGCGGCGTTCTCGACCATGGTCTTCGGCCCGTCGACATGGCAGGTCAGCACGTCGACACCCTGGTCGATCAGGCTGTTGGTGGCCTCGGCCTCCTTGACCGGCATCGACCAGTCCCCGGTGAAGATCACCTGCGTGGTGGCCTTCGGATTGGCAAGCCTGGCGCCCAGCGTGAAGGCGTTGATGTTGCGCAGCACCTGCGGGATCGGCTTGGCCGCGACGAAGCCGAGCTTGCCGCTCTTGGTCGAATAGCCGGCGACGATGCCGGAGATGTATTGCGCCTCGTCGATATAGCCAAAATAGCTGCCGGCGTTTTTGGGGTCCTTGTCGGTCCACAGGCCGCCGCAATGCTGGAAGCGCAATTTTGGAAACTTGGCCGCCATCTTCAGCACGTGCGGATTGTAGTAACCGAACGAGGTTGGAAACAGCAGGCTCGCGCCATCGAGATTAATCATCGACTCGATGGTCTTCTCGACCGCGTCGGTCTCCGGCACCTTCTCTTCCTCGACGACCTTCAGCCCGGGCAGCTTCTTCAGCGCAGCGGCGCCTTGCGCATGCGCCTGGTTATAGCCGTAGTCGTCGCGCGACCCGACATAGATGAAGCCGATCGTGGTCTCCGCGGCGAGCGCCGACCGGGCGCCGAGTGCAGTGCCGAGCGTCAAAGCCGCGCCACCCTGCAACACATGGCGCCGTGAAATCCTGCCAAAATCCATCGTCTGCTCCCTGGGCGGATCTCGCCGCCACTCCCGTTCTTGGCGTCACCGACCGGTGTCGCCCAAGGAAGCCGTCGCAAGCTTTATGCCAGAGCCGGTTTTATGGGCACCAAGCGATCAACGCATTGTAAATAAAAGGATTTATGCAAGCGCGATTCCGATCAGAGCGATTTGGCGCATCCAATCAGCCTAAAAAATAGTCGATCTATTTCTATTGTATGCAATCGAGTTGGGCAGCGGTCGAGGCCGTCAAGGCGGTTCAGGGTCGCGCGGGCGAGCCAGCCCCCGGCCGAGAAGGGCTGACATCAGCGGCAGCTTGATCTCATCGAAGCCTGGCGCGCGACGGCGCCGGCGTCGACCGGCGCGGCAAAGTCAGACCACGCGCTTCCGGCAGGGCTTTGCTCGCAAAGTCTAACAACGACTAACGAGCCAACGAAACGGTGCGGATGCAGATTGGCCGTGGACGATGACGCATCGGCTCTAGAGATCGGCTTGCGGACGGCGCAGGCATCGTTTGGACCACGCGATGGCACGTTTGCTTTCAGTCAATGTCGGTTTGCCGCGCGACGTCACATGGCAAGGCAAGACGGTTCATACCGGCATCTGGAAGGCGCCGGTCGAAGGCCCGCGCATGGTGCGCCGGCTCAACATCGACGGCGACGGACAGGGAGACAAGGCCGGCCACGGCGGCGAGCAGCGCGCGGTGTTCGTCTATCAGCATGAATCCTATCGCTACTGGCAGGAGCGGCTGGGTCGAACGGACCTCGTACGCGGCCAATTCGGCGAAAACTTTACCGTGGAGGGTCTGGCCGACACCGAGGTGTGCATCGGCGACCGCTATCGCATCGGCGGCGCAGTGTTCGAGGTGACGCAGCCGCGCGTGACCTGTTACCGGCTCGGCATCCGGATGGAGGAGCCGGAGATGGCCGCGCTGCTCGTGAAGCACGGCAGGCCCGGCTTCTACTTCCGTGTGATCGAGGAAGGCGAAGTGGCGGCCGGCTCGGAGATCACGCAGGTCGCGGCCGGGCCCGAACGCATGAGCGTGTTCGAGATCAACGCGCTGCTCTATGTGCCGCCCCACCCGCGCGATCGCCTGGAGCGCGCGCTGCGCATTCCAGCGCTCAGCGGCGGCTGGCGTCAGTCCTTCGCGGCACTGCTCGCGCAGGCAAAGGATGGCGCGGCGACGGGAAATGCCGGGCTTGTCGCAGCGTCCGGTCCACCGCCAGCCTGGCGCGGCTTCCGGCCGTTTCGCGTCGCGCGCAAGGTGCGCGAAAGCGACAATGTGACGTCGCTCGTGCTCGAGCCCGCGGACAGCCGCCCTGTTGCCGCCGCGCTGCCCGGCCAGTTCGTTGCGTTGCGGCTCGGGCCGGGTTCGGCGCCGGCGCTGATACGCAGCTATTCGCTGTCGGGACCGCCCGGCAGCGCATCCTATCGCGTCAGCGTCAAGCGCGAGCCGCACGGCGCAGCCAGCGCCTACGTCGCCGATGCGCTTCGGGTGGACGACATCGTGCAGGCCAGCGCGGCGCGCGGCAGTTTCATATTGCGGCAGGGCGAGCGGCCGGTCATCCTGTTGAGTGCCGGGATCGGCGTGACACCGGTGCTCGCGATGCTGCACGCGCTGGCGGCCGAGGCATCGACCCGGGACATCTGGTGGCTGCACGGCAGCCGCAACGGCCGGGACCACGCGTTTGCCGCGGAGGCGCGCGCGCTGCTGGAATCGCTGCCTCGCCACCACCGCCATATCTGCTACAGCGCGCCCGAGCCAGGCGACCGGCCCGCTGTCGATTTTGACAGCGCCGGACACCTGGATCTGCATGTGCTTCAGGCGCTCAACGTCCCACGCGACGGGGACTTCTATATCTGCGGGCCGGCAGGCTTCATGAGCGGTCTGACCGGCGACCTTGCAGCGTGGGGCGTCGCGCCGGATCGCATCCGCACCGAGATGTTCGGGGCCGGGCCGTCCATGACGCCAGGCATCGCTCCGTCGCCGCGGCGGCCGGCACATCCGCCGGTCGGCTCTCGCGGCCCGGGACCGCTGGTGTCGTTCGCGCGCAGCGGTCTCAATGTGTGCTGGGGGCCATCGTTCCAAAACCTGCTCGAACTCGCCGAAGCCTGTGACGTGCCCGTGCGCTGGTCGTGCCGAACCGGGGTCTGCCACGCCTGCGAGTCCGGACTGTTGGCGGGAACGGTCGGCTATCGGCCGGAGCCGGTCGATGCGCCGGCCGATGGCAATGTGCTGATCTGCTGCTCACAGCCCGCGGGCGACATCGTCGTCGACCTTTGACGCTCCCGGCCGCGCGAAACCAAAAGGAGATGCAAATGCGATCGGACATCATCGCGGGGGCGATTTTCCCGGACTACGAGCTCAGCGACCACACCGGCAAGCGTCGAAAATTGTCCGAGCTGCAGGGCGAGGATCCGATGGTGCTCGTGCTCGGCCGCGGCGGCTATTGTCCGAAAGATCGCCGCCAGGCCGAAGGGTTGCTGCAGCTGCATCGCGAGATGGAGGTGGGCTATTGCCGGATGGTGACGATCACCACCGACACCATCATTCAGACGAATGAGTATCGCAGCGCAGTGGGGGCCCACTGGCCCTTTCTCTCCGATTCGCGGCGCATCGTTCAAAGGGATCTCGACATCGCCGAATACACCGATCCGGCTCACGATCCGATGATTCCGCATGTGATCGTGCTGGAGCCCGGCCTCGTCATTTACAGGATCTACAATGGCTACTGGTTCTTCGGCCGTCCGACCGTCGAAGAGCTTCGCCTGGATCTGCGGGCCGTCAGCAAAAAATGCCGGCCGGACTGGGACATCACGACGCCCGAACTGAAAGCCCTTTGGCAGCAGGGCCGCAAGGAGCTTTTCTACCCCTATGGCAAGTCGCCCTTCAAAGCCCTGGGCGAACAGGACTAGCGGCGCATGCCGGATTTCGCTCACTCCGTCGAGTCGGAATCGTCCTCCCCCGCATTGAGCATCGCGGCCAGGGTATGCAGACCGCTATCGAGCTGATCCATGCTCGGTGCTCCCAGCGCCAGCCGGACGGCGTTCGGCGCATGCCCTGATGTCACGGCAAACGTCGTCGACGGCGTCAAGGCGATGTCTCGTCTGGCCGCGGCCATGACGAACGTCTGTGAGCGCCAGTGTGGCGGCAGCGGCAGCCACAGATGATAGCTTTTCGCGTTGGTCTGGATATCGAAGCCGGACAGACGATCGGCGGCCAGTTGCTGGCGGGCGCGCGCATCAAGGCGCTTCAGTCGCGCAAGCTCGGCAACGGTGCCGTCGGCCATCAACCGCTGCGCGGCCGCGAATGCAAAGCCCGATGCGGTCCATCCGCCCGAACGCACCGAGGCGATCACGCTTTCGCGCAAGCGGCGCGGCGGAACGATGAAGCCCAGCGTCAGGCCCGGCGCGACCTTCTTGGACAGACTGTCGATGACGATGCAGGAGTCCGGCGCGAGCGCGGCCAGCGGCGGCTCATCGTCGAGAAAGCCGTAGACATTGTCCTCGATGACCGGAAGGTTGAGCTTTTGGGCGACGCGCACCAGATCCGCCCGTCGGTTGGCAGACATGGTCATGCCGAGCGGATTCTGGAGCGCCGGCTGAATGTAGATGGCCGAGAGGTTGGCCTCACGGTGCGCCTTTTGCACCGCGTCGGGTCGAACGCCGTCCTGGTCCATGGCCAGCGGCACCAGCGAGATACCCAGCTTGGCGGCGGCGCCCTTGATGAAGGCGTAGGTCAAGGCCTCCACGCCGCAACGGCCGCCGGTGGGAACGACCGTGGCGAGCGCGGCGGCGATGCTCTGCCGTCCATTGCCTGTGAATACGAGCTGATCGGGTGAAGGCAACCATGCGCCTTGCGACAGATACGCGGCCGCGGCGTCTCTCATCGCAGGTGTGCCGACGCTCGTTGCCTGTCGCAAGGCGACATCGAGTGCCGCAGTCTTCTCCAGGCCGCTCAGGCTTTTTGCGATCAGCGCCGTCTGATCCGGAAGAATCGGGTAATTGAACTCGAGATCGATCCGGATGCCGCGCGGTTCGCTCGGCGCAGCCACGCCGCGCTTCGCATCGCCTGCGATGAAGGTGCCCCTGCCGACTTCGCCGACGACAAGGCCGCGGCGGAGCAGCTCGGTGTAGACACGGCCCGCCGTCGAGACCGCGATCTTGCGATCATAGGCAAAATTGCGCTGGGGCGGCAGGCGGTCGCCGGGCTTCAACGTGCCATCGGCGATATCAGCGGCGATGGCATCGGCCAGCTTCAGAAATTCGGATTTTGGCATTATTGCACCGAGATCAATGTTTCGATTGAGCCGATACATCTATCGGGACATGATGTCCACATCAGACCGATTGTACCGGGAACTGCGAAGGTTCTGCGGTCATGAGCCCGCGGCGCGCGTTTGCGCCGACGGCATCGCATGGCCCGGAGCAAGCATGGGAGACCAAACATGTCTGCGACGCTTCCGACCATCGTCCGGCGCGGTGTCACGAAGCGGCCTGGGGCATTTTCCCGGCTGCTCGGCGCCTGTTGCGACGCCATCGTGGGCTACTTCCTGCGTCGCGCTGCGATGAAACGCCTGAGCCAGCTCGACGACCGCGCGCTGCGCGACATCGGGCTCGTGCGTTCCCAGATCGAAGCGGCCACCCAGGGTTACATGATGGATCCTAGCCGGGCGGGGATGTGATGACGGGCGCGATCGGATGGAACTGACGGCCGCAACGATCCTGGTCGCCTTCGCCGGCGTGTTCCTGATCTGCTTCATGAAGGGCGCGTTCGGCGGCGGATTCTCCATCGTCGGCATTCCGCTATTGTCGATCGTGATGGACCCGGTCACCGCCGGCGGTCTGCTCGCACCCCTGTTCATCGCGATGGATCTGTTCGCGCTGCGCTACTGGAAGCCGTCGACGTGGTCGAAGCCGGACCTCGTGCTGCTGTTGCCGGGGCTCGTGACCGGCATCGGCTGCGGCTATCTGCTGTTCCGCGTGCTCGACCACCGCGCCATCGCGCTCGTGATGGCGGCCGTCACCCTGATCTTCGTCGGCCTGTGGCTCGTCGCCGGCGCCGAGGTGGCGATCCGTCCGCGCTCGACGCCGAAGGCGATCACCGCGGGTCTTGCTTCCGGTATCACCACCATGGTGGCGCATTCGGGTGGGCCGCCGCTGGCGATGTATCTGTTGCCGCTCGGCCTCGGCAAGGACATCTATGCGGGAACGACGAGCCTGTTCTTCACCGTCGGCAACGCGACCAAGGCGCTGCCATGGCTCTTGCTGGTGAAGCCGAGCGCCGACGTCTGGACGTTGATGGCGGTTTGCCTGCTCGCGATCCCGGCCGGCGTGGGACTGGGCTGGCGGCTGCACGGCGCGCTGGACCAGCGCCAGATCTATCGCGCCTGCTATGGACTATTGGTCGTGACGGCGTTGAAACTGTTGTGGGACGGCGTGTCGGGCTATCTCGCGTGAATCCGGACCATGAATGTTCGTGATATCAGATCCTCGGGACCATCTTGGCCGCGTCGCCACGGGCCGTCGCCCTCCTCCGAACCAACCGCTCGGTTCGGCGCCGCGCTCATGGACATGTCGATCGGCCATGCACTGGCGCGTCGCGAAGCCGCGAAGTATCCGGCCTCCGACGCGATCAGCCGGTAGCTTCAGCCCGATTGAACGGAGTGAAACCTGCTCGATGTCCGCCATCCCCCGACAGCGACCGAGTTTTGCATGGCAGAAATTCGCGATGGACCATAATTGGGTGTTCGGCGTTCTTGCATGCCGAAGTGTTGAACTGAATCAGCCTTCGAAGGTCCGCACTGCGTCAGAAGCGGACTCATGCATTGCCGCAACTTGGTTCACGTCCAGCGAAGACGCGCCAAGATTGCGCGGCCCATGATCCAGTCCTTGTCGCTCTCGGTGAGGAACGGAAGTTCTTCAGTGAATTGCGTCACGCGCTGCCGGTAGGTGGCCCGGGCGAATGAATTGGTTATGTCGGTTCCCCAGTAGCAGCGCTCCGGGCCGTAGGCGTCGAATAGGCGGTGGATATGCGGGATCACGTCACGGAATGGATAGGGCTCAGTCGAAATCAGCGGCACGGACGACAACTTTACCGACACATTTGCATATTTTGCGAGCGCGGCGGCCTGGACAATAGCTTCCGGCACCATGTTGTTTCTCGCGGATTCCGATGAATCAGGACGAGGGCGAAGGCCCGCACCGACGCCCATGTGATCGATGATGAGCGTAAGTTGCGGGTGTCGCTCGGCGATGCGGGCGAACAGCGATGTCTGGCCCGACGTCAGAAACATCACAGGCAGGCGGGCCTTCTCCGCCGCTGGCCAGAACCAGTCCGCGGTTCCGTCCGTCAGCCGCGCCGCTTCGTCGGGGCCGAAGTTCAGCCTCACGCCGAGCACGCCGGGCTGGTCACGCCAAGTCGCAAGCCGTGCCGCGCGGTCGGGCTTGTCGAGGGCTACACGCGCCATGATGCCGAAGCGGCCCGGATACCGTTTGACCGCCTCTTGAGCATAGTCGACACGCTCGCCTTCGAGCGACGCTGGCGGAACGATGACGGCGCGATCGATGCCAGCCTCGTCCATCAGTGGAATTATTCGCTCGATGGTGAAGGGCTCGGGAAGCTGCGGTTTGCCACCGGGGAGCCAGGGTCTTTCCGGGGTGCTCGCCGGCCACAGGTGCACCTGCGAATCAACGATCACCCGCTTTTGCTGCGCGGCTGTTGCCGCGACGTGCTGCATTGACAGCGCGACACCGGTCGCGACGGTGCTGGTCAGAAAACTACGGCGTGAAGGCATGTGATGTCCTTCCTGTTCTATAGTTTAGTCACGACATGATGGTGATCGACATATCGATCGCGGAGCAGGGTCGCAGCAAATTGGGTCGCCTATTGAAGATCACATTAGGAAATTGCGACCATAGAAACAGAGTTTAAAGGTCAATTTGCGCCGCAACAATCTTGAACCGCGCATATCTTAGTTGGGTCACATCCGGCCGTTGGGCATCGTCTGCGACAAGTCCGCCGTATCTCGGACAACGGACGTTAGCTCTTGAGGTGTTGAACGGCCGCCTTGGGCCACATCCGG
>Ga0207699_10001211_pt1 | contig 12239 bp, 9 predicted proteins | sample LARL51metaG_FD_184344 | JGI IMG/M metagenome (GOLD analysis project Ga0207699, IMG submission 184344) | Corn, switchgrass and miscanthus rhizosphere microbial communities from Kellogg Biological Station, Michigan, USA - LAR L5-1 metaG... | ecosystem: Host-associated > Plants > Roots >...
CCCCGTGAAGGTCACGCATCCCGAGGTGACGCGCTATTTCATGACGATCCCGGAATCGGTGCAGCTCGTGCTGCAGGCGGCGGCGCTGCCGGAGGCCGAACGCCGGATTTCGATCCTCGAGATGGGCCAGCCGGTGCGCATCCTCGAGCTCGCCGAGCATCTCATTCGCCTGTCTGGACTCGAGCCGTACCGCGACATTCAGATCGCGTTCAGCGGGCTCCGGCCGGGCGAGAAGCTCGCCGAGGAATTAGTGGCGTTGAGCGAGGGCAGCGTCGCGACCTCGACTGAGAAGGTGCGGGTGATCGAGCGTAATGGGGCGGACGGCACCGCGGTGGAGCGCGGGTTGGAACGCCTCCGTACGACCCTGGCGCACGGGACGCGCGACGACCTCATGGCGGCGATCTGCGCGCTGGTTCCGGAGTACGTCCCCTGGCAGATCGCGGAGCGGCCCGCCGTTTCGGTCCCCGCTCCTGTTCCCGCCCCCGCGCCAGTTCGGATGCCGCGCGCCACGCCCGAGCCGCGTGCACCGCTCCGGCCGGCGTACGCACGCTCGTCGGGCGCGGAAGGGTTCCCGAACTCCGCCACCGCCTGACCCGCTGAGGCTCACTCGTGTCCATCGCCCGCCCTCCCGTCCCCGCCCGACGGGCTGAATTCCTGCCCTTCGCCCCTCCGGTCATCGGAGAAGAAGAGATCCAGGAAGTCGTCGACACGCTGCGCTCGGACTGGATCACCACCGGCCCGAAGACCAAGCGGTTCGAGACGGAGTTCGCCGCGTACCTCGAGGCACAGGGTGCGCTGGCGCTGAACTCGTGCACCGCGGGGCTGCATACCGCGCTGGCCACGCTGGGCGTCGGCCCGGGCGACGAGGTCATCACCACGCCGATCACGTTCACGGCCTCCGTGAACGTCATCGAGCACGTGGGCGCACGCCCCGTTCTCGTGGACGTCGAGCCCGACACGCTCAACATCGATCCCGCCGCCGTGTTGACGGCAGTCACGCCGCGCACGCGGGCGATCCTCCCGGTGCATTACGCGGGACATCCGGTCGACCTGGATGCGATCCACGACGTGGCGCGTGGCGTCAGCGCGACCGTGATCGAGGACGCGGCGCACGCGCTCCCCGCCCGCTACAAGGGCCGCTGGATCGGCTCCGGCCAGAATCCTGTGTCCTTCAGCTTCTACGCGACCAAGAACATGACGACGGCCGAGGGCGGGATGCTCACCGGCGCCCCCGACTTCCTCGAGCGGGCGCGAGTCCTGAGCCTCCACGGCATGAGCCGCGACGCGTGGAATCGCTACGGCAAGGGCGGGACCTGGCGCTACGACGTGCTGGCGCCCGGATTCAAGTACAACATGACCGACATCCAGGCGGCGCTGGGACTGTGCCAGCTCCGGAAGCTGGCGTCGTTCCAGGAGCGACGCCGCGAGGTGGTGCGCGCCTACGGTGAGGCGTTCCGGGACGACGGCGCGCTCGAGCTCCCCGTGGAGCGCGCCGACGTGGAGCACGCGTGGCATCTGTACGTGCTGCGGCTCGTCCCCGGGGCGCTGCGGATCACGCGCGACCGGTTCATCGACGAGCTCACCGCGCGCAACATCGGGACGTCGGTGCACTTCATCCCGATCCACATGCACCCCTACTACCGGCAAAAGTACGGCTATACGCCGGACCGCTTCCCGGTGGCGCTCGCCAACTTCGATCGCATGCTCAGCCTCCCGCTGTCGGCCAAGCTTTCCGATCAGGACGTGGCGGACGTGATCGACGCGGTGCTCGACGTGACGCGCATCTACCGGCGATGAAGTTCGGCTGGGTGGGCTTTCATATGGAAGGCATCCCCGCCCTCGAAGCGGTGCTCGCATCGGGCGCGCCCGTCGCCGCCGTGCTCACCCTCAAACCCGAAGTCGCGGCGTCGCGGTCCGGCGCGGCCGACTACGGCCCGCTGTGCCGCCGGTTCGACGTGCCGCTGCACTTCGTCACCAGCGTCAACGACCCGGAGTCCCGCGCCCTGCTCCAGGGGCTCGACGTCGTGTTCGTGATCGGGTGGAGCCAGATTCTCTCGCCCGAGACGCTCGCCTCCGCCCGGCTCGGGATGATCGGCGCGCACGCGTCGCTGCTCCCCAAAAACCGGGGCAGCGCGCCGATCAACTGGGCGTTGATCCGCGGCGAGCGCGTCACGGGCAATTCGCTGATCTGGCTCGCCGAGGGCGTCGACGCCGGGGACATCATCGACCAGACCGAGTTCCAGATCTCCGCGTACGATACGTGCGGCACGCTGTACGAGCGCGTGGCGACCTCGAATCGCGACATGATTCTGCGCGCGCTGCCCCAGCTGCTCCGCGGTGAGCGCGTCGGGACGCCGCAGCCCCGGTCCAACGGGGGAGGAGCCGCCGTCCTGCCGCGTCGCCGGCCCGCGGATGGATTGATCAACTGGGACCAGGAGGCCTGCGCGATCTACAATTTCGTTCGCGGGCTCACGCGGCCGTACCCGGGTGCCTTTGGCTGGCTCGACGGGCGGCGCTGGACAGTGTGGCGGTCCGCGCTACTCCCCTCCTCCGCGGGCGCCACCGTCGCGCCCGGCGAAGTCCTCGGGCCCGTGGTGAGCCCGGTGGAGCAGGCGTGCGGACAGTTGGTGGCGTGTGCGGGCGGGACTCTGACGCTTTTAGAAGTCGAGGCGGACGACGGCACGGTCTATTCTGGGCGGCGGCTCAGCGAGCTGCCCTGGACCGGCCGGCGGTGGTCCCATGCCTAGGCCCGCGGCCGCAATCACCGCGCCCCCGCCTGCCCCCCCCTCCCCCTCCCCCCCGCCCTCCGCCCCCTCTCCTGCCCCTCCGGCGCCCGCGCTGCCGCTGACGCGGCGCGCGTCTCTCAACGTCGTCGCGTTCGGGCTCGACTTCGGCGTCAAGACGGTCGTCGGACTCGTAGTCACGCCGCTCCTCGTGGAGCGGTTGGGCGCCGCCCTGTTCGGCGTGTGGGAGATTCTGGGCCGGCTCGCGGGATACGTCGCGGTCGCCGGCGGAGAGCCGGCGGAAGCTCTGCGCCTCGTCGTGGCCAATCGTCAGACCGCCGCCGATCAGGCCACCCAGCGCCGCTCGGTGGGCGGCGCGCTGATCGTGTGGCTCGGGTTCCTGCCGCTCGCCGTCCTCGCGGGCGCGCTGCTCGCGTGGTATGCGCCCACGCTCTCCGGAGCCGGGCCTGAATGGCAGGCAAGCGTCCGGGTCGCGGCGGCCCTCCTGTTCGGCGGCGGCATACTCGGAGCCCTGTCCGCGCTGCCCGAAGCGGCGCTGCACGGCATGAACCTGGGCTACAAGCGCATGGAGCTCCAGGCGGCGCTGCACGTCGTGAGTGGCCTGCTCACCGCCGGCGCCGTGTACGCAGGGCTCGGGCTCGTCGGCCTGGGCGGCGCGCAGATCATCGGCGCCGTCCTAGGGGGCCTCTGCTTCTGGGCCCTGGCCCGGGGATACGTCGGCTGGTTCGGCGCCGCGCGCCCCACGCGCCCCGAGGTCGGCAAGATGGTGAACCTGTCCGCCTGGCTGTCGGGGGGCGACATGATCTCCAAACTGCTGCTGGCGAGCGACGTGCTCATCCTCGGCATGATGCTCTCCCCGGCGGTCGTCACGACGTACGTCCTCACGTCGTTCGCGCCGCGCGCCGCGGTCTCAATCCACGGCTCCGCGGTCGGCGCGGCGATGCCCGGCCTGGGCGGCCTGATCGGCGAGGGCCAGCACGCGCGCGCCAGCCTGGTGCGACGCGAGCTGCTCGTGCTCACCTGGTTGTTCGTCACCGCCGTCGGCGTCACCATCCTGCTCTGGAACCGGTCGTTCGTAGCGCTGTGGGTGGGGGCCGACCATCATGCCGGCACCGCGGTGGAGCTCTTGATCGTCCTGATCGCGGTGCAAACGGCGTTCATCCGCGCCGACGCCTATATCATCGACGCCGCCCTCCAATCGTGGCTGCGGGTGGTGATCAGCACGGGGGCGGTGGTGGTGACCATCGCGTTCGCGATCGTGTTCACGCGCGCGTGGGGGCTTCCCGGGCTGTGCCTCGGCGTGATCCTCGGCCGGCTGACGCAGACCGTGGCCTATCCGATCCTGGCGCGCCGCTCCGTGGGCGATCAGGGGGCCGTGGTGGCGCCGGGCCTGGTGCGCGCGCTCCTCGTGAGTGCCGTCCTGTTCTTCCTTGCCGTCCGGTACGCCGACCGCGCCGCTCCCGCCTCCTGGTTCGCCTGGGCCGCCGGAGTCGCGCTCACGTTGACGGCGGCGGCGGGCGTCGCATTCGCGGCCGGTCTCTCCGCCGACTCCCGGCGGGCGGTGGCGCGCCGAGTCGCCGAGATCGCGCGCAAACGCGCGCCCAAGCGGCCCTCGACATGAAACCGTTCCGCTACCGCGAGCTCCCGCAGCTCCCGCGACTCGCCTGGCTCGCCGTGATGAATCGCGACGCCGGCGACGTGCTGATCTATCACGGGTCGGCGCTCGAGTGCCGCGATCACTGGATGGTGGAGGGCACGTGGGACGGTGAGTTCGCGCTCGGTGGGTTTCACGAGAGCGAGCATTTTTTCGGCAGCGGGATTCGCGCGGTCGGTGACGCGGTCCATTTCGTCCCGTCGAGCGCGCTCGTGAACGGCGTCTACTGCTGCGAGCGCCGTCGCGAGCTGCTGGTGTCGAACAGCCTGATCCTGCTGCTCGCGTTCACCGGCGCCCGGCTCGACCCCGACCACGACTATCGCGCGGAGACCTACGCCATCCGGCACGGCGCCGAGCGCTACGCCCGCGATTTCACGGTGGTGCATCGGGAGATCAAGGCCTTCTCTCAGGTCTACGATTTGAGCCTCGTGGCCAAGGCGCCGGCCGACGTCCCCCTCGAGTTCGCGTCCGCCCGCCCCGCCCCCGCCGTGCCGACCTACGCTCGCTACCGCGAGCTCGTGGATCGGGCGCTGCTGCGCCTGCGCGCCAATTACACCAGCGCGGACCGGCGCGCCCCGCTGGGCGTCTTCGCGACGATTTCTTCGGGGTACGATTCCGCCGCGGTCGCGGCCCTCGTCAAGGACCTGGGCGTCGAAGCGTACTTCACGTGCCGCCGGTCCAACACGCACATCCCCCGCTGGCTCAGCCGGCGAGCAGCGATCGACGACGGCACGCCGATCGCGCGTGCGCTTGGGGGGGAGGGAGGGGGGGGGCGACTCACCACCATCGAGCTCGACACGCGCGACTCGCGGGTGACCGACGACGAGCTGTATTTTCTCGCGCCCGGGTGCGCGCCGCCCAGTCTCGCGCTCCACGGGCTGGCTCGACACATCGAGCGCCGGCGGCCCGCGGTCCTGTTCACCGGGTTTCTGGGCGACGAGGTGTGGGACCGCAACCCCTGGGAGCGTCGCTATCAGGACGAGGGGATCATCCGCGGGGATACGACGGCCCTGATGCTGTCGGAGATCCGGCTGAAGAGCGGCTTCGTCAACGTCCCGGTGCCGGCGCTGTGCGCGCGCCGGGTACAGGACCTCGCGGTATTGAGCGAGTCCACCGAGATGGCGCCGTGGCGCCTCGGCACCCGCGATTATGACCGACCGATCCCCCGCCGTATCCTCGAGGAGGCGGGCATCCCGCGTGCGATGTTCGCCGGAAGGAAAAAGGCCGTGGTGCAGACCTACACGTGGCCGCGCCACCGGACGCTCCGGCCGAGCTACTTCGCGGAGGTGCGGGCGCGATACGGGCGGCGAGCGGGCTTCGTCTACCTGCATCGCGCGGCGAACCGCATGGCCTTCTGGTGGTTCCGTGGGTACCATGTGCTCCGCCGGAGGCTCTGGGGCATCGAGCCGCCCGACACACCGGCCGTGCTGGTCGGCGCGCGGTACGACTTCGCGTACCTGCAGTTCCTCTGGGCGGCGCGCACGTTGAGCGAGCGGTTTGCCGGGCTGTTGAAGTCGAGCGGCGTGGTCCCGGTCCCACTCGAGCGCCGGCGGCGCACGCCGCCCCGCACGCTGCCACCGGGGGCGCCCGCCCTGGGTGGGTCGCGATCGCGTGCGGCGTCGGCCGACCCAACGCGATAAGATCCGGTATGCGACTCCGCTACACCCTCGTGTCCGATTGGCCGCCGCTTGCATGGCTCGCCCGCTGCCGTCCCGGTGCGCCCGAGATCGACGTCTTCCACGGCCCGCGCGTCGAGCTCGCCGCCGATTGGTTCTGCGAGGCGGTGTGGGATGGCGCGTTCGCGGACGGCGACTTCGATCGCACCGATCTCGTCTTCGGATCCGGCGCCCGCGCCCGTGAGAGCGACGGGGTGTGTTTCGTCTCTTCGGGATCGACCGTGGATCGGCTGCAGTCGATCGACGCCGGGGACGCGTCGTGGGTGTCGAACTCACTCCCCTGTCTCCTGGGCAGTGTGGGGGCGACACTCGATCCCACCTACCCGGGCTATTTCACCGACCTCAAGTCCATCAGCAAGGGATTGGGCCGGTACACGCGTCAGCTCGCCACGTCCGCCGGTCCGGTGCAGCTCACCTACTATCACAACCTGCGGTGGGACGGCACCCGCCTGATCGAGACGCCCAAGCCTCCCGGCCTCAGGGGGACGGGGGGAGCGTTCGGGACGTTCGCGGATTATCGCGGCTTTCTCGCGGGGACCATCGGCCGGCTCGCCGAGAACATGGAGGCGCCGTCGCGCGTGGAGCGCTACCGCCTGCTCGGCACGATCTCGTCCGGGTACGATTCCGCCGCGGCCGCCGCGCTCGCGCGTCCCCATGGTCTGACCGAAGCGATTTCCTTCGGCAGCGCGTCGTCAGGCGAGCCCGACTCGGGTGAGATCATCGCCGACGTGCTCGGCGTGCGACTCACGATCCTCGCCCGCCATGCGTGGCGCGCGGCGAGCTTCGCGGAAGTGCCGTTCGTCGCCGCGGACGCCAAAGGCGAGGACGTGTACTTCAAGGGAGCCGAGACCCTGCTGGCCCGCCGCGTGCTGCTCACGGGGTTCCACGGTGACCGCGTGTGGGACCGCGCCGCCCGTACCGACGCGGATTTCGTCCGCGGCGATCAGTCCGGCCTGTCACTCTCCGAGTATCGACTGTGGGCGGGTTTCCTGCACTGCCCGCTGCCGTTCGCGGGCGGACGCCAGGCGGCCTCCATCCGTGCGGTGAGCCGTTCGCGCGAGCTCGCGCGATGGCATACGGGCTCGTACTACAGTCGCCCGATCTGCCGCCGTATCCTAGAAGAGGCGGGGGTGCCGCGCGACGCGTTCGGCCGGTGGAAGAAGAGCGTCTCGGTGCTCTTTTCCGCCCAAGAGGGGTTCCTCACGCCGTCCTCGTTCGCGGATTATCGCTTCTGGCTCGAGCGCCACGCCGACGAGTGGCGGCGCCGGGGTCTCGTCCCTCCAACCCTGACGGAAGGCGCGGATCGGTGGCGGGACGCGCGGCACGCGGTGGCGCGGGTGCTCGAGGGGTTGGCGCACGCGGCTCCGCGGCGCCTGTGGATGCTTCGGTCCGCGGCTCAGCGCGTGGTGACGCTGGGCCGGCGCGAGCGGCTGTTCCGGCACCTCTTTCCGTGGGCGATGGAGCGCGCGAAGCAGCGCTATGCGACCGCGCCGCTCGACGAGCCCCCCCCTCCCCCTCCCCGGGCTCCCCCGTCCCACGAGCGCTCGGCTGTCGAGGCCTCGCTCAGCGCGGCGAGGGCGCTTGGCTAAGCGGGTCCTCGTGATCGCGGCCCATCCCGATGACGAGATCCTCGGCTGCGGCGGCACGGTGGCCCTGCACGCCGCGGGTGGCGACCGCGTGACCTCGGTGATCGCCTGTGAGGGCGAATCCTTACGCTATGGACCCGGTGGCGTGGGACAGTCCGAGCACACGCGGCGCGCAGCAGAAACGCTCGGCGTCACGGACATCCGCTCGCTCAAGTTTCCCGACCAGCGGCTCGAAACCATCGCGCTCACGGAAATCATCACACCGATCGAACGTGTGGTGCGCGACGTGAGCCCGCAGATCGTCTACTGTCAGTACGGGGGGGACATCAACCGCGACCACGAGATTCTCTTCAAGGCCATCCTCGTCGCGACCCGGCCCACCGAGCGAAGCATCGAGGCCGTGTACGCGTTCGACACCGCCTCGAGCACCGAGTGGGCGTATCCCCGGACATTCGCCCCCGACACGTGGGTGGATATCTCGACCACGCTCGAGAAGAAGGTCGCGGCGATGGCGTGCTACGAGAGCGAACTGCGCCCCTACCCGCACCCTCGCTCGCTCGAGGCACTGCGCCACCGCGCCCGCGCCTGGGGCAACCAGCAGTGCCTCGACGCGGCGGAAGTATTCATGACCATCCGGCGCGCGCTGCATGACGGTCAGACGCCTGGTTGACGCGCTGCTCGCCGGCCTCGCGCTGGTGGTGACGGCGCCGCTGCTCGCGCTCGCGGCGGTGGGGATCCGGCGCGCCAGCCCGGGGCCGGTGCTGTTTCGGGCCGAGCGGGTGGGCCGCGGGGGACGGCCGTTCATCATGTACAAGCTGCGCACCATGCACGCCCGGCGTCGCTCGGACGCGAGCCGAATCACCGGCGCGAACGACCCCAGGGTGTTCCCGCTCGGTGCCTGGCTCCGCGCGGTGAAGCTCGACGAGCTGCCGCAGCTCATCAACGTGCTCAGAGGTGAGATGGCGATCGTGGGCCCGCGTCCCGAGGACCCCGCGATCGTGGCGCGGCACTATACCGCCCTGGGTCGCGAGACGCTGTCGGTCCGGCCCGGGCTCGCGAGCCCGGGCAGCATCTACAGCTCGACGCACGGGGATGCCCTCTTGACCGGAGGCGACCCGGAAGCGGCCTACGTGGAGCGGCTGCTCCCCGTGAAGCTCGCTTTGGACGCGGTGTACGTGCGCCACGCCTCATTCCTCTACGACGCCCGCATCGTCGGGCGCACGTTGTGGGTCATCATCGCGACGCTCACCGGCCGGCACCGGTTCGCGGACCCACCCGAGCTTGCCGAAGCGAGCCGCCTGCTCGCGCTGGCGTCGGCCGACGCCGTGACACAACGCCTAGGCTGACATCTATGAAGGAGCCATCGTCACAAAGGGCATCTATGCCAGACGAGGCGGTGCGAGCGCACACCATCGTCGTGATCGGCCACGACCCGCCGATTCGCCGCGCCATCAAGCATGTTGTCGCAGCCTTCGCGCAGCACGTCCGCCAGGCGGCCTCGGGTGCGACCGGTATCACGCTCGCACGTGGGGAGCGGCCGGACCTCGTCGTCCTCGACGTCGATCTTCCCGATATGCCGGGGCTCGAGGTGTGCAAGGCGGTGCGTCGCGTGGCGACGATGCCGATCGTGGCCCTGTCGGTCCGCGGCTCGACGCAGGCCAAGGTCGCCCTCCTCGACGCCGGAGCGGACGATTACGTCACGAAGCCCTTCAGCGCGCGGGAGTTCGCGGCGCGCGTGCGAGCACAGCTGCGTCGCGTCAACCTCGGCCCGGCGAGAACGGCACGGCTCGACGTGGGTGAGTTGACGATCGACCTCGCGCGCAGGCGCGTAACGCGGGCCGGTCGGCAGCCCGTGCACCTGACGCGCACGGAGTGGGGCATCCTCCGGGCGCTCGCGGTGCAGACTGGGAGCACGCTCACGCATCAGCAGATCTACGGAGCGGTATGGGGACGCCGGTTCGGCAACCCGCGGCAATACCTCCGCGTCTACATGACGAGCCTCCGGCGCAAGATCGAGGAGAACCCGTTGCGCCCCCGCCTCATCGTCACCGAGCCTGGCGTGGGCTACCGCCTCGAGCAACGCCCTTTGTGACCGCTTAGTGGAAACGCTGAATTTTTTTGTGATCTTCAGGCTGGTCCCCCACCGGCCCGCCTCGCTCATTTCCCGCCATGCGAGGCACGAAGCGCCTGTTCGATCTGTGCTGGACGATTCCCGGCCTCCTCGTGCTCTGGCCGGCGTTTCTCGTCATCGCCGTGCTCATCAAGCTGGACGATGGCGGAGCAGTATTTTTCCGTCAGCTGCGCGTCGGCCGGTATGGACGGGAATTTCGCGTCTGGAAGTTTCGAACGATGATCGCCCGCGCGGAGCAGTGCGGCGGCCCGCTCACGGTGGGCGACGACCCCCGCATCACGCGCGTCGGCCGATGGCTGCGGCATTCCAAGCTGGACGAGCTGCCGCAGCTGTTCAACGTCCTCGCGGGCCAGATGAGTCTCGTGGGCCCGCGTCCCGAGGTCCCCCACTATGTGGCGCGGTACACGCCGGATCAGCGTCGCGTTCTCGATCTCGTCCCCGGGATCACCGATCCGGCGAGCATCGCGTACCGCGACGAGAGCGCGCTGCTCGCACAGGCACCGGATTGGGAGCGGCAGTATATCGAGGTCATCATGCCGGAGAAGATTCGGCTCAACCTGGCGTACGCCGCCCGCGCCACTCAGTGGAAGGACTTCCTCGTCGTAGTGGTTACCCTCCTGAGTCTCGTGTCCCGAGCTGAAACGACGGGTCGCCCCGCCGCCGCGTCGACGCAACGTAGCGCTGCGCAATTGTAAGGCTGCTGATACACGCAGCTTTCTCCCCGACGGGGGTTGAAGCGGCCCGGCGAGGCACGGCTCGTGCCTTCCGCCGGTGACATGCGCCGCCTGCTCGCCGGTCTAATCTCATTCGCCGTCCTGCTGGTGGTGACCACCTGCCGGGACGATCAGAGCCTTCGCATTCCCACCGCCGTCTCGCGCCCGCCGACCGCCGACGTGACGACGGGCGGTCCGGTCACGCTGGTGGGCGCGGGCGATATCGCCAAGTGCGGCCAGGTGGGAGCCTCCCTCACGGCGAACCTGCTCGACTCGATTCCCGGAACGGTCTTCGCGGCGGGCGACAACGCCTGGGACAATGGCACGGCCACCCAGTACACCACCTGCTACGGCCCGACGTGGGGACGGCATCGCGCGCGCACGCAACCCGCCCCCGGCGACGTGGAGTACAAGACGGCCAACGCGACGGGCTATTTCGGCTATTTCGGCGCCGCCGCCGGTGATCCCAAGCAGGGCTATTACAGCTACGACCTCGGCTCCTGGCACGTCGTGGTGCTCAACTCCGGCAGCCCCCAGCTGGTGCCGACCACGGCCACCTCCGCGCAGGTCCAGTGGCTCAAGACCGATCTCGCCTCCCATTTGGCGCACTGCACGCTGGCCTATTGGGACTACCCGCTGTTCGAGTCGAAGGACAACCCCAATCCCAACATCCGGCCGCTGTGGGACGCGCTCTACGCCGCGGGCGTGGACGTCGTCGTGAACGGCCACTACGGCTTCTACGAGCGGTTCGGTCCGCAAAGTCCCGCCGGCGTGGCCGACCCTACCGGCGGGATCCGCGAGTTCGTGGTCGGTACCGGCGGCGCGCGGGTTGATGGGTTCGGTGGCACTCCCCGGCCCAATAGCCAGGTGCGAAACAGCGGCACGTTCGGCGTCTTGCAACTGACGCTCGGCGACGGGACGTACGCGTGGCAATTCGTGCCGGTCGCCGGCAAGACGTTCACCGACAGCGGCACGGACGCCTGTCATGGCGCGCGCCCCACGGTGAACGCCGGCCCCGACCTCACCGCCAATCCGGGCGACACGACCACGCTGTCCGCGACGTTCAGCGATCCCGACCTGAGCGATGGCCCGTGGGGCTATACGATCACTTGGGGCGACGGCACGTCGAGCGCCGGCAGCACCGCCACCCAAACCGCGCCGATCGCCGCCACGCACGTCTATGCGAGCGCGGGATCGTTCCGCGTGCCCGTGACCGTCACGAACACCGGCGGTATCTCCGGCGTGGACACGGTAGCCGTCACCGTCGTCGCAGCGCCCGTCTTGATCGGCGCCGGAGATATCGCCGACTGCACCCGCAACCAGGATTCGCTCACGGCCAACCTGATGGACACGATCCCTGGCACCGTGTTCGCGGACGGGGACAACGCATATCCGGACGGCTCGAGCACCGTTTACAAGAACTGCTACAACCCGACATGGGGCCGCTTCAAGGCGCGCACCAAGCCCGTTCCGGGCAACCACGACTATCTCACGGCCAACGCCAGTGGATACTTCCAATATTTCGGGCCGATCGCCGGCCAGTCGGGGAAGGGCTATTACAGCTACGACCTGGGCACGTGGCACATCGTCGCCCTGAACTCCAACATCCCGATGAACGTGGGCTCGCCGCAGGAGGTGTGGCTCAAGGCGGATCTGGCCAACAGCACCAAGCGCTGCACCCTGGCCTACTGGCATCATCCCTTGTTCAGTTCGGGCAATGAAGGGCCCCATGTCG
>Ga0207699_10001218_pt1 | contig 12202 bp, 6 predicted proteins | sample LARL51metaG_FD_184344 | JGI IMG/M metagenome (GOLD analysis project Ga0207699, IMG submission 184344) | Corn, switchgrass and miscanthus rhizosphere microbial communities from Kellogg Biological Station, Michigan, USA - LAR L5-1 metaG... | ecosystem: Host-associated > Plants > Roots >...
CTCGTCCTGCATGACATAGGCCAGCAGCTGCTTGACCAGCGCGTTCTGGGCCATGTCCCGGTGCACGCCGAACGCCGCGAGGGCGAGGCCCTCGATCAGCACCTGCATGCCGAGGTAGGGCAGGTCCCAGCGGGAGTCGCTGAGCGCGTCGGCGAGCAGCCGGGCCAGGTCGTCGTTGATCGGGTAGTACATGCCGATCTTCTCGCGCATGAACCGCGAATACAGCTCGACGTGCCGCGCCTCGTCCATGGTCTGGGTGGCCGCGTAGAACTTCGAGTCCATGTCCGGCACCGACTCCACGATCCGGGCCGCCACCGTCAGCGCTCCCTGCTCGCCGTGCAGGAACTGGCTGAACAGCCACGCGCTCAGGTGGTGGCCGAGCTCGTCCCGTTCGGCCTGCGAGAGCACGTCCCACTGCCGGGACCCGTAGATCGGGCAGAAGTCGTCGGGCAGCTCCATCACGTTGACGGGATTCACCGGGAGTTCCCAGTCGATCCGCTTGGTCGCGTCCCACTGCTTGTCCTTGCCGCGCTGGTACAGATCCAGCAGGCGGCCCCGGCCGCTGTCGTAGTCCCAGTTAAAGCGGGTGGCTCCGGCGGCGGGAACATCCCAGGTCCCACGCTCAACGGGCTTGGCGTAAAAGTCGTATGTGCTCACGGCGACCTCCCCGGACGCGACGGCTTCCAGGTTACCCGCAAGTAGAACGACGTTCTAGTGCCGGGCACTTGTCCCGCACCGCCGGTCAGCCGTCGAAGCGGTAGCCCATGCCTGGCTCGGTGAGCAGATAGCGCGGCCGGGACGGCTCGGGCTCCAGCTTGCGGCGCAGCTGGGCAACGTATACGCGCAGGTAGTTGCTCTCCGTCTCGTACGCCGGCCCCCACACTTCTTGCAGCAGCTGCCGTTGGGTCACCAGCCGGCCGCGGTTGCGCACGAGCACCTCGAGCAACTGCCACTCGGTGGGGGTAAGGCCGATGTCGCCGTTGCCGTTCCTGGTCACCCGCTTGGCCGCGAGATCGACGGTGAAGTGCTCGGTGGTCACCACCGGCTCGTCCGGGGCGGGCGAGGCACGGCGCACCGCGGCCCGCAGCCGGGCCAGCAGCTCGTCCATGCCGAACGGCTTGGTGACGTAGTCATCGGCGCCCGCATCCAGCGCGGCGACCTTCTGATTCTCCTGACCCCAGACCGACAGCACGATGATCGGGGTCGAGGTCCAGCCGCGCACGCCGCGGATCACCTCGGTGCCGTCCATGTCGGGCAGGCCGAGGTCGAGGATCATCACGTCCGGACGGTCCCGGGCCACCGCGGCCAGCCCGGAGGCGCCGTCGGTGGCCGTGCTGACCTCGTACTTGCGCGCGGCCAGGTTAATTCGCAGTGCCCGAACGATGGATGGCTCGTCATCCACCACGAGGACTCGGGTCACTGCTCGGCCCCGGCGGCGGTCCTGGCCCCGCTGCTCGTCACGGGAAGCGTCACCCTGATGGTCAGACCGCCGCCCGGCGTGTCGGCCGCGGCGATCGTTCCGCCCATGCCCTCGGCGAACCCCTTGGCCACCGCTAGGCCCAGGCCGACCCCACCGTGGTGATCGTCGAGCCGCTGGAACGGCTCGAAGATGCGTTCCTTCATCGCGTCCGGGACGCCGGGGCCGTGGTCGATCACCTCGAGCAGCACTGTGTCATCGAGCTGCCGGGCCCGCAGCACCGGCGGCCGCGACGGCGGCGAGTGCCGGAGCGCGTTGGAGAACAGGTTGGCCAGCACGCGCTCGAGCAGCGCCGGGTCCACCCGGACCAGGGCGAGACCGTCGGGCACCGCCATCTGCAGCTGCGCCGACGCATCCAGGCCGCGCAGCGCGACCGGCGCCACCTCGTCGATCGCGGTCGGCCGCAGGAACGGCTCCAGCGAGCCGGCATGCAGGCGGCTCATGTCGAGCAGGTTTCCGATGAGTGCGTCCAGCCGGTCCGCGTTGTGCTCCACGGTGGCGAGCAGGGCCGCCTGATCCGCCTCGGTCCACTGCACGTCTGTCTGGCGCAGGCTGCTCGCACTGGCCTTGATCGAGGCCAGCGGGGTGCGCAGGTCATGGCTGACCGCGGCCAGCAGCGCGGTGCGCATCCGGTTGCCCTCGGCCAGCGCCTCGGCCTGAGCGGCCTGGGTGCGCAGCCGCTCCCGGTCCAGCGCCGCGGCGGCCTGGGCGGCGAACCCGACCAGCAGCCCGGGGGTGGCCGTCTCGGAATGCTCCGCGACGAGCAGGGCCAGATCCTCCCGGATGTTGATCCGGGTGGCGCCGTCCATGGGATCGGGGATGCCGCTGACCGCGACTGGTACCCACCGGTTCGCCACCCGCTCTTGCAGCTCGGCCCGGCCGCCGAGCGTGCTGGTCAGGTGGTCGAGGACCGCGGACGGCGTGTCGGCGCCGCCCAGTACGGTCTGGGCCAGGGCGAGCAGCGAGGCGGCCTCGTCCCGGCTGCGCGCCGCCTGAAGCGCCCGGCGTGCGGCCAGGTGGACGACGCTGCTGACCGCGACCGCGACGGTCACGAACAGCAGGAGGGCCAGCAGGTTCTTCGGCTCTCCGATCGTGAAGTTGTGCAGCGGCGGGGTGAAGTACCAGTTCACCAGCAGGCTGGACGCCACGGCGGCCAGCACGGCCGGCCAGAATCCGCCCACGACCGCGGTGGCCACCACCACGACCAGGTAGATCAGCAGGTCATCGGCCGGATCCAGGCTCGGCCTGGCCGCCACCAGCGCCAGGGTGAGCAGCGGGAGCGCGGCCAGCGCAAGCGCCGCCCCGTACAGCTGTCGGCGAGCGTCGATGGCCCGGGCCAGGCTGGCGCCCTTCCCGGGCTCCACCTGCGGCGTCGCGAGCAGCCCGGCCGCTGGCCGTTCGGTATGGCCGTGGCCTGCGGCCCTGGCCGGGTCGCTCGGCCCGGCGTCGCTGGGGGCACCCATACCTACTAGTGTGAACCGTCCCGCACACCAGCGGTACAGCCAGCCCAGGCCGGCTCCCGCCAGGGCGCTGGCGGCGATCGCGATCGCGGCGTGCTCGGACAGCGGCCCCGCCGGCCGTAGCTGCGCGTACGGCGGGCGGGAGAACCCGATCGCGGTGAGCCAGCCGATCAGGGCCAGCGGCAGGGCCGAGATCGGCTCGGCCACGAACGACACGGCGCCGGCCACGCCCGCGCAGGCGATCAGCACGCCGGTGGTCGGCAGCCGGCCGCCCAGGGCGGCCGCGACCGTGCCCAGGGCGAGCAGCAGCGCGAAACCCAGCGGCAGCGCGAACGGTGCCGCGAGCCCGCGTCGGTTCTGGCGGAATGTCATCGCAGTGCCAGTCGATCCCCGATCCGGGCAAAATCAGCCGATCTTGATACATCCTTAACGGCCAGGTCGCGACTCTTGACGCGGTGCTGACAGCGGCTCGCCCCCGGCCGCCCTAGCGTCAGGTGAAGAGTGGATCGCGGGCACGCCCCCGGCCGCAACCGCGCCGTGGGGAGGTCGCGAGATCCGCGGGCACGAGGGCGATCCCGCAGCGCAGGAGGCAGAGGACCGGTGGCCGTAACCAAGGCGGCGAACCTGCTCGGCGGCAGCCGGGTGACCACCGTGCCCGAGGGCCTGGGGTACACGCTGAAGCGCCGCCTGCTCGGCCGGCCGATGGTCAACGAGCAGCTCGGCGAGGAGCGGCTGTCCAAGCCACTGGCGCTCGGGGTGCTGTCGCCGGACGGGATTTCCTCCTCCGCCTACGGACCCGAGCAGATCCTCGTCGAACTGCTCAAGAGCGGGCTCGGCATCGCGGCGTTCACCCTGCTGCTCCCGGTCACCGGGGTCGTGCTGTTCGTGCTGGTCCTGGTCGTGTTGTCCTACCGCGAGGTGGTCACGGTCTACACCAAGACCGGCGGGTCCTACGTGGTGGCGCGGGAGAACTTCGGGCCGCGGGTGGCCCAGATCGCGGCCGTCGCGCTACTGATCGACTACGTGGTCACGGTGGCCGTCCAGACCGCGGCCGGGGCGGCCGCGATCGTGTCCGCCTTTCCCAGCCTCGACCACGTCCCGGTCATCGGCCCGAACATTCTCACGATCATCTCGGTGATCGCGATCGTGATCATGTGCTACGGGAACCTGCGCGGCATCCGCGAGGCCGGCCGGGCCTTCGCGACGCCGACCTACCTGTTCACCGGCGCGATAATCGTCATGATCGTCGTGGGCCTGGCCCGGTGGGCGGCCGGCGACCTGCCGGTGATCCATCCGGCCACGCTGCAGGGTACGTACTACACGAGCCAGACCACCTCGACGCTGTTCACCTTCGCCCTGCTGTTCATCCTGCTGCGGTCCTTCGCCAACGGCGGATCGTCGCTGACCGGCATCGAGGCGGTGTCCAACGCGGTGAGCGCGTTCCGGCCGCCGGAAGGGCGCAACGCGCGACGGGTGCTGGTCTTGGAGGGCGCCATCCTGGCCGTCCTCATCGCAGGCATCGCCTGGCTGGCGCACATCATCCACGCCACCCCGTATACCAGCGGAACCCCGACCGTGATCTCGCAGGAGGCCAACCTCATCTTCGGCGGCGGGTTCGGCCGGGTGCTGTTCTATTTCGTCCAGGCGGCCACCGCGCTGATTCTGTTCACCGGCGGCAACACCAGCTTCAACGGCTTCCCATTCCTGACCAGCTTCGTGGCCGACGACGCGTTCCTGCCCCGGTGGCTGACCAAGCGGGGGCACCGGCTGGTGTACTCCAACGGGATCATCGTGCTGACCGTCCTGGCGCTGGCCCTGATCATCACGGTCGGGGCCAACGTCACCAACCTGGTGCCGTTCTACGCGATCGGCGTGTTCACCGGGTTCTCGATGGCCGGCTTCGGGATGGCCAGGTACCACACCAAGCGCAAGGAATCCGGCTGGCGCCGCCGCCGCCTGATCAACTTCTCCGCAGGGGTGCTCAGCGCGCTGGTCGTGCTGATCTTCGCGGTCACCAAGTTCACCGAGGGTGCCTGGCTGGTCGTCGTCGTCGGGCCGATCCTGGTCTTCGTGCTGATCCGGCTCAACCGCGAGTACCGGATGGAGAACCGGGTGCTCGATACGATCAAGGGCCGGCAGCCGCCGCCGCCACCGCACTACACGCGGCGCACCGTGCTCGTCTTCGTGGACAGCTTCGACCTGGCCACGCTGGCCGCGCTGCGGTACGCGCGGAGCCTGCGGCCGACCACCCTGCGCGCGGTGCACTTCGTCATCGACAGCGCCCGGGCCGACAAGCTGCGCCGGGACTGGACCCAGGCCGACCGCGGTGTCGCGCTGGAGTTCATCGACGCCCCGGACCGGCGGCTGACCCGGGCCGCCGCGGACCTGGTCTGCCAGGAGACCGCCGACCCCGGTACGCACGTGACCGTGATCCTGCCCCGGCGCAGCTACTCACCACTGCTCGGCCGGTTCCTGCACGACCGCACCGCGGACAAGATCGCCCGCGTGGTCAGCCAGATCCCGCGGTCGGCGGCCACGATCATCCCCTACGACGTGCAGAGCCGGGTCGAGGTGCTGCACGAGCGGGAGACCGCGCGGGCCGCAGGGGGGGAAGCCGCGGCCCAGCCCGCGGCGGCAGGGGACGGAGCCGGAGCGCGCGGGGCAGGAGCCGACGGGACCGTGCCCGGCGGGATGGTCCAGCCCGGCGCGGCGGCGGCCGACGGCCCGGCCAAGACGTCGCCCGACGGCAAGCGGAAGGCCGACAATGAGGACTACGGGCACCCGGTGCCGTCAGCCATCTGCACTCCGATCGGCAGCCTGACTCGGCCGGGCCGGACCACGGTGGAGGGCCGGGTGCACAGCGTGGAGATCCGGCCGGCAGGCGGGAGCAGCGTGCTGGCCATCACGGTGACCGACTCCACCGGCCAGTTGACCGCACTGTTCTATGGCCGTTCTCATATCGCCGGCCTCGAGCCGGGCGTGAGAATCCGGCTGACCGGTGCGTTCGGCATCCGCGGCGAGCTGCCGGGGATGATCAACCCCACCTACGAACTGCTGTCGCCGGGGTGACGGCGGGCGCGGCGGGCATCAGCGTCCGCACCGGTCAGGCGTTCGCGCCGTCATCCCCGGAAGTCCTGCGGTCCCCTGGCTCGGGGGACCCTGACGGCAGCAGATCGTAGGTGGGGTTGACCATGAACGGGCGGTCGGCGCGGATGCCGACCGTGCCGCGGAACCTCACCCGCGAGCCGCAGATGACACCGGGAATGCTGGAGCGGCCGTAGAACAGTGCGGTCAGCTCGCCGGTGGAGTCCGCGATGTCGTATGCGAGCACCGAGTTGCGCTCCACGGGGCGGATCTCCACGCTGCGCACCCGGCCCTCGACGGTGGCCCGGCCCGGCTTGTTGAGGGTGCCGATCGGAGTAACGCCCGGCGGCGGGGCCGGCCGCTCATAGTCGGTCATGTCGCCGGGCGACAGGCCGCCCACCTTGTCCTTGCGGTCCTTGCGGTCCTTGCGTTCCTTCCGGTCCCGGCCGGGCGCGCGCGGCTGACCCGGCCGCGCCTGGCCCGTGCGCGGCTGGCCGTCGCCCGGCTGGCCCTTGCCCGGGTGGCCGGCGTCCCGCGGGCCGTCCTGCTTCCCGGCGTCCTGCTGGCCGTCCTGGCCGTCCGGGTGGGGACCGGCGCCCTGCGGCACCGGGGGGCCGGTCTTCGCTGCCGCCGCGGCCTGCCGCTGCTGCAGCACCTCCACCCGGCTCGATACGTCGAACGGGATGATCGTGGCCGCGGAGCGGGGGATACGGCTGACCGCTCCGGCGATCTTGTCCGCGGTCCGGTCGTGCAGCAGCCGGCCAAGCAGCGGCGAGAAGCTGCGCCGGGGCAGGATCACGGTCACGTGCGTGCCGGGATCCGCAACCTCCTCGCTGACCAGTTCGGCCGCGGCCCGGACCAGCCGCCGGTCCGGGACGTCGATGAAGTCGAGCACGACGCCGCGGTCCGCGCGCAGCCACTGCTGACGCAGCATCTCGGCCCGGGTGCTGTCGATGACGAAGTGCACCGCGCGCAGGGAGCTCGGCCGCAGGCTCCGCGCGTACCGCAGCGCGGCCAGCGTGGCCAGGTCGAAGCTGTCCACGAGCACGAGGACCGTGCGGCGGGAGTAGGCCACGGGCGGCGGCGGCTGGCGGTCGCTGATCGTGGAGAGCACCTCGGCCTCCATCCCGTACTCCCGGTTCAGCCGGATCAGCGCGGGCACCCCCACGGCGAACAGCACGACCACGATCCAGGCGCCCTCGGTGAACTTGACCACCGCGAAGATTGCCACGACGACCGCGGTCAGCACGCCGGCCGCCGCGTTGATGATCAGCCGCCGCCGCCAGCCTGGCTCCTTGTGCCTGTAGTGGTACTTGGCCATGCCGAAGCCCGCCATGGAGAACGCGGTGAACACGCCGATCGCGTAGAGCGGCACCAGGTCGTTGACCTTCGCACCGCGGATGATGATCAGCGCGATCGAGACCACGGTCAGCACGATGATCGCGTTGGAGAACACCAGCCGATGCCCGCGCTTGAGCAGCCACCGGGGCAGGAACGCGTCTCCCGCGACGTAGCTGGCCAGGAACGGGAACCCGTTGAAGCTGGTGTTCGCGCCGGTGAACAGGATCAGCGCGGTGGCCGCCTGGAGCAGGTAGAACAGCACCCGGCCGAACCCGCCGCCGAACGCGGCGGCCGCCTCCTGCGCGAGGACGGTCGGGGCCCCGGAGGTCCGGGGGGTGGCGTAGGTCACGTGCGCGAGCCAGGAGATCCCGGCCACCAGCGTGCCCAGGATGACGCCCTCGGCGACCAGCACCCGCCGGGCGTTGATGCCCTCCGGCGGGCGGAACGCGCCGACCGCGTCGCTGACCGCCTCGATGCCGGTCAGCGACGCACCGCCGTTGGCGAACGCCCGGAGCAGGGTGAAGATCATGGCCGCGCTGACGATGCCGGCGGTACCGCTGCCGATCGGGAAGGTGCCGGGGAGCGCGTGCGGGTGGTATCTGTGCAGGTCGCCGAAGATCTCCTTGACCAGGCCGACCACGATCAGCAACAGCACCATGGCGACGAAGAGGTAGGTCGGCACGGCGAACGCCTTGCCCGCCTCCCGGAGGCCGCGCAGGTTCCCGAAGCAGATCACCAGGATCACGCCGATCGTGATCTCCAGGCTGGCGGGGCCCAGGGCCGGGAACGCGGACACCACGGCGGCGGTGCCCGCCACCGTCTGCACGGCCACCGTGACCACGTAGTCGATCAGCAGCGCCACGGCGGCGATCTGGGCCACCCGCGGGCCGAAGTTCTCCCTGGCCACCACGTAGGAGCCGCCCGGCCTGATGTAGACCATCACCACCTCGCGGTAGGACAGCACCACGAGCAGCATGACGAACAAGATGACCAGGGTCATCGGCAGGATCAGCGTGAAGGCGGCCAGCCCGGCCAGCGGGAGCAGGGCGATGAGGATTTCCTCGGTGCCGTAGGCCGAGGAGGAGATGCCGTCCGGCGACAGCACGCCAAGCGCGACGGGATTGGACAGCCGCTGCTCGGAGAGCTGCTCGTTGACCAGCGGCCTGCCGAGCAGGCGGCGCTTGACCGAATATCCCAGGCTGTCCGGGGCAGGAGCGCGCCCGCCGAGCAATTCTGCCGCCCTGCGCATGGCCACGACTCCTAGTCCTCCCCGTCAATAATGTCCCTGGCTTTCATATCACCGCTACACCAGTGCTCTACGCCGTCGTATCCCGGTCCGTCATGACCTGACATGGTAGGGATCTCGTGATTGCTCACCGAGGGAGCACAGCGATGACCGCGACGCCGGCCGCCGCCCCCGCCCCGGCGGCGGAAGGCAGCCAGACCCTGAGGCTGTCCGAGCTGCTGAGGCGCCCGCTCACGGCCCGCGACGGGGAGTCGCTCGGCCGGCTGTCCGACGTCATCGTCCGGCTGCGGGGCGCTGGCTACCCGCTGGTCACCGGGCTGGTCGGCACGGTCGGCGGGCGACAGGTCTACATTCCCATCGAGCAGGTCAGTTCCTTCGACGGCGATGAGCTCAGGCTGACCAGCGCCCGGCTCGACCTGCGCAGGTTCGAGCGCCGCGAGGGCGAGGTGCTGCTGCGTGCCGACGTGCTGGGGCACCGGCTGATCGACGTCGAGCGCGCCCGCCTGGTCCGGGCGGCTGACCTCCAGCTCGCCCTGGACGGTGAATGGGTGCTGTCCGGGGTGGCCACCAGGCGCCGCCCCGGCCGGTTGTTCGCGCGGTTCGGCCTGGGCCGGCCCCGGCAGCCGGACCGGGAGGTTTTCGAGGACCAGGGAAAGTTCGAGGCGCTGATCGGTCACGCCCGGAGCGCGGTGCTGCGCGGCCCGTTCGCGCGGATCCGGCTGCTGAGACCGGCCCAGATCGCTGACCTGCTCGAGCAGGCGTCCAAGGACGAGGAAACCGAGATCCTCGGCCGGGTGCATGCCGACCCGGAACTGGAGGCTGACGTCTTCGAGGAACTTGACGACGAACGGGCCACCCGGCTGCTCGGCGCGCGGTCCGACCAGGAGATCGCCGGGGTGCTCAGCCGGATGCGCGCCGACGACGCGGCCGACGCGATCGCCGAGCTCCCGCAGCGGCGCCGCGAGCCGGTCCTCGACCTGCTCCCGGCGGGCCAGCGCGCCAAGGTGCTGACCTTGATGGGCTTCAACCCCACCAGCGCCGGCGGCCTGATGGGCGTGGACTACCTCGCGCTGCCCGCCGGCACCCCGGTGGGTGAGGTGCTCGCCGCGGTCCGCCAGGCCGTGCACCTGCAGCCGGAAGCGCTCACGAGCGTGCACGCGCTCGGCGAGCAGGGGCGGCTGCGCGGGGTGGCCCGAGTGGTCACGCTGGTTCAGGCCGATCCTGGTGCACTGCTCGGCGACGTCAGCGACACCGATCCGGTCCGGGTCGGCCCGGGCACCGACGTGGTGGACGTTGCGGTGCTGATGAGCGATTACAACCTGATCACGATCCCGGTAGTGGACGACGGCTGTCACATGCTCGGTGTCATCACGGTCGACGACGTGCTGGAGGTCACCCTGCCCGAGGACTGGCGTCGCCGCGAGGCCGCCGAGCCGCCGGACGCACACCCCGGACAGGCTCAGTGACGGGGCAGCCTCGCTAGCCCACGGTGCCCGCAGCGCGCAGGGCAGCGATCTGCTCGCCGGACAGCCCCAGCTCGGCGAGCACCGCGCTGGTGTCCGTCCCCGGCACGGCCGGCGGCCGCGGCGGCTCGCATCCTGTCCGGCCGAACCGCGGTGCCGGAGCCGGCTGCGGCGTTCCGTCATCGCCGGGCAGGAACGTGCCGCGCGCGGCGTTGTGCGGGTGGCCGGGAGCCTCGGACGGAGTCAGGACGGGGGCCACGCACGCGTCGGACCCGGCGAACCTCCCGGCCCACTCATCCCTGGTCCGCTTCCCGAACGCCTCGACGAACCGCTCCCGCAGCACCGGCCAGCCGGCCCGGTCGTACTGGCCGGGCAGGCCGGCTGCGTCGAGCTCGAGCCCGGCGAGCAGGTCCGCGTAGAACTTCGGCTCCAGCGCACCCACCGCCACGTGACGCCCGTCCGCGGTCTGATAGGTGTCGTAGAACGGTGCGCCGCCGTCCAGCAGGTTGGTCCCCCGCTCCTCCTGCCATAGGCCGCGGCCGAGCAGGCCGTACAGGAACGAGTTGAGCAGGGCCGAGCCGTCCACCATGGCCGCATCGACCACCTGGCCGAGGCCGGAGCGCTCGCGCTCGACCAGCGCCGCGAGCACGCCGACCGCCAGCAGCATGCCGCCGCCGCCGAAGTCGCCGACCAGGTTGAGGGGCGGAACCGGGCGCTGGCCGGCCCGCCCGATCCCGTGCAGCACCCCGGACACGGCGATGTAGTCGATGTCATGCCCGGCCGTCGGCGCGAGCGGGCCCTGCTGCCCCCATCCGGTCATCCGGGCGAAGACCAGCCGCGGGTTGCGCCGCAGGCACACGTCCGGGCCGAACCCGAGGCGCTCGGCCACCCCCGGGCGAAACCCCTCCACCAGCACGTCAGCCCGCTCGGCCAAGCGCAGCAGCAGCCGGATACCCTCGGGGTCCTTGAGGTTGAGGCCGATCGACCGGCGACCGCGGGCGAGCGGATCGGCGGGCGCCTCGGCATCAGGCCCGGCGGCCTCGGCTCGGTCGACCCGCAACACCTCCGCGCCCAGATCCGACAAGACCATGCACCCGAACGGCGCCGGGGCGAGGCTCGCGATCTCGACGACTCGCACGCCGTGCAATGGCCCCATCCGACCGCCTCCTCGCGTTGACCCGCCATCCTACGGTCGGCCGCCGGTTGGCTCACTGGACGCAATCTCGTTGGCCCCCGGTTACCCGTGGGCCTTGTGGTGCTTGCGACCGGTTGGCAGACTTCCTGCGACTCACGGCGCGGCGACAGGAGGATCACCATGGGCATGCGGGATATCGCCCCGGAGGGCGGCCAGGGCCCGACCCGGCGCGGGCTGCTGATGGCAGGGCTCGCCGCCGGGACGGCGGCCGGCACGGGCGCCTGGCGCGCGGCCGGGCCGGACCGGCCGGCCGGGGTGCCGTCGCGCGCCGCCGAGGCCGGCCGCAAGCTGCGCAAGCCCGGATCGCTGCCCTACCCGGACCGGCCGGCCGGCCGGGACACGCTCCCGTTGATCCGGCACATCGTGGTGCTCATGATGGAGAACCACTCCTACGACAACAAGCTCGGCATGCTGAACCGGCCCGGCGCAGACGGCTTCACCATCGGCAAGAACGGCAAGCCGACCGCGACCAACCCGTACAAGAACGGCAAGATCCAGCACGCGTTCCGGATGCCCACGACCTGCCAGCTGAGCGGCCAGCCGGCCCAGGACTGGCTGGACAGCCACGTCCAGTACGACCACGGCAAGCTGGACGGCTTTGTCGAGTCCGGCAGCGGGCCGGTGTCGATGGGGTACTGGCAGCAGCAGGACCAGCCCTTCTACTACTCGCTGGCCTCGACCTTCCCGATCGCGGACCGGTACTTCTGCTCGATGCTGGGCCAGACCTTCCCGAACCGCCGCTACCTGATGGCCGCCACCTCGCTCGGAATGGTGAACGACACCCTGCCGTCGGGCACCCCGGCGCGCGGGACGATCTTCGACCTGCTCGACGCGCACCACATCACCTGGCGGAACTATTACTCCACGACGCCGTCCACGCTGTTGTTCCCGAGCATCTACTTCGCCAACTTCGGCAGCAAGGTCCTCCCGCTGGCT